>Ga0315274_10007237_pt1 | contig 16084 bp, 15 predicted proteins | sample YL17G02_20_MG_FD_203700 | JGI IMG/M metagenome (GOLD analysis project Ga0315274, IMG submission 203700) | Sediment microbial communities from Yellowstone Lake, YNP, Wyoming, USA - YL17G02_20 | ecosystem: Environmental > Aquatic > Freshwater > Lake > Sediment | place: USA: Wyoming | collected...
TACACTGTCCTTGTTCAATACCCTATCACTTTCATCTTTGTCAAATATGTCGAATCCTATAATTTTCTTGTTTGAATTAGGACAAAAAATCTGAATAAATTTTAAAAAAGACGCGATGCCTGATCCTTTAAATACCCCAACTTCTACAATATCCCCAGGCAGATGTTTCACGTTTAAAAAATGCATAAATCTGTGTAAAAATTTGCCCACTAGCTTTAAATCATTGGAGAAAATGAAATCATTGAAAATGCGGTAGTTGTCATTACTGATTTTATTTAAGCCGTTTTTATTTATTATTTGAGTCTGTTTGTTCATTGAAAAATATTCCTCTTAAGGTTGTTTATATTATTATCCCTCATTTTTTCTAGCAAGTAATAAAGTTCGTCGTTGAATATGTCTTTATAATAATCGTTGTAGTTTTTTTGAACTTCCATTGTTGTTTTCGCCAGATTTTCGTAATCCGACCATATTATAGATTTATTATAGGGGATCAGCTCCTTCAAGGGAACGGACTCGCTTATCACTATAACACCATTACACAATGCTGGCAAAACCCGTAATTCTTCGAAAGTATGGTGGTGGTCTGTTTGATGAACGTTGACCATAATTCTGGTTTTTTTGTATCTATTTTTAAGATCATGCTCGGAATAGCAATCATCGACATTAATACAATTGGTGTGGTTCAAGGTCATTTTATGGTAGAAATCGCTTCTTCTTTTGCTTTCATTACTGGTAAACAGGGTTATAGTTTCAGTCTTATAGTCTTTGTCAAAACAAGAATCATATATCGAAGGTGCAATATATATTATCTTTTTTAGGTAGTTATCAAATAGACCGGATTCTTTAATGTTGAATATATTAGGCAGACTGTATTCTATAATGAAATTCAAGGAATTCAAATATTCAAATTGATCTATTCTAACCAAATAATTCTTTTCTTCGTTGGTTTTTACTTTTCCAAAAATTTTTCTTCCCACCCCTCTTCCGCCTTCTTTGACTAGGGTATGCTCGCATTGTACATCTATTTTAAGTATTGGTATATCAGATTTAGGTCTCCAATCTATTTTCCCCCCCATAAGAATGTTTAAGGGACTGTCAATGTTTCTCAAAACCTGTTTCAATAGCTTGACACAATAGTTATAATATTCTTTGATGTGAATTGGGTAGTTGGCAGAGTAGCAGATATTACAGTTGTTTATTTTCTCTTCAATTATCATATAAATTTTACACCTTAGTTGGAAGTTTAGTTCTTCTCAAACCCATCTGGATGACTGTTTGTGTAGCCTCCCATCGCCATCCCAGACTTTCAATCTTCATATCAGTATTTATCCACTGTTTTTTCATTTTTTTGTTGGACGACTTTGACGAAATGAACGCCACTAATGTTGCTTCTCGGGTCCACCTTCCAACAGTCGTATAGGTACTTCAAGGGAATGATATCCCCGTCAATGTCATTATTTTTATGGCCATTGAGTTCCCATAATATCCTAGCTAGATATCTCTCTGATGCACAGCTTTCTATTCTAGTAGTGATAACTATAGTCTTAAAATACCCGTATAACTGTGCTACTTTGGAATTGGCCACGATGAAGCTGTTACACCAGCAGAATGTGATTTTGTCCATATTGTTGTACAAACCAATGCCTGATAATACAGTTTGGCAAATGTCTTTATGGGCCCTATCTGGAGACCAACTATTTATTGGACAGGCCGTTACGCCATTATCCTTCAATAAATTAAAGTCCAGCCTATTTTTCAATATGAAATTATCCTGGGTGAAAACACAATAATCAATGGCGTCCAATAAATTTGAATCTATTAGGTACCTCATACCCACTTGATATGCACCTATTTCGAATTTGCAACTGATACCATTATCCAGAAGGGTCACGTCATATTTTTTTAGTCCATCAAAAATGTCTTTTTTATTTACTGAATTATTGTCAACCACTATTATTAAAGCATCATCATAATATCTTTTTATATTGGTGATGTAATACTCAATGTAGGATGTATAGCCCCTATAATATTTGTGGGCTATAATAAACGCTATTTTAGTCCCCATTTTTTCTCCATCTATTAGGTTTTTCAAAGAGTTTTATCTACTATTTCAAGGAATTCTTTGCTTAGATTGTCCAGGGTTACCATACTCCCAATTTGTGTTTTATTTTCCATGATAAGAGACATCTTTTTCTGTCCTATATGAGTGCCAAGGACAATTGTGAAAAAAATCCTGCCAATACAAATAAGTCCTATAATCGTCAGGGGATCCCCAGCAAATATAACTTTCAGCCTCAAAAATTTTTATTTTCAAGCCTTCTTTTATGCTTTGATTCAATACGTCATCAACATAGAATTCTCCATTGGTGCGAGTATTTTCAACATAATTCTGTTTTAGTCCATTTATGAAATATAGGGCTTTCCTAAAGAACATTGTTCCTATTATTGCTGGAGTTTTTAGGGGATCGTCGTATATGAACTTTTTGCAGGAAACGTGTCTCAAAAATCCGTCTGCATCCGTATCCAGCCAAGAATAGGAATTGGGGCTGACTTTGCTTGTCTGACTGTTCTTAAAAGCCCATACGATTATATCAATGTCTTTGTTATCTACCAAATTTTGATATTTTTTTGAGTCATAGTAAGCCCCATTATCACAAGCTGATATCAAAATAGGATTTTCAGTATTTAATTCCGTTTTGTTTATACCTATTTCGCAGGTACACGCCTGGCCTTCCGTGGTTTTATCCACGGATACAACTTCAGTATGGCCATACGTTTTTTTCAGTATTTCGTCTATATGGAAGTTATCTATATGCTCTTTCAGGCAGATAAAGATATTTCTATCAGATTCGGGCAGGCAGTCAACGGCTTGTACTATCATCGGTTTTCCGTTGATATCTAAAAGTGGCTTAGGAAGTTTGTATCCTTGTTTCGCAAATCTGCTTCCTTTGCCTGCCATCGGCAAAATAAGGGTCGTGCCTGGAGGATTTTTTGCTCTTGGCTGTGGTACTATCATATTTGAAAAATATACGGACCAACCCTTATAGGTTTCTAGATCATAAGGTGTTCCCCATTGTAGCATATTTTTAATTTTGAAAAATCCAACTTTTAAGCCGTCTTCAACCAATAAATTGTAAACCATGCTGACATAATATTCATGATTTATGGGTTCATGGGCATCCATTAATTTTTTAAAATAGGTTTTTAGTATTTGGCCATTTCTGAAGTAATATGTCCCGTTTGAAACTAGTTCATCCAGTTTATTATTGGTCGTGGGTCTTTTTTCTTGAATTTGGGTTAGTAATCCATTTTTTTCTTTTAAATAGGCATAATTATCAGTTCCTAACATATGCGGATGGAATCCAGTATAGATGGCTATGGATCCGTCCAGATTTCTTTCTCGAATATCTTCCAGAAAAGATTTGTAGTCCCATATTGTGCCATAATCACAATAACTGACTATAGCTTGATCCTCATTGTCAATATGCTCAAATATTTGTGAGACTGCATGAACAGGCCCATGCCTGTCATCACAGGCCACCTTAAAAATTTTTCCTGAAGGTTTAATCCTTTTTAAAATCTTATCTATATGATTTTCCTTAATATGCCTTTCGTTGCAGACGAACAGAAAATTTTTTTCACCAGGAAACATATTTATAACATGTTCAATAATGGGTTTTCCGTCTACTTCTATCAAAGGTTTAGGCTCTTTATAACCTGCAGTTAAAAAGCGCTTGCCAATGCCTGACATTGGAATTATTATTTGCATGCATTAATCCTTGAAGTTATTTTTAAGGGTATTGATGAAATTTAAATGGAATTTCGTGGCTATTTTTTGCAGTCTATGCAATTGTGGGTTGCCTCTATTGCAACTACCCTGGGGGCCATACTTGAAGGTTTCGCCACTGATTACTAAAAGATATTTTTTCATAAACCACACCATTTTTCAATGTTGCCAACTTTTGTGCAAATCATGTCAGGAATAAGTCCATTTTCCAGTAGATATTTTTTATATTCGATTATTTTCTTCTCTTGACTCTGTAATTCAGGGGATGCAATACAGATTTTAAATTTGGCGCTTTTTAGTAAGGAGTATTTTTTTAGTGTTAAGGGCATCGTTTTAAAACAGTCTACCCAGACCCATTTTATTTTTCCGGATAATTTCAAAATTGGCTCGATAGGTTCAAATTCTGAAAACCTGAGTGCTATGTTTTTTTCTTTTAATGCTATTAAATTATATATCATAGGGAAGGATGAATCCAGGAAAAAATAATTTTTTATATTGTACTGTTTAACTATTTTTTGTACCTCATATTCTACTTTTTCAGATTTTATATTAAAAATTATGAATTTGTGCTTATATCTTTTCATATAGTGCTTAAGAGGATCTCCACTCATGAAAGGCTCATGAGATAGTATTAAATGTCCATTGTAATCCCGGACATCCACTTCCACTCCATAATTTTCGGGGATTCCCATCAATTCTTTTATAGTGTTTATTCTATGCGCTATAAACATGTTTTTTCCTGTACCTTTCTGCTTCCATGTTGTTCAGATTGTGTTCATCCTTCTTGGACAGGAAGGTTATATTGGAAATCTTTTCTATGGTTAGCAGATGTGCTTTCAAAATAGATTCTATGTTGGTACACTTGGTTAGCGACTCCGCCACTATATACACGTTATCTCCCATCATAATTATTTTTGGGATATCTTTATTTTCTGTGATGTAATTTTTGATAAGCGCCTTCGATATCTTTTCTGATTTTAAGAAATTTATGCCACAAAAAATAGTTTTATCTGGAAACACGGCTTTAAATGATGATGAGTTTTCAATGAATAGTTTTTTTATAATGGAGTCTTCAGAGAGCTTGGTTATATAATTTCCTCCGGTGATGGAGTTTATAGTCCTACTTATTGTATTGGTTTTTTTATATCTCTTTAAATCGCAGCCAATTATTTTTTCGCAACTTGTCGTGGTCAACTCAACCAAATTTATCAACTCTTTATAGGAATCGGTTGTGACGATTAGGCCGTGGTTAAGGATAAAAGTCAGTTTTTCTCCTTTATAGCCCCTCATTATTTTTTTGCACGTATCAATACCAGGCATCTCATAATTAATCACGCGACTCTCTGGGAAGATTCTTTTTATTAATGACCCACCATTTTTTTGAATTAAAAGTCTATTAACTTGGATCGGGTGTATGTGTACGGTATATTTTTTCAATATGCTATGCATATATGTTTCCATAGACGCTCGTGCGCCGTCAAAAATATTATAGTTGTTTAATTTGTTATATTGGTTTCTTGACAGGTCCTTTTTAAGACTCTCGTTGTTAATTATTGTATACCCGCGAGTCATTGATATGTCAGATAGGGAATAGCCACTTGCTTTAATTACCATTAGTCCACTATTGGTTTTTACTGATATGTTTCCTCCACTGCTCTGTGCAAGGTCATATCTTTCCCCGCAATATTTGGAGAGGCTTTCCAGTATGGATATTTCTGAATCCATTTCGCAGAAAAACTGAAGCAGTTCTTTAAAATTTCTGCATAAAATATAATTATCTGTGATGACACTTTTGGGAGCGTCAGGATTTAACCAAATTGGGAAGATTCCTCTTTCTATAGAACCCGTAATGTCCCTATCCCAATCATCCCCTATAAGTAGGATTCTATTTCTTGGGGTTTTGATTTTTTCTATGCAACAGAGGAATATTTTACTGGAAGGTTTTTCAGCCCCAATCTCCTCACTAGTGGTTGTAGTTTCTATATATGGCAATATATTTAGCTTTTTCATTTTAATATATTGATGCTCTGCCAAAAAATTAGTCATAAGATGAATTTTGATGTTTCTAGAATTTAAAAACTTGAAAAGATCTAAAACACCTTCTCTAAGTTTCATTTCTCTATGGAATAGCTTCCAGTATATTTTATTTAATCGCAGGGCGTCCAGTTCCAGAAACTCTGACATTTTTTTAAAATACAAGAATTTATTATGAGATGCAGCCGTCCCATCTATTTCTAATTTGATTGCTTTTTTTGCCCTATCGTATAGATCTCTAATTGTGCCCATTGGCAGTTCTTTTGTGGTGGATAAATTTCTTAGAACGCCTTCTATAGCCGTGTTATGGCAGAGATCGTAGTCATACAAGGTATGATCTAAATCGACTATCACGGATTCAAAAAACATAATTAATGCTCTTTTACTAGATTGAGTATAAAATACAGGATGTAATCATAATAGTTGCCTTTGATAGAAAGTCCGATTCTCTCGTCTATTTTCTGATATTCATCAAATAATATCTCGTTAAATTCCTGTCCGTTACTATTCACGGTTAACCGGATTCCATATTGTTGCAAATCTCCAATAACTTTTAATATGTTAAAATTTTTTTTAACTAGGAGTCTGAGGCATATATGACGTCTCTCTGCGTCAACCTGTTTGGGCGAGAAAAAGTTTATTATCAGATCAGATTTTTCTCTTTGGGGGTAAATATACTTATAATAGTCGTCTTTTCTGCTATTAATCTGGTTAATAACCTCTTTTTCTGTGTAACCCCTTTGAGTCATATCTCTTTTTATTTTCCACTGGGTTTTTAAGATATCATCCGTATCCATAAAAATCTTCAAATTATATATGGCATCATTATCGTGATACAGACTGTGTAGTCCGCATACAATTATGTTGCCTGAGGAACATATCTCTTCTTTATCGGTGAATGTCCCTTTATAGTGGTCATAGTTCACTTGATAGATAGATTTTCCTATTTTTAAATCAAATATGTCTTCTTTCATTTTTGTGATATAGTTGGCGTTTGGATCCAGATGGGTTGTTCCTTTCCAGTTCTTATCATCTCTGCTCCATTTATGGTATCTGTCGCATTCTAGGATGAAAGAATCTGAGAAGTAATTTTTTAGCAGGTTTCCCAATGTCGTTTTTCCAGACCCAGAATCTCCGCAGATGGCAAAAACATTGCACAATGACAGAAGCACGTTATAGTCTATATCTATGAGCCTGTACGGAATTTTGTTCCTGCTTAAAAATTCATACATCAGAGTTTCGGATACGGGCCCAAATTCCTTAATCAGATCGTGTATAGATTTATAGATTGAGAAATACTGATCCATTATGGAAGAGCTCCCATAAGCAAAAATATCACAAATATAATTGTCAGTTTCCCGCAATAATTTAGATTTATCTATTTTTGAATTCCTGGGTATATAGATGACGTCTTTTGTTATCTCTTCAAAGAAAATTTTATCTGAAACGATGTTTAAATCTGGTCTGTATTTGATGACAAGGTCATATTTTCCGTATAAGGATTCATTGATTTTTTTCAGCTCATTTAGTTTGTAATATTTCAACCATAGGTTTATGATGTTGTTTTCCCGTTTATTACTTGAAAATAGTCCGTTGTTTTCGCATAACAGACAAACTGGTTTTAATGCCAAATTTATTAACGCAATACCCTTATCGATATCTGAGGAGTTTAGATATCTGTCTTCTTTATTCTCATCTCTTGTCACATGGATATACACATCGACGGTATCTAGCACGTCGAATATTTTGACTTGAATATTGGGTATGTTAAGTTTAAATGTTCTTAGATACCCAGAAATAATTAAAGCAGATCTCATTTGGCCTCTATGTATTCTTTAAACTTTTCCATATCTAAGGACCAAGCTGAATTAAGTCCACCGTCCAGTCTTATACAGTTTTCTTTTTTTATAACAGTTTTATCGTGATCCTGTTTACTATTCCAGCCAGCTATTTTATCTTTGGAAAACGAGACTAACACTGAATCTTCAAATATTTCTTCAATCTCTCCGATTAAATTGCCATTTTTTATTCTCATGTATTTTTTAAAATCGCTAGATTCAATGTGTGATGTATCAAAAAAGTAAGAAGTGTCGACATTATTTAGACAGTACCTGAACCGTTTATTGACTTCTAGGAATGTGGGGGAAACTATTGCTACTAATTTGCAAGATCTCTTAGAAAAGAGGACATTGGCAAGGCCACCCCCAATGGGTCCTATGATGTATCTAGCGTTTGAAAAAGTCAGTATTTTTTCAGCGGATGTTAAATTCTCCGTGAAAAGTTCGACAAAACCTTTTTTTTCCAGAAAGTCCACTAAACTGTCTTCATTCATTAGTCTTCGCCGTGATGTGTAATTGGTTCCTATATTCGAGAGATCATTGTGTATCCATGTTCTTCTGGACACATAGATTTTTTCTGGCGTATCCTTAAAGTTCTTATGGGTAGATAAAACATTAGCCATATCTCTATATAATGAAAATATTTCTTTTCTGGGAGGAAGATTGGAGTCAATGCCGTGCGTGTACGATGAGGATATAAATACATGACCGTATAAAATATTTTTTCTGGCTATAAGAATATTAGATTCATTTATGCCTAGTATCTCCAAGAGCTCTGTTACGAATCTATAGAAATTATTGCTATCTTTATGCGGATAATGCATGAGCAATTTAAGATCATTGATCTCTTTTTTTAAGACCCTATAAGTCAACAAATAAGGTAGCGTATCATACAGAAAGTGGTAATAGTTGTCTGTGTTATATATGAAATAAAAGACGGGGGTGCTCTCTTGAGAAGTAGGGACTTCGGGGGTTTCTGTGTCATTTGGTAATTCTTGCCCGATGTTTAAATTCAACGAGAGTATCTTTTCCTTTATCGGATTATAGTATTTGCTATCTAGAAAAGAATATAACGTACAGTTGGGGTAGAACTCATTGCATAAAATAGTACTCTTTAGACTATAAACAAATATCTCTCTGTTATTACTGTCTTTGCTGAACAACAGGCACTTTTTATTTCTTCCTAAAAGGGCATTGTCTGATTCTAACATATCCAAATCATATATATCATAATTTGACCTATGTGTGTGTATGGAGCAGAGATTTTTCATGTAACCTCCTTATACTGAATCTATGTTATCTCTATACCATTTTTCTGCTGGATAATATTCTGGCGTAAACGCCCCATCTCGCATTTGAATTAGTCTGCCGTACATTGAAACAGCAGAGAGTTTCGTTGATTCTAGGGGGGCATCGGGTTGATATTTGTTTTTAAAGATCCAATTCGAGTTAAATATTGGGTATTTTCCATCTGCTTTAATCATGTTTTCTGAGTTGGTATTAGAATTATCAATATGATTTAATATTTTTTTAGTACTATAAATTCTCATTGTTTTTTTCTTTTTGACTTCCCAACGCCATAACCAATCACCGTCTTCCTCACCAAAACCTAGAAGTCGTTCATCAAAGTAACCAACATCAAATAAATCATTACGATACATGGAGTAGTGAGAAAATGAATGATTTATTCTAAAGGATTCGTCACCTAAGGATGAATTGCGACTAATCATGGCCTCATAGTCATCAAAAAAACCATCCAGAACAGTCACATCATCATTCAAATTCAAACAATAATTGGTACTCGTATGATTAAAACAAGTATTCCACATGTAAGAGCACCCTCTAATAATCGGGGACATTATCAAATATGCTCTTGGGCACTCTGATGCAAATTTGAGTATTTCCTTCCTATAATTCTGATCAAAATTTTTTTTATGCTGACCATTGACAAATACAATCTTGTCTATGTTTGGCCTCATACGAGAAATAGAAGACATCAGAGGTTTAAAATACTTTTCAAACCTATAAACAAATGTTTGTATTGTGATTGAGTAGCTCTTCATGGTTCCTCCACAAACCTCCTACTAAATACCAGTCCTCGCAGATGAGGACAGTCTGCCGTGGCAACATTTTATATATCTTGAGTCAGCAAAGGTTATGAAATAACAATTATTCATGGTAGCTTTCTTAATATTATATTGCAATGATAGGGCTCCATGAACCAAGAAATATATTCTATTTTAGTTCCTAGAAACAGACTTGTAATCTCACTAACATCACTTTTGACATTAACATGAAGGGTGCTGTTCCCGTTTTTCATTATTGGAGTATCTATTAGTATCAGTCCTTCATTTTTGGTAATTCTCAAGATCTCAGAGCATAGGACTTTTAACTGATAATCATATAAATGTTCTAGCACATCTGCTAAAATGGCAATTTCAAAGTATCCATCTTTAAGCCAGGGTAGTCCTGAGGAAACATCATGTATTAAGAGAGAGTAATCTTTTTCTTCTTTCTTTAAAAAGGCACATACAGCTGGGCTAAAATCGACGCTGAAAACGTGACATGAATTGCTGCCGAAAAATTTATTGGCTTCGCCTCTCCCACATCCAATGTCAATTATTGTGGAGGGATTTTTGGCATAGGAAAATAATTTTAGTAGTCGGGGACCAGGATTTCCATCTTCAGTATATCCTTGGCAACTACTCACGTAGTAATTTTCATTATAGAGGCTAGAAGAGACCCCTTTAGGATTTTTCATAAATTGCGAATCCTGTGGACGTGTGGGTTATTTCACATCTTTTTATCCAGGATGGATCTGATTGTAGTATAGGAATAAGTTTTTTCATTTTTATTGATGTATGAATATCATGCAGGGCAAGAGTGAATCCTGGTTTTATGCAGGGAGTCAGGAGTATAAATTCTTTTAAGGTTTGTTCAGTATTTTCTTCTCCATCCAGAAATGCATAGTCAAAATTACCTAATGAGAGGAGATGTGGAATAATATCATGGGATTTACCAAAAAGAAAACATATCCTTTCCCTCAGCTCCGTAAATTGAGTACTATAGAGATTTATGGCATAGGAATAGAAGGGATAGTCCGGTTCTATAGTAAAAAGATGGCCATCATATTCATATGCAGCGGCACTAAGATAGTAAGTAGATCCTCCACCCTTCCAGGTACCAATTTCTAGTATATTTCTGGGCTTTTTTTCCAATACAGATTCATATAACGCTCTTCTTTCAACTTGAGCCATCTGACCCTCAGTATTATTTCTATTGAAATCAACAGAATATTTCATTTAATTTCATCCTCCATGCTGAGTATATTTTTTGTTTTCTATCTATATTAGTCAACTTCATATTATCGCTAATTTTCTGAAAATCTGTTGTCCGTATCATAGAATTAAGATCTTCAAAAGAGTCAAAATACTGTATATGTGGCATCCAATCCTGATCATAATAATCGGCGTATTGTAACCATTCCCATATAGTAGCTGGGTCTTTGTAATTATTGAGATCTATATCTCCATTATAAGGTATTACCGTTTTAGGGGAGCTATTCCATAATTGATAATTTGATACTTGAGAAAGGACATCTTGACCACTAAGGTAGAGTCTGTGGATTAATTCCTCAGATGGAAAAAATAAGGGAATATTCGCTGTATAATGCTCAAATATGGACATAGTAGACAACTGATAAGGAAAGTGAACTATTGCTTTATACTTCAAAAGTTCATTCCATTTATATCCATGGGGAAGATTATTTTTAAGATCATAGCTAAAATCTATCTTGGATTTATCCAATCTTTTTTCAGCATATATCAAAACATTTTTTGAATGAAGTCCTGGATTATACTGAAGAGAAGTGTAGGCACATAATGAGGGTATATGCTCAGGAGTCGTGCCAGTTAAAAAATTGAAATAATGTGCATCATATTTGTTATTCGCTGTGACAATCAGTTTTTTGGATTCAATCGCTTTTTGCATGGTAGAAATGGTATTTCTCATTGAGGGGGCATTTGAATGAATTCCGTAATCAAATCTGATGGGTATGTGGACAAAAGAGGGTTTATCATATCCTAAATACAGGATAGAAAAAAGTGGCGGATAGGTTGATATATAGCCATCAAAATTTGATAATTCAGGATGCCTTGAATTAAATTGTTTTGCAAAATCAGTAGTAAAATATTCTATCCATTTTCCATTCGAGATATCAGGTATGAATTCTTTTTTCTTTCCAACTATAGGGGCATGATCGGATAAGGATATATCTGTGATAGAATGCCCCAAATCAGAAAAAATATTTTCTATATCGAGAATAACGGATATATGAAAGTCAATATTAAATAGCCTCATGGCTGTCCTTATTATTCTAATGTATGTTCTCGATTTTCGGTAATCATAATGGCATTTGCGACCTGTTGGATATTATTGCATAGATACCTGACCAATGTGAAATTGAATATCTCAAGTCATCTCCTATTTTTAATATCGTTAAATATTGTCCTTTACAAAACTCTTATTAATGTACCAATCTTCTAAAGGTAGATGGGGACAGGATACTGTTGCCACATTTTCCTTTAATACTATGTATCCCTTGCTGTTTAGAAGTGATTTTATTAAATTTTTTTGCCTGCTACCCGTAGAATAAAGATTATGTTCAACCGTCATTAATATAAAATTATGAGTATTAAAGGGGAATTGGGTCAAAGTAGAATATTCATTTCCTTCAACATCTATACTTATATAATCAATTGTTTGTGGGATACTATATTCAGTTAGTAGAGTTCTTAGAGTTTTTAACTCGACAGATGTCTCGCCATTGTCTTCTATAGCCCCATATAAATCATCTTTTTTAAATTTGCACATTCCATCATGGTCGCCCATTGCTACGTTTATACAGGCACACCGTCTATTTTCCTTTAACTTTTTAAATATGTCGGGATTGGCCTCAATGCATAGGCCATCCCATTTTAAAAATTTCTCTAAAGCATACGTGTTGCTGATTTTTATACCGTCATATGCTCCTATATCAACAAAATATTTATTTTCTGCAAAATTAAAAAATTCACAAACCCATTCATCCTGTTTAGCTTGAGAGAAATATTCCATTAGAAAATCCTTATGCTTTTAAATTCTCCCACAATCATGGGCATAGTCGCAAAATTCGATTTTGTATATAAGTAATGAGCACAACGAGCTCCACAAAAGGCATCTATCACAGCGTTTAGTCCTATAATATAGGGTGGTTCTAGTTTGATTTTGTGAAGGCCCTCGTGGCGTTTCCCTCTTTTTATGTCCCTATATATCAGTTGTTGAGGATAGTTATGCTTCATGAAGTCTAAGAAGTATAGATCATCCGTCATGAGAAATATCTTTTTAATATTGTGCTCTAATAAAACTTTATTAGTGGTTTTGAGAATATGACTGTCCTGAACTATTGGATTTTCGCACTCGTCTGTTCCTCTAAGATGTATACATAATGTGTTATCATCAAGTTTTGTACTGAATTCATCAATCAATTTCTCTATCTCGGGCCTTAATTTTACATACTTCTTATATATTTTATGGGCTGTTTCAATTTTATATCTATCCCAAGGTATTTTTCCTGTTAAGTGTATTCCTCTATCGTCAGATCGCCCTGCCGAAGGTGATACAAGAATAGATTCTTCCTCGGTTGCTTCACCTATAGGTAAAAAATAATAGCTCCATATATCAGGGCCTCGTTCAGGCTCATAGAAGGCGCTTCGTGGATTGTTTAGACAGACATAGGGCTTGCATCCTTCTATGTCAGCTTTGTATAGGCATTCTATGATAAATCTGAATAGGAGTCCTATACCATATGTTTGATGTACATCAAGATCTTTAATCAGCCCTATCATATTCTACTCTTGAGGATAGAGTGGATTATCATATTCATTATAACCCTGTCCTACGAAATTTTTGTTAGTCCCTCGGGTTGACTTGAACCAGCCGGTATTCATTTCATGAATGAAAGCATCATGACAGGCAAGGGGCCATATTTCCTCAGCAAGGAACTGTTGATCAGCTAAATAATAATTATTTCTTCCATAAAGTTGTAATTTTTGATGGATCTCCAAGGGAAGAGGTGCTTTTGCACCCCACATTCCTGCGAGCATCGGAAAATCGAAATGCCTAACATGGTCTCTGATTATACTAAAAGCCTTTCCACTCTGAATCCATTCGTCAATAGCTCTTTTTTCTCGTGCCGTGAGTCTCGAATCAGCATCTCGTGATAGAACATACCCTTCAATCTCAAAAAAAGGGATAAATCTCCAAAACCATCCCGATAATTTAGAATCATGAACTAGAAAAACCTTTAAATTTCTTTTTTCTTCAATCCAACTATTGTCATCTGTATAGAGATACACTTCCCAGTCGGGGAATAGGTTTTCTGCCAGGGCTATGTTTTTTAAAGCCCCAATCCTATACCGATCCTGGGTTCCCCATATGCTCATCGATATGATTTTTTTCATTTTGGAAATTCCATGGACTGTCTTTTTTCAAAAACGCTTTTGTCCTTATAACCTTTCTGAATATTCTCGCCCATTAATTTATCCTGATTTTCACTCCATTTATGGATCACAGGTCTTTTATTTATATGCCGGAGTGCTCCCATTCTCTCAAAAACCACGGTCTGCTCATTATCACAATATTCGGCTATATAATCCGGATGATAGATATACCCAAAGCTGTCGTAGAGTCTTCTACCAATAATGGGTAGAGTGATTAAACTACTGAAGTCCTTTCCCTGCTCTTCAAGTCTGGGATCCGTATTATAATTCAAGGCCTTGGAAAAATCACCTTTAAAATCCTCTATAATTATTTTGTCCCAAAAGGGAAATGGCTCCATGTCATCAGCAGTGGCAATAAGAATATCCCAATCATCTGTGGGTATATCCCTGTTTATGGCCGCAATTTTTCCATTCGAGGGGCCAAAAAAGAATTCCAGACTAATCCTGTCAGAATTTTTGGATTTCAAATATTCTATCATTTCAGGATTATTCATTGTGGCATCATCGGTATCCATGCTGATGACAAACCTTATCTTTGAACTGGATGTCTCAATGTAACGCTCTATGTTATTGATAAATTTTTGGGGCCTGCTTCTTGTAGGGTATTTTATAAGCAATTTTGTGCCCAGTAAATTTTCCGATACCCTAGGGATTTCCTGTAGAACTTGTCCAGATAGGGGCGGAGCGGGAGCAACCCGCATAGGATTTATTTTTGTAGTTTTCAAAGCTTCGCTCTCCTCTTTGCTAAAGCGATAATAGTGGAGTACTCTGTTTATTTTCACCTGAGTTTTTATTTTCCCACTCATTAGCATTCGTCTACACCAATCAATGTCCTCTCCATAAGATATATCCCTGAACGGGGTAGTTTTTGCCACGTCTGCTCTCCAGAAACACATATGATATGGAAATCTTTTTAAATCCTTTAGTTTCCCATCTGATCCTGTAGTACTCGGTTCATAACCATGTGCTAAGTCAAAATCTACCAGGAATTCTTCACCATTCACGGTACAATGCTGTTTAAAGGCCACCACATCGCCCGAATATTTGGTCATTGCTGTTCTCAGATCTTCTATATATGAGTCCGCAATATCATCATCATCATCAAGAAATCCAATCCATTTTCCCTTTGCTGTAGCAACCAAATAATGCCTTTTCTCCCCAATGGTCATTACTTTATTATCAATTAAGCATAAAATCTCCACATCCTTTGCATCCCCGAGCTGTCCCATTAATTTATTATAGAGGGGCACTAATAGATTCTCTATTCTATTGGGGACTGAAAGTATGAGAACGGAAAACAGCGGGGATCTCATAAAATTTTTTCCTTATTTAAGATCTCTGAGTAAGGCTATAGCCCTTTTCATCTCTTCTCTAAGTTCATTGGAACTCCAAGCAACTCCATCTGTTTCTTTAAAGGCCTCCATATTTTTATACGTATCGTCTTTTCGTGCTGAAAAGACGTCAGCATGCAGATGCTCAGTAATCAGATCCTGACGGTAATGAAGCTTCCCGGTGTTCCTGAAAACTATATCCCAAAATGTATCCATGTACCATCGTCTGAGCTTAGGATTCAAATAAAATCCGACTTTATTGTGAAAATCTTTGTGGGTGAAATACAGTGTAGCTGAAGCCCCCTTCTGAATATGAACATCATTGCAGCAGACAAGAATATATTTATCAAGAGCAAATTCTTCCTTTATCTCCTGATCCCAGTTCTGAGTCTTGAAAAGCACATCGTCTCCAAAATAGCCCAGAATAGGATACTTGGCTTTTTCGTACAGTTGGTTCCATAGGAATGAGAGATGTACCTTTCCATCCGAGTATCGCTGGATTATTTCATAACGGATGCCAATTTTAAGTTTGGGCTGAAGCTCAAGAATCTTATT
>Ga0315274_10007238_pt1 | contig 16082 bp, 17 predicted proteins | sample YL17G02_20_MG_FD_203700 | JGI IMG/M metagenome (GOLD analysis project Ga0315274, IMG submission 203700) | Sediment microbial communities from Yellowstone Lake, YNP, Wyoming, USA - YL17G02_20 | ecosystem: Environmental > Aquatic > Freshwater > Lake > Sediment | place: USA: Wyoming | collected...
GGGTGAAGACCCCGAGGGCCCCGAGAACGGCAACGACGGCGCGGGCAACGGCGGGGGGCCGACGGATAGCGACGGCGCGGCCCTAGGCGTACTTACGGGGCGGGTTCCGGGCGAGGGCTTCCCTATAGGGGACCCGGACGCGCCCCATAGCCCCTCGATGCCCGAACGCGATAACCTCGCGGCCATCCTCGGTCAATTGACCGAGCAGGGCGGCAAATTCGAGGTATTCAAGGTCGTAAACGGTGAGGACATGAAGCTCGGTATGTTCCCCATCTCCGACTGGGAGGAGGGTGCGCGGCTCGACCGAATAGCTAAGGAGCACGGCGGCGGCGAGTTTCGCGTCAAATTCAAGTGGTCCAATGGCCTCTACGCCAAGCAGGTGACAAGGCTCTACGACCCCAAGGCCTATCGGGCCGACTCCCCCTCTGGGTCTGGCCCCCTGGACCCCTTAGCGGCTACGGCCCCTTTCCTTACGATGTTGGAACGGCGGGAGGAGGCTCACAGAAAGGAGCTATCAGAGCTGAGGGCGGGGATGATGGCTATGCAACAGACCTTCATGACCGCTCAGCTGCAGATGATTCAGGCGCAGGCGGCGGGGGGAGGGAATGGACAGCTAATCAAGAGCGTCCAGGACCTGGCATTATTCAAGGAGCTGATGGGGAAAGAGGAAAAGAAATCCCCCATGCAGGATATCAAGGAAGTGCTGGAAATGGTATCCATGCTAAAGGAGAGCCCCATAGCCGAGCCGCAGACTCCGCTTATGGCCGCTTTGGATAAGGCGTTCCTTATCCTCAAGCCGTTGGTCGAGGTGGGGGCCGCAAAACTAGCTCAGGTGCCTGCCATGACGCCTCAGCCTAGGGTGAATCAAGCCGCGCAGGTGCCCCCTCCGACGCCCGCGCCCTTGGGGCTCCCGGCACCCGCCTCGGCTGTTCCTCAGATAGACCCGCAATTGAAACAGTATGCGGGGACCCTCTTAGCGGCCTGCGAGCAGGGCCAGGACCCCGCGAATATCGCCGCCTTCATAGTAAATAGCGCAGGGGAGGAGGATATCAAGGCCCTGGGGGAGACTATAAAGGACCCAGGCCTCATGGGGAAATTCCTAGAGGCGGAGCCTAAGCTGATATCAGCCGAGAGGCAGAGGTGGTTAGCCGAGATGCTCGGGCATATCAAGCAATTGGTGGAGGAGGCCCTCACGCCCGAGGCGGAACCGCAGACCCTGATAGCCGCACAGGTAGAACCTCAAGTAACAGAGCCCGCCCCCGCCCCCGGCGCGGCCCCGGAGCCTTCAACCGGCACAGGACAGGTGGAGGTGGTGCAGGCATGAAAAGGACAACGCATAGGTCAAAGAAAGGGAAAAAGCTCTACGCGGTGAGAGACGCGAAGGGCCGCATAAAGGATATCCAGACCTATAAGAAAGCCCATGGGCAGGATATCAAGCGGAAGGCGAAGGGAGAAAAATGAGGCTCGCGCTTCTTTCTAACGAGGGAGAGGTTATCGTTTCCTGGCTCATAGAGGAGGAATTCGGGAACCTCTCTCATAGGCTCCCTCGGGCCGAAATGGCTGAGACGGTGTCGGAGGCCTACAAGGCTAGGATGATGCACAGGATATGGACAGCTGAGGAATGGGAGGAGGGGACGCCCATTTGCCATATCTGCAAGGAACCCGCCGTGGGGACCTTTGGAGAACATGGGCCTGCGGTGTGCGAAAGACACGCTATGAGGGAGGGGTCGTGAGGATATCTGAGGAGAGGCATTTGGATTTTCCGGGCGTAGAGATGAGGGTAGAGACTATCCTCAATCCTCGGGTCCATACGAATCAGGGATACGAGGAGGGGTGGTACTACCGGACCTATTTCAAGCATAACGCCTTCCTAGGGGGAGGGCCCTATCGGACGGAGAGAGGGGCCCTGACGGCGGGAGTAGAGGCCCTGCTTGGAGAAATCAAGGCGGGTATGGTCTCCTTTGGACCCGCTAGGATAGGGTATGATAGAGGGCAGAGCTAGTGGGTCTTAAGATGCATATGCTCTCGGGGCCCTACAACGGCCTAGAGGCGAAAATCCGCTTTATTTTCAGGAGCTATCCTAAGGCTCTCCTGGACCCCCGCCTGCGAAAGGTAACAGAGGGCCTAGCGGGGAAGGGGACACGCTACGAGCAGGCCGGGAACCTCTACGATGGTCTAAAGGAATCGGTCTTGTATATGGCCGACCCTGTGGGCGTTGAGATGACAAAAAGCCCCTCCCGTATGCTTGACGATTTGCAAAGGGGCGGGCATTTGATAGGGGACTGTGATGATTTGGCCTCCTTCGCCTATACCGCCTTAATGAGCATAGGCGTTCCTGCGGGCCTGCGCGTCGTATGGAAAGGGAATAAGCCCATGCCCTGCCATATATACGCCTTCGCTATTTTGAACGGGGTGAGGGTCCCCTTCGATTTAGCCTCTAAGAGCAAAGGATTCGGTGAGGAAACGGATTATACCAGACGGGAGGACTACCTCTAATGGCCGAGCAAGCGATTTCGGATGCCAAAGATGAGAAAGAGCTAGTCACCCTCCTAGAGGCCCAGGGGTGGGAGCTAGACGAGGGCGGGACCGTAAGGAATCCGGGCAAATTCGAGGGCGAGCATTTCATGGTGCTCTACTTTTGGGATATGGCTATGAACGGGTTTGAAGACGAGGAGGAATACGACGAGTACGACAGGCCTATCTCCATTTTCCATATCAAGGCCGAGGACCGCAAGTCCTTCCCCTCCCTGGGCAGGACAGAGAAAATACGCCTTTGGGAGAGTGACCAGGGCTTCGTTATGAGCGACTGGGAGGGATAGCATGATACCCCAAAGACCCTCGTATTTCCTGACGCTGGAGGCAGAGGAACCTGAGGATTTGGAGACCTTATACAAGGAAAAGAGCGCACAGGCGGCGGCGGCGGCTGAGAGGGTAAGGATAGCGAGCAACGCTATATACGGTAATCAGGGCCCGTTTTTTGGTATGGACCAGAGGCAAAGCCAAATGAGGGAGGCACTTCAAAGAGCACAGTCAGAGGCCGATGCCGCCTCGGCGGCGGCGGCGAAATATAAGGCTAAAATAGATAGCGCGGCTACGGAGAGGCTATATAAGCCTTTGAATTACGGAAGCACACAGCCCTCCATATGGAGCGTCTACGGCCTGGGATATCTGGCGGGAGGAGACGAGGACGAGAATTTATCCTTCCCTGTTGCTCAGGCGACTGCGCTCTTTAGGGCCGCAGTATCAGCGGCCTCCGCGCCTACCGCGCCTACCGCGCCTACCGCGCCGAGTATTTCAGGCGGCTCACCATTTAAGGGGCCAATATTTACACCCTTCACCAGACCTACTCCTGCACCTACTGAGCCGAGTCCCGCCTCTATCAGATATCCCCATACGCCTCTAGGCTTTCATAGGGCGGGACCCATAGGAAGCAAGCAAGGGTTGTATAGGCATAGACCCTTTGTAGAGGAGACCCCAACGGAGAATCAAATACCTCCAGAGGCTACGGTCCCGACGATTATATCACCTCTTGCACTTTATGGCCTGGGATATCTATCAGGTGGGACCGAGGACGAGAATCTGGCCTTTGGCTTCGGGGATATCGGGAGCTTTCTGAAGCGGGCCGTTACTCCTCCTCGGGCTCTGCGGCAAACCCTCTCCAAGGTAGGCTCCTCTATCGCGGGCCTACCACAGGGGATATCGCGGGCGGCACAGCAGACCATAAGATGGGGAGGAAAGCAAATAAGAGTTACCGGGGCCGTCGGCTTCGGCCTAATAACAGGAGGATATGCGGCGGGGGCTCAAAATAAGATATTCGGGCTAAGTGAGAATGAGCAGCGAACCTTTAATGTAATCAATAAAGCGACACGGGTCGTGGTTGTAATCGTAGCGACTGTTCTAACCGCAGGGCTTGCCGGGGGAGCAGGAGGAGGAGCCGCCGCCGGAGGAACCGCCGCCGGAGGGGCCGGAGCAGGGGCCGGGGCGGGGGCCGCTGGAGCTGGAGCAGCTGGAGCAGCTGGAGCAGCTGGAGCTGGAGTAGGAGCCGGGGCAGGAATCAGTGCCGGAGCCGCGACTCAATTACAGGCCGTGGGCATGGGCGCTAGAATGTTATCAGTAATGAAGAGCATAATGCCCACGGTTGGAAAAGACATATTCATAAAACAAGGTGGAAAGCTACTAGTTAAAGATGTTTTAGCAAAGGCAATTTGGACCGTTGCAAAGACCGCCGCCGGACAAATAGCTGTAAGCAAAATAATGGCCTCGCAGGTGGGCAAAGTTTACGACCAGCTTCCAGACGGAGTGCCTACCCCTATGCCTGGGCCCTCATGCGAGACCTCCTACGACCAGACCGCCGCGCCCATAGCGGGCTCCTCATCTATGGGGCCTAGAGGCGAGGAAAGGTTTGATAGGGTGTATGGGGAAGAAGAGGAGCCTATACGGGATGCGGCGGGCAATCTACCAACCGCCCCGGCCCCCGCGCCTACAGGGCTACTGGCGGGCCTAGAACCGATACACCTTTTAGGGCTAGGGCTGGCGGTAGGGGCGGGGATTCTACTGACACGGTCGCAAAAGAGGAGAGGATAAAATGATATTCGGGAATTTGCTCACAGGCATAGGGGATGTCGTATCCAAGGTCGTGTCCCAGGCGGGAGGGGTGAAGGGTCTTACTCAGACTACCGTAAAGACCCTGGCGGCGGCGGGGAAGATAAAGTTGCCGCTGACCTCAGAGATATCCAGCCTCGAGGAAAAGAGCGCGAGACTGAGAAACTACGGATATCAGCTAGTAGATGCAGGGCAATTCGCCCAACAGCTTCGGGGATATAAGGGGACCTCGGCGGTCCTAAATATGAGCATATCCCTGATAACCGAGGCGAAACAGGCGAGGGATGAGATAACGGCGGCAGACAAGCTTTTAGCCGGGGCGATTGCGGAGGGCAAGGCCACTCAAAATAAAATGCTGGCTGGCCAATTGCCTCTTACCGCCACGGCTAATTTTTTCGTAAAGAAAGCGGGCGCGGACCAAGCATACACTTCGGCCTTAGGAAGGGCCGTAGGCGCGGTCAATACGAGGAAATCCCTCCAGGGGCTGGCGCAGGGACCTGGGAAGGCTATGATACTGGCCCAGGGGATTCCTGGGGCCATAGGGCAGACCTTTTCCGAGGCGGCGGGAACGGCGGGAGAGGCTCTGCAAAAGATAGGAGAGGGGGCGAAGGGAACCCTCAATTATTCGCAGTATCTCGTTCCGGGCCTCATAGCGATAGGGGCTCTTTATCTTGCCCTGCCCTTGCTAAAGGGGTTCGCAAGCATGGGCGGGAAAAAGGAGGGGTAAGATGTTCGACCAGATAAAGCAGGCCGTAGAGCAGGCCATGGCGGACCTTCAATCTGAGATAGGAAACCTGTTCACGCTGAAAGCGAAAATACTGCGCCTGCCCAACCCGCCCAAAGACGAGCTTATGGCGGAGCAAACAGGCCTAGAGGAGAAGGTCGCGGCCCTAATGGGGGTCCTCGGGGAAATAAAGAAGCAGATTCCTGCCTCCGTGACGGATATCAAATTGACCGAGCTATCGGTCTATCAGGGGCTGATATCTAAGGGGTTCGCGGAGGCCAAGAACGCCGTGGCTCTGAGGCAAAGCATTTTGAATCATACCAATAAAGTAGGCGGGGCCATGGGCCTCCCGCCCGTAGCCGCCCCGGCACGGGTACAGGCTACGGTATCGGCCTGGACCGCTTTGACCGCCATGATAGCGGCAGGGGCGGCGGTATGGGCCTGGAATACGAGGAAAGGAAAATGAGCGAAAGACTGATAGGCGTGTGGCGCGGGTACAAGCTCAAGTATTACGAGGAGGGCGGGCATAACCTCTGGAGCCTCTGGCTGGAAACACCTAAAGGGGAGAATATCTGGCAGGTATCGGACTTCGATACCATAAACGAGCTCTTTGAGGATGGGTTCATTGACCCGCGCAAAGGAGAGGATAGCGTAAGATATGTGCTTAGTATGTTCATTCCTAAGCATAAGATAGCTTTGGCGGCGAGGAAAGAGATGAAAAATCCTCCACGAATCCCGAAAGATTATGAAGTGCAACCTCTTAAGCCTGGACAGCCCGCAAAAGCTCGCGCTACTTGTGGCACCTGCGGCCTATCTTGGGACGACGCCATAAGTACCTCAATGACCCCCGTTCCTGGCGGGCGTTGCCCATTCGAGTATTTCCATAAGTATAAAAATCCTAAGGGGAAAATGGTGACCTACGATGTTGTTGGAGTGAAGGGTCTTAAGGTCATATTACCCTCGGACTACTCGGACTATCAGATAATGGAGGCTATGATAAAGCATGGGCTCCTAGAGCCTGCGGCAAGGGAGGCCTTGAGAAGGGAAAAAATCTATATCATCAAGGATAGGCCCTATATATCCGTTTTCAGCTACGCGAACGGACCCATGGAGCCTCCAATCCTTGAATTGGTGGAGGAGAGCATAGGGAATCCTTTGAAACAAGGAGAGGCCTTTGCAATCATGAGGACCGCAAAGGAGATGGCCCGACAAGCCCGTATTTCAAGACAGAAGGGAGAGAAGCTATCAGCCGAATATTTCAGAGGCCATTCTGACGCCTCAGGAACGATATCATATCTCTATGGGCCGAATAGTCTAAAGCAAAGACGCCTTGTAACGGCTAATAAGGTTTCTATCTACGCGGCAAATCCTCCTAAGGCCCCAGGGGAATGGCGGCTGGAATTCCGGTCTGGCTGTTCTCACGAAACTAAGGAGGGACTGGACTACCTGAGGGCCAAAGGGAATAGGTGCAAAGTGGATTTCAACCCTAAAATCAACCAGTATGAGGTCTACTGTTGGTGGCCTATCAAGCCTACAGGAATACAAAGGACCGCTAGGCGGCTGTCGTGGGCCCTGGGAGAGGCGGAGAGGAAAATCAAAAATCCCTTTGAAATAATGAAGCATCACAGGGACGGGGCCCTGGAGGTAGAGAAAACAGACGCGGAGTGGGTGGCGGTCCATCCTGAGAAAAGAGGGGAAAGGATACGGGTGGGTGCTCAATACGACTGGGAGAGGACCATGCCGGGGATATACCTCTATAATCCTAAGAATAAGACCGAATATGAGGTCCTTGTGGGGAACATAGGGACCGTCCTTCGGACAAATAATCTCACTCATGCGGAAAGCGTTTTTCAGGAATATGTCAAGATGTCCCTCGGCGGCTACGGTCGGGCCGCAGGAGAATCCGTTACCATACTCCGAAAGGGAGAGCCGTATAAGGAATATCAGGGGACAGTAGATAATCCCCTTACGAAAGAGGAAGCCGGACAATGCCCGAAGTGTAAGGTCCCGCTTACCATCGGAAAATACGCTGGCGGCTTAAGGTTCAAGTATTGCCCATCCTGCGGAGAGCGAACGGGTCTCAAGAACCCTCTCGATACGAAAGAGCGCAAATGGATAACGAGCGAGATAGCCAAGCATAGGAGACTCATGGTCTCGGCTGAGGATGCATATAACGAGCTACAAGACCTCGATTCAGCCGAGAGCATGGGCTATCAGACCGGGTCGGCAAGGGCCCATACACAGGATTTACGACGATTCACCCGGAAAAGAAAGGGAGGGAAAATGAACCCGCCGCCCGCCATAGAGGTCCCGGAGGAGGCTACAACGGGAACAGGCAGAGTATTCCGCAAGGTAATGGGTGAGCAGGGGCAGACCCTGATAGGGGCCAAGGCCGTGCGGATAGTAACAGAGGGCGGGGATATAGAGACGGGGGAAAAAGGAGTCAATTTAGGCAAGGTAATGGGCCTAGCCAACGGCTCGGTCCTGGTATATGCCTTCTATCCGGGGGAGGTGCCAAAGGGACGGGTGCTGGAGGTCTGGTACCTGGACCCCGATAAGGCGGCGCGGTGCGAGCCCGGAGGGGACGCGGAGAGACCGTGGAAGCACGACTATAAGGACATGGGGGCCACGCTACGCAAGGTGAAGGAAGGGCTCCTGATTACAGGGAGCAAAAGACTGTGGGAAATCCGTAAAATAGAGGTGAAATAGATGAAAGGCATAGTAGAGCTTCCCCTTGAGAAGGGAAAGCAGGAGCTACAATGGTACACGGGGGTCTCCTTCGTAGCGGGCTTGAATATCGTGAACCCCACGGTATCTTTGAGGACCGAGAAGAGCCAGGATTTCGTAGCCAAGCGCCTTTGGCTCGTTCAATGGCCCGCCTTCACGGGTGTCCCGGCAAACGACCGTATCCTGAACCTTCCGTTCAGGAGCACAGGTAACCTAAGAGACGGGGCAACGAAACGCGCCCTCTCGCTCGTGGCGGGCGACATAAGGACCATACTCGCCAACACCAACCCGGAGAGCGCACAGCGGCAGTATATGGGCCTCGCCTGCCCGTATCTCCTGCGCGGGAATACCAACCTCTTCGTAGAGGTGGCCAACCCTGCGGCGGCGGTAACACCCTGGACCGGGGACTTATATCTGGTGGCCGAGGGCTACTCGATATTTCCCCACACAGACGAGGATATCGCTTCGAGGATAAAGAGCTACGCTGTGCCCTTTGACCTCAACGGAAATCTTCAAGTGGCCGACCCCACGGCGGCGGCGGGGAATATCGCAGGGCAAATGGTCACTATCACCAATTCAGGAGAAGGGCGCTTCATAGCTAAGGCCCTGGAGATAGAGGTCATAGACAATGTGGGACTCAATAGAACGGCTGAGATAATGCCGAATCTGGCCCTGCAAATAACAGACACTTACTCAGGAGAGAGAAAGTGGGTGTCTAGCTCAGCGGCGGGGCAGGCGTATCCCGCCGTGCCTGCCGACATCATGACGCTCTGTCGCACGGGGCTCCCCTTCAATATGCCCCGCTTTATCGACCCCACGGGGACGGTAAAGGTCCAACTTGTGTTCCCGCAGATAGCGGGAGCATTAGCATACCTGAACGGCCTGGGCGGCTGGCCCATGACCTTCAGCGTGACCCTCAAGGGAGCCCTGCTCCCGGCGTAGGGAGGCGTAAATGAGAACGCACTACGAAGCGTTCCTCGTAAACCCCATGCCTCGGGCAGGGGTAAACCCGGATACCGCGAGGCGGGCCGAGGTAAAAAAGGAGACAAAGCAAATGAAGAAGCGCAAGCTGGCGGGCGCGGCCCTCGCGGCACATCGGGCGAAGGTCTCGCGCATGAAGGGGCGGCGGAACGCCCCGCTGACGGACAGGAAGAACCTGGGCAAGAAGGTCAAGCTGGCCCACGGCAAGAAAATCAAGAGCCGCATACGCCATATCGTGAAGACCTACTCACGGCACGGCGGCGCGGTGACGGGCTATCAGCGCAAGGGCGGGCGGGTCGGGTCGCATATCAGCAATCCGGTCAGGCGATACCGCAAGCACAAGCGCAATCCTCCGTTCGGCCTCACGCCGATGATGGAGGACATGAGGGACGGCCTCATCGGAGCCGCCGTCATCCTCGGGACCCTTTGGGTCGCGGGGTTCGTGAATCGGCAGGTCCAGAAGGCCCCGGTCCTCGCAGTCGGCTGGGCCAATGTGGCCGCGAAGCTCGCGGTCGCTCTGGGCCTCGGATACGGAGCCTCCTTGCTCCTTACCCGCCAGCGCAAGCTGGTCCCGGTGGTCTATGCCGCCGCCTTCACCCCTGCGCTTCTCAGCGCGGTCTCTCAATTCGCCCCGGCCCTGGCCGCACAGGCCAGTCTCGCGGGCGATATGGGAGCTCAGCTAGAGATGCAGATAGGGGGCCTTCAGCCCACGCGGACGAGCGATAACTATCTCTCCGCTCAGCTGAGGGAGGAGGAAAGCGACTCATCCTCCTTCTAGGAGGGTGGTCCCCAAGGGCCCCCTAGGAGAAATCCTGGGGGGCCTATGGGGGCGGGGGAACCCGTCACCTTGGGCTCGGCAGAGACCCAAACCCAAACAGACGCAAAAAGGAGAAAGACAATGGGCGTTGCCATAATGACGAGGCAGGACATCGCACGGCGGGAAGTGGTGGGCGCGGACCAGGAGATTCTGGACTGGGTGCTGTACGATACCCTGACCATCCTGACCGGCGGGACTCAGACGGCGTTCCGCTTCTTCCAGCAGGCGTTCGGACAGGCGGCCATCACCAAGGAAATCACGAATATGGAAATCCCAGGCCAGCTCCCGGCCCGGCACCTGTTCGTGCTTCAGAAGGTGGTGCTCCAGCCGGTCCTGAATGTGCTGACCGGAGTGGTCGCGGCCTTCACGGACGCTCTGGCCGTCACCCACAGGGGCTGGTCCTCGCTGAACATCGGTCGGGCCTCGTATCTGGAAAGCCCGGTGCAGATGCTCATCGGCGGAGCCTTCACGGGCTTCGGCGGAGTCGGAGCCGAGGTGTATGCGGCTTCAAGGACCGTCATCAACGGGGAATTGGAGTACTCGCCTGTCATCCCGGCGACCTTCAGCTTCTCGCTGAGCATCGACTATCCGGTGGCCCCGACCCTCGCGGCCAATCAGCAGCTTCGCTGCCTGCTGGTCGGAAAGATGATTCGCCCTCGCCAGGGCTAGTCATTCGTTCCTCGTACCTTCCCCAGGGGGCAACCCCTGGGGCGGGATAGGAGGAATGAAAAATGAATGAGATAAAGATGAGCAGGGCGGCTATGTTAGCAGACGAGTCAGGTGGGCTGTCGAAATATCCTCATATCATCCCTCCCCTCGGCTTCTCGCCCATAGACCGCAACGGCTTCTTGGCCCTCCCCGGAGCCGCAGGTACAGACCTAGTCCTGGAAACGATACCCGCTATCTCGCCTGGATACGGAGGGTGGATACGCCTCATAGGGCTTACCTCGACCGACTTTCCAAACTCGTTTTTCACCATACGGATGGGAGGCGCTCCGCTCAGAGATTACACAAGGGTGGGAACGAACATAGGAAGCACGGATACGCCGAGAGAGTGCTTCATAGAGCTGAAGCCAAATTATGACCTTCAGCTTTTGGTCTCCTACACAGCGGCGGCAGTAGGAGTGCGGTGGACGCTGTTCGGATGGTCATATCAGGTGGGGAGATAAAATGAAAAAGGTCATACTCACCATAGCGGCCCTCGTAGGCCTAGGGGCTATAGCATGGGCCGTGCAAATAGAGGGCGTGACTCCTAGCGGGTCTATCAAGGCCGTCAAGGTAACAAATGACGGACGGTTCATGGTAGATAGCACCTCAAGTACCGCAACCCATGTGATAGTAGACGGGGGGCAGATATCTATCACCTCGGGGTCAATAACGGTTACCTCGGGCACTGTGACGGCGGTACAGGACCCCGCAGGGCCCGCCTATAGGGTCACCCCCGTAGGAATCCTTACCCTGGCCGTCGCGCCGTCTACTTGCTCCGTCCAGCTATTCGGCCAGACCCCCGTGCCTGCGGGAGGGACGGCTACCATATATCCTGTGAGTGTAAATAGGCTACAGGGATTTTTCTGCAACCTCTCGCCCTCGGCCAGCGTCTGGTTTGGAGGGGCGGGGGTGAACGCGGGAACAGGAACAGAGCTAACAGCCGGGGGATGCGCCTCGCCTGATGTCCCTGGAGTATTCATAGGGGGCATGATAGCCTTTGCCACGGCTACGGCGAATACAAGCTATTGGTACTGTAACAAGTAGAGGTAAAAATGAAATCATGCCTCGTCGTTTTTCTAAGCATAATCGCCGCAAGCGTAGCCCCCGCGCACGGCGCAGGGATGATAGGAGGCTCATGCACGGCTTATGTGACAACCTGCGCGGGGCTAGACCAAGCATCATCACCTACTTGGTCAGGAAGCCACAAATTCTTAAATCCGGTCATGATGCAAGGGGTGGGCTCATCTACATATTCCTTGACGCTTTCGTCTGGTCTGGCCGTGGGAGGAACCCTAGCCGCCGCGCCTAGCGGAGTGCTTTGGGCCGATGGCACGGTCTCTACTACGGCGGCGGGAGGAGGGGGGAGCCCATACATACATCCTCAGGATATCGGCATAGCAACGATAACCTCTACTCAGCTCTTTCGCATGGACCGCTCAACGCCCACGACCTATGCCGTCAGGCCAGAGGATATATTCGCCTTGGGGACGAGGGAGACGAACGGGCGGGTCGGCTTGCAATTTTTCCCGCCTTGTCAGGGCGGTCAATGTGGGGTGCTGAAGCTAGGTCTACAGACATCGGGCGAGGGGGACCCATTCGATAGGGATTCAGACGGAGTAGTAATAATGAATCCTACAAGCAATAGGACCACCTCGCTAGGGAATATGGGCTATCCCTACTCGTGCATGAGGGTCACGCAGGGGGATAATTTCGGAGCGGAGTATGTTCATGTCTGCGAGGACGGGCTCCGGCTCTCTACAGGGCCTAATGCTCAAAATACCACGGTGGCCTTCGATACCGAGCAGGGGTCGGGAACGCTATCAGGAAATCTGCAGGCCTATCAGGTAGTAGTAACAAGCGGAGTACGCTGGCCTGACGGGAGCTTCTCTACTACGGCGGCGGGAGGAGGGGGAGCACCTTATGTGCATCCTGCAAATATCACTCTAGATACGGTGACGGTGACAAATACCTTCAGGATTCAGGCCTCTACTCCCGTGGCGTATATGCCTCTAGCTGAGGATATCCTAGCAGTAGGCCGAGAATCCAACGGAAGAACGGGCCTAATGTTCTTCCCGCCAGCCAACGGGGGCGGGATAGGCGGGATACTTAAGTTAGGTATGCAGATGAACGGCGAGGGGGACCCATACAATAGGGACTCGGATGGGATATATGTCCTCGCGCCCTCATTGAATAGAGGGGCCCGTATCAATGCAAATAGGTTCGCCCTTGTAGAGTCGGATAATGCCGCTAATTCCTTTTTCATGGTAGACGATACACAGCTATACTACAGGAAAAACAACCCAACGAGCTATATCTTCTATCTCTCCTCTAGCACGGGTCGCTCGGCCTTTGGAACCGGGACCCCGGACGCAAATGCGAGGCTTACCATTGACGGGATAGTAGCTCAAAAGGGACCTACAAAAACTCTCCTTGACTATGGGGCTATGACGCAGGGCGAAATACAAGCGGCGATTTGCCCCGCTACATACGCCTGCCGAGTGCAAAATTTCAATGACTTTGATATATACACCTCCACGGGGACCGGCGCAGGTCAATGGAGGAATTCAAGAACGGGCCTGGGCCCGTAAGGGGGAGTAAATGAAAAAGATGATGCTGGCCGTACTAGCAGGACTCATGCTCGCAGGACCCGCCATGGCGGCGGAGAATCTCTGGGAGCTGAGAAACAAGAGCAACGCTACGCAGGCCTTCGTGGACGCAAACAAGGAGCTGTGGGGCGTCAATGTAGCAACAAGCATAGCACCTCAGGGTATCACCAACGCCATGATAGAGAACGGCGCGGTGGATACGGGCAAGCTCGCTACCGACTCGGTTACAGGGGTGAAGATACTCAATGGGACCATAGGCGCGGAAAAGCTTAACTTCTCGCCTGGGGCCTCCTTCCCCCTTCTCGCGCCGAATGGTACAGGGGGCGCGCCAAGTTATAGCTTTGCGTCCTTCACAAACACCGGAGTGTGGTATGAGAGCATTTCCTCTCAATTATCCTTCGGCATAGGGGGGACAACCAAGCTAGGAATAAAAACGGCTGAGGTCAATGTCACTCAGCCATTCAAAGCCCAGGCCGTCGGAGCTGGAATCTACTCCGTTATAGCCTCATCGGGAGTAGAGGTCCTTGACGGAGGTTATACCTTCGCGGACGGAACGGTTCAGTATAGCGCAAAAAATACCTCTGGGACCATAACGGGAACGGGCACCCCGAATAAGGTTGCAAAATTCTCAGGTTCAGGAACGAACCTGTCGAATTCGAGTCTTACGGATAACGGGTCCTCAGTCACCTCATCTGTGGATTTCGATACGCTGGCCAATAAGGCTACGGTCAACGGACTGGAAATACTAGGAGCGATGGCCGTGGGGCCGATAAGGAACGCAGCCTGCAATTCATCCCAGTGCCTCGTCTTCAACACGAGCGACTTCGACCTCTACACCAGCACAGGCTCCGGGGTCGGGCAATGGCGTAATACTCGCACTGGCGTAGGGCCGTAAGTAGGCCTAGGGGATAGGGGGACCGACATGAATAGGATGCTACTAGCAATAGGGCTGGCCGTCATGTCGGCCCCCTGCCTCTACGCACAAAACACCTTCGAATTTAGAGACGAGGCGAATTCAATAAGGGCGAATATCGACCTGGGCTCTAATGCGGTGTTTAGAAGCTCAGTGACAGGGGGAGTATTCAACGGAGGGTGCTTCGCGGCGGGTACTACAACGGTCACCTGCGTGTCAGAAAAACTTAAGCTGATGCGCTCGGGCGGGGCCATGTCCGCAATACTGGAAACCTATAATGACACCCCCGCAAGCTTTCCAATGCTACACTTCCGCAGGGCGAGAGGAACGGCTACCTCACCCTCGGTAGTAGAGCCTCCAGCGTGGCTAGGGGTGATGAGGTTTTCAGGATGGACAGGAGCTGGATATGGCATAGGAGCTGAGATTTCCGCAATAGCGACCGATAACTTCACAACGGGCTATAGCCCCACACAAATGAACCTGTTAACCTCGGGATATGGAGGCCTGAACACCAGGATTACGATTGCTCCCAACGGGCGTGTACAGGTAAATCCCTCTGGAACCCCGGAGCATCAATTCTCAGTCTATGGGCCCATGCTCTCTACAGGAACGGTGTATGCTACTAATACCTCGACATATAGCATACAGGCGTCTAGCGGTATCAGAGTAAGCTCCGGTGGAGTTACATTCCCTGACGGAACGATTCAATACACGGCGGCGGCGGCGGGAAGCTCAGTATTCGCATCCACGATAACCGTCGGAAACTCGTCGGTCTACTCGACAACCATAAGCTATGCGGCAGTGGTCAAGGGCGCGTGGTTCGTAGTGGCATCGACCTTCACAGGCGGCGCGGTGAAGATAGACTTCACCTCCGTCGACTCCTCCTACACGCATCGTCTGACCTGGAACCTCGGGGCTTGCACGGGAGTGACATTTCAACCGCAACTGAATATCAATTACGACTCAGCGAACAATTATTTCAAAGATGTACTGGCACTGCGCTCTGACAATGCCACGCTGAACACGGCTAGTGAGTCCAACGCATATGCGGCCCTATACCCGGATGGAAACTCGAATGATGATATCCCCGTTGGATACTCTGGGGAAGGAGTCGCAACCATCTCATCCAATGTGACCGACCGTAAGCAGACTTATGTGATGTCTCAATTCTCGGGAGCCTGTTACGCATCAGCCAACCTTAGGCACTCGGCGGGTGTCTCGGGGTCGCGCTACATGGGCTCGGCAAAGATGACCTCAATGACGCTATACTCCGCCTCTGGCTCCGGTGGAATGTGCGGAATCGTGACCATCGAAGCCCTGTGGAATCCAAGTGTCCAATAAAAGATTTAAGGAGGGGGAGATGAAAATGGCCCTAGGAGCAAAAAAGCTTTCAGCAGTCATAGTCTATGTCCTCATAGGATGGGCCCTTTGGCAGATTTTATCACCCGACGCCCATGGGGCCTCCATGTCGAACCCTGGAAGGGTTCAAGTGTTCATACCCGCTACATACGCCTCGGACCCCACGAAGGTTGCAAAGGCAGGAGATACCATGTCAGGGGACCTCGCTATAGGGGCGACTTTATATTCCTATGGAGTGGTAGCAACCTCGGGAGCATATTCGCGGCTATGGGCCGGGACAACGGAGTATCAGCAAAATCTTTACGGGCTCTTCCCATACCCGCCCCTGGCAGACGACCCCCCGCCGCCCCTACAGGTAATGGGGGAGGATACCTTAGGAAGCAACCTCATGGGGGTCTGCAATTCGGGAAGCTTGGGGTCCTGCCAATGGGTTCTCAATAATCAAGGAAACAGCGGCGGGTCAGCGAAAATGGTCATGAGCAATAATGACCTCAATACATGGGGAACCCTCGCCAAGGATACCTCAGGACTATATGTAGAGGATAGCGTCACGGGCTCTAGGATACTGATATCTACCGGAGGAAATATAGATATCATAGCGACCTTCCTCGTAGATTTTCAAGCGCCTGTGGTGATAATGCCGAA
>Ga0315274_10007239_pt1 | contig 16081 bp, 11 predicted proteins | sample YL17G02_20_MG_FD_203700 | JGI IMG/M metagenome (GOLD analysis project Ga0315274, IMG submission 203700) | Sediment microbial communities from Yellowstone Lake, YNP, Wyoming, USA - YL17G02_20 | ecosystem: Environmental > Aquatic > Freshwater > Lake > Sediment | place: USA: Wyoming | collected...
AAGCAGCGACTTTGCACATAGTTGAAATCATCGAAGACTCCAAGGTGCACTACCATAAAAAGCATACCGAGATTTACCTTATCCTCGAGGGCGACGGCTTCGTGGAACTCGATGGCAAGCTGGTGCCTGTCAAACCCTTTACTTCGGTGCTGATTAAGCCCGGCTGCCGACATCGCGCCTCAGGCAGAATGCGTATTGTGAATGTCTGTATCCCGCCATTCGACGCAAAAGACGAGTGGTTTGATTAGTACAATCCGTGCCCCTTTGGTATAATAAGAATATGATTCGCAAGACCGTACAGAAGCTGCGTTTGGATGATTACTCAGAGATTAAGCAGAACCTTCAGTATTGGCTCAGCCGCCCGGCTGAAGAGCGTCTCGCGGCGGTCGATGCTCTCAGACGCGAGTTTTATGGAGATTCGCAACGACTTCAAAGAACTGCTCGAGTTGTTCAACAAGCACAAGGTTGAATACCTCATCGTCGGCGGTTACGCCCTGGCCTTTCACGGCGCGCCACGTTTTACAGGCGACATCGACTTGTTTGTCAGGCCGGTCCGCGAAAACGCCGAGTGCATTCTTGCCGCTCTAAACGAGTTTGGCTTCGGGTCGCTGGATTTATCTGAGGACGATTTCACCACGCCCGGCAAAGTCGTCCAGCTTGGCGTTCCTCCCGTACGCATCGACATCATTACAAAAGCCAGTGGAGTCTCGTGGGAAAAGGCGGACGCAGGTAAAGTCCCCGGCTGTTACGGCCAGACGCCGGTATTTTTCATCAGTCGCGAGGATTTCATCGCCAATAAAAAGGCGACCGGCAGGAAGAAGGATGCCGCCGACATCGAAGCCTTAGGCCAGTCATAGCCCCTACGCCTAAATTATGTAATGGTGTGCCCGCACTTCTTTAGCCGGAAATTTAGCTTTGCCGTTCTTGCTAAAACAGGTATAATTACAAATGAAGGCAGGCGAGGTACGGCACCAGAATGATGGGTATAAACTAACGACTACTTGTAGTGCACGAATGTTGACATTTTATCTCCGCTAAACTAAATTGTTACCAGAAAAGTGTTGTGTATTATTATGTTGGGCATTACAGATCGAAGGTATCCTGTAAATGAATGAAATACATGAGGAACTTCTTAAGATTCCGGACAAAATAGAATTCTACGCGCAGAAAGCCCAAGAGGACGAGATCACCAAACCCCTTTCTAAACTTGAGGATGTTGCGAATAATGTTGGTAAGTCATGGAGCGGATCTTGGCTCGGTTATCATGCAAACATATACTACAACAATCTCGAAGTTCCTCCAGCGGGAGCTCATTTCAGCCAAGAGTGGGGTATGGAAAAATTGTTCGGAGGCGGTGGCACAACAGGCGATTGGCGTGAGTATAAAAAGGATGATCTCATTAAGTTTATTCACGCTTTAGCCGATAATCCAGATTTGACCCCTGCAAGAGAACTTTCACAGAAAGCAGAAACTGCATTTGATGAAGAAAAGCATGAGGTTCTATCTTTACTTACTACAGCACTAACTGATAATGACGATCCATTCATTTCAAATCTCAAGCATGAGGTTGAAAAGCTAAATGTTCTCTCACAGGTTGAAATAATCCGAGCAGTGCGCCCATCCGGCCAGTTCATCTCGAGAGATTCGCTGGCAGTCACCCAAGGATTTCATACTCCCGCTCACCTTTCAGTACTCTCTGAAATCTGTGCTCTGCGTAGTCCACCATCATGCTGTAAAAAGCTGAGCCAAATCGTCCGTCGTGCAGGTTCACATCTTGCACGCCAGTCGCGTCGATCGGTTCGGTCAAAAGAAATTGGAATTAATGTTTTTATTGGGCATGGTAGGTCTTCAGCTTGGAGAGACCTTAAAGACTTCATCCAAGACCGTTTAAACCTGCCCTGGGACGAGTTTAATCGAGTTCCTGTCGCAGGCATAACTAACATTGCTCGGCTTTCTGAAATGTTAGATGCAGCAGCAATAGCATTCCTTGTAATGACAGGTGAGGACGAACAAGCTGATGGGAAACTTCATGCACGTATGAACGTAGTACATGAAGCAGGCCTTTTTCAAGGAAGGGTTGGGTTCACAAGGGCAATTGTACTTCTTGAAGAAGGATGTGAGGAGTTTAGTAATATACAAGGGCTGGGCCAAATTCGGTTTCCAAAATCTAATATTAAGGCAGCTTTCGAGGAAATACGGCAAGTTCTTGAAAGAGAGGGGATATTGGAGCCAGCCCAATGAAAAACGTAAATGTGTAACGGCTCAACCCAGCGGACGTGGTAAATCGCATCGCTGTCCTAATCCTCCGAGTGAAGGGCAGCGCAGTATTGTACGACAAGATCGGTCATTTATTAGCATAATGGTAGCATAAAATCAGTTTAACCCGTGAGATGTTTAGCACGTGGGATATCGCTTTTCTTATCTCACGGTGGCCGGGTTTGCCTATCTCACGGGCTGAATCATGTTGTATATTATTATGTTAGGTCATAGAAAGAATTGAATGGACATTCTGACCTTTATCTCAGAAGTAATCAAAGCTGTCGCTTGGCCCATCATGCTTGTCGTAGTCCTCCTATCGTTCCGACGGCGCTTAGGAGACCTACTTCCTCTCCTCCGAAAGCTCAGACTCAAGGATTTCGAGATCGAGTTCGCGGAAAAGGTCGAGAACCTCAAGGACGAGGCACCGCGTGCCCTTCGCCACATGCCTGCACGCACCGCCTCAGCCTCCGAGCAGGCTGAGCAAGAACTCATTCGACGATTAGCCGAGATTTCCCCGAGATCTGCTGTTGTCGAAGCATGGCGGGTCGTGGAGAAGACAGCCCTTGATATGTTGCGTGCCACACGCACAGTCGAACTGCCCAGCGACCGCCTGCCACCCTCAGACCTTGGCAAACTTCTCCGTGTGACCGGTGTTCTTGATGCTGATCAGGTCTGGCTCTTCAACACCCTCCGTAGACTCCGCAACAGAGCTGTGCATGAGGAGATGATGGATGTTGATCGTGCGGCCGTGCTGGACTACATCGACATAGCAAACGGTCTAACGCGATACTTCATCGACCTGAAAGAACACGAGGCACCGAACAACACCTTCAAGGGTACGCGTCCATAGGCCGGGCCGCTCAAGGTGGACGTTCTGCGTTGAACTGGACACGACTTTCCTGCCGAAAGCGAATGTCATCCCGGACTTGAGCCGGGACAGGTTCGATATAATTAAAGTGGTGCGAAATATCACACCCTACGTGCTGCCGAGCGGCCGGTTATCCGAGATTCATGTTTAGCCCGTCAGATAGGCGTAGCCGGTATCTCCCAGGATAAATCCAAGATTTTCCTTTACGGCCAAGTGCTTTCTGGGTATAATATGGCCGGAAAGTATAGGAATTTGTGTTTCTGCCACAGAGAGCACAGAGACCTCAGAGGATATAATTTGTCCTTTTATTATCTCTGTGGACCTCTGAGTCCTCCGCGGCTTAACTTGAAATGATGGAAATAGTGTAAAGAAGACAGAGTACAGAAGGCAGACGACAGGAGACAGTAAACAGAGACGTGAGAAACAGGGATGATTGGGATTTTTAGGCAAAAGAAGGCCAATCTCCACAGTGTTTTATGCAAAACAAAGCCAATTTCCGAAAAGCCAAAATGAACGCAAAGGGTTTTTCACAAAGGGATTATGAAAACAAAACGGGTTTCGCAGGCCAAGAAAACAAACCCAATCAAAGCCAATTTCAAGATTCCGCACACGCACCAAAGAAGTGGCAGCAAAAGGATCATTCGGGGCGCCTGCTCATTAACCGGATGAAGCCTCTTTCCAAACCAGGCAATGATCAGTATTATAGCCGGCATATAGGCCGATGTAGCTCAACGGTAGAGCACGGCTTTCGTAAAGCCGGGGTTGAGGGTTCAAATCCCTCCATCGGCTTTGTGAATCTGCAAGAAAAATACAATTCGCTCAAGCAAATCCTCAAGAAACTGGGGCGAGTGGTTATCGCTTACTCCGGCGGGGTGGATAGCACATTTCTGCTGAAAGTAGCGGTCGATACGCTGGGGGCTGAAAATGTCCTTGCCTGCATTAGTGTCGGACCAGCTGAACCTGCTAACCAACTGCAAGGAGCCGCTGAAGCGGCAAAGAGTATTGGCGCAGAACTTCAGATCGTAGAGGCGAACGAGCTTGCCGACCCGAATTTCACTGCCAATAAGGCCGACCGCTGCTTCCACTGCAAATCGCATCTGTGCAAGGTTCTGCTGGACATTGCCCGACAAAGAGGCTTTAAGCACGTCGTCTTCGGCACCAATTACGACGACCTCGATGATTTTCGTCCCGGCAACCGCGCGATGAAGATCTTCGGCATCCGCTCACCACTGGCTGAAGCCAGACTTACCAAGAGTGACATTCGCCAGTTGAGCAGGGAGCTTGGCTTGCCCACCGCTGACCTGCCGGCTTCGCCCTGCCTGGCATCGAGAATCGCTTATGGCATCGAGGTAACCGAGCAACGGCTAAGGCAAATTGATGAAGCGGAGGGCTTCTTGAGGGAATTAGGTTTCGTGGAGTTCCGCGTTCGGCATCACGACACTATCGCTCGAATCGAAGTGCAGCCGGGGGATATCGATAGAATTGCCGCCGAGCCGCTTCGCTCGCAGGTCGTTGCCAAGATGAAATCGCTCGGCTTTAAGTTCGTAACCATTGACCTGCAGGGCTTTCGCTCCGGCTCATTGAATGAGCCGCTGTCAGACGAGGAGAAGCGAAAGCACAGCGGGTAATAGGCGGGGTAAAAGTGGAGTGCAGAAGTCGGAAAATAGCGGGTTGGAGCAAGTTTTGGACGGTTTTTTCGGATTTTGGGACGTTTATCAGTACTGAAAATGCCGATTTTATAGGACTTATGTGTTTTTGAGCGAAAAATCAGGGTAAAAATGAGCAGAAACTTACCGGAAATTGACGGATTTGCGCACTTTTTGAGCAAAAATTAACAGAAATGAGCAGATTTTAAGCAGGATTTGAGCAGGATTTTTGGCCTTGCCCACAGGTAAATTTTTGGAAAACTTACTGCTGAGACCGCGGAGAACACAGGGGGGCAGAAAGAGAATCAGACATGGATTTACGCTGATTCACACGGCAAAATATCTTTGCCACAGAGGGCACAGAGAACACAGAGATCGAATAGAAGTGAGACACGGATTTACGCTGATTCACACGGCGGGCAGAGAACTGCTGGCAGAAGACGGAGGACAGACGATGGAAGACGGACGGCAGAAACAACGAGGTAAAAGCAAAAAGCCTGTCCCCAGATTTCCGAACCCAATGCCCGGCCGAACGTCGGAGGTCAGTCGAGGCGCGAACCACGTTTTTCAACAGCACTGATAAAACTAATCTATTCTATAAAAAGGTGGTTGACTCTATTTCCCGTTCATTCAGAGATGTAGCCATTTGACAAAGCACCTCTTTATCTGACGCCATCTTTGCCAATGTTTTTCTGTCTTGTTGCTTTTACATCTCACTATGTCACCTCGGACTTAAATCCTTCAAGAACGAATAAGCTTCCCTTTTGAACATGGTCAATTTGTTTGCTTTTATCAGAGATTTTCGAAGAACCGGATGTATAAAGATTCTGCAACTCAAAGCACCCGCTTCAAAAAATTTCTTAGTTTCTCTAAACTCAGGCGACAACTCCGATAACTTTCTGGGGCTTTTTTCGGGTCGAATCACTATTGGATCGCCGATTTCGTGCCGCCGTTTAGATGGTATGTCAATTAACACATCGGATAATTTGGTCTCATTCACATACTTTTTTGCTATCTTCGCGATTTCGTTAGAAAGTTTACTCCACCCCGCACACGGCAGCACCATTAAATACTCGCGTATTTTTACATCTTCGGCCTCGGTGTCAGTGGGACTGAATTCCAAAAGGGATTTATATATTCCTCTTCTTCCATTTAAAATCATTTGCGCAGGATTCTCTAAATTTTTATCAAGTCGTTTCTTTTCGAATTCTTCATCCATCCATTTCACTGCTTCGATGTCTGACATCGCGTATGTGGCATTAAAGTACTCAGAAAATGTCAACAAATTCTGTTCGAACAAATATTGTGGAACAAAACGAAGCATTGCCATCATCGCACGATTTGTTTTGTGCCAATACACACGTTGGTACATCCATCGGCGTCCTGTTGCGATTGATTCTGCTGCACAAATTCCCTTTTCCGTTATTGCGATACCAGGTTTGTTATCAACTGTACAAGTTAGGCTAGCTAAAATACCATCGACATCTACAGCGCTTCCATAAGATGCGCCTGTGTATCTGCTGTCTGTACGTAAATAGCATATTTTGTCTACATCTAACGGGCCATTCACAATGCTTCGTAAGATTAGGATGGCCTTATCCTCGTCTTCTTGGTCACTAAGGATCCTTCGCAAAAAGGAAAGAACACGCTCGTTAAATTTTTCTCGTATTAAATCCGGCAAACTGGAAATAATATCGTCTCGGAGTACTCTTCTGCATTCGTCTATATGTTGATTAGAAGCATCTCTTATCCACTCATCACCTTCCTTTGGGCTATACAAAATGGCACTAGTAACTTTTTCGTCGCGAGGGATATTAGCGAACGGTCCATCTCTTTCACCACGAAACGCAAAATCCTCAAAAACATGTCCCAAAGGATAGTGTCCTAAATCGTGAAGAAGGCCAGCCAATAGAGCTGCTTCAAGTTTGCAACGCTCGGCACAGTGGGCTCTAAAAATTGGATCCCTTAAAAGGGTTCCGATATAACGTCTTGCAAGATTGTAGGTCTGAACACTATGTAATAGACGGTTGTGCGTTGCGCCCAAATAGATCATGCTTACGAAATCAAGTTGTGAAATATTCCTTAATCGCTGCACTGAGGGATGATTCAGAATCCATGTCATTCTTTTCGTGAATGGAACTAAATCATCTGGCAGAACCAACGATGTTTTTGTATCTGTCCCTAGTGATAGCTCTGCGATTCCGAGAGGCGATACAAGGCGGTCCCTACATGTAGATAATTCTTGTCTAACCTCATCTGCTGATAGGTACACCTTTTCCAAACACTTATCTGCTACACGGCTTAATGTCACAATTCCTAAATTTGCAAAGATGCGCTTGAGTGATGATAAGACCGAGGGGCGCCAATCAGGATGAGGGCGGAAGCTGCTTTCCGGAAGATCCCCGTTGAGGAACAACTTCAACATCGCACCAAACATATAGAGATCAAGAATCACACGGTTTTTCTTAAGGTCCTCTGGTTGAAGGTATTTTCCTACTCTATCTTGCCACTCTTTGCTGACTCGAGTAGGTGTTGTTATATATATAGTTTTATCTTGATCGGAGTTACTGAATATGTGAGCGGCCCCCATATCAACTAGAACGGCCTCCCATCGATCAGTAAGTCGAACTAATATATTCCCTTCTTTAATATCGGAATGCATCGCTTGTTGTCGGTGCAGGTACATCATAGCGGACAAAATATCATCAAACAGGTCCAAAACAACCTCGACAGAGATTGTAGGGTCTGCCTTTGCGATAAACGTGTGGAGAGGTGATCCTTTTATAAATTCCATTACTATGTACGGAATACCAACATCTTCGGTATTTACATGCGGTACTTCTTCTGGAGGGATTCGCCCGAAAGCGATGAGCTTTGCCAGGTTGTGATGTGTTAGTGATGCAAGTTTGCGCATCTCTTTCTCAAAAACCCCTACAAAGTATTTCCAATCACCCTTTTTTAAAAGGGGTTCTTCGGGAGAAAGAATCTTTACTGCTCTTTCAATCACATCTTCTTGCATAACTCGCCAAACTATACCAGTTGCACCGCGACTGATAGGTGTAGCAGGTTCTTCTTGACGTTTATTGGCGTCTTCTTTATCTAATATGACTAAACCGGAACTCTTGTGTAAACGCTCACCAACGAGGAAATTCGGGTATGGCATAATTGTCTCTCCTTAAAAAACTGCCACGAAAACGTGTTATATCGCGCGGTTGATTATTATATTGGTTCTATATAAGACGCTTCTCTACCATGCCCAAAAGAAAAGGATTTTGGGCATGCCACCCTTAACATCTGGGTATAGACCAAAGGTTAAAAGTCCGCGGTTTCATGTATTATTGCCGGGATTGTCGGGAAAAGCAAGAGGAATTTTTCAATTGGATATTTACGATTTTCGGGTTACTATTGAGCGGTGGGATTAGGCAGGTTAAGGATACAGAACCAGATTGGTGTTCAGGAGTGGACTATGGCCAATAGAAGAAGTTGTATAACCGTCAAGGTGGTCTTTTTGCTAAGCGTGCTTTTTAGCTTAGCGGTATTTCTGAATTTATGCCCTTGCCAAAATGTCGCGACAGCCGGTGTAGGCCCGGTAACGGAAAACGCCTTGCAGCTGCGGATTATGACTTTCAATATTCTGCAGGGCAACGCACACAAAGATGACGAAAACCGCTGGGAAAACCGGCGCGAGCTGGTCGTGAACATCCTGCGCGAAAATCAGCCCGACATCCTGGGACTACAAGAGGCCCTTCGTTTTCAGCTCGACCAGATTCGGCAAGGACTCGGCCAATACCGCGAGATAGGAGTAGGTCGTGATGACGGCAAAACGCAAGGTGAGTACTGCGCAATTCTATACCGCCTCGACCGCTTCGATGTGGATGAATCGGGCACTTTCTGGCTCTGCGATACACCTGAGGCGCCCGGCTCAATCACCTGGGGCAACGCCTGCACCCGAATCTGCACCTGGGCAAGATTTATCGAGAAGAAATCACGCCTGGCTTTTTACGCCTTCAACCTTCACCTGGACCACGTTTCGCAGCCTTCCAGAGAAAAAAGTGTGGTGCTTTTGGCCAAGCGTATCGCCGGCAGAAAACAGCCTGATCCTTTCATCGTGACCGGCGATTTCAACACCGGTGAAGACAATCCTGTCATCCTGTATCTAAAGGGCAAAAAGGCCCTGGACAAAGACAACGCAGGCCCGGCTCTAAATCCGGTTCTTATGGTCGATGCGTTCCGCGTGCTGCATCCAGACGACAAAGAGGTCGGCACGTACAATGACTTGCAGGGAAAGCGCAGCGCCCCAAAGATTGATTACATATTTGCTTCGCCGGATTTGGAAGTCCTGCAAGCGGAAATACTTCGCACGCAGTACGGAGGCCGTTGGCCCTCCGACCACTTCCCGGTTACGGCTACGCTCAGGCTGGGTACTGCCGGGCAGAAGCAGCAGAAGTGATCCGGGCTTTCATCGCAGCACGCTGATCGCGCCCCTTTCCTCGAACATATCGCGATAAAGAGCAGGATGATAGAGTTTGAACTCCAAAGCTTTTATATATTCTTCCGGGCCGTAATGGCGAACGTTCTCGATAAGGGCGGATATTTGCCGCTGCGAACGAAAAGATTCAATTGCCGCCAGCTTATTGTCCAGATACGACTGCGGCGCACGCATACGCAGTGTCGGCGGTGCAGCAAAATCGCAATAAACCGCGTAGGCGTGGACGTAAGGGACGCCGGCCAAGGGCTTGCCCAGCTCCGGCCAAATGTTGCCGGCTGCGTGGAACAAACTGATAAGGAATTCCTCATAGACGATACGGTGATCGGGGTGCAAGTCATTCCAGGTGGGCAGAAAGCACTGGGTGGGCCTTACGCTGCGAAGATGGTAAGTGAAGCTATTTTGCAGCCCTGTAAAACTGCAGATTGCCGGAGCGTCACCTGGTTTGGCGGGCCTTCTGCCGCGATAATCATTTAACCGGCAGTCAGGAAAATCAAGCCGAACGATATTTTCCTTCGGTACGCCTAAGCTCCGGTAGCATTGAAAACTCTCACTGCATCTGGTCTGGATAATGGCATCTTTCTCTTCGAGGCTGCAATAGCCCATGCTGCCGTCGGTAACGATTAGCACATGCACAGGCACATTTTCTCTCTTGGCTAACTGTATGAGCAGGCCCGCACCCAGAACCGCATCGTCATCGTGGGGACTTACTACCAAGAAGTGCTCCTTTTTGCTCTGCCAGTGTCGCGACACACTGGCCAGCGTTGTGCCTACCCGCCTTTCATTTCCTACCAGGCGTACGAATTCAAATCCTTGTTTTTGCATTTGATTTGTGCGTTAGTTTGTCAGCCCTGCGATTGCCGCGCCGATCAAGGTGGCATTGTCGACATTTATGGTCTGGTAAAATACGTTTTTCTTCTCCACAAGATATTGCTTCAGGTAATACTCAACCCTCTGCCTCAGCGACGTCAGCTGGTAGAAAGTTGTGCCTTCGGCCACAATGCAGATTGGCCGAGCCGGATTCTTGCCTTTGCCGCTCTTTAAGGCCACGCTCGATAGATTTATCGCTGTCAGCTTGGCCGCCCGCTCGATCATCCTGTCGATGAGCAAGTAAAGTGTTGCGCAGTCTTCTTCATCGGCATCAGCAATAGCCGCCGAAAGTGGACTGTCGCCGGCTTGCGGATTATACATAAAGTCGCTCGTCTGTTTTGTGCTCAGCTCCTTTATCCCGCTGAGTTTCTCGGCTGCCGCGGCGCTGAACAGCTTTGCCTTTGCTGCCGCGCGAATCGTCCAAAGGCATATCGGCCCGAAGTACGCCCCCGATATCATCTTCTCAAATACGTTCACCCCCGGATTGACCAGTGACTTATCGAACTTCTTATCAATCGCTCCTTGCGGCGCCTTGCCGAATCCGCCGGACTCCACGTTGACGATCTGACTCCTGCTGAGATCCAAATCTTTGGCCTTGGTTATGTTCTTATTCTGCTCGATGTAACTGCAGTTCGTGCCCGCACCCAAGACAAAGCCAATGTAGCTGTCGAAACTCCTTCGGCTCGGGTCGGCTCTGCCGGCCAAAAGTGTTGCCACCGTGTCGTTCAGCAGGACCATTTTTTTCTTTTGGGCAAGTCCCGCCCGGCTTATAGCAAGGTTCAGGTTCTCGCCTACCATCTGGCCCTCAACCTCCGGCGCCTGAATCTCCTTGGAGAAGTACAGCACCCGGCCATCCTTGCTCGCGGACATCTCTATAGGATATGAAAAGCAAAAGCCGACACGGTCACTCTTTTTTACTACATGCTCCATATAGCCGGCCATCGTGTTGAAGAATTCCGCCTTGCCGATCTTGCCCGTCAATCCAGGCATCTTAAACAGCTTGAAATCCTCGATGCTCGGTTTTCCATCGTCTTCAAAGACAACCGTCGCAACGCGAAAATTTGTCCCGCCCGCATCCATCACTATGACGGGCTTATTTGGCGGTATTTCAGCCTCAGTTTCTATGTAAGTCGCCAGCATTGCCAGAGAGCTTTTCACCCCTGCAAGGCCTTTCTCCATCTCTTCAAGAAAAACCCGACAAACCTGGTCAATATTAATGTCTGCCGGGTCCATGCCGTTTTTTTTAAGAAAGTCTTTAACCTTGCTGCTGCTGTTCTTCACAACTTAACCTCCTAACTTGGTCAATCAGGATAACCATCAGGATGCTGGCTGTGCCACTGCCAGGCGGTGGCAACTATTTGTTCCAAATCGGGTAACTGCGGCCTCCAGCCCAGCTCATTTTTTGCCTTTGTCGCATCAGAGGTCAATACCGGCGGATCGCCGGGCCGACGGTCTGCATCTGTAACCTTGAAATCCTTGCCCGAGACTTTCTTAACGGCGGCGATTACCTCTCTTACCGAATAGCCTCTGCCGTTGCCTAAGTTGTACGCCAGCTCCCAGTGCTGCTCCAATTTCTTTAATGCCAGTAGATGAGCTCGGCATAAATCCTCGATGTGGATGTAGTCACGAACGCAGGTGCCATCGGGCGTAGGATAATCGGCGCCGTAGATTTTGACCTGGTCGCGTTTTCCCATCGCCGCCTGGATGGTCAGCGGAATCAGATGCGATTCGGGCCGATGGTCTTCGCCAAGGCGGCATTTATTGCCTGCACCAGCGGCGTTGAAATATCGCAGCGATACATACCGAAGTCTGCCCGCCCGACTTTGACAGTGACACATCCTTTCAACCGCGTATTTGGTTTCCCCGTAAGGATTGATCGGCTCTTTAGGCGAGTCTTCGGTAACGGGCACGTTGGTGGGCATGCCGTACACTGCCGCGGAGCTGCTAAAAACGAATTTCTCCACGCCGGCTACTTCCATCGCCGAAAGCAGATTTTGTGCATTGCAGACATTATTTTGGTAGTATTTAAGCGGCGTCTGCACCGACTCGGCAACTTCAATCAGAGCGGCAAAGTGCATTACCGCTTCAATTTTGTATTCTTTTAGCGTTTTGACAAGTAATTCCTGGTCGGCTAAATCTCCTTTTATGAGCTCGGCCTGCCGGACCGCCGACCGATGGCCCCTGCTAAGATTGTCAAAAACAATCGGCTCGTGTCCCTCGGCAGCCAGCATCGCCGTCATATTGCTTCCGATATACCCTGCTCCACCACAGACCAGTATTCTCATTTCTCGTCGCCCGTCGCTTGTGACTCGTCGCTCGTTCGCGACACGAGAAACGAGCGCCGGGCCAGTATATGTTTTTGTATGCGGTTTAGAATTTCGGTAGATAGCATGGTGTCCTTACTTAAATCGATCCAGGTGATGCCTTTTTCTTGCTCAGGGGTAGGCGTCAGCCTTCTCACCGGCGCACCGGGGCTGCCGGCAGCTTGATGTTCGGGCACACTCAGTCTTTGTATCTGGACATCACAGCGAATAAATCCGCCGTTGGCGGAGTGCTGTATGCGCACTTCTGCGATTCTTCGAATACTATGCAGATTCGCTAAAGCTGCGTAAAAAGGCCCGACATTGTCGCTGCGCCAGAATTCGAAGAATTGTGCCCCCGACAACGGCCTTGTTCGTATAAGCCCACTATCGAGGTCAGCCTTTTCGATGGCAAAGTGCATCGCAGTCAGCACATCTTCGGCTATCTGCATCGCCTGAAGCTTGTCTATATTAGTGACACAGACTTGTTCAGCCTGAACACGCTGCTCCTGGCGCGCCGGCGTTGTCGCACATCCCGCACACAGGCTGAGGCCGACGCAGCCAGCCAACAGAAATAGTCTATAGCTTGCCATTCTTGAGAATTGTAAATCGCAAATTGCCGACTGTAAATTGAAAATTGACCGCAACCACAGATGAGCACAGATTCCGAATCGGTGAAATCTGTGAAATCTGTGCAATCTGTGGATTCATTACTCAGTGTACAAGCGGCTGGAACCATCTCGGCCTATCGGGCCGCTGGGGCGAGCCGAGCAGCTCTCGCCAAGCCTCATCGGTGAGTCTGTCACTCATCGGATGCTTGAACTCGTAGTACGACAGCACCGGCCCTGCCGCCAGGAAAAGCGAACCATCGGGCGTAGAACAGGCAACAACGATCAGGTCCACACAGCCTACCCCTTCCTCAAGGACTTTCCCTTCGGCGGTGTGCGTGTGAACATCCGCTGCCAGCGTTGTCTTGAGCCCTTTTTCGCCAACACCGATGATAGCCCACTCCAGCCCATTGGCAAACGATTTAATGTACTTCTGATCTTCATCCGACAGCGCTTGGTTGGCGAGCTCCTTATTGGCGATTTCAATCAGTCGGGCAAGTATTTGCTCAAGATTTGTCAGACGCTGGGCCGCCTCAGCGGAAAGTGCATTGAGGTCACTCAAGCCTTGCCTGGTCATGCGGGTCAGCGCCAGCAACCGCCCGTAGAATTCAGGCACAGGCTCAACATACCCCAGCGGAGGAGGAGGCAGGACGCCGCCGACCGGCGTGTAGCTTTGTTTGGCGTAAAGAATAGTATCGTGCCGAAGCTGCGTCCACGATGCCAGAACTGCGTTAAGCTCCTTCTTCAGCCACGCCCCGGTCCGCATAAAGTTTGGATATCCCTCTGGAAACTCATCGATTAACGCCCGCAGTGAATACAGCCAGCCCCAGTAAAGGTTCCGGTTCCAGTCAGAGACGTCAAACGCATCAAATTGAGCCCTAAGCCGATTGAAGCGCAGCCAATAATCAACGTAGTCGGTGTCACCTTCTTCTATCAGGATTGCCTTGGCCTGGTCTGAGCCTAAGATTGCCATAACGTTCAGGCCGCGTGGATAGCACCGCCCAAGACCCAGGCCCGTATTTCCGGCCGTGAAGGGCAGAGGATCCCCAGCTCCAGTGTACGGCCCTACTTCCGGGAACACCAAGTGCTGGAACATATACGAATCCGGGATGAACCGCTGCCCCATAAAGCGCATGCCTTTGGTCTTATCCAGCACGTCATCGAGAGTCTCGGGCGTGATGGGCGGCGTAACATAAACATTGCCCGTGCCGCCAAAAATCTCCGGCGAGCGCAAGAGGGATAGCTCAACCTTCAGGGCAAAAAAGTTGTCCTCATTCTCCAGCTCATTTATTTCAAAGCTGCTGCCGAACACTTTATTAAGTGCGCCAAGATACTCGTAGGGCGTAAGGTCGTCGGCTAAACCAACGTAGAAGGAAGTTACCTCATAAATCCGGTTCCAAATCTCGCGTCCGCTGCGTCCCTGCACTTCTATGCCCTCAAGAGACTTTGCCAGCAGCACCGCCTGCATGGTCTGGATCTTCGCATCATATACGCTAATAAGGGCGTCACCTGTCTTTCCCCAATTCTCGGCGCCTTTCAGCAGAAACGCCATTCTTCCATACCACATCAAGGCCCTGAAATACCGCTTTAGCTCTTCGCTTCGGGTGTAATGCCCTCGCGGCACGTACTGTGAGTAGTCTTCTTCGTAGATAAATATGTCGCTGGCGGCAAATCCCTGGTGGGCGTCAATTTTAGCCAGCTCACCTCTCACCACATCAGCTACCAATTCCGGCACCTGGGCGTCCGGCTCGATCAGCTTCTGCGCCACCGCCAGATAAGCAACGTTGCGCCGGGCTGCTTCTCGCAGGTCGCCGGCGTATTGTTCGTAAAGAGCCATCGCGTGCTGCAATAGTGCTGCCGTCAAAGCCCGGATGTCGCCGTAAAACTCGCGCTCTTCGATGCCTTTGAGCGTTTCGTCGAACTGGATGTGATAAAGGTGCAGCAGCGTGTCTGCGGTGATGAACAACGGAACGTCCATCATGCGCAGATACTCGTACGGCTTTACGATGTCGTCGCGATTGGGGTCGAACCAGCCGAAGTCGTATTCTATGATGGCAAAGCCATTTTGCTCAAGTAACGGTTCGACCGGCTTAAGGCCGAACCGCGAGTCCATAGCCGCGTAGTTCCGGACATCCGCCAAATCGAGCGGCAGCGAGTAACCGGGGGCGTTTGGTTCAACGGGATTTTCATACGGGCTGTAGTATTCAGCCAAAGTCGGCCCGGCAAACTCATTTTGCCCGGCGGACTTTAGCCAGTCATCGGCAAATTCGATAAGGTCAGCCAGGTCCACAACCCCGTCGGCAGTCAAGTCGGCACGCTGGCACCATTTGTTCAGCGGTTCGCACTGCCCATCCAGCCAGTGAGATGCCAACAGAACAAAGTCGGCGAAATCTACATCCCCATCGGATTCGAAGTCGCTGCGCGGACAGGCCGAGATGACAGTGTGCTCAATGCAGCCGTCGCCCTGCATGCAAATCGTCACACAATCTGGTTTCAGGATTCCCCGCACGCGAACATGATCGCCAACCTGAAAGCCGCCCAAATTATCCAGCACGTACAACCCGCCGGCACCTGCCCGTCCGGCAGGCGGGTCGGCTCGGAACAACACGCACTCCACCCCCTGCACCAGAGTGCCGCAGCTATCAAAATAGCCTGGAACAAGCATAACTACTGCTGCGCCAAATTGGCAATTGACGGCGCAGCAGCTCCCAGCAAGGGGATTAGCCATCGCGGCTATCACGGCCATCAAAACAAGGACAGTGTTGGAAATAACAGATACACTCATCTGAATGCCCTGCCGGAAATCTTTTGTGTCGCAACCAGTCTACCAGATAAGCTGCCCCAATTCAAGAAGATATCGCTTCGTTTCTTACTGTGAAATCTGCGGGAGACCTTTGCCTATGTCGGGCGACGGCCTGATTCAACACCCTTGTTTCCACGGCGTAAAGACCTGCTAAGTCGTTACCTAAAAGGACGTTACAACCGGCAATGAGGTAAGTGCACTTGTGGATCCGCCCGAACCCGACTTGTCGGGGCTTTCTTGG
>Ga0315274_10007242_pt1 | contig 16079 bp, 12 predicted proteins | sample YL17G02_20_MG_FD_203700 | JGI IMG/M metagenome (GOLD analysis project Ga0315274, IMG submission 203700) | Sediment microbial communities from Yellowstone Lake, YNP, Wyoming, USA - YL17G02_20 | ecosystem: Environmental > Aquatic > Freshwater > Lake > Sediment | place: USA: Wyoming | collected...
GAGAAGCCGATGGCCCGCACCTCGCGCGAGGCCCGGCGGATGGTCGCCACGGCCGAGAAGACCGGGCGCGTGCTCTGCATCGCCCACGTTCTAAGGTTCTGGCCGGAGTACCTGGCCATGAAAGAAATGGTCGACTCGGGCCGGTACGGCCGGGTCCGCACGGCCTATTTCGGCCGGTTTTCGGCCACGCCGATGTGGTCGTGGGAGAACTGGCTCCAGGACCCGGCCCGGAGCGGCTCGGCCGTCCTCGACCTGCACGTGCACGACACCGACATGGTGCAGTGGTTCTTCGGCCGGCCTGTGAGGGTGACGGCGAGCGGCACGTTCGACCCCAACGGCGGCGCCAGCCACATCCTCTCGACCTTCCACTATGACAGCCAGACGGTGGTCGCCGCGGAAGGGGGGTGGGACTTCCCGCCGTCGTTCCCGTTCCGGATGTCGGCGCGGGTGGTCTTCGACACGGCTGCCGTCGAGTTCAACACGCTCCGGGCGCCGACGCTGGCCGTTCACGACGCCAAGACCGGCAAGGCCGAGTATCCCACGATGCCGGCCGTGAACGGGTACGCCGAGGAATTGCGGTACTTCGTCGGGTGCATCGCGGCCGGGCAGCCGCCCGCGCGGGTGCCGCCGCTCGATGCGGCCGCGTCGGTCGCCATCGTCGAGGCCGAGATGAAGTCGGCCCTGACGGGCAAGTCCGTGAAGGTGAAACTGTAGCCGCGCGTGCGCCCGCGCCGCGCGAAACGCCAGTCAAAGGAACACGGGCATGAGTTCCGCACGCGGTCTTGCGGCGGCGTGTGCCGTCCTGGCCATGCTCTTCGGGCTGGCGGCCGGCGCCGGTGCGGCCGAACGCCCGTGGAAGTACCTCTGGTTCTACGCCCCGTGCAACTTCCAGGTCGACAAGAACGTCGACGACCTCGTTGCCCTGATGCAGCGGGCTAGGAAGGCAGGCTACAATGGCATGGTGACCGGCGATCACAAATTCGGCCGCATGCACGAGGACCGGCCGCCCAACTACTTCGTGAACCTGGGTCGCGCGCGTCAGGCGGCCGCCGACCTCGGCATCGACGTTATCCCGTGCGTGATGGCCGTCGGCTACTCCAGCAGCGTCCTCCAGAACGATCCGAACCTGGCCGAAGGGATCGCCGTGGTCGATTGCCCGATGCGTGTGCAGGGCGGCAAGGCGACCGTGGCGAACCCCGCGAACCTCCTGGCGGCAGGCGGGTTCGAGGAGGCCAGGGGCGACCGGCCCGCCGGCTGGGATTTCATGGATACGTGCGTCTCCCGCGACACGGCGGTGAAACACTCCGGCGCCGCCTCGGCCCGGATCGAGAAGTTCGACCGCGAGGCCCACCGCAACGGCCGCGTGGTCAAGAAACTGGCGCTGGCGCCGTGGCGGCAGTATCGCCTCGACGCGTGGATCAAGACCCAGAACCTGGCGGGCGGCGAGGTCAAGGCGATGGTTCTCACGCCAGCCGGCCGGTCGCTCACCTTCACGGACCTCGGCGTCAAGCCCACCCAGGATTGGACCGAGCACCATATCCTCGTGAACACGCTGGACGCGACCGAGGCCAATGTCTACGTCGGCATCTGGGGCGGGCGCGAGGGCACGCTCTGGCTCGACGATATCAGCATCCGCGAGGTGGCGGGGGTCAACCTCCTCAGGCGCGAGGGGTGCCCCGTGAAGGTGACCGGCGAGGACTCGAAGACCGTCTACGAGGAGGGCAAGGACTTCCAGGAGTGGAAGTATCCGAAGATGGGAAGGGTGCCGTGGCCGGGCGGGTACGAGGTGGTCCATCCCGAGCCGCCGCTGGTGCTCGCGGCGGGTTCGCGCATCAAGGAAGGCGAGGCGCTGAAGGTCTCGTTCTACCACACCGTTGTCATCGGGGGCGATCAGGTCTCGGCGTGCCTGCGCCACGACGAGGTCTTTCGCTGGATGCGGCAGGAGGTGCGGCTGCTGAAGCAGTACCTGGCGCCGAAGAAGTACTTCATGAGCCACGACGAACTGCGCGTCGCCGGGCAGTGCGGCCTGTGCAAGTCGGACAAGGCGACCGCCGGGCAGGTCCTGGCCCAGAACGTCAAACGCTGCACTGCCGTCATTCGCCAGGCGGATCCGGAGGCGGAAATATTCGTGTGGAGCGATATGTTCGACCCCAACCACAACGCGGTGGACAACTACTACCTCGTCGGCAGCACGCTCAAAGGCTCCTGGGAGGGGCTCGACCCGGCCGTGCGCGTCGTGGCCTGGTACTTTGAGATGCGCGACAAGTCCCTTCCGTTCTTCGCCCAGCGCGGGCACAAGATGGTGATGGCGGGCTACTACGACACCGATAACGTCAAGGCCAACGTGGCAGGCTGGCGTGCCGCCGCCGCCAAGGTCCAGGGTGTCGAAGGGATCATGTACACCACGTGGCGCAACAACTACAAGGACCTCGAGGAATTTGCCCGGCTGGCGACGGCCCCGTAGCCGTCAGTGGGTGGCCATATCAACCGGGCTGCGGCGTGGAAGCGGGGGAGACGACCATGATCGAATCGCTGAGTCACAAGATCGCGGAAGTCCAGGCCAGGATCGACGAGAACGAGCGACTGGTCCACAGGCTGTCGGAGGTCTATCGCGCGCTCCAGGCCGAAGCGGCGTGGCTGGCGCAACTCAAGGCTCAACTCGTGCGGCACTCGGGTGAGCCCGCGGCGATGGACCGCGTCAGCCTGGCCGACGCCGTCCGGCACCAGGCGGAGCCGAAGGACGTGGAGAAGAAGGTGCTGGAATTTCTGGATGCCGCCGTCGCGCACGTGGGCCACGGCCGCGTGACGCCGCCGGCGCAGCATCCCCAGGCGCCCGCCCGTCCGGTGGCCGCCGCGCGCCCTCAGGTTCGGCCTCAGCCCGCGGAAGTGAAGCCGCCCGCCGCCGGCCCTCCGGAACCGCCGAAGGTGGACAACCGCGTGCTGGACTACCTGGTGGCCACCGGGGCGGAAGTGGATGAGGCCCCGGCGGCGGCGCCGCCCCTGGTCGCAACGAAGGGTCGTTTGACGCCCGCCGAGTACGCCCACGCTCGCCAGCAGGCGGCGGAGGGGAAGCGCGACGCCAGGGCCGCCGCCACGTCGGCCTTTGCCGCCGCTCGTGAGTTGACTGCCGCGCCGTCCGGCCACGCCGAGCCGGCGCCCGCGCCGGCGGCTGTGGAGAAGGCGCCCGAGCCGGCCGAACCTGCGCCCGAGCCGGCGGGGAGCGATGTACCGTTGCCTCCGCCTGCGGCCGAAGAAGCCCACGTGCTACAGGCCGAACCGCCGGCGCCGGACGCCGAACTCCAGGCACAAGAGAAGGGGCTCGCCGAGGCGATGGAGGGCGGCCGGGCCGTCCTCACCCACCTGGACCGGTGCATCGAGTTGATCGAGGGCGTGACGCGGGGCGGCACGCTGCACACCATCTCGAGCGCCGTCTTCTCGCGGAGTCCCGACCACGCGAGGATCGACGAGGCGCGCCAGGAGGCCCGCCAAGCCCAGGCGGCACTGCGACAGTTCCACGAGCAGGCCGTCGGCCTGAAGCACCGGCTGGGCGCGAAGACGGACCTCGACGAACTCGCCTCGATGGCCGACCGGCTCCTGGAGCACCTGGCCGGCGAGTCTCACGAAGGGCCCTCCGTCCTCCGTTCCATCCGGGCGGCGCGCGACACCTACCATGAGATTCGCGAGGTCTGCTCGCGCCTTCACAGGGAGAGTAGCGCGGTGCGGGCGCGCCTGGCGGCCGCCGAGCGCGAGAAGCATCGATTGGCGCGCAGCGGGTGATCGCCGACGAACAAGACATACGCGCCCCCGTCGTCGGGGCGCGTGTCGTGGTCTTTTTGGTGCCGGCTTAACGTGCCTTTCGCCGGCCCCTGTCGGCGTCCTGGGCGCGTTTCTCGGCGGCCTTGTCGGCGGCGGCCGCGAGGCGGCGGTGCTTCTCGGCCTCACGGCGCATCTCGGCCACCGTCCTGGTGTGAAGCCGAGCCGAGCCTTTCCAGGTCCACGTGCCCAGGTACTCCCCTTTGCGCCTGGCCTCGGCCAGGCGCTTCCTTGCGGCCGGGATGGCCCTATGGTACTGCGGCAGCCACCGGGCCTGGGCGACGAGCATCTCGTCGGTCATCTGCCAGACCTCTTCGGGATTGCACACCGCGGCCACGAGCGGGTCGTGCAGCATCGCCTGTTTCAGCAGCGTTACGTCGCCCCGGACGGCCGCATGCACCGACATCCGCTGCACGTTGACGCTGGCCGAGAGCGTGGCCGCGCACGCCATCGGCAGCGGGCCGACGCGCGGGATCGAGATGCCGTTTCGGTCGACGTAGCCGGGCACCTCGACGATGCAGTCATCGGGCAGGTTCGGGATGCACCCGTCGTTGCGGACGTTGAAGTGCCCGCGGTACGAGCGGCCGGTCTCGAGGGCCTCGATGATCCACGAGCCGTGTTCGCCGGAGCGGTCGGCCGGGCCGATGGGCTTGTCCTCGGCCTTGAGCCACTCGGGGAAGTCGGTCTCGAACCAGTTTCGCCCTTCGGTGCACACCCGCAGGTACCCGCCGGTCTCGCCGTTGATCCACGAAGACAGGTCGATCCACTTGCGGATCTCCTTCGGCCGCTTGCGATACCACGGCACGTATTCCGAGAGGTGGCCGTTCGACTCTGTCGAGTAGTAGCCGAAGCGGCGCAAGACGTCTATCCGCACCTTCTCGGTCTTCGAGAAGACCGGGTGCCGCTCGAACGCGTCGAGGAGTTCCTGGCTGGTGACCAGGCGGCCCTTGTATAGGATCCGGACGTACCACGTCTGGTGATTGATGCCGGCGCAGATGATATCGACCTCGCGTTTGTCCTTGGCGCCCAGGACGTTGGCGATCTGCCACCAGCCTCCCTCCACGCCGTGGCAGAGGCCCAGGGTGCGTACCTTGCCGAACTCGATGGCGGCCCACGTGTTCATGGCGTTGGGGTTGGCGTAGTTGAGGAATAGGGCGCCCGGCCTGGCGACCTCGCGGATGTCCTTCGAGAAGTCGAGGATGCAGGGGATGTTCCGCTGGCCGTACATGATGCCGCCGGCGCACAAGGTGTCGCCGACGCACTGGTCCACGCCGTACTTGAGCGGCACGTCGATGTCGAGGGCGAACGCCTCGAGGCCCCCGATACGCGTGCAGTTGATCACGTAGTCGGCGCCTTCCAGGGCTCGGCGCCGGTCGAGCGTGGCCGAGATCGTTGCGGGCAACCGGTTCGTGCGGATGTCTTTCCGGCACAGTTGGACGACCATGTCGAGGTTGGGCTTCGAGATGTCGGTCATCGCAAAGTGCGTGTCTGCCAGTTCCGCAACGCTAAGGAGGTCGCGGAACAACCGGCGCGTGAATCCCACGCTGCCGGCGCCGATGAATGCCACCTTGATTGCCATGCGGCCGTCTCCTATGATGGTCCGGGCATGCCACCCGCCGGAAGGGGCGTATATAGCGGCCTCGGGCGGGATTGGCAAGCATAAGCCGCCGGACGTCGCTGGAGCCCCGGCCGGTGCGCCGCGACGGTTCCGCTACCGTGTCGGCGGCTGAACGGGCTGACAGGCGGCATTGCCCGGAGGCGCCGACAAGGTGGATTTTTCGTCGAACTATCACCCCCCTTGTCCGTATCTTAGGGTGCCGGGGCAGGTGGGCCGGCGCAAGAGGGGCGGCTCCGGGGCGGCTCAAAGGTGGTTGACACGGTACGTCCCATTGGTTTACTATAGCCGTCCTTAGGCAGGCTTGGAGAAGGAGGTGTCCGGATGGCTCAGAGATTCCGTTGCTCAAAATGCGGCAAACGGCTGACCGTCAACGAGGCGCCCGGGACCGAGGTGGCATGCCCGCACTGCAACCAGACGATCACGGTGCCGGCTGAGGATCAGGGGGCCGAGTCGGCCATGGCGGCGACGGCGCCCGGGCCCGGCGATGCGGCCGCCCAGGCCGAAGCCCCGCCGCCCGAGGGGGCCGCCCCCGAAGAGGAACAGGAAGAGGTCACGACCGGCACCGACACCGTCATGGCGTGGCTCGCCCTGTACCTGCCGAGTTGGGGGACGAGCATCGTGCTCCATGCCGGCGTGTTCATCCTGATGGCCTTCGTGGCCTGGCAGACCCAGGCCGTCCAGCCTCCGTTTGAGTACAAGTCGCAGGTCATCGAGACGAAACAGCACAAGATCGAGAAGCGCAAGATCACCAAGGACATGCAGCAGACGTCGCGCGGCCGGAACCGTCCGGGTCCGAGCACCAGCATCGTCCGCCAGTTCACGCAGAATCCCGTGCCGGACGTCGCCTCGAATAACCTGGAGCAGTTGCAGGTCATCGGCGTCGGCGGCGGCGGCAAGGAAATCGGCGGGTTCGAGGGGCTGGGCTCCGGGGGGCGCGGGTTCTTCGGCGCGGGCACAGAGGGCGAGATCGCCCATCGCATCGTCTACGTCGTGGACCGCTCCGGCAGCATGACCGACTCCATCGACTTCGTTAAGTACGAGCTGAAGCGCTCCGTCGGCGAACTCGGCGAAGACACCGAGTTCCACGTCATCTTCTACTCTTCCGGCCCGCCGGTCGAGATGCCCACGCGGCGCCTCGTGGCGGCCACCGAACGCAACAAGCAGTTGGCGTTCGAGTTCGTCGACAGCATTATTCCCCAGGGCGAAACCGACCCCTCAAAGGCCCTCGAACGGGCCTTTGCGTGCGGCGCCGAACTCGTCTACCTGCTGACGGACGGCGAATTCGACAAGGCCATCGTCGACCTCGTGAAGCGTTCCAACGTCGGCGGCAAGGTGACGGTACACACCATCGGCTTCCTCTACAAGACCGGCGAGGCCATCCTGAAGCAGATTGCCGAGCAGAATAACGGGAACTACAAGTTCGTGTCCGAGACAGACCTTGCGACCCTCACTCAATAACACGCGCGTCATCGCCCTGGCCGCCGCGGTGGTTCTGGCGGTCGCCTCGATGTCGGCAGGCGACAAGATCCGCACCCTGCGCGGCATCGGGTACGACGGCGACATTGCCGGCGTCGGCGGCGACGGCATCATCGTCTCGGTCGGCGACGCCAGGAAGACCGTCCCCATCGCCGACATTGCCAAGGTGACGGCCGACAAGTTCCCCGACCTCGCGAAGGCCGAAGACGCCTATGCGGCCGGCATCAAGGGCGACGCCAAAGGCCTCAAGGACGCCGAGAAGTTGTACAAGGGGCTGATGGCCGACGCCGCGCCCCCGTGGCTCCGGGTGCTCGTCCAGGCCCGCATGTTCAAGGTCTACGCCGACTCCGGCCGCGTGGCCGAGGCCGTCGACGCCTACCTCGAGATGGCCCGCAACGGCGCCGGCCTGGTCGAGGGGCTGAAACTGCCGACGCCCGACCCCGGCGACCACGAGGGCGCCAAGGCGATACTCAAGAAGATCGATAGCGCCATCGAAACGGCGGGCAACAAGCCGTACGCCAGCGAACTGAAAAGTTTCCGCGCCGGCCTGGCCATCCAGGAGGGCGCTGGGGGCGACCTCACCAAGGCCCTCGAAGCCGCCCTCGCCAGCGACGACCCACGGGTCCGCCAGCCGGCCCAGTTGAAGCAGTTGGAGGTGCTGGTCGCCGCCGGCAAGGCCGACGCCGCCGCCGCGAAGATCGAGGAATACGGCAAGAGCCTGGCGGCCGTGTATCCGGCCGACGTGGCCTACTGGACCGGCCGCGTGCTCCACGAGCAGAAGAAACACGTGGAGGCGGCCGTGGAGTTTATGCGCCTCCCGATCCTGTACCCGGCGAAAGACCGCCAGCGCACGGCCGAGGCGCTCTGGCGGGCCGGCCAGGCCATGGAGGCCGCCAAGGCCCCCAAGGTCGAGGTCGTCAGGATTTATACCGAAGCCGTCCAACGCTATGCCGGCACCGCGGGCGCCGATAGCGCCAAGAAGGAACTGGCCCGGCTGGGGGCCTCCAAATAGCCCCCGGCGGATGGGACAAGAACGAACGGGCCGCAGGGATTCCCGGGAACATCTGGAAAAGGAGTCGAGGCACATGAGTAATCAGAGCGTTGTCAGGTGGGTGAAGTGGATGCTGGCGGCAGGGGCGCTGCTGCTGGTGGCCGGCGAGGCCGTCTACGCCGGCGAGGCGAGGTCCACGCGGCGGTCGCTGGGCGGCATGTTCTACGTCTCGACCTTCACGGACGCCATCGGCTTCTTCGACATGATGGCCATATACCTCTGCTCGCTGGCCTCCACGGCGCTCATTGTGGAGCACTGCATCACTATCCGGCGCGCCACGGTCGTGCCGGAGTTGTCGGTGGCGCAGATCAAGACCATGTTCGACGAGCGGCGGTTCCGCGAGGCCCTCGAGTTCTGCCAGGCCGATCCCTCGTTCGTTGCGGCCGTCATCCATGCGGGCCTCATTGAGGCCGCCAACGGCTACGAGGCCATGGAAAACGCCATGCAGGACGCCGCCTCGGAGCGTACCGCTCGCCTGTACCGCAAGATCGAGTGGTTGAACCTTCTCGGGAACGTGGCCCCGATGTTCGGCCTCTGGGGCACGATATGGGGCATGATGGTGGCCTTCGGCGAAATCGAGGGCAAGGGCGGCAAGGCGAACCCGGCCGACCTCGCCGGCGGTATTATGATCGCCCTAGTGTCGACGTTCAGCGGCCTGATCGTGGCCATTCCGTCGCTCTCGGCCTACAGCATCTTCAAGACCCGCATCGAGCACCTGTCGACCGAGGCCGCCTTGGTGGCCGAGGAACTGCTGGCCAACTTCAAGCCGAGCGCCGCATAAGGCTGCCGGGCGCCGACGGGGTTCGGGCGCTCGCGCTGGCGCCGCGGACGAAAGGGACGTGCGATGAGAACCAAGAAACCCGAGTCTGTGAATTGTCAGCCCAACATGACGCCGGTCATGGACATGGTGTTCAACCTCCTCATCTTCTTCATCCTCACCAGCCAGTTCGCCAAACTGGAGATTGAGGAGGTCACCCTGCCGCCCTCTACGGCTTCCGTGAACAAGGATTACACCCAGTATAAGAACATCGTCATCAACGTCGTCAACCCTGACAATCCGCACATCGTCATCTTCGGCCAGACGATGACGCTCGACGAGGTGACCGACGTCCTGAAGGACCGCAAGGAACACGCCCAGCCGGGCGAAACGATGAACGTCATCCTCCGGGCCGATGCCGAAGTCCCCTACGAGGAGGTGGCCCGCGCCATGCTGGCCGCCGGCCGGGCCCAGATTATGGGATGGTGGATCACTACCGAAATGTTCGATCCTGAAAAACAGGCCAAGAAGGCCCAATAAGGATAACAGGCGATGAGAGTCAAGCGACCCGGGGTCCCGCCGAAGATGCAGCCGCCCATGACCCCCATGATCGACACCACCTTTAACCTGCTCATCTTCTTCCTCCTGACGCCGTCGTTCTCGATGACCGAAGGCTACCTGACCACGAATCTCCCGACCACGTCGGGCCCGGTGGCGGGCAAGCAGCAGATCGACGTCCAGCGGATTAAGATCGAACTTCTGGACGAAGGCCCCAAGGGCGAGCGGGTCTCGATCGTCCTCAACGACAACCAGAACCTGGGCGACAACTTCGATGCACTCAGGTCGGCCCTCGTCAACCTGCGGAACCAGGGCCTCCCGCCCAACCATCCGGTGCTCCTGTCGCCGACGATGGCCTGCCGGCACAAGTATGTCGTCAAAGGCTTCGACCAGGCCGTGGCGGCCGGGTTCTCGGAAATCCACTTTGCGGTGCCCTACCAGTAAGGGCTCCAGGGGGTGAAGCGCCTCGAGAGGGCGAAGGAGGTTGCCATGGCCAAGGCGCTTCGGCATGCCGACAGGGCCAGGATGCAGCCGCCAATGACGCCCATGATCGACTGCACGTTCAACCTCCTTATCTTCTTCCTGCTCGCGCCCCCATTCTCCATGGCCGAAGGATTCCTTATGACGAATCTGCCGGCGGGGCCGGGATGCATCGTCGATGGGCCCATAGTCGATTACGCCGTGAAGATCGCCCTGTATGACGAGGGCCCGCGGGGCTCGGCGGTCGAGATCGTGCTGAATGAGTGCCAGTCGCTCGGGTCGAATTTTCAGGCGCTTGGGGCGGCGCTCCAGAGGATGCGAGACGCGGGCCTCTCGGAGCGGGTCCCCGTCTTGATCGCCCCCACGGCTGCGTGCCGGCATAAATGGGTGGTCAGGGCCTTTGACGAAGCCGTGGCAGCCCGTTTTTCCGATGTTCGCTTTGCGGTGCCTCACCCGTGAACCGTGGTTAGCGTCTCCTGAGAACAGGTGGGTGTGATGCCAGCGGTGTCCCGAATCCTGACAGCGGCCGCTTTAGCGGCAATCCTTGGAGTGGCGGCGGCACAAGGGGCCCAGAGCCTGCGCCCCGCGCCGGCCGCGCCGAAAGCGCCGACTGCGGCGAGAACGCCGGCGGCGCCGGTCGAGCCGAGCGCGCCGGCGGAATCCAGCGACCCCTTCTACAGGGGCCTCGAAGAGCGCGGCCTGGGGACCCTGATGGAGGCTTACCTGAAGAACAAGTCCGGCCCCTCGGCAAGCCCCGCGGCGGGCGTCGGCACGCCGTCGGCCCCGGCCGGGAGCGCCCTGGCCTTGGCCAACGTCGAGCGCCAGAAGGGCGTCGAGGCCAGGATCGTCGGCGATCGCGACGCCGCTTTCAAGAAGGCCAAGCAGTACTACGAGCAAGCCATCGCGGAGTCGGTCAAGGCCCTGGCGGCGGTTCCCGCCGACAAGACCGCCGACCGGTACAACGCCCGCCTGGCCCTCCTGAAGATCCGCATGGCCATGGCCGGCATGATATTCGAGCAGTGGCTCAAGACCGACCTGGACTACCTCCAGATCACCGACCGCCGCGGCGGCGACCGCCAGCGGACCGTCGAACTCCTGAAGGTCTCCGGCGACCAGTACAAGGCCGTCCTCGAGGACTGCAGGGCATGGCTCTCCGACATGGATCATCTGGACCCCACCGGGCGCGCGAAGTTCTTCAACTTCGACCGCGAAGTGAAGAAAACCCAGCGCGAAGCGCAATATTCCAGCGACTGGATCACCTATTACTACGCCTGGGTCCTGCCCGCCGACTATGTGCCGGCCGACAAGGAGCGGTCCCGCAAGCAGATGCTTGATGACGCCATCACGGCGTTCATGGCCTACACCCGCTTGCCCGACAGGGTCTCCGCCAAGTGGTATGCCCACATGGTCATCGGCATGGCGTATCGCGAACTCGGCAAGTTCAACGAGGCCCTCCAGAGCCTGGCCATCGCCGACACGTGCAAGGTCACCGACGCCAAGGTAGCCGAGCCGCTGCGCATCCGCGTGGCCTATGAGCGGGCACTGACGGTCCTCAGGCAGGGCAAGAAAGAAGACGCCCGCAAGATCATCGGCGAGGCCCGCAACACCTGGAAGGACAAGATCGACACCGAACTGTTCGGCATCGCCATGTCGTTCGTCGAGGCCGAGAGTTACATCCTTGAAGGCAAAGACAAGAACGACCAGGCCATCAAGGACACCGGCATCAAGATCCTCCAGGAGATGCACGGGCGCCGCGATCCGTTCCCGACCCTCGTCGAGGCGGTCATGAAGCCCCTCTTGATGGGCGAAGAGGGCGGCGGCAAGCCCACCGACCTGTTCGCCATCCTGATCAAGGCCGAGGCCAAGATGGCCCAGGCCACCCAGAAGAACGACGCCGCTGCCATGAAAGAGGCCGTCGAACTCTTCAAGGACTATGCCGACAAGGCCGGCCCGAAGGACCCCAAGTATTCCGATGTGCTCTATAAGCAGGCCGCCGGCCTCTTCCTGATGTCCGGGCGCAAGCCCGAGGCGGCCGTCCTGTTCCAGAAGGTCTCCGACGAGTTCCCGAAGTACCAGTATGCCAAGGAGGCCGCCCGGTACGCCGTCAGCATCCGCGGCGAGGTTTACCGCGACGCCGGCACCGAAGAGAACCGCCAGGCCTACGAAGACGTCCTCAAGTGGTTCATCGCCAAGTGGCTCGATTCCGACCCCGAGCAGCAGTATTACTACGCCATCATCCTGCATCGCGGCCGCAAGTTCATCGAGGCCATCGACGCCTTCAAGAAGGTCTCCGAGAAGGTCTCGATGTACCCCGAATCGCGGTACTGGATCCCCGTGTGCCGCCTCGAGCACTTCCGCGACAAGATCGTGCCCTCGCGCGACAAGCAACTCATCGTCGGCGAGGCCGTGACCGTCTCGCGCGATCTGCTGGCCTACGCCGATTACGCCTTCTCCGCCAAGGGCAAGGGCCTCGCGAAGGAGAAGGAAGACCAGTTGCTCGAGTGGGCCGAGGTGGCCTACATCAACGCCGCCGAGGTCTTCCTGTACCCCGAGGTCGAACTCTTTGACCGCGCGCTGCCGATCCTGGCCGACACGGAGAAGAAATTCACCCTCACCGATGTAGACAGGGGCCGCATCCTCAAACTCCGCATCGAGGCCTACCAGAAACTGGGCAGACTTAAGGACGCCCAGGAAACGCTCGACGCCTTCCTCAAGGTGGCCAAGCCCGACGAGGTCGGGCCGGTCCTCCGCGGCCTCTTCAAGGCCATGACCGACGACGTGCGGGACCTCGTTAAGCGCAACACCCCCGACTCCATCGCCCGCGCGACCACGCAGGTCGACCAGGCCAAGGCACTCGGCGAGATGCTCCGCCAGTGGCTCGAGAAGAGCGCCTTGGCCGACAAGGCCGACCAGGTCGTCAACAACCGCTACGATATCGCGGAACTGTACCTGGCCGTCGGACGCTACAGGAACGCCCTCGACATCTTCAAGGAGATTGGCGGCGATCAGCCTCACGTGGCCAAGAAGGACCCCAAGACCGGCAAGGACCTGCCCCTCAAGGAGGAGTGCATCTACGGCCAGGCCCGGGCCCACGAGGGCCTGGGCGATACCGCCCCCGACGCCGCCCAGGGCAAGGCGAGTTTCGAGACAGCCGTTGAGATGTGGCGCGTCCTGAAGGAGATCTCCGAGGCCGACAGAGACAAGAGCGCCGACCGCTCGCAACTCTGGGAACGCCGATACCATCTCCTCTACTGCAAGTACAAACTGGGCGCCAAGCAGGAGGTGGCCGACTACACCAAGACTCTCGAAATCATGGGCAAGGAGGCGAAACCGCCCGAGCCGCTCGGCGGCAAAGACCCCATCATGCAGCAGAAGTTTCTGCAACTCAAGGCGTGGTGCGCCGCCGCACCATGACCTTCGGCGACCGGGCGGCAGGGCCACGCGGCGCTGTTGTTCCCCTCTCCCCTCGTCGCAGGGGGGTTGGGGCGAGGGGCTGTGCGCTGTCGCCACCCCGCACCCGGCCTCGCCACCCTCTCCCGCAAGGGGAGAGGGTTTTCAGTTGGCTGCCTGCATGGCCACGCGAAGGCGCGCGGCCGTGCCACACCTGAGACTTCTGACGCAGTACGGCACCGCCCGCCGCACGAACATGCACGCTGAACCGCTCTAACCCGAGCCCGGCGGGCAGGAATGTCTGCCGCGGTGCAGCATGCGGCGGCCCGGAACGAGGCTATGGAACCCGCGCGGGTCCACATCACGGTCTACGGCTGCCAGATGAACCAACTCGATGCCGAGTTGGTCGGCGAAGTCCTTCGCGCCGGCGGCGCCGAGGTGGTCGGTGACGCGGCGCGGGCCAATGTCCTGCTGTTCCTGACGTGTTCCGTCCGCGGCCACGCCGAGGACCGCGTCTTCTCGAACATCGGCGCCCTGGGGGCACGGAAGCGCCGCCGGCCGGACCTCGTCATCGGCCTGCTGGGCTGCATGGCGCAGCAGTACGGCGACGCGGTCCGCCGCCGCGCGCCGCTGGTCGACATCGTCTGCGCCCCGGGCCGGCTGGCGGAACTGCCGGACCTCATCGCCCGCGCGCGGGCCGGCGCCGGCGCGACCGCCCTCGATCCGCCTCGCCGGCAGGCCGGCCGCGAAGGCTTTGCCGCCGCCGACCAGGCGCTCGACCGGGTCGAGGGCCGCCGCCTCCTCGGCAAGCCTTCCGCCCGCCACGCCTTCGTCACGGTGATACGCGGGTGCGACAACTTCTGCACCTACTGCGTGGTGCCGAACGTCCGCGGCCCGGAGCGCAGCCGCCCGCCGCGGTCGATCCTCGAGGAAGTCCGCGGCCTCGTGGGGCAGGGGGTGCGCGAGGTCACGTTCCTCGGCCAGGCGGTGAACAAGTACGCCGCCCAGGAGGACGGCCGCCGGTGCGACCTGGCGGACCTCGTCGTCCGGGCGGCCGAGACGCCGGGCCTGGCGCGGCTGAGTTTCATCACGAGCCACCCGGCCGCGATGACCGAGCGCCTGGCGGCCGTGTTCCGCGACGTGCCGTCCGTCGCGGCGTACCTGCACATGCCCGCCCAGTCGGGCTCCGACGCTGTCCTGCGGCGGATGAACCGCGGGTACACGGCGGCCGAGTACGTCGAGCGCGTGGCGATGGTTCGCGGCTTGCGCCCCGACGTCGCCGTCGAGTCGGACTTCATCGTGGGCTTCCCTGGCGAGACCGCCGAAGACTTCGAGGCCACGATGGCCCTGGTGGGCCAGGTGCGGTTCGCCGGGGCGTTTGTGTTCAAGTACTCGCCGCGCCCGGGGACGCTTGCGGCCGAGCGCTTCGCCGACGATGTTCCGACGGCCGAGAAGCGCCGTCGCCACAGCGAACTCCTGACCCTCGTTAAGCGGATCGCCGCCGAGGAGAAGGGAAGGCCGGCACGCCGGTGACGCTCGGCCTGCGCGGCGGGCAAGACTGCTCGGCGCGCCCCACGGTTTGGCGGAAGGAATGAACGTGTCGCCCCTGGCCCGCCTGCTTGGCATTGCGTTTGTCGAGAGCCTTGCGACCGCGCTCATCGAGCGCGGCCTCTACTTCTTCAGCCACGAGCGCCTGGGCTTCACCGATGCCGAGAACCTCGGCCTGGCCCTGGCGTTCGGCGCCGCCTACGTGGCGGGGGCGATGGCTAGCCACGGCCTGGCCCGGCGCGTTTCAGAGAAGGGGCTGCTGGCCTTCGCCTTCGTGGCCCAGTTCCTGGTGCAGACGGTCGTGCTGCTCTCCCTGGCCTCGTGGGTGGTGGTGGCGGTGAACACGTGCCTGGGGGCGCTGATGGGTCTGATGTGGCCTGTGGTCGAGAGTTACATCAGCGCCGGCCGGAGGCCGTCGGAGCAGGCAGCCGCCGTCGGCCGCTTCAACCTGGCGTGGGCGTCCGCGATTCCCCTGGGTCTCCTGGCGGCCGGGCCGCTCATCGGTCTCTGGTCGCCGAGCCTGTTTGTGGCGGCGGCCTGCCTGAACCTGGTCAGCCTGGTCCTGGCGTGGCCGCTGGATCGCCGCCCGGCCCACTTGGCGGCCGATCATCCGGAGCGGCCCACGCCGACCGCCCTCGTCCGCTACCGGGCCTTGCTCGCGTCGAGCCGGTGGCTGATGATGGCCAGTTACTGCCTGCTGTGGACCCTGGCGCCCCTGCTGCCGCGCGTCTTCACGAACCTCCAGATTGCCGTGACGACGGCCACGGCGCTGTCGGGCCTGCTCGACGTGTTCCGCGGCCTGACGTTCCTCGTGCTCCAGATCTACGTGGGATGGCACAGCCGGCGATGGCCGATCGTGGCCGCGATGTTCCTTCTGCCGGTCGGTTTCTACGGGGCCCTCTTCGGGCCGAACGTGGCGGCGGTGCTGGCGGGCGAACTCCTGTTCGGCGTCGGGGCCGGCGCCGTGTACTACGGGGCGCTGTACTACGCGATGGTCGTCAAGAATGCGGCCGTCGAGGCGGGAGGGGCACACGAAGGCATCATCGGCTCCGCGTTCGTCGTCGGCCCGCTGGCGGGCCTCGTGGGCAACCGGCTGACCCGCGTCCTGGGCGGCCCCTTCGCGGGGATGCTGGCCGGCATGGGTCCCGTCATCGTGACCTGCACGGCCGGGGCGATCTGGTTCCTCGCGAAGATCGCGGGCAAGCAGGCGCCCCGCGACGCCTGATGTACGTGTCTAGCCTTGTCATTCTGAGCGAGCGCGGCGAGCGAAGAATCTCGCCTTGGTCTTAGGTGGTTGCCCGTAGCGCACGGCGAGACCCTTCGCTTCGCTCAGGGTGACACCCGTGTAAGGCCACGCTGAACAAGTACCGCCTGATGCGGCGCCGCGC
>Ga0315274_10007244_pt1 | contig 16077 bp, 15 predicted proteins | sample YL17G02_20_MG_FD_203700 | JGI IMG/M metagenome (GOLD analysis project Ga0315274, IMG submission 203700) | Sediment microbial communities from Yellowstone Lake, YNP, Wyoming, USA - YL17G02_20 | ecosystem: Environmental > Aquatic > Freshwater > Lake > Sediment | place: USA: Wyoming | collected...
TCATATGGCGGGTTCGGCGTGCATGACGACTGCCCTGAGACGTCGGACTCGTAGCTCATAGCGTTTCCTTCTCCCAGGAAGACAACTCGACTGGCTCCAGTACGTCCTCTGAAACGTTGTCCCTCCCCTTGTGCTTGCGTATGTCGTATCTGAAGCATCCGTCGGCCTCATCAAAATCTCCAGGCGAGCGCCATCTAATCCCAAACACCTGCCATATCTGGTTGTCATACCTCACAAAATCTCCAACCTTGTACTTGGGAAGTATCCCCGGAGGGGGGTTGGGTCCCTCCCCTGAATAGTGGATGAAGTCGCTCATACGACCTCCTCCTGGTCCCACTCCGCTTGGCTGCATGGCCTCAATACGTTCTCACTGACGGAAACTACGTCTTTGTTGTTCGCAATGTGATACCAAAAACCCCATTGATCTTCTGCTCCTCCGCATAGCTTTATAACCTCCCAAAAATGTCCAAGATAGACAACTATCTCGTGCTCTCGAAACCTATGCCCTATTGGCATTGTTTGACAACTCATCCCTGCCCCCTTCCGGCCCCCTTGTACTGGGAGTTCGCCTTGCGGAACCGGTCAAACAACTTGCGCAGGGCGGAACCGTCGCCCCTCGCCGACAGCTCGTCCATCATCTTGTACAGCCTTCCGGCCTTGAGCATGGCATCCTCGCTGCCGCCGTTGGCCTCCAGGAAGCTATAGACATAGTCCGATACTTGCATCATCAGGACGTCCTCGTCCACAAATAGCTTCATCACGTCCGCCCCAAACGCCGGGGGCTGCATGAACTGCCCCTTGTCAAGCGTCATCCCGTGTCGCTGAGACAATTCCCGGACGATTTGCTTGTTGGTCTTTCCCTCCATCATCCTGATCAGGGAGATGATGTTTCCGCCATTGTTGCATCCGAAGCAATAGAAGAGTTCCGTCCCGTCAGGCTCCGTTGTCACGTAGAACGACGGCGTGTTGTCGCCGGGATGATTCGGGAGGGGGCACCTGCACTTCCTGCGACGCCCGGATCCGATGAGGCTTGTGCCCTTGGCCTCCAGGTAGGCCGTAACGGTGGCCTTGGCGCATAGGTCGTGGATGGTCGCCATCAGATGTCGTCGACGAAGGACGCCCCGATCCCCTCGTCTTCCTTGTTTGGCGTATAGGAAAAGATGTCGAACTCGTCCTCCTCGTCGGGCATCGTCTTTCCCATGGGCTTGGGGGCGTCGATCTTGGCCGCCGAGGCGTAAATGTCCTTCTCCGTCTTCTGGGCCGCCTTTAGCTTCGTGCTCTCGATGTCGCCCTCTCCGCCAATGAAACAGATGTCAGGGGCTACCTCCATGGAAATGCCCTTGGCGACGTCGGACTGCCCATAGCGAAGCTTCGGGTACAGGGCCCTGACCCGGTTCCCGCCATCCTCCTTCCAGAGCATGACGATGTTGTCCGAGTCGGCGCCAATCTGGTTGCTGCCCTCGATGTCGTCCGTGCCGAACGCGGCCTTGTCGATCTGCTCCAGCCCATACTTCCTGAGGCGGTCGATGGCGGCCCTCTTGAACTGCGCCGCCGTCAGGACGCTGAACTTCATGGACTCGCCCATGCCTCTGAGGTGCTTGCAGACGTCGCCCAGCTCCAAGTCGTTCCTGCCGTCCGTCCTGCGGATGTCGGGGTCTACCAGCGTCAGGTAGTCCACGATGACGACCTGCGGGGCCAGCTTGTTCCTGCGCTCCCCAAGGAACCGCTCGAGCTGCGAAACCTTTATCTTCTTCGACTGGCCGGTGCTCAGGATCTTTAGCTGGTTGGGGCGACCAGCCATGTCCGCCTGGCACTTCTCGATGAGGACGGTGTCGGCCTCGTCCTCCTTGGCTTGCCCGATGCCCCACTGTATCCGCTCCCGCTGCGACTGGAGCTCCTGCCTGACCTTCTCGTCCAACCCGTCCTGGCCAAGCTTCTCGGTGATCTCCACGATCTTCTTCCAGTCCTCGGGGGCCGTCATGTGTCCTTGGTACAGGCGGCTGAAGCTAACCTTCTTGGTTGCCCGGCACCAGAGCTTGAACATCAGCATCAGGGCTTCCATCTCCAAGGACACGTAGACGACGTTGTATCCGTTCATGAACAGCCCGAAGGCGATGTTGATGAGCAGCGTTGACTTGAACCCGCCATGAGTCCCGACAAAGACGGTCAGGTGTCCCTCCCGGAAGCCCATGATCTTGTCGTCGATGGCCGAGATGCCGCACTTGAACCCGGCATACTTCTCCGGGTGAAGCTTCATGTCCCACAGCTTGTCCATGGCCTCGGCGTGGTCGCCTATCCAGTCCTTCTCCCTCAGCAGGGCTCCCCTAGGGTCGGACATGGAGGTCGTGACCCTGGACTGGAAGTTCTTGATCGCCTGGTCTGGTCCAACCTCCGGCGAGGAGAACTCCTTGATGAACCTCTGGTAGAGCTGGTCGCCCGTCTTCTTGAGGTGCCTGTTGACGAACCGGTCGACGAGGACTTCCGTCGGAATGTGCCAAGACTGCGCGGCTCCGAGGCACTTGTAGGCCAAGGCCCCATATGGCCCGGCCTCGTCCTGCGTGCATCCCGTCTTGGCCAGGGCGACCTCGGTATATGAGTCCGGGGTCGGCATTGACCGGGTGGAGCGATAGACGTCTATCGAGACCTGGAACAGCTTCCCGACCGGGCCGGAGTCGAACCATTCCCTCTTCATGCCGGACTCGAGGATGCGGTCGATCCTCCCCATCGGCTGGGCCGGGCCGTCCACGGCCACGTCATACATCATCTGCCCGACGACGATGCACTCCAGCGTCTCCTGGTCGATGTGCCCGCACTCGTTTATGGAAACGCTCTCCGGCTTCTTGTCGCCGGCCAGGCCAAAGTCGACGACCTCTACCATGGGGAGCCCTCCCGAAGGAGGCTCTCGGCCTCGGCGTCCTCTTCCGCCGACGACTCGCCGGACATCTTCTTCTTGAGTATGACGGCGATCCTGCGGGCCTCGTCGAGGGCCGGGTCGCTGGACAGCCGCATGATGGAGGCCAGCTCCTGGACCTCCTTGTTGGTCATCCGGTCCGACATGTGCCTTGACTTGCGGAGGATCTCGATGATGGTGTCCCTGAGTCGGTCGTCGTAGGAGAGCGGGTCGTCGAGCCGGTCGGCCTCCACGTGCTTCAGCAACGACCTGAGGTATGGGTTGTCGCCGGCCTCCCGGTAGGCCGCCAGCTCGACGGCGACCTCCTCGGACGCCGAAAGCAGGGACGAGCAAGCCATCAGGTCGAAGACGATCCTCTCGTCCTCGTCCTGGTCCTTGAGCTCCTCGTTCCAGTTCTTCTTGCGGGTCTTCCCGGCCATGTCGGAGAACGCCTTCCTGGACTGCTCCAGCTTGTTCTCCGTTGCCTTGACTATGACGTCCGCCTCCTGCGACGAGAACAGCAGGGCCAGCGAGGTCGAGTCGTCGTTGATGACCTCGACCAGCTTGTCTCCGAACGTCTCGCCGAACTCCCTCGCGAAGTCGAAGGACGAGAAGACCATGGAGCCCTGCTTCGCCTGCCTCTTGGCGAGGACCATGTCGATGACCGCCGAGCCCCTGATCTTTCTCCCGGCGGACAGGAGCCCGGGCTCTGCCCGTATGTTCTCGAGGGTCATCAGGTCGACGTTGACGTACGTCTGCCCAAGGGACGCCTTGGCCATCTCGCCCTGCTTGCTGTAGCTCTCTGCCTCCATGATCTCGTTCTTGAACAGGGCCCAGTCTCCAGACACCGGGGTCGAGGAGATGTCCTTGGCGGCGGCGTAGAACTTGATCGAGGCCACGATGAGCCCTCGCCCGGACCCCTTCGGGCCCCTGACGAACAGGTTCCTGCCCTTGGCGATGGACCCCTCGAGGCCGCCCTTGGCGAAGCAGAAGTCACATATCCGCCTGATGGCGATGACCTTCTGGGCTACCATGAAGTTGTAGATTTGGCTCTGCGGGTCGACGTTGAACATCGGGGGGCGCCAGTGGACCATCTTCTTGACGCCGCCGACGTAAAAGCTCGGATGGATCGTCCTCTTGGTCCGCTCGTGGAACCCCTTCTCCCAGTCGCAAGTACAGCGAAGGACGACTTCCTTGCCGCCCCTCAGGACGTTCAGGAGCTCGCCGCAAACGGGGCACTTTCGTTCCGAGAACTCAATCATCGTCTGACCTTGACTACCTTGCAAAGAGGAAAAGCCTCGCCGACAAACGCCTCGAGCATCTTCAACGCCTTGCGACACTTCTTCCAGTCTTTGCGTACAGCATCAGAGCCCTTGTAATCTTTGGCCCCCATGACATTGTCTTCCGCCCATGACCATGCAGCCGAACATACCTGAGCCCTTGCGCTCGTGTTCAGAAGTTCAAGACGAGACATCTCCCTTGGTTCAAGCAGGGTTCTTGAACGTGATGTTGCCCATGTCTTCCCGGCTTGCTGAGCGGCCTGCTTGAGGTCGTCCACTGACGAGTCCATTGAAAGTTCTGGGCTATTGGCTTGCATGGTCTACCTTCACGCCGGGTTTCCTTCCGTACAGCACGTCGATCTTGGCCTTGGCCTTGACCCGCATCTTGTTGTGCTCCCGGATCAACTTGGCCCTCTTCCCATACTCCTCGTCCGAGACCTCGCCGGTATTGTTCGGGTCGTCCTTGAACTCCTGCCTCAGTGAAGCCTCCAACCCCCAAATCTTAGCGTTTGTCTCGGTCAAGTCAACTACTTCGTGTACAAGAGGAATGAAGATAAGAAAAGGCTCGGAAGATGCTGCCATCATCATGTTCGCAACCTCTTTGTCATGCGCCTCGTAGTCCTCCCTGACCTCCTCCGTAAGGCGTACCTTCATCCTGAGGATCGTCCAAGCGTCGAAAATCTCCGACTCCTTCATCTCCATGGCGGCTCTCCTGGTATCGTGTGGTCCAACAAGCCCTTCTCACGATACTACAGAGCCAGAGATGGCCTCCATGAAGCACTTGACGAATTCGGCGGCCAAGGGCGGGACGATTGCATTCCCATACCCCTTCAGGAGGAGAACCCTGCCTTCGACCTTCGCACAAACAGGGAAGCCACTCTCTGGCCGCATCTCGTCCACCCGACAGGGAACCCCATCAGCCATGCGCTGAAATATGGGTTCAGCCGCAACGGAGGCGGGGATTCTCCTGACTTTACCGTCTTGGCAGTAGTGCTGGATTGACTCCCAGAAGCCATGGCCGCCTGGTCCTCCAGCCTGCTCCCCTTCCCGGTGCTCTCCGGGCACGGGATGCCCCCGTTGGTCGTCACCCTCGGAGTTCCCCACCCCGCCAGGGTCGCCACGTTCGCCAATTGTCCCCTCTCTATGTTCCTCTGGTTGCTGGCCGTTCCCGGCCCTTGTCTCTGGTTGGCATCCGACGCCTGCGCCGTCGGCCAACCCGCCAAGTGCGCCTGTTCCTCCAGGCATACTTGGTGCCCCTGGTCCTGGCTCGTCGTGTGCGTCCTCGGCCCGCCGGCCGATGGGCTGTCCGGCGTGCGCCACCCCGCCATCTGGGCGGCCTGGGTAAGGCACATCCCGTAGTCCGACTTCGTCGCCGTCGCCGTGCGCCTCTGCCGCTCCCCCTCGTACCTCTCCAACGCGTTCCCCGGCTCCTGCGCCGCCGGAGTCGGCCACCCGGCCAGCCTCGCCTGGTCGGCCAGGCCAACCTGCGGGTCGAGCGGAGTCCTTCCGTGGAACTTCGTAACCGTGTCCTTCGCCTCGATCATCTGGGCGTTCGGAGTCCTCCAGCCGTCCGCCTCCGTCCTTTCCAACTGGACGACGGTCGATGGCTCCCCAGTAAAGTCTTTGTCTGATATGCGGAGAACCGACGCTGTGTGCTCCCAATACATGGTACCCGAGGGAGTAACCCTCTCCTTCCAAGTCTGCTTGAACACGGTCGATCCAACCATGCTTAATCGCCGAGCTAACCTGCTCGCCAAACACAACTGGAGGGTGACAGGCCCGGATGAGGGCAAAGAAGGACGGCCAGAGGTGGCGCCGGTCCTCGACCCCCTTCCTTTGCCCCGCGACGCTGAACGGCTGACACGGGCACGAGCCTGACCAAGCCCTTCTTCCTCCCCAACCAGCCAGTCGCAGGGCCTCGGCCCATCCTCCGACGCCAGCGAAGAAGTGGCACTGCGTGAACCCCTTGACCTCTTCCGGCTTGACATCCTCTATACTCCTCTCGTCAACTTCCCCGTCGGGGATCAGGCCATCCTTGATGAGTTCCCTGAGCCACTGGGAGGCCTTCTTGTCGATCTCGTTGTAGTAGACTTCCTTGCCCATCTGCCAAGCTCCTAGTAGGCCCAGTCCTTCTGCTCTATGTTCGCTCCCTGGCTGACGAGCCAAGGAACGAAGCGCTCCTTGAAGCACTTCGGGCACAGGTCGATGTCATACTCCGTCCCCATTCCTCCCTCGGGATAACTGCTGCCTTCCCTCTGCTTGACCGTGACGGAAACCTCCGTTTCGTTCACCTCATAGAAGCTCTGGCTCCAGTTGTTGTGTTTGGCCAACGCCCCGCAGAGATCGCATCGGACCTCCTCCAGGACGTCCCTCTCCACGGTTTCCTTCTTCTTGACGTAGCGCCTCATCGTGCCTCCTAGTCGAAGAATGCCCTGGTCCGCTCCTCGTCCTCATTCTTCCGACTGCGAGAGGAGCGAGAGGAAAGCAAGCGCCGCACAAGATGGGACGACTCCGTTGCCCAGGAGTCGAATCTGGTCCGCTCTACGGCTCCTGGTTGGCCGGCCCACCCCGGCGGCCAGTTCATCAGCCATGTAACGAACAGAGGGTTCAAGCGACGGGTCCTTGTGGATGACGTCGGACCACTCCCGGCTTGATGGTCCGGGTGGATAGACGGGGACGACAACCCCCCTGGCGGAGATGACGTGACCCTTGGGTTCCCCTTTGGTTCCCCAAACGCCACGGCCTGCTCGCACAATGGCCTCGAGTTCTTGGCCCTTGTCTTCTCCGACGAGCACCCCGACTTCCAGTCCCTTGCCAGCGGGGTCGCCCACATGCTCGTCTCCTGCCACAGGGCGACCTCGTCGTTCAGGTTTCTCCCCCCGTGCTTCGTCCCGTACCTTCCCACCCGGTCCGGGTTCCCAGGGGCAGAGTCGTGGGCCAGCGGGGTCGTCCAGAGCCTCGCCTCCGTCGCCAGGTTCGTCTGCAACTTCCGACCCGTCTTCTCGTTGACGAGCTTCTTGCCCTTCCGCCTGAGGTCCTCGCTGATCTCCCCCGCCGAACCCGCAGCCGACGGCGTCGGCCACATGTCCAAGGGAGGCGAGGATGAAGAGGCGTCGGCGAATGTGCGGAGCGCCCGTCTCAGCCGCCGCAAAGAGTCCCGCCTCAACCCCGTAGCCCATTCCTTGTAGCTCTGCCCTGACCTCGTCGAACCCGAGGGTGAGGTGGTTCGAGACGTTCTCGAAGAAACACAGGCCGGGCCGGATCTCCCTGATGCGCTCGGCGATGCAAGGCCACAGGTGGCGAGGATCGTCCTTGCCACGCTGGAGCCCGGCGATGGACCATGGCTGGCATGGGTACCCGCCCAGTAGGACGTCCACCGCCCCGCGCCAAGGCTTGCCGTCGAAGGTTCGTAGATCAGTCCAAACAGGCGCCTGGTCGAGGAATCCCTCTTCCATCCTCGCAACCAAGACCTCGATTGCTGTTGCTTCGTTCTCGACGTAACACACCGTTCGAGCAGAAGGGACCGCCAGCCGGAGGCCGAGGTCGAGCCCGCCTCCTCCGGAGCAGACGGACATAACCCGGACGGGAGGTATATCCACACTTCGTGCCTCCTACTTGTAGAACCAGAACGGGAAGGTGGTACATTCCTTGTCCTTGGCCAAGAGAACCATGCCGATATACTTCCTCGTCAGCTCGGCGTCCTTGCTGCTGCACACTATCGTCGCCTGCCCGGCGCTGGTGATCAGGTGAACCATCTTCGGGTCGTTCTCGTCGGTCGCCCCATTCGTGTCCCACGAGTCCTTGGCTTCCTGCGTCTCGTAGACGAAAACCTCGTTTGGCCTCCCCTCGTCTGGCTCCAGGACGCAACTTGGCCACAACGCCTTGGCCGTCGAGACGAGCAGCTCGAGCGCGTCTGCCTCCGGAATCTCATGGAAGAGTATGATGTCGTATCCGCCTATCATCTCAGCTCCTCGGATTGATGGACCACGCCTTGAGGTTGAGCTTCACGGTGAAGTTGTAGCCTCACGAAAAAATTATACTGGTCAGGGGAGTTCGTTCCACGTGTTTTATTCAAAAATCAAAAGTATTTGGCGGCTGGTAATTCGTCAAAAAATAGTAGTTTGTCCGTCAAGAACAATACTGGCATGGCACGAGTACTTGGACCAAATCTTTGTGGGAGGCCGGTTTCCCGGCCTCCCACAAAATGAGTGACCCTAATCCTGGTCCCTGTACTTCTCCTGGTCGAGTGGGAGAGGATAGAGTTCCGTCACGGTTCCGACGAGCTTGCCTACCATGGCCTTGTTTTTGAGGAACAAGTCCAAGGCTTGCTCGCACTTGGCGTAAACTTCACGCATGCTAACCGCTGCCCTCACGCCGGGGCTCTTGATGAGGTAATCCCTCAGCCTGGCGACCGGAGAGGAAATTTGTACGCCACTGTACAGTTCCTCCGAGAACCGCCTAAGCTCTTTCTCGTCCTCCTTGTTGCAATAGGCCCGGGCCAAAACTGCCTTAACGGAAGCAGTTGTTACGTGCGCCATGTTCGATGGAAAACACGAGAGGGCGAACTGGACGCACTCGTGGTATTCCTTGCTGATCTGGATCAGTTCGGGTGTCGAAATCTTGTAGTCCCATTCCATCCCCATCGCCATCCTCCGGATGACCGAAGACGGGCATGACCCCTTGTATGCCTCTCCCGCCCACCGAAGAGCGTCATCTCCTTGTCGCTTGAGCATTTGGTCGCAGACGGTCCTCGTCTCCGTCGGCAGGCCCCTGACAACCAAGAAGACGCCCGACTTGTTCTCCTTGATGAGGGCATTGAGCCGGTACTGTCCGTCGATGAGCGTTCCTTCGTTGTCGAAGGCGATGGCTTGATGAGTCAGGTACCACTGGCCCATCTTCATGGCCATCGCGTAAAAAGACACAGTAGCCGGACGCAAGCGCCGGTTGTTGTTGTTCTTGGCCAAGTACTCATGCGCCAATGCGGGGTTAATGGCCTCCCACTTCGCCGATGGAAGGGAATCCTGAATCTTGTTCATATACTCCGTCGAGCTCCCGTTGAACAGTGCGCTAGTGAGCTTTTTCATGATCTTTTCTCCTTGTGTAACCGCCTCCGGAAGTCTTTTCTGCGTCAACAGAAAACATGATTGTAAGGTGGCCTGGATTCAACCACCGGTTCGTCAGCATGGCCTTCAAGTAAGAAGACACAGTCTTCTGACACAAGCAATGTTTCTTCCTGTTCTTGGTCAGGTACTTGCGAGCCAATGCGGGATTGATCTTCGGTTTTTTCATGAACTCCTCTCCGTAACCACCTCCAACCGTCTTGATCCTGCGCAAGATGCGCTTACCGTAACCAATCTCGTCTCATTTCATCTCTTCTTCCTCCTCTTCCAGACAACAATCAGTCTACATCCTACCGTTAGGATGTCAAAGCCTTTTTAACCGTTTTTTGTTGGGTAGTACCGTCTATGTTCGGGAGAAACCGTTCCAATGAAGGCATAACATGTTCTCTACAAATGAATTACAACTTTTCAAAGTGCAAGATAAACTCATATGCCCCCATGGCCAAAAAGTTACTCGGATACCCAAAGATGCCAATTCGGTTCATCAGGTTCGTCTTGTCCCAGATGATGATGTTCTTCAACCTGAAGCCCGCTTTTCGGGTTGCATTGATGGTTGAAACATGAACCAAAATCCGTTCTCCGCCGGAGGAGAAATCGGAAACATTGATCAGAACCTGTCCTCCCGTCATGACCAAAGGATGAAGGGAAACAAATATCTCCCGAATCGCTTCCTCGTACTTCTCGATGTCCATTGTTCCCAGGTCTCTTGGGTCGTCGCTATACTGCTCTACCCTGCCAAGCTTGTTGTTCCTACGAACCCTCAGGCTCTTGTTTTTCCTCTTGACCATCAACATGTTTGAGTAAGGAGGACTGGTTAGAATGAGCTTTACGGATTCGGGGCGAATCCACCTGGAAGCGTTACGACAGTCTTCCATGATCGCTACTTGTCTTAACTCAGGATGAAGAAAATTCCGTGGTCCAAGTCGACCATTGGAGTAGTCCACGTACTTCTTCTGCAAGTCGAACCCGATGGCGCTTCTTTCCAGGTTTTGAGCCGCTACCAGAGTAGAGCCGCTCCCTACAAATGGGTCGAGCACCAACTCTCCTTTGTGACTAAAAAGAGAGATGATTTTGGATGGCAACGCTATGGGAAATGTAGCGGGATGAATTTTCCTTGCGCCCGTATCCTTGCCGTTGACCCAAAACTTCCAAACTACAATCTGTGACCGAGCCCAATCCTTGGCGCTGGAACACCCAAGGTTATTAGGACGACAGTCACATACTCTGTCTGTCGGCAGATGAAACAGCCTGTTGACAAGTTCGTCCCTTCCGGGGTCAACCATCGGCCGTACAACTTCATTCATCTCAGCTCCTCGGGTCGATGGACCACGCCTTGAACTTGAACTTCACGGTAAAGCTGTTGTCCCTGGCGACTTCCCATACGGCCTTCGTAACTCCAAGCCAGTCATGGGGGTTGAAGTCGTCCCCTACCAGTGGGCACCCAAACCTAAGACAGGCCAAGATGTCTGCCTTGGCGGAATCATAGTCGTGGCCGGCGTCGACGAAGACGAGGTCGGGCTTCAGCCCCTCCTTGAGGAGAAGCTCGACGCCGACCGCGGTGGTCATCCTAAGCGGGGTCAGCCGGTCCTTGTACCCCTTGCAGTTGTTCATGAACCGCTCGTAGACGGTCTGGACGACCGGGTCGCTCTGGTTCTCCGGCGAGCCCCTCCAGTGGTCAATGGCGACGACGTGGCAAGACGGTGGGGTTACATCCAGCAGCCATCTCGTTGACATCCCAAGCCACGATCCAAGCTCGACGATGCAGGACATCGTCGGATTCATGTACTGCCCGCAGAGCTCGGCGTTGCATGGGAGGAACCATCCTCCCTCCGTGAACGGGAGGTCGGGGACCATGGGCCACCGCTCCTCCATGTCCCTGATCTTTCGCACAACGTCGTCGTTGTTCATGTAAATCTCTTCCCCCAGTCGTCGGACTGCTGCTCCTCGACCTTGTGGTCCAGAGACAGGGCCACGCCAGCGTCCCTCATGCGGTTCAAGGACGTCTCCCGGAGGTGGTCGATCTCCTCCTTCATGACCCTGGACAACGGCTTGCAGGCCTCCGCCGCCCATTCGAGGTCCCCCTGCTCTATCTCCCTCCCCTTGGAGAACCCAAGGTGCAGGGCATCAACGACGCAGGCCTCGATCTCTGCCCCGCTGAACCCGTCCGTCATCCCGGACAAGGTGACGACGTTGAACTTGGACGGGTCCCTCTTCCTCTTGGTCAGGTGAATTTCCCAGATGGCCCGGCGCTCGTCCGCCCTTGGAAGGTCAACGAAGAAGCTCTCGTCGAATCTCCCCCTGCGCAGGAGCTCAGGCGGAAGGTCCTTGGTGGAGTTGGCGCAGGCGACGATGAAGACAGGGCTCTCCTTCTCCTGCATCCAGTTCAGGATAGACCCCAGCACCCTCTTCGTCGTTCCGCTGTCGGTCGTCATGCCCGTCGCCCCGGCGAACCCCTTGTCGATCTCGTCGATCAGGAGCACGCAGGGGCTGACCGCCCCGGCGAGCTGGATGGCCTGCCTGGCGTTGTTCTCCGACTCGCCCTGCAACGAGCCAAACAGACGGCCCATGTCCAGCTTAAGCAGGGGGCAGCCAAACTCCTTGGAGATGACCTTCGCGACGAGGGACTTGCCAGTCCCCTGAATGCCCAGGAGGAACAATCCCTTGGGCATGTCCAGCCCATATGCCCTCGCCTTCTCCGAGTAGCCCTCCTTCCTCATCTGGATGAACTGCTTGATCCCGGCCAGCCCCCCGACCGTGCCCATGCTCTCTCTGGTCGTGATGACGTCCAGCATGCCATTCTTGCGGATGATCTGCTTCTTCAGTTCGAGGATGGTGTCAATGTCGAACTTCCGGGTCTTGACCGACGCCTTGGCCATGGCATCCTCCGCCTCCTGCAAGGTCAGGCCACGGAGCCCGTCGACGACCTTCTCCTCGTCCATGTCGTACTTGTCGATGATCCCCTTGTCCTCGACGACCTTCCTGCTGGCCTTGACCAGCATGTCGAGTGTTTCCTTGTCGGGGAGCGGGTAGTCGACGACGGCGACAGACTTCTCCAGGGCCAGCGGAAGGCACAACGTCGGTGACGTGATGACGACGGAGATCGACGTCCTCTTCATGCGTTGGCCGAGCACCCTGACCATGCGCTCGATCTCCGGCGTGCAAGCCGTCGATAGGGCCCGGAAGAAGTCGCACAGGACGTAGATCGGCCCGCCGGGGGCTTCCGCCTTCTTCTCGTCGGGCGACTTCCTCGACTCCTCGACCTTGAGGGAGATGTGGTTGAGGATGTCCATGGGGTTGCGGATCGCCGCGTCGAGCGGGTGCCCCTTGACGCTGGAGAGCCCCCTCGAGGAGTCCCATACCTCGATGCTCCCGATGTTGAGGGCGGGGTCGTCAATGATCTTGGTCAGGGCGGAGATGACCCGCTTCTCCTCCCAGGTCACGACGTAGATCAGGCTGTACTTGGCCCGGATCAGGTGCAGCAGGTCCTTGTCCGCCTCCGTCTGCGGATACCCCTTCTTCTCTGCCATTTCTCGAGTCCTCCGTTCCCTTCTCCACCTCGCCTACCAAGGCAGCCAAGGGCTCCCAATCGTACCATACGCACCGTGCATCACAAGCCCCCATGTTGTTTTTCGTGAACCTCTCCATCTTCCTGAGACATGCTATGGCGGCAGCCTTGTCGGGCGACCCGGACACGAACCTAGACATCAGGCCGAGCAGGGCCTTCCTAATCTCGTCCCTGGACATCCCCCTCTCGTCGTGGAGGTACTGGGCGGAGATCACATACCCGACCGGGACCATCGAGATCATGAACCCGGACGGCGACGCCTCGCTCATGGACAGGCGGTCGTACATCTTCTTGACCTTCGACGACGCCGTCTCGACCTTCGGCTGGGACGCCGTCGGGGCGGCGTCGAGCCGCTTGGACACGACGTCGTCGTAGAACCGCTTGATGTACAAGGCACCCGTCATCTGGTTCCAGGTGACGTGGTCCTCCTTCTTGCCCTTGAACTTGTCGGCCGCCCGAATGATCGCCTGGACCCTCTGCGGGTCGAGGAACCACTTGAAGTACTCGGCAAGGTCGCTCTTCCTGGGCTCGTAGTTGCAGTGGTCTACGAACTTCTGCGCCAGCAGGGAGAACTGGCTGGCTATCGCCCCCTTGTCCTGGGGCATCATGTCCTCGATCCCAGCCTCTCCAAACACCTCGGAGTACGCCTTGATCAGGAACTTGTAGAGCTGTGGGACGGACGATACTTGGTCCGCCGGGACGTCCCTTGCCAGCTTTGGACAAAGCCTCCGAGGCCTGTTGTCTGCGACTCCAAGCGGGTTGGCGATGTGCCCCTGACCAATCTTGTTGATGGCCTCCATCTGCCTGGCGACCTTGTCTGGCCTCTTCGTCTTCTTGCGTTCCTCCGGAAGCAACGGCTCGGCCCAATCCTCGACCGTTGGTACCAGAACCCGTTGCTGGACGGCCTGCGCGGATGGGATTGGCTCCAGCTTCTGGGGTGCCTTCGGGGGTGCCAATACTTCGTTGGTTGTTTCCACGCTCGGAGGTTCCTTCTTCGGTTTTTTTGTCATCCTGGACATCGTCGGGGAGAGACTTGACCCGCTACTCAAGAAGTATGCCTTTTTCCCGCCGGTCATCCCGGCGACGAGGAATCCAGTCTGGACCAAGTACCTGATGCTCCTCTCGACCGTCTTCTTGCAGACGCCCATCTTCTCCGCCATCGTCTTGCTGTTGGCGAAGCAGCCAGCGGACTTGCAATACGACGAGACGAGGGTCAGGACCGCCTTGGTGTTGCCCCTGACGACGGGCCATCCCTTGTCGTTCTTGAGGACGACGAGGGAGTCAAACTGGTCCCTGTTCTCGTTCCTTGGCGTCGGGTAGTAGGTCGCCATATCCTCACGAGAAGGCGTCGAACGTGATGTCGCCGCCCTCCAAGTAGTATGGGTTCAACGTGGCCTTGTTGTCCCTGATCTTGAATTCCTTTTCCGTCTCGAGGATGGCCCTCCTCGCCTTGGCATGGTCGGCCAAGTACATCGTGTGGTCGTGGAACTCCTCGATGAGCGCCACTTCCTTCGCGGCGTTGTTCTTGTCCTTGCGTATGAACCGACCAACCCGCTGCAACGCCCTCGTCGATGACTTGCCCGTTCCGGCAAATATCCCAACCTCGGCGCTGGGGACGTCGACTCCCTCGTCCAGCAGGGACGTCCCAATGACGCACATCAGGGACTTCGAGCGCAGGCGGTCGAGGACGGCCTTGCGCTTGATCGGCGTCTTCTTGCTGCTCCCGGTACTCGTCAGAATCTCAGCCCCCGGAATCAACTCGGCGAGCATCTCCGCGTGCCGGGTCCACTTGACTAGGATAATCGTGGTCCTGCCCTTGTCAACGTGGAACTTGGCCCTTTTCGCTATCCATTCGTTCCTGACCTGGTTCTCGACGACGTACTTGGTGTAGTGGGCGTTGAAGTTCTCCGTCGTCCCGAAGTTCGACTTGAAGTGGTTGAACATGATCCAGGGTCTGACCAAGTATCCCTGCTCGATCAGGAACGAGGCATCAACGGAGCAAAGCCTCCTCCCGAAGCAAGCCTCGATCAGGATGTCCAGCCCGTCGTCCCGCCACGGGCTGGCGGAGCCGCCGAAGCGCATCCGGGCCTTGAACGAGTTGTTCAGGATGGCCTGGATGGTGTTGCAGGAGACATGGTGGCACTCGTCTACGAACACGAACTGGGCTTCCTTCGCCATCTCGACGATCAACTTCCGGTTCTCCTCCGTCAGCTTGACCTTCTCCGTCTTCGTCTCGTCGTCGAACTTGGTGAACGTTCCCTCCAGGGCCAGTTGGGCGCTCTGGACGGTCGCTATCGTTATCGGCCTGACGTCATAGTGCCCGCCCCCAACCCTTCCTATTTCTACGGGTTGGCCGTTGTACCGAACATACCCCTTGAAGCGGTCGTACGCCTGCTCCAGCAAGTCACAGCTCGTCACGTAGTAGACCATCGGGAAGCATGACGAACGAACGGCGACCTCTATGAGGGTTTCGGTCTTCCCGCTCCCAGTCGCCATCTGCATGACGCCACGCTCCCGGCGCAGGCATGTCTGGATGATCTCTTCCTGGTAGTCCCTAGGGACCAGGCCCTCCGTCGACCATCCGGGAACCGACACGACTGGAATCCTCTCGTCAACGACTTGGCACGTAATCCCCTTCGACTTGCAATACTCCCTGACGTAGCTGTTCAACCCAACCGGGGCGACCCACTTTCGGTCGACGTACCTCAGGAGGGTTTTCGTCCCGTCCCACGGGACTTCCCCAACCGGCAATTCGCCATGGTCGTACAGATACTTGTCGGATTTGTACTTGGGAGTGAACTTGAACCCTGGAACCACGAAAGACAGGAGTTGCCTGAGCTCCTTCTGGTCGTCCTGGGACATCCCATCCAGGATCATGCTGACGTTGCGCAACCTGATGACCATTACTCGTCCTTGTCAACCTTGGCCCAGAACCCAGGCTCCTCGATCTGCGAGTCGAAGTTCGAGCAGACGGCGATGGGCTCCCCGCCCTCCCCCTGCCTGAGGACGAAGTTCAGGTCGGCGGAGAATCCGCATATGCCGACATCGGTCACCTTGTCCTGCTCCCAATGGTTGCACTTCGAGTTGTCACAGGCTCGGACGTCGACATAGTTCTCGGTCTGAGACTTGTTGGAATGCGGACCGGCGTACTTCGTGAAGCACTTCCCGAGACCATCAACGGCCATGAACGGGGCACGACATTGCCTGCCCTCGTTCAAGAGG
>Ga0315274_10007248_pt1 | contig 16073 bp, 10 predicted proteins | sample YL17G02_20_MG_FD_203700 | JGI IMG/M metagenome (GOLD analysis project Ga0315274, IMG submission 203700) | Sediment microbial communities from Yellowstone Lake, YNP, Wyoming, USA - YL17G02_20 | ecosystem: Environmental > Aquatic > Freshwater > Lake > Sediment | place: USA: Wyoming | collected...
GGACATCGCTATCACCTAGATCCCAACGCCCATATTCCTCATTGCCTATCTCCCAGAATTTCACATTATAATTATTGTCAATATTGCAGTGTTTAACCCAGGCAGCAGCTTCTTCTGCAGTCCCATTGACATTAACTATGATAAACGGCTCAGCGCCAACACTGCGACAGAAGGTAACGAATTCATCCGTATCTGTTACATTATCAGGATTGTCAGTAGCAAATGGTTCGTCGGTAACTACTATAATACCCCATTCAAACCAGCGTCCACCTTCCTGAGGTCTCTGCCAATGCCAGTCATCCGCTCTCTCTCCTCCAGGATAGCGGAAGACACTTATTCCAGCAGCTTTCAAATACCGAATAACCTGCGTTTGCTCAGGTAACTGCCACCTCCGCGATTTATACCAATAGAATGGGTGGGTATTTGTCCCCAGAATCTTAGGATTGATATCATTGATTACATTTGTAGTATTAATTGTGATAGTAGAGTTAGGTTCATAGGTTATCAACAATTGAGGCATTAACGATGAGTCTATCCATTCTTTGCTTCTAAGCTGCTTGCGATATGTGTTAAGATAACCATCGAGCTGAAATCCGTAATTGGGGGAGGGATTATCCCGCCAGTTCTGAATAACCGAAACTGGTATTGACCACTCTATCCATATATCAGTGCCACTACCGGGGACACTGGCTGTGGCAATAAAATCTCCACGATCTAAAATCCCTCGGGCAAAAATTGACTCCCAAGACACGGGGGACACGAGGTCATATTGTTGATAAGTCTTGGTTGGCTCGCTAGTATCTAACACTCCGTCCTCATCCTCATCCCACGGTTTCTGCATAACCCATACACCGACATCCCCCACATTAGTACTATCACCGCTTACATAGCGATAGCAAAGCCGGAGCACGGAATTGGTAATGGTGGCTTCGGCTGGAAGACGGGAAATATCAAATTTCAGAAGTGAGGTAAATGCGCCAACAATCAGCCGATAATCGTTACCTCTCTCTGTTGTGTCATCTACGAGCATGGTATCCTTCGTTGGGTAAAAAAGCAATGTCCCTGATTGAGGTGCTGTGGGAGGCGTATAGTATATCGTCAGACGTGGCCAATATTGCCCTGTTCCATGCTCCTTGGCCGCGAACGACTTGCGTTCTGTGTTACCATCACCATCGAGCTGGAATCCATAATTGGTGGAGGGATTATCAAGCCAGCTCTGAATAACCGAAGCTGGTATTGACCACTCTATCCATTGACTGCCGCTACCGGGTACACTGGCTGTAGCGATAATAGTTCCACGGTCTAAAGTCCCTCGGGCAAAAAGCGCTTCCCAAAGCACGGTGGCAGATTGTTGATACGTCATCGTTGGCTCGCCAGTATCTAACACTCCGTCCTCATCCTCATCCCACGGTTTCTGCATAACCCACACGCCGACATTCCCCACAATAGTACTATCACCAGCTATATATTGATAGTAAAGCTTCAGCACGGAACTACCGGTAATAGTAGAACCAGCAGGAATATAGGAAGAGAGGTCGATTCTCGTTAGAGATGTATATGTCCCCACAATTAAGTTGGTACTGTTCCCATATTCCCCCGTATCGTCGACCAATCTCGTATCCCTCACCGGAAAGAGGGTTATACTATCTGCCTTTATCATTACTGGAAGAAAAAATATCAATGGAATAAGTAAAACCACCCATACATCTTTAAACACTTTTTTGCTTATTACTTTGCCTCTCATTAATCTTCACATCCTCTCATTTATGGTTTCTTGTCATACAAATTAAAACCACAACAGGTAGAGTCATTGAGCAGCTCTACTTTGTAGACTTGCACAACTCTCTATGGTGATGTCACGCCGTTTAATTGTCGCCTTTGCCAAAGATGATACTTGGACTGCGTGCGTTGAGCCGTAAAACAGTCCCCGCTTTATTTATTAAATCACAAGCGCTTGCGGCTCACAATCTCTGCTGCTTCAATTTCGAAATCCTCTAAGTATACAGTATTTAACATTCGTTTGGCAAATATTTTAAGATATTATGCAAACGTTCTTATAGACTTATACCTTTTTTGTCAATAAAAAAATGAAAATAGCAATCAAATTTTTTAAAACGTTTTCCAACATCCTTTTAAATGTTGTAGGTCCCTGTATTATAGAGTACAAAAATAATTAGATAGCCAAATCACAATTAAAAAATTAGGACGACCAACAAACCAAACTCGATCCTTAAAATCATACCACAGTGGATTTATTTTCTAAAAAGTGAAGCCTCTTTTGTCAGGAACTACGCCTGCTTTTTCTCAAATGAGTCAGTATAGAGTAGTATTTTTGGCAGAACGCTTCGGCATGGTGCTAGCATCGGAGTGTTGATGTGAGCCCGGCTCCTGTACAATAGCGATATGGCATCTGGGGAAGATATTCCTTTAGCCCTGCGGAGAATCGATCTCTGGAGTGAGTATAAATAAAGGCCGAAGAATCTTTTGCTATATATCAAGAAACTTGAATTTATTGCTCATGTCTGAAAATACAAAAGTTACATTTTATACAGATTATTATCTTGCTGGCCTCTCTGATAAAGAGCCGGTTCAACAATCTTTATTGCTTATTTGCAATTTATGCTGCCTAGTGTGCCTTTCTGGCGATTCGTATACTTAAGAGAATGGAAGGACAGAAATTATCCCTCCACCATGGCACACGTTTATACCTCCTATACTTAGGAAGCCAATTGCTTGGAATTCGTAAACATATTAAAAGGTGAAGACATTTACGTTCTTCCGTTTAACTATGCAATTACTAATTCCTCTTTTAACCCTCGGACAAAGCCCTATTATCCAATCTACGATTGAGCGTGCCTACCTTTCCTAACCAAATAACCGAAAAAGCCCATACTTATGCAGGTTTGTGTCTTTCCATTTCTTTTAGCCTTAGAGCAAGGTCTCGCCCCACGCTTTGACACTGGTGGATCATTCTCTTGACCTGTTTTAATGTGGAGTTTCCCAAATGCATCTACAATTACGGCTAAATGACCTGCACCGAGAGAGAGCAATGGGCCTTTCATTTCACTTTTGGATATTCTTACTCTTTAACAGCGCCTGCAGTAAGTCCTTGAACAAGGTATCGTTGAAAGATGTAAAACAGAATTATTATAGGAAGAGCAACGAGAGTTGTTGCAGCCATTCTCTGTCCCCAAGTATTATAAAGTGCAGATTCCATCATAGCTAAGGCAACTTGAAGATTCATCTTAGCATCATCTGTGATATAGGCATAAGCACTCAAGAAGACATTCCAAGAGATTACAATGTTATAAATAGTTATAGCAATAATTCCTGGATATGCGGCAGGTATAATAACCTTAATAAGCGCTTTGAAACGACTACAGCCATCAATCATAGCTGACTCATCAATTTCCTGAGGAATTGTATGAATAAAAGTAAACAGAATTAGAATACTGAAAGAGAAATTAGCAGAAACGAGGGAGATAGTTACACATGAAAGTGTATTAATGAGATTCAACGCATCAAATAGCTGATAGTAAGGAATAAGATAAAGAATACCAGGAAACATCTGTGAGATGACTAAACCACCGATGACAATTTTTCTACCCGGAAAGCGGAAGCGACTTAGAAAGTAGCTCGTTGGAAGTGTTAGAACAAGAACACAAATTACCGTGGTGAGTGTGATAATTAGTGAATTTTTTGCAAATTTTAGAGCACCATAATCAATGAAATAAAGAAAGTTTTTAAGAGTGGGAGGTGAAGGAAAATAACTAGGGGGAACATGAGCAAGATCAGTATCTGTTTTAAGACCAGTAATGATCACCCAGAAGATTGGTAAAATTATGAATGCAAGAATTAGGAGCAATACAAGGAGAGATATGCTTTTGCAAGAGAGATCTTTTATAATTAACTTGCGTTTTCTCATTGTACTCCCTCAGGCTTATAAATCTTAGAATAAATTGCCCCTATCACAAGCATTATAAGAAACATAATTATCCCCGTCGCATTAGCCGCACCAATGCGGAAATCCCTTAGACCTGTACGAAATACATAAAGTGCAAGTACCTCTGTACTTCCCACAGGACCACCACGGGTCAATACCCAAACAAGATCAAACATATTAAAACAGGTAATCATACCGAAAAGGATAAGGAAAAAAAGTGTTAAACTTATGGAAGGAAGTGTTATATAGAAAATAATCTGAAAAGGACTTGCACCATCAACACGGGCAGCCTCATATCTTTCTTTTGGTATGGAGCTTATAGCAGCAAGCAACATAATAGACATAAAAGGAAATATTAACCAAACCTGAGTAACTATGCAGGTAAAGAGTGCAAATCTTTTGTCGGATAACCAACATACAACATCTGTTCTTGCAAAAATGCCCAGATTATGAAAAATATTATTAAATAACCCAAAATTAGGGTCGAGGAAAAACTTCCATGACATTGCTGCAACAACAGGTGAAACTACCCAAGGAGCAAGAATCAAGGCTCGAAGTAACTTACTCTTCCAATTTATGGAATTCATAATCAGCGCAGAGGAAAAACCGATAACTAAACCTAAAAATACACTCCCAGCAGTGTAAATAATGGTTAAAAAAGTTGAATAAAGAAATTTAGGTGAGGAAAGAACTTCAAAATAGTTCTTCAATCCGATAAATTCTTTTTCACCAAAACCAAGCCTTATCTTGAAGAAGCTTGAGTAGAATCCGTACACCAAAGGGAAAAATCTTAAAATTAAGAATATGAGAATAGAAAACAAGAAAAACCAGAATATGGATTCGCGAAGGTACTTATATCTAGACAATAACATTTACTTCTTAACCTCTCTATTTCGTCCTGGAACGTAAATGGCTGTTTCAAGGAGATCGTTATATTGTTCGGCAAGTTCATCCATAGCTTTTTGAACATCAAGATTATTCAAGATTATGTTCTGTAAGGTGTTGGAAATAAGCTCATAGCCAACAAAACGATCAAAAACTACTTTTAACTCCGGTATACCATCTTCAATCATTGGTTTGAACAAGTTTTGAACACGCTGGCTATCTTCAGGATTGGCCCACTCAACACCTTCAATAGATTTAATATTACTCGGTAAATGTATCTCCAGTTTATACCAATTAATTTGTTGTTCTTTACTCAGGAAAAACTTAATAAGTTCCCAGGCAATTTGGTCTTCTTCTTCTGTTGACTTAAATATAGTAAGTGTAACACCACCACAGAAAACAGCTCTTTTAAACTTACCATTAACAATCACACCTGGTGGAAAAGCTGCTTCCCATTTGCCACTAAGCTGAGGAGCACTTTGTCTAAGGTCTCTCATCATAAAGGGTGCATCGAGTAACATTGCTGATTTTCCAGCTTTAAACAGATTGCGAACATCGATGATGTTGTAACCAATACTCTCCTTGGGTGCAGCACCTTCTCCAATAAAACGTGTATATAAACGCATACTCTCAACTGCTGGTGGCTCATTAAACACAGAGTGTGTGTAATCTTTGTCATAAAAATCACCACCATACGCGTATAAAATAGGTATCCAATAAAAAAAGATCCCATCTTGAGGGTCGCCAACTATAGGGAAACCATAAATTCCCTTTTCTTTATCTGTTAGCTTCTTCGCAACTTCTAATAAATCCTCCCAGGTCCAGTCTGGACGAGGTGTTTCCACTCCCTTTTCCTCAAACAAGTCCTTCCGATAGTAGAGACAACGAACCTCGACAAAATAAGGAGCAGAATAAACAGCATCACCAATAGCTCCATATTGCCAACCTAATTTGCAATAATCCTGAATTGGAAAATTATCTTTCTCTATAAATTCTCTGAGGTCTCTTAGATGTCCCATAGCCGCTGAGACAATAGGCATGTCAATACCTATCATAAATACTACATTAGGACTATTGTCAGTTCCCGCTACAAGACGCAATTTTGTCCTTATTTCTCCCCAAGGAACCTTGGCAATTGTAACAGAGTGACCGGTTCTTTCTTTAAACTCATTCACACCCTCCACTATAATGTCCTGAGCACGCTTATTCCCAAAAGGTAGCCACAGCACTATGCCTGGTGGTTTCTCCTCCACCTTATCTTTTTTCCCACAAGCAATAATCATAATGCTCACCAGTAAGAAAAGCAAAAATTTATTCATCCGCATAATTTATACCTCCTAATTCCTTTAACGAACATAAGAGACAAAAGTAAGTTTCCTAATGAGACCTTGCATAATAGATTCTTTAATCTTTTGGGTTTTCCAGTATTGCACCCTGGGACTTCAATGTATATTGGAGAAGTTTAACATCAAGATTTCTTGGCGTTACATTATTATTTATAGAAAGTGCAGCGGCTATGCCAGCTGCATGTCCAGTTGCCATGCAAATAGAGACTACACGCATTGATCCCAAAGCTTCTCGAGTTACTGAAATGCTTCTTCCAGCTACTAATAGATTTTCCACTTCTAAAGGAAGAAGACATCTGTATGGAATGGTATAAGAAGTCCCTCCCTCCCGATAAGTTAATTTGACTCCGCTTCCATCAGACAAATGGATATCAATGGGATATGAACCTCGGCAGATGGCATCATCGAACTCATGGTCATTTAAAATATCTTCAGCAGTAAGGATGTATTTACCTATCAATCGCCTTGTTTCTCGAATTGCGACTTGGCAAGCGGTACTCAAGATATAAGATTCCCTATAAGTATCAAGATTTTCTTTTAAAAAGCGGTATAAATTCCATACTTGTCGACGACCTTTGATCTCGGCTTTGGTCAAATCATAAATATCTGTACCATCGACATTAGCGATTCTTGTACCATTTATCCAAACTTGGTCTTTAACAGGAAGACTATGCACCCACAATCTTAGTTGTTTAAGATTGTGTTTTCCTTTCATAGCTCCTTCCCTTAGGACATGTGTTTCAAGCGGATCGCAATTAAATATAGCGGGATATTTAGGAACTCTAACCCCACCTAGTCTGAAGAGCATACTCACTGGCATAAATTTACCTTCTGCATCGCCTTTTTCATATTGAGCACCTGCCCTTGAATATACATCTCCATCACCTGTAGCATCCACGATAATCTTTGCTCTAATTGCCTGTCTTCCTGATTTACTCTCAATAATAATACCTTTCAACTCATTCCCATCTTTAATAACATCTACAATTAAACTATGAAAAAGTAATTTTACTCCCGCCTCTAAAACCATCTCTTGAGCTACTAATTTTACAACTTCAGGATCAACCGGATTCCAATAAGCTTCTTCAGGTTCATTGCCAAGAATTGTTCCTCTTTCTCTTTTAACATTTTCCATAAACTCTAATGGAATACCACTTATAATAAGATGGGATGGAGCATTAGGATTAGATGGAGTCCAATTTTCCGCATAGGGATTAAATCTATCACAAAATGAAGATAACGATAGGAGCATACCAGCTGTTATGGTCCCTCCCAAAAAACCATACCTTTCAACTAAAATAGTCCTGGCACCTGTTCTGGCTGAGGCAATTGCAGCAATAACACCAGCACATCCCCCACCTGCTATTAAAACATCCACATTTTCAATCACTTCTATTTCTCTTGCCTCTTCTTTATATAATATATCATTATCCACACTTATCTCCTTAATCCTAAATCCTTCTTTAGTTTAATTTTTCACTAAATAAATACACTTAATCAAACATCAATATATTTCCCAATTATAAACATAAGAATATTCCCTTCCAAACACCTGAATCTCAAAAAGCCGCGCTATACCATCTTCTGCTGAAGCATCCTTTATAAGCATGCTGACTTTAGAAGACGTCTCCTGTGGAAAGGAATGAACCCTTTCCTGAAAAACCATACTAATAGTTTTCATTGGATTAATATTAACCCAGTTGCCATTATCATAATATTGGAGAGTATATGAGATAATAATTGCAACATAACGCCCTAATCCTGCATCCCAGTAACCAGAATATGGATTCACGAAGGTACTTATATCTAGACAATAACATTTACTTCTTAACCTCTCTATTTCGTCCTGGAACGTAAATGGCTGTTGCAAGGAGATCATTATATTGTTTGGCAAGTTCATCCATAGCTTTTTGAACATCAAGATTATTTAGGATTATATTCTGAAGAGTGTTGGAAAGAGGCTCATAGCCAACAAAACGATCAAAAACAACTTTAAACTCTGGTATACCATCTTTGATCACTGACTTGAACAAAGTCCGAACGCGCTGACTATCTTCAGGATAGGTCCACTCAACATCCTCAATTGATTTCAGATTACTCGGTAAATGTATCTCCATTTTATACCACTTAATTTGTTGTTCTTTACTAAGGAAAAACTTAATAAGTTCCCAGGCGATTCGATCTTTTTCCTCAGCGGCTTTGAAGATGCAGAGGGAGACACCACCGCAGAAGACAGCTCTATTGAATTCACCGTTCACAATTGCACCTGGGGGAGGAGCTACTTCCCACTTTCCATCGAGCTCAGGAGCGCTTCGCCGAAGATCCTGCATAAAAAATGGGGCGTCAATTATCATGGCCGACTTGCCAGCCTTAAATAGGTTACGGACATCTGTTATATTGTAGCGAATACTTTCCTTGGGAGCAGCATCTTCCCAAACAAAACGTGCGTATAAACGCATGCTTTCCACCGCTGATGTCTCTTTCAACACAGAGTGATTGTAATCTTTGTCATAAAAGTCACCACCATACGTGTATAAAATAGGTACCCAATACATAAATATTCCGTCTTGAGGATCACCAACTATCGGAAAACCGTAAATTCCCTTTTCTTTATCTGTCAGCCTTTTCGCAGCATCTAATAAATCCTCCCATGTCCAGTCTGAACTGGGCTCTTCCACACCCTTTTCTACAAACAGATCTTTTCGATAGTAGAGACAGCGAACCTCAATGAAATAAGGAGCAGAATAAATGGAATCACCGATTGATCCACATTGCCAACCTGCCTTGTAATAATCTTGAAGTGGAAAGTTATCTTTCTCTATAAATTCTCTGAGGTCTCTTAGGTGTCCCATTGCGGCGAATATAATTGGCATGTCGGTACCCATAAAAACAACATTTGGGCTATGTTTAGTGCCTGCAACAAGGTGCAATTTTGTCCTTATTTCTCCCCAAGGAACCCTGGCAATGGTTACTGAGTAACCAGTTTTTTCTTTGAATTCATTCACACTCTCCACTATAACATCCTGGCTACGCTTATCCCCAAAGGGTAGCCACAGCACTATGCCAGGTGGTTTCTTCTCGGCTTTCTCCTTTTTGCCACAAGCCCCCAATATCACGGCGACGAGAAGGAAAAACAAAAATTTCTTCGTCCGCATAATTCATACCTCCTATTCCTATAGTGAACATTAAAGACAAAAGTATGTTTCCTAATAAGACCTTTCACAGCAGACTTTTTAATCTTTTGGTCTTTCCAGTATTGCACCCTGAGATTTCAAGGTATGTTGAAGAAGTTTAACATCAAGGTTTCTGGATTGTACATTATTCCGTGTGCAGAGTGCAGCAGCAGTGCCAGCCGCATGCCCCATTGCCATACAAATAGGTGTTACCCGAATGGAGCCAAGCGCCTCCCTAGTCACAGATATGCATCTTCCTGCCACTAACAAATTATCAACACCGCTGGGAACAAGACATCTGTATGGGATAGTGTAAGAACTGCCGCTTTCTCGATAAATCATTTTTACACCGCTTCCATTAGGAAGATGGATATCAATGGGATAGGCGCCACGACAGATGGCATCATCAAATTCGCGGTCGTTTAAGATGTCGTCAGCGGTAAGGATATATTCACCAACCATACGTCTGGTCTCACGAATGGCAATTTGACAGCCAGTACTCAAAATATAAGAATCTTTATAAGTATCCATATTTTCCTTAAGGAAACGAAAAAGTTTCCATGCCTGTCGGCGACCTTCAATCTCAGCTTTTGTTAAGTCCAATACATTGAGACAATTTACACCGACAACTCTCACGCCATTGACGAACACCTGATCTTTAAGAGGCAGACTGTTGATCCATGGTCTCAACTGAGGGAGGTCAATCTTTCCCTGAGCAACAGCTTCCTTAATAACCGTGTTCTCGCGTGGGTCACAAATATTAAAGGTCGGGTAACTGGGGACTTTAACACCACCAAGTCTTATGAGCATACTTGAGGGCATAAGTTTACCCTCGGCATCGCCAACTTCAAAAGGGACACCTGCTCTTGCGAAAACATCTCCATCACCTGTAGCATCAACAATCATCTTTGCCATAATTGCCTGTCGTCCTGATTTGCTCTCGATGATTATGCCCTTTAGTTTGTTCCCCTCTTTAATAACGTCAACAATCAGGCTGTGAAAAAGGAGCTTTACGCCTGTCTCCAGAACCATTTCCTGGGCAACGAGTTTGACCACCTCAGGGTCAACTGGATTCCAGTATGCCTCTTTAGGTTCAATGCCTGGAATTGTTCCCCTTTCTTTTTTGATTTTTCTCATAAATTCTAGAGGAACACCACCAATAATGAGATGGTATGGTGCATCAGGATGAGAAGGAATCCAACCCTCAGCCCAAGGGTCATAGCGGTCACAGAAAGAAGATATGGTTAGAAGCATGCCAGCTGTAATGGTTCCACCCAGGAAACCATACCTTTCAACCAAGAGAGTTTTGGCACCTGTTCTGGCTGAGGCAATTGCAGCAATAACACCAGCACATCCACCTCCAGCTACGAGTACATCAACTTCCTCGATAACATTTATTTGCCTTCCTTTTTCTTTGTATGTACGCATCTTGCTTTCACCTCCTTGTTTTAAAATTTGTATGGATTAATCCGATACCTTTCAGAATAAATGGTATTCGTTAGACACTTTTTAATACATCTATTACATTTTTTACATATTGAATTTGCAATTTGTTTTTGTCCCTGGTTTTCCCGTTTAAACTCCAAATCAGTACCAATCATTAACATACCAACATATGAACCTAAATCGTAACCGTAAAACATACAATTTTTCCCAATAAGCCCAAGCCCAGATTTACAAGTAGCTACTCTGACAGGTAAATCAGGTTTTTCAACAATATAGCCAATATTCTTCAAAAGTTGAATAATATCATTTTCTTTAGGTACAACATTCTGCTAACAAAACAGAGAATAATTAGATGGCTTAAATTCGCTTAATTTCTGGAATCTGAAATATTTATTAAGATAAATCTCTCACTACAACTGAAATTTCTTAAACGATATCTATTGTACTTTCTCTCGGTTTTTCCTCTTTCTGAGGAATCCCAAATATTTCTCGTTTGAGCTTTAGATAGTGCCTGTAATTCTCAAGAGAGACATCAGCAGGACAGCGATGGTCACAACAAGGAATAAACCCTCCCTCCTCCACAATCGGGGCTATTCGTTCTAATTCTCTTTTTATTATATCTCCTCCTGCTGAAATTTTTATTTTGTCGACACCGCCTATCATCAAAAGGTCTCGTCCATATCGACGACGAAACTCCGCAACATCGCACTGCCCATTTTGTTCAAGTGGAAACATTGTGTTCACTCCACCTTCAAGCCAATGATCCACAAGTTCATGTATCCTTCCATCACAATCTACAGAAATAATATTTATCCCATACTTATGCAAGATATCTGTAATACGTTTATATCGAGGGGTAAGAACTCGACGAAAATACTCCGGTGAAATCATAGGACCTTTATTAAAGCAAATATCTTCCCAAAAATGGGCGTGAACAATCTTGGTGCCTACATGTGGCAAAACTTTTTCAAGAACGGTACAAGTAAAATTTGTAGTATCTTCAATAATTCTTTCTAATAGCTTCGGATTATCGTAAACCATCAAAGCAATCTGCTCGAATCCAATCCAATCACGAAGTTGACCAAAAAGAGAGCCCACATGAATAGTTATTATTTCATTTTGATTGAGCAATTCTTGTACAGATTCTTCAAGGTTATCAGGTATAACCTCTCCATCATCTGGGTTCATATAAGGGAGAAATTTTTCAATCCAATCCTTTTCGGTTTTGAGTGGATACTCCAAATACTGTGGAACAGTATCGTGACGATCGGAAGGACGGCGACAATAAACAAGTTCAGTATTATAGAAGTATTCATAACCATCTTTTACTTCTACAAGCTTTTCATCTGCTAAACGATGAATGAAAATTTTTACGGGCACATAATTCATCCATTGTTCTAACCCAAAGTACAATTCAAAAGCTCTATCATTAGCTTCTATCTTGGGCATACCTTGATTGTGCCATAAAGTATAAAGGTCTTTCCAATATCCGAATTCAATATCCGGAATATGGTCAACAGGCTGAAAGGTCATATATTTTTTAAACCTCTCCGAAGACTTCATAAAATTTACCTCCTATTTCACCTCTTACCGGAAGAACTATTATTAACTATCTTTCATTCATTACGCGTTAGAACCTTACTTAATTTCTTTCATCTCTTCTTGCCTTCCAATAGTTTATTTACGTACTTTTTATATTCTAAAGATTTGATATTTCCCAACTCGCCTATTAGAACCTCTTTTGAAACAGTATTTGCATTTGGAACTTTCATACCATATAAATTAATTTCTGGTAAAAAAACCACTTCCTTTTTATGCTTTATCTTTGTATTCAAAGGACATATATCCTGACATACTTCACAACCATGAAGCCAATTATCCAGTTTTAAGAAATCTTTAGGAATTTCTTTATGTGGTTCTTCTATATGTCGATTTATAAAGGATATGCATTTAAATGGATTAATGCGATAACCTTCTGGATAAATGGCATTCATTGGACATGCTTTAATACATTTATTACAAGTTCTACATACTGGGCCTGCAACGTGTTCTTCTCCTCGGTTTTCCTGTTTAAGATCCAAATCAGTGCCAATCATTAAAATGCCAACATACGAACCTAAATCGTAACCATAAAACATACAATTTTTCCCAATAAAACCGAGCCCGGATTTGCAAGCAGCCGCTCTCGCAGGTAAATCAAGTTTTTCAGCAGTATAACCCATATTCTTTAAAAGATGAATAATAGCATTTTCTTTAGGTATAACAGTCTGCCAACAAAAGCGCGAATAATTAGATAACTTAAACCCGTTTCGTTCATATTCATTACTAAAAAAATAATCAATAACAGCTACAATAATAGTCTTAAAATTCTCTTTTAAATACCCTGCATTTAAAAATTCAGAATAAGAACGATACTGAAACTTATGATATTCCTCCCGTTCTTTAATGACCTTAAGGTATTCAGGGAAATTACACGCTTCAAACCATTCAACATTAGTACTTATAGGGTCAAGCAAGCTTCTGAATGACTTTGAATTTATTTTTTTCTTTTCACTTATCAATTTATTTTTCTGAACAGGTTATATTTACAATTTCCCAAGGTAGAATCTCACCTTCTATATTATTACCATTTATTTGAGATAAAATTTTAAGAGATTTATCGCCAATTACATCTTCACCTAAAAAATTAGTTTTGCGAATCTTGTTTATTTTTTTATTAAGCAAAACACTAACCTTGGAATTTTCACCACTTGTCTCATAAAAACAAATGTGTAAATTGTTATTCTCAACCCGTATAGAACTTAAGACTACATTTTCCGGGATAACTTCTAAAAACTTAAACTCTTCCGGTAGCAATGGAGTAATACTTTTTGCTTCATCTTTTTTTATTGCAAATAAGGGATTGGACAAACTTTCGCCTACCTTCCAGACTTTAGCTTCTTTCCACCCTTTAGGATGAGGATATAAGCTAAGTTTAAAGTGATTTGTCCCCTTCCCCGTCCAATATAGAGATCTATTTTTATAACGTGGATGACTATTCATATCTATACAAGGGAGTAAAGGATGTTGGAAAATTATATTTTTGTCTTTTTTAATGATATGATACTTTCCTCGTCCTGATTCATTAATCACAGTAATACCAACTTTAGAATTAGATACATCAGTCCACTCCCTACACCAGTAAGTATCAACCATATTCTTATTTTCTATACCAAAAGGAGTGTTAGCTACAATATTAGATTCTTCAGGAGCCAAAGAAATAGGAAAATCTATTAAATATGCACCACCATAACCACCTTGCGATATAATTTCAAAATTTATATCAATCCAAGGTAAATCTCGGTAAAGAAAAATCTTTTTAATCAATTTGTCCTTACCTTCTTTAATGTTAATTGTAGATTCTACAGTAATCTCTGTTTTTATTGCACCTACTTGAATAAAGGATTTCTCGTAAACTGGATAAATTTCACCAGGGGCATAATCCCCTTTTGCTGGATCTCCTCTTGTTAACTTAAAGAAAATGTCTCTATCTTCTACATTATTTAGTAACTCTGTATTTGTATCTTTTTCTAAAAGAGAAAGAATACAACCATGAGGTGATATGTTGGCTTTATACCATTTATTTTCAAAAATGAAAGATTGCGATAACGAATTTTTCTCAGGGAAAGTTAATTCCCCTTCAATTGGGCGTATATAATGAACTTTGTATCCTAACAGAGGTATGGAATTATCAAAAGAGATTTTGACTTGTTTAATACTCTTATCTTCATATTGACTTAATACTTCTGCTTCAAAAGGCAATGTATTCATTCCATCAGTAATTTCAAAATTCATAAATCCTTGTTTCTTAAGTTCTACAGTTGTATCTATTTTATCATTTCTTTCCCAATTACATAGATTAAAAACAACTATAGGAATCCCTTTTGTTTTATTAAATGAAATATTTTCTGCTATATTTTCCAAAGTGTTTCTAAAATATTCTTCTGTTTTCTCATATACACCTTTAACCTTGTTAAACTCTTTATCAAAATCTTCACTGAATATACACCAATGGGCATGGCCAATAGTAGTGCAAAGGTCAAACCACAATTTATCTATCATTTCTACACTTAAATCCGGAACTTTCCCAGTCAAATAAAGAAAACTTTGCGCCTTCTCAAGTGAAAGAAGACTCCTTTCGGTTTTTCCCCACCACCATTGAAAATCTTTATCTCCCAATATACCGTTGCCGGGATCTCCTTGATCAGCCCATTTCAGAATTTGCTTTTCAATTAAAGAAAGATTACTTTTCTTTGCTTCAACTTGACTAAAATATTCTTCAGGAGTAGCAAATTTTAAGCTAATTTTTTCCTTCTCATTCCATTCTTTTACAAATTTTGTTATTCCCAAAAAAGTTTCTGTGTCGTCAGCAATAATATCGTAACGATTATAACTTATACTGGGTGTCCTTCTTCTAAGAGGACGAGAATCATCGGTTCCCTGAAAAATAATGAGAATCCCTGCTTTGCATTGATCAATCGCCTCGCCTAAGTTTTTATCGTAAAAATAGTGAAATTTCTGGTCCCAATCAGTTATAGTGGTCGGAACTATATCTGACATAAGTCCACTATAACTTTTCCGACTGGTAATTACCTCTGTTCCATCAAGCCCCTTAAAGATAAACTCTCTGGGTATCCCTTCTTTCCACATCTCATCTCCACCCTTAAATGGGTCATGTACTCTGGAAAACCACCAGTACTTATAACCTGCTAATTTTAAGATCTGTGGTATCTGAAGATATCCATAAGCATTATCAAAATGACTCGCTACTACTATTTCTTTTTCAGGAAATAATTCCTTAAATTTAGTTTTCCCTAAGACCAAATCTCTAATGTAAAGTTCTCCTCCTATCTGATCAACCTTAGCATTAGCGATTTGCCCTCCTGCAATTCCAAGTCTTCCTTCTTTTACATATTTTCCTAACTCTCCTATCCTTTGAGGGGACATTACCAGGAAAGGATGAAGAAAATCCCAATAAGTATCAAACATATACTTAAATAGTGGTTCTTCTTTTAATAAATCCAATGCCTCATTCATAATAAGATTGTATCTTTTTTCATGCCATTCTCGGGGATGTCCATATGCAAAATCAGCATGACAATAAGGCAGTATAAGAATTTCAGAAATTTTTTCCTCTAAATTTTCCCTTGACTGATTAATTTCTTCCCGCTCAACAATACCTTCTGACCACGAAAATTCTATATTGTCTAAATACCCTGAACCCAGCACTTTATCCACAGA
>Ga0315274_10007251_pt1 | contig 16069 bp, 7 predicted proteins | sample YL17G02_20_MG_FD_203700 | JGI IMG/M metagenome (GOLD analysis project Ga0315274, IMG submission 203700) | Sediment microbial communities from Yellowstone Lake, YNP, Wyoming, USA - YL17G02_20 | ecosystem: Environmental > Aquatic > Freshwater > Lake > Sediment | place: USA: Wyoming | collected...
GTTCCCGGTGTGCCCTTCCTGTGCCGGCGAGTACTCGGATCCCTCCTGCCGCCGCCACCATGCCCAGACCATCGCCTGCCCTGCCTGCGGCCCGCAGCTCTCCCTGCGGGACGCTTCCGGAACACCCATCGATGCTCCGGATCCCATCGGCGAGGCCGCACGGCTCCTGGACGCAGGAAGGATCCTGGCCATCCGGGGGATCGGCGGTTTTCACCTCTCCTGCATCCAGGAGTCGGCAGAAGAACTGAAACGGCGCCTGGGGAGGACCGAGCAGCCCTTCGCCGTCATGGTGACGCCGGGGCACCTGGAGGAGATCACCTGGGTCTCACCGGAAGACTGGGGGTGGCTGGAGAGCCCGGTCCGGCCGATCGCGGTGCTCCCCAAACGAGATCCCGATGCGCTTACCGGGATCTCCAACCTCCACACCCTCGGGTGCATGCTCCCCTACGCCCCCCTCCACCACCTGCTCTTTGCCCGCCTCTCCCATCCTCTCCTCATCATGACCAGTGCCAACCACCCGGGCTATCCCATGATCACCGAGACGGACGAGGCGGTGGAGAAGCTGCAGGGCAGCGTGGACTTCTTTCTCGCCCATAACCGCCGGATCGTGAACCGGTGCGACGACTCGGTGGTCCGGGACGGCTTCATCATCCGGCTCTCCCGGGGCATCGCCCCCAAGCGGACCCGGATCAACCTCGGTCCCCGGTGCATCCTGGGCGTGGGGCCGGAACTGAACAGCAACATCACCATCTACACCAAGGGATTTGCCGTCACCTCGCCACACATCGGGCATGTCCGGAACCCCCCCACCCTCACGTACCTGCAGGAGACCGTGGAGCGGACCGGCCGGTTCCTGGGGGCATCCTACGACGTGATCGCCCACGACCTCCACCCCCAGTTCCTCTCCACGCGGTTTGCCCGGGAGCTGGCCGCGTCGACCGGTGCCGCCCTCGTCCCTGTCCAGCACCACCGGGCCCACGTGGCGGCGGTGACGACTGTGCCCTGCATCGGGATCACCATCGACGGGGTGGGCTACGGCGACGACGGCCACGTCTGGGGCGGGGAGGTCTTTTCCGGCCAGGTGCCGGACCTGGACCGGGTGGCCCACCTGGAGGAGGTGCCCATGCCCGGCGGGGACCTGGCCACCCGGTTCCCGGAGCGGATGCTCTACGGGATCCTCCCCGGTGCAGAGACCCGCGCCCTCCTGGCAGACCGCGGGTGGGACGAGATCGCACTGGGCGTGCTGGAGCGGCAGGTGGAACGGTCCGTGAATATCGCCTGGACCTCCAGCACCGGACGGGTGCTGGATGCCGTGGCGGCGATCCTCGGCGCCTGCCGGGAGCGGACCTATGACGGGGAGCCGGCCATGCGCCTGGAGTCCCTTGCAGTCCGGGGCACCGCCCGGGAATGGCCTCTCGTGTTCGGGTCCCGGGACGGGTGCCGGACGCTCTCCACCCGGGCGCTGTGCCGCCTGGCGTTCCAGGAATACTCACGATCCACTGATCTCCCCCTCCCGGACCGTGAGAAGGCCCGGGCCGACATCGCGGCCTCGGTGCAGCACAACCTGGCCCGGGGGATTGCAGCCCTGGCCGTGGATGCCGCCCGGGAGCGGGGGATCCCGACGGTAGTGCTCTCCGGCGGGGTGGCCTACAACCGGGCGATCCGGGAAACGATCCAGCGCGAGATCCGGGCTGCAGGGCTGACACTCGTCATGAACCCGGAGTATCCCCTGGGCGACGGCTGCATCTCTTACGGCCAGTGTGTTTGGGCGGGATCACTCCGGGACGGGTAAGGTATCCACGCTGCTTCTGATGTTCAACCCCTGAACCATCCCGTGTCCTGCACCCCCGCTGTCATCGAATGATTGTGGGGCGGGAGGATACACAAGGTCCGCTTCTTACGACTGGTACGCTCTTGGGGGCTCCGCCCCCGCCGCGTGGGCATCCCCCGGGGAGGATATCCCCTTCTTCGGTAAAACCGACAGGGCGAATTATCCTCACGGGGGGGGGCGCCCACGCGGCGGGGGGACCGCGAGGTCCCCCCTGGAGCGTACCCGTACACAAAACCCGGAATCAATACGCTTACCCCCGGGGGCGGTGCGTGGTCACCTTTTCAGCAGGCGAGAGGATTCCTCACGCACAGGCGAACCGCTCCCCCAGGTGCTGCGGCAGGATATTCTTCAGGGTTTCCGCATACGCCCGGTCCATGAAGAAGTAGCTGGCTTTCCCGCCGCCATTGAACTCGAGGCCGAGGACCACCCCCTTGAGGGTCGCCTGCCGGATATCCCCGTACGCGAAGTCCCGGGTACCGTGCCGGACCACCTCTGAGAGGGGCCGGGCCTTCAGCATCTCGGATCCTTTCTCCCGGATCTCCGCCAGGTGGGAGAAACAGTCCTCCCGCCCCGCGCCAGTCTTCTTCGGGGATGGGGGACTGGCCTCAACCGGCACCTGGATGAAGAGGAGCCGCCGGTTGGTGAGGATCAGGCTATTCTCAGGATCCTTCTTCCTCCGGTCCGTACGGGCAGACCTCCCCAGGGCCCGGATATCGGGGGCCTCGGTTGCGATCTTCTGGATCCCGAAGACTGCACCGCTGACCGACTCGTCCCGGTACTCCCGGAGGGGTTCATGGACCGGAGCACGAGGGGTCTCCCGGTCCGGGGATGCCCGGTTCAATCGGCCCGGAACCCATGCCCCGATGACCAGCGGGAAGGGTGAGACTCCTGCCGCGACGAGCGGGATCTCCCACGGGATCCCGAAGATCCCGTGCCACATGCCCAGGGCAAGGAGGACGGCAGCCACCACCGGCATCCCCCGGACCAGCCGCTCTCTCCTCTCGATGACCCGGTACCTCCGGTTCAGCTCGGTAAAATCACCGGTCTCGGGAAGACTGCGGATCCAGCGGTACCGGAGCCAGCAGGAGGCCATCCAGAAGAACTGGCATGCCACGAAGAAGAGGAGCAGGTCGCTGACCCTGATCGTCCCAAGGGGTGGCAGGGCGGCTGCCGCTGTACCGCCGATCGTGTCCGAAAGGGCACCCTGGAAGAAGACTTCCGCACCGATGAGGAGGGCAACGGCAGTGGCCTCCCCGTAGAGCGATCGGACCAGGTCATAGTAGGCGGAAGCACGGAGGATCCGCTGGTATCCTTCCCGGCCGGTGGACACCGCGATCTCGGTGACCGCCCGTCTCCGGGCCACTTCCATCAGCCCCGCGAGGGCTGCGAGGGCCAGCTCCGCTCCCACGAAGAGGGCGGTGAGGCCGGGGGGGATCCCGAAGACGGTGACGGACAGGATGCCGGTGACGGCCACGAGGAGAACATGGCGCAGGACCCAGGAATGCCCCAGCCCTGCCCGGATGTCGGCGGCCCGCTGGCTCAGGTCGGGGAGGGAGGAATCCCGGGAGAACCGGTCTTCCATGCGGCGCCGGTGGAGGGTGCGCCGGGCTTGGCGGGTGAATTGCATTGATCCTTTATTTTCCTTCATCATATAAGAATATATCTATTTTAATTCGGTTTGATTTCTCTGTTCTACATCTTTTAGATTGATAATTTCCATTCAATCTCAGTTTTTACAAAGATTTGAGGAATTATCGTGGAGATCTCTTCCCATCCCGTCGCTCCTGAGAAGGGCACCCGCGCCGCCCGGGCCTGGCATCCCTTATCACCCCCCGCACCGAACACGGTCCGGGAGGTGAATGGTCCCGATGGAAGGCCCCGGAGTCCGCCTGATCGTGGAAGAGCTGGCCCCCCTCGCGGGCCGGACCGTGACCCAGGCCGGGGGATCGAGCCGGATCGACTTCGCCCGGATCACCGGCCAGCGCCTGCAGCGGGTCCACTGCACCGGCAAGCTCCTCTTCCTGGAGTTCCCCGAAGTCTCCTTCCGGATCCATTTCCTGATGTGGGGCCGCCACCGGCTCAACGACCCGCTGGAGGGGAAGAGCCCCCGCCTCACCCTTACCTTCGATGACGGCGCCCGCCTGGACTTTTACACCACGGCTGTCATCATGATGGCGAACAGGGAAGTGGCACAGCTCCACGACCCGGCATTGGACGTGATGGATGGCCGGTGGGACGAGGAGCGCTCCCTTGCCCGCGCACGGGAGAAGCCCGACGATCTCATCTGCGACACGCTCCTGGACCAGGAGGTGCTGGCGGGGCCGGGGAACCTGATCAAGAACGAGGCGCTGTTCACGGAGCGGGTCCACCCGGCATCCCTGACCCGTTGCATCCCTGACGAAAAACTCCGTCGCCTCTTCCGGGAGGTGCGGGACTTCTCCTTCCGGTGGCTGGAGCGGAAGCGGCAGGGGAGCCGGAAGCCTGTTGTCGCCATCTACCAGAAGGGCACCTGCCCTGCCTGCGGCGGGAAGGTCCGATCAGGCCGCATGGGCCGCCTCGACCGCATCTCCTTCTGGTGCCCGGCCTGCCAGCAGGAGTACCGATAGGGGATGTAGGGGGAGGATTTCCCGTCCGGTTTACAGGATCCGCTTTCCGCCGGACTCCAGGCGGGGTGTCTGGTCATAGATCTCCTCCACCCGGAATACCACGGCAGCCAGCAGGGGCCTCCGGGCCGGAAAGAGCGGGGACCCTGCGGTTGCATGGCCGGCCTTCACCCTCGCATCCAGGTCTGCGGCCATCCTGTCATCCTCATGGAGTTCCACCCTTCCCTGGATCCGGTACGCCGTGAACGGGGGTTTTTCCTCCCAGACGCAGATCGAAGCCCGGGGATTCTCCGTCAGGTTCCGGTAGGTCTGCATGAAATAGAGCTCCCCCCAGACCACGTCCCCCTCGTCCGTGACCATCACCGACTTCCCGGCCACATTCGGCTTTCCGTCCTTCCCTGCGGTAGCCACAGGAACCGTGTGCCATTCCCTCAGCAGCGCTCTCAGCTTCTCCGGCATCGTCACCATCTGCACCACGCCCTTTTCACCGGCAGTTGTCCTGTCCATGATAAGAATGTTCCGACCCCGGAATGAGGCATGGACCACCTCCAATCAGTCCGGCAGGGATGGGTGGGACCTGCTTACGGGGAGCTGCGGGTTGCTACGCCGCCCCTACCACCACAACCGTCGTGGGACTCTCCCAGGTGAGGGTCAGCCCTGACTCTGCCAGCACCGTCCCCGAGGAGGGATCCCTCACCCGGAGGGAGATGTGTACCGGCCGCCTCTCCCCCTCCCCGGGCTCCCCTCTGAAGGACCAGTACACCGGCTCTGTGCCGGTCTCGGGGCGGGGGCCCAGCTCTTCTACCCGGAAGGATGGCGGGCCCCACTGGAGGAATGTACCGTAGTCGGTCTCCCATGCGAACCGGGCATCCGGCGGCAGGATGCCTGATCCATTCACGGCGATGAGGCGGATGCCCACCGTGGTGGACATATACGGGGCATATCGGGAAGGCTCGGCCTGGATGGTGACCTGCAGGGCCCCACCCGTCCCGTCTCCAACCGGGGTGGCCGTCCCCACCGTTCCGGCGGTCCCTCCCGGGAACGAGATGCATCCCGAGGAAACGAGGGCGGCTCCCGCGAGGAGTATGAGGACGAGCAGGCAGATGTGGCGACCCGGGATGGGATTCCTGGTCCCCGTGGATCGGCGGCGATCCGGATCCTCCGGCCAAGGCCTGCGGGGCAGCATCCTGGGCAATATCCTCCCCTCCCTCCCTACGAATGCTCTACCGTGTTCCCCTCGTTCCCCAGGGAAGACCCTCGCCGGATCCATGAGGAGAGTACCACCTCACCAGTGATGAGGATTCCGGGCCGTGGATGACCCTTCCCACTCCTCTTCCCTGCCCTGGATCAGAAAGATGACCGATACCTCTCACATTAATGGGTTTTCCACCGATAGTAAAGTAGATAATAAGTCTTTCGATCTGATTCTCTGGAAGATTCCTGCCACTCCTCATTTTTTGCTGATGAACTGAAGGTATCGACCGTGGATGCTCCAGATCGTCCGACGCCAGTGTCAACGTCACCCCATTAACTAGAATTAAACTTTCTCCTAAAGTTAACTTTATGTGTTGAGCGGTCTATGTCCCTGTTATCAGCGTACCTTATCCTATCGAACAGGGATCAGGGCACGCGATAACATGGTGTGAAGGGATCGAAATGGTTACGAAAAAGACATCCAGTGGAACGTTTCTGAAAACGCACGTGATCCTCATCGGGATCCTGCTCTTCTTCCTGGTCGTGGCGGCGCCGGCGAGTGCTGCGGATAAACCAACATCCACATCAGTAACTTCCTCAACGAATCCATCAGTATATGGACAATCAGTAACCTTCACGGCAACTGTTTCCACCCAAGGATCTGGTGGTACGCCCACAGGAAGTGTTCAATTTAAGGATAATGGAGTGAACCTCGGAACTCCGGTGACATTATCAAGTGGTGTAGCAACTTACAGTACTGCAACACTGACCTCGGGCACACATATAATTACCGCAGTGTATACCCCATCTGGTAATTTTTTACCAAGCACAGGTACACTCAGCCCGGATCAGACAGTGAATAAGCGCTCCACCTCAGTGGCGATCAGTTTTAATCCTGCCACCGTGGTAGTGGAACAGGGAAGCGACACCACGGTGACGGTGACTGATACCCAGGCCGAGGGCACAAAAGTTGCCCCCACCGGCACGGTTACCGTTACGTCGGGATCCGGGGATACCATCGCCGGTCTCTGCGAGTTAACGCCACATTCCGGATATTCGACCTGTGCGGTCAGGGTGACTCCCAACTGGGCCAGCACCCACACCATCACGGCCACCTTCACAGCAACCGATGTCCACTCTGGCAGCACCAACTCCGCAGACCTCACGGTGAACAAACGCTCCACCTCCACCACGGTGAGCCTCGATCCCACGACAGTTGAAGTGGGCCAGAGCAGCACCGCCACGGTGACGGTGACTGATACCCAGCTCGAAGGGACCAAGCGTATTATCACCGGGACAGCTGCCGTGACTTCTTCAGTACCGGGAGATACGATCACCGGGCCCTGCTATCTCTCAGAATCCGGTACACCAGGGGTCTCGACCTGCTCGGTCACGGTGACTCCGAACTCTGCCAGCACCCACACCATCACTGCTACGTTCTCAGAAAACCCATATCATCTCACCAGCAGCGGGTTTGCAGCCCTGACGGTGAACCCGGCCTGTACCGCCCCCTCCATCACCACCCAGCCATCAAGCGCGACCAGGGTCGTGACCGAGTCAGTGACCTTCTCGGTGACAGCAACCGGCACCGGTCTCTCCTACCAGTGGCGCAAGGGGGGCAGTCCTATCGGCGGTGCAACCAGCAGCAGCTACACGATTTCCTCGGTTGTTATCGGCGATGCCGGTTCCTATGACGTCGTGGTGACCGGTACCTGCGGTTCGGCGACGTCGGATGCCGCGACGCTGACCGTGAACAGGCGCTCGACCATTACATACGTGGATGAACTTGATCCCATGTCGGTAGTACCGGGCCAGCTGAGTTCCGTGTATGTGCTCGTAGTCGATAACCAGGCCGGAGGGACGAAGTCTGCTCCCACCGGCACCGTCGCCGTGACTTCATCCGATCCAGGCGATATATTCAGCGGTACCTGCACGATGCCTCCGAGCTCCGGAGAAATGTCGGGCTGCGTCGTCACGGTGACTCCTGTCTCTGTCGGTTCCGGTTCCCACACCATCACCGCAACTTTCTCAGCAACCAGCATTCACGCTGGCAGCATCGGTACCCTTGTCCTGACGGTGAACGCTAACCACAACGTTAAATTCGCCACCACCGGGCTGCCAGGCGGTGTCTCCATTACGGTCGACTGGACCAAGACAAACCCTGCGGGGTCTGTCGTGTCCGGTTCAACCACGTTCAACAGCCCCGGGCCCAGTTCCAGTGAATGGACCAAACCTGCAACGGAATTCTCATACACGTTCCCCGCCACGATCAGCAGCGGCGGATCCACCTACGTCCTCCTCGGGACATCCCACCTGAACCCATTCACCACGGGTCCTGACGGCGGGACCACGACCGTCACCGCGAGCTATACGCTCCCCATCCACAACGTGAACTTTGCCACCACCGGCCTGCCGAGCAGTGTTCCCGTATCGGTCGGGTGGGATGGAACCGACGTCGATGATAATCCCATCTCCGGCCCAACCGCCTTCGCGAGTCCGGGACCGAGCGGTGTTGTTTCCCCGAAGTCCGGGACTTCGTTCTCGTACAGTTTCCCGACCAGTATCGAATACGGTGGGAATACCTACCTTTACGGAAGTGCATTCCCGTCCAGTCCATTCACGACGGGAACGCCGGGCGGCACCACTACCGTTACCGCAACCTACACCCTTGCCCCTGTGCACCAGGTCAAGTTCGCAACCGCCAGGCTGCCAGGAGGTGTCTCCGTCACGGTTCCCTGGACCAGGACAAACCCGGCAGGAACTGTCGTGTCCGGTTCGACCACATTCGGGAGTCCCGGTATCAGCGCAAATATCGACACCAAACCCGCGACCTCCTTCACATTCACATTCCCCAGCAGTCTCGATAACGAGGGAATAACCTACAACTTCCTGAGCACATCGCCATCAAGTCCCTACACTACCGGCGCCGGGGGCTCTGCCACCATTATTACCGGGACGTATAATGCCCCGCCGGTGGCCAATGACCAGTCTGTCTCGACAGATGAGGATACTGCGAAGGCTGTCACCCTCACCGCCTCCGATGCGGATGGGGATACCCTTACCTACAGCATCGTAGCCGGTCCCACCAACGGCGCCCTCTCCGGCACCGCGCCGGCTCTCACCTACACCCCGACAGCCAACTACCATGGATCCGACTCCTTCACCTTCAAGGTGAACGATGGCCATGTGGACTCCAACACCGCAACCATCTCCATCACCGTGACCGCGGTGAACGATGCACCGGTGGCGAATGCCCGGGCAGTCACCACCGATGAGGATACTGCCAAGGCCATCACCCTCACCGGGTCCGATGTGGACGGGGATACCCTGACCTACAGCGTTGTCGACGGCCCAGCACACGGTACCCTGAGTGGGACTGGAGACACCCGGACCTATACCCCGAACCTGAACTACAACGGTGGAGATACCTTCACCTTCACGGTGAATGACGGGACCGTGAACAGTGCTCCGGCCACGGTCACTATCACCGTTACTCCGGTGAACGATGCACCGGTGGCAACCAACGATGCCTATACCACCAATGAAGATACCGCACTCACCGTTGCTGCGCCTGGTGTACAATCCAATGATATCGACCCGGACGGTGACACGCTCAGCGCGATCGTGCTGACGTATCCTGCCCATGGTATTCTCGACCCTTCGGCGGCAGACGGATCCTTCACCTACACACCGCAACTAAACTACAACGGAGCAGACTCGTTCAGCTACTATGTGTCCGACGGGTCAATATCCTCCATCCCTGCCACGGTCTCCATCACCGTGACCCCGGTGAACGACGCGCCAGTGGCGAATCCTCAGGGGGTTAACGCCGTAGAGGACACGCCCATCCTCATCACCCTCACCGCATATGACGTCGAAGGGGATCCGCTGACCTATAGTATCGTTGCATCTCCGGGACATGGCACCCTGACTGGAAGTGGAGCCGGTCGGACTTACACTCCGGCTGCCAACTACAATGGACCGGACACCTTCACCTTCACCGCCAGTGACGGTACCCTGGGCTCCAATGAAGCCACGGTCCTCATCATCGTGAACCCGGTGAACGATGCACCGGTGGCGGATGCCCAGAGTGTCACCACCGCTGAGGATACTGCCAAGGTCATCACCCTCACCGGGTCCGATGTGGATGGGGATACCCTGAGCTTCACTGTTTCCACGAACCCGGCCCATGGGGCTCTCTCCGGCACCGTACCGGCCCTGACCTATACTCCGGCTGCCAACTACAATGGACCGGACACCTTCACCTTCAAGGCGAACGATGGTTCTCTGGATTCCAACGAAGCGACCGTCTCCATCACGGTGACAGCGGTGAACGATCCACCGGTGGCGAATGCCCGGACGATCACCATCGCTGAGGATACGGCTATTGTCTTCATTCTCACCGGGTCCGATGTGGACGGGGATACCCTGACCTACTCGGTTGTTTCTGGACCAGCTTACGGTTACCTAACCGGCAGCGCGCCGGTTCTGACGTATTCCCCGTATGAAAACCATAACGGGCCGGACCCCTTCACTTTCACGGTGAATGATGGAACGGTGGACTCCAGCGAAGCCACGGTCACCATCATAGTGACACCGGTGAACGATGCACCGGTGGCAACCAACGATGGGTACTCCACCAGCGAGGATACCGTACTCACCGTTGTCGCACCTGGCGTCCTCACCAATGACAACGATGTGGATGGTAACCCGCTCACCGCTGTAAAGGTCACGGATCCCGGACACGGGACCGTCACCCTGAGTGCGGACGGGTCTTTCACGTACACTCCCGCGGCGAACTACAACGGTGCCGACTCCTTCACCTACAAGGCGAACGATGGGACTGCAGACTCCAACATCGCGACCGTCACCCTCACCGTGACGCCGGTGAACGATGCGCCGGTGGCGAATGCCCAGAGTGTCACCACCGCTGAGGATACCGCCAAGGCCATCACCCTCACCGGGTCTGATGTGGACACGGGTGATGTCCTGACGTTCACTATTGGCACACCTCCAGGACATGGTACCCTGAGTGGAACTGGAGCCACCCAGACCTACACCCCGAACCTGAACTACAACGGTGGTGACAGTTTCACCTTCACGGCAAATGACGGAACCGTGGACAGCGCTCCAGCGACCGTCACCATCACGGTGACACCGGTGAACGATCCGCCGGTGGCAACCAACGATGCCTACACCACCAATGAGGATACCGCACTCACCATTGCCCTCCCAGGCGTCCTCACCAATGACAACGATGTGGACGGTGACGTCCTCACCGCCGCGAAGGTCTCGGATCCCGGACATGGTATCGTGACCCTGTACCCAACCGGATCCTTCACGTACACTCCCGCGGCGAACTACAACGGTGCCGACTCCTTCACCTACATGGCCAATGACGATAACGAATTCTCAAATGTGGCCACCGTCTCGATCACCGTGACTCCGGTAAACGATGCACCGGTGGCGAATGCCCAGGCCGTTTCCACCGCTGAGGATACCCCGAAGGCCATCACCCTCACCGGGTCTGATGTGGACACGGGTGACATCCTGACATTCACGGTTGTCACCGGGCCAGCGAACGGTGCCCTCTCCGGCACCATCCCGGCCCTGACCTACACCCCGAACCTGAACTACAACGGTGGAGACACCTTCACCTTCAAGGCGAATGACGGAACCGTGGACAGTGCTCCAGCCACTGTCACTCTCACCGTGACACCGGTGAACGATGCACCGGTGGCGAATGCCCAGGCCGTTACCACGGCTGAGGATACTGCGAAGGCCATCACCCTCACCGGGTCTGATGTGGACACGGGTGACATCCTGACATTCACGGTTGTCACCGGGCCAGCGAACGGTGCCCTCTCCGGCACCATCCCGGCCCTGACCTACACCCCGAACCTGAACTACAACGGTGCTGACTCCTTCACCTTCAAGGTCAATGACGGAACCGTGGACAGCGCTCCAGCCACTGTCACTCTCACCGTGACCGCCGTGAACGATGTCCCGGTGGCGAATGGCCAGACGGTTACCACCAATGAAGACACGGCTCTTCCCATCACCCTCACCGGGTCCGATGTGGACGACAATCCCCTGACCTACAGCATCGTTGCATCTCCTGGACAGGGTACTCTCTCCGGCACCATCCCGGCTCTGACCTATACCCCGGCAGCGAACTACAACGGTGCTGACTCCTTCACCTTCAAGGTGAACGATGGTACGGTGGACTCCAATACTGCGACAGTCTCCATCACGGTCACCGCCGTGAACGATGCACCGGTGGCGGATGCCCAGAGTGTCACCACGGCTGAGGATACTGCGAAGGCCATCACCCTCACCGGGTCTGATGTGGACGGGAATCCCCTCACGTTCGCTGTTGTAGGTAATCCAGCTCACGGTGCCCTCTCCGGTACCGCTCCGGCCCTGACCTACATGCCAGCAGCCGACTACAACGGCGGAGACACCTTCACCTTCACAGCGAATGACGGTACCGTGAACAGTGCCCCGGCCACAGTTACGATCACCGTGACACCGGTGAACGATCCCCCGGTGGCAGATGCCCAGGCAGTCACCACTGCTGAGGATACCGCCAAGACCATCACCCTCACCGGGTCTGATGTGGACGGGAATCCCCTGACGTTCGCTATCGGTACTGGACCGGCTCACGGTACCCTCTCCGGCACTGTACCGGCCCTGACTTACACTCCGACTACGGGTTACAGTGGGTCGGACAGCTTCACCTTCAAGGTGAATGACGGAACTTCAGACTCCAACGTTGCCACGGTCTCCATTACCGTCACCGCGGCGGAGAACCATGCACCGGTGGCAGATGCTCAGTCGGTGACAACCGATCAGGACACACCGAAGGCTATCACCCTCACTGCAACGGACGCGGATGGTGACGGCCTGACGTACAGCATTGTCGCTTCTCCCGGACACGGCGCCCTCTCCGGCAGTGCGCCCACTGTGACATATACCCCGACCGCGGGCTACAGTGGATCGGACAGCTTCACCTTCAAGGCGTATGACGGCACAGTAGACAGCAACGTGGCCACGGTCTCCATCACCGTTACTCCAGCAGCCCCAGTCGTCTCCTCCGTCACCGTCACCCCGTCTACCCAGCAGTACAGCGACCTCGTGACGTTCACCGCGACGCTCTCGCCGGGATTCGTGGACAGTGTGCCCCGTGCCACCAGCGTGACGTTCCTCGTGGGAACCCAGGAGATCGGCACGGTTCCCCTGGTGCCGTCCGGTGGCAGCCTCGTGGGAACACTCGCCAATGTCCCGCTCATTGAGCCCACGCCATTCGGCAAGAAGCCCACAGGCCAGATGGCACCGGGTACCCACACGGTGACCGCGAAGTTCATCAGTGCCAGCGCCGGTTCCAACAATGGTCCCAACGATGATCACAACAATGGTCCCAACAATGGTCCCAACATCAATTCCAATATCAATTCCAACGCTGATCGCAAACCCAGGCCGCCCGTCATCCCCGACCTGACCACGACCCTGACCATCACGCAGGAAGACGCGCGGGCCACCTACACCGGTCCCCTCCAGGTTTCAACCCAGTCTGCCAAGAACGGCAAGGCAACGGTGGCCCTGGCAGCGACCGTCCAGGACATCACGGCAGTGGATTCTGGCTCTGATGCCGCCGCGGGGGATATCCGGAACGCGAAGGTGACCTTCGTGAACCGGGACACCGATGCGGTGCTCTGCACGGGGCCGGTCGGGCTCGTCAGCAACGCTGATTCAAAGACCGGAACCGCCACCTGTACCTGGAAGGCAGATATCGGGAACGCCGACAGTCTCACCTACAATGTGGGCATCGTCGTGGGGAACTACTACCTCCGCGATGACGCCGCTGACGATACCGTGATTACCATCTCGAAGCCGGGGACTGAATTCATCACGGGAGGCGGGTTCCTGGTGATGTCCAGATCTGCCGGACAGTATCCCGGCACACCCGGGTCCAAGACCAACTTCGGGTTCTACATCCGGTACCCGCAGAAAGGGAAGAACCCTGACGGTAATGTCCTGATTACGGTCCGGAACGACGGCCACACCTACCAGATCAGGAGCACCTCCATCACCTCGCTCGCCGTGATGCCGTCGCTATCTGTCACGGCAGGTGCAAAGGCGATCGTCACCGCGAAGGCGACCATCCAGGACGTGACCCGCAGAAAGTCCACCTCCACCATTGACAAAGATGCCACCCTCCAGATGACCATGACCGACAAGGGAGAGCCGGGGAAGGCCGATACCCTCGGCATCACCGTCTTGAACACAGAAGGCGGGCTCTGGTACTCCAGCAACTGGGCCGATGTGATAACCGTCGAGCAGACCCTGGGCGGCGGCAACCTGGTGATCCACTAACCCTCCCTTTTTTCAATCCTGCCCCCCACCTGGTAACCCCGCAGCCCGTGCGTGAGAGAACAGTGCTGATTCGTGTCTCGGCGGTTGGGTGACGGGGGGGGGTTTCTTCTTCCCACCCCCTCACCCCTACCTTTTTTTATCCCGGGGCACCCCATGCTCACCCGGAACCGGCATGTTTGCCCCCGCTGCCCTCGCTCTCGTCCTGGCATTCGCGTTCACATTCACGAACGGGTTCCAGAATGCCAGTGCCCTGGCTGCCACCTTCATCACCTCCCGGTCGGCATCCCCCCGCCAGGGGATCCTTCTCGTCACGGTGATGGGATTTTTCGGGGCACTTCTCGGGGGGAGCGCGGTGGCCTTCACCATCTCCGGGCTCCTCACGCTTCCTGCCGATGACCAGCTGGTCTGGATAGCGCTCCTCGCCCTCCTCTCGGCCGCCCTCTGGAACATCCTGACCTGGCGGTCCGGCCTCCCCGCCTCCTCCACCCACGGCCTTATCGGGGGCCTCATCGGGGCAGGAGTCGCATCCGCCGGTGCGGGGAGCATCGCGTGGGGCGTGGAGGAACTCCTGTCTCCCGAACCCCGCCTCACAGGGGTGGTGAAGGTGGTGCTCTTCCTTGTGCTCACGGTCCTCATCGGGTTCGCGGGAGGGTACGCCATGCGGGGAACCACCCGTCTGCTGCTCCGGAACGCCCGGCGGCGTGTGAACCGGACCATCGTGGGCGTCAACTGGGCGGCGACAGCAGTCATGGCCTTTACGAGCGGGGCCAACGATGCCCAGAAGCAGATGGGGGTGATCGCAATCGTCCTCCTCGCCTCCGGCATCTCCGCCGGTCTCGCGGTCCCTCTGTGGGCCCGTCTCGGCTGTGCAGCCCTCCTGGCCTTGGGCACTTTGGGCGGAGGCTGGCGGGTCATGGCCACCCTGGGGAGGAGGATCTTCCGGATCCAGCCCGTCCACTCCCTGGACTCGCAGGTCTCTTCCGGGGCGATTATCGCCCTCGCCACGCTGGCAGGGGCACCCGTCTCCACGACCCACGTGATCTCAACCTCGGTGATCGGGGTGGGGGCGGCGGAGAACCCCCTGAAGGTCCGGTGGCTGGTGGGGACCAAGATCCTGTTCACCATGATCGTCACGATCCCTGCCACGGCATGCCTGGCCGCGCTGCTGCACGTGGTCCTGGGCTTCATCACGGGAATCTGAGGGAACCATGCCACAGAAGAAGAGTGTAAGAAAATCCCGGAAGTTCGTGGAGATCATCGACGCGATCTTCCCCACCCGGTACGACTTTGAGGAGATGCTCGCAGAGCAGGCAGAACGGACCCTGGAGGGGGTCAGGCTCTTCGTTGACTGGCTGGACTACGATGCCGGAGAGGAGCCTTCTGCCCTTGGCCGGATTGAGGCAGATGTGGATGCCTTCCGCTATTCCCTAGAGGAGAAGCTGGGAGACAGCTTCTCCACCCCCTTTGACCGGCAGGACATCTACAGCCTCTCCCGCCAGATGGACTATATCCTGGGCTTCTCCTACGCGACTGCACGGGAGATACACCTCTTCCAGGTGGTGCCGGACCGGCCCATCCGGGAGATGGCAGGGGCGCTCCTCCTCGGTACCGGCCACCTGGCCGCCGGGGTCAGGGCCATGGGCTCGGACCAGAAAAAAGTCCGGGAGGCCATCCGGGAGGCGAGGAGAACCATCCATATGGTTGGTGATACCTATCTCCTGGGCATGAAGGACCTCTTCGGGACCCCCGTCACCATGGAAATGCTGAAGCGCAGGGAGGTATACCACCACCTGTGGGACGCAGGAGGGGCCCTCCAGGCAACGGTGGACATCCTCCACAAGGCGGTGGTGGGGATCGATATCCAGGGGGGCTGAGGGGCCGGCACCCGGGGTCACGACTGCTGGCCGGGAACCGCGACCAGGTGGTCCTTCCAGGAGATGAAGAGGTGGCGGTCTGCCAGGGGGGCACCGCTTACCGGGTCGGTGACCGTAAGGGTGATCACCACCTCCGGCCGCTCCTTCTCCGATGGCATCGGGTCATAGGACCAGTAGATATCCTCCGGCCC
>Ga0315274_10007252_pt1 | contig 16069 bp, 11 predicted proteins | sample YL17G02_20_MG_FD_203700 | JGI IMG/M metagenome (GOLD analysis project Ga0315274, IMG submission 203700) | Sediment microbial communities from Yellowstone Lake, YNP, Wyoming, USA - YL17G02_20 | ecosystem: Environmental > Aquatic > Freshwater > Lake > Sediment | place: USA: Wyoming | collected...
ATACCAGTGCTGAGGGCATCCGCCCGGTAAATCTGTCCGAGTTTCTGGACGAAGTTGAAACTGTATTGGCTTCGATGGGGTTGCCGTAGAATTTGCGCTATGCAAGAATCAGCGAAACAATCACAACCGTAAATTTTTCTTTGTCCTCGGTAATCCCATAGCAGATTCAAGTTCGCCTTGAATATTCCGAAGCGAAAGGCGGAATGATGCGCGTTGACCTGGGATGTGTGTCTCAACTGAAAACCCATGAGCGTGAAAGTGAAACGGCTGTCGTTTGACGCGTCCGCGCGCGTTGACGATGGCTGTTTTATTTCGCTCTGCGGCGTGAGAGGAGTGGTGAAAGATGAAAACGCGACAACTCAACACATTCGTTTTTGTTGCGATCATCGCTTTGGTTCTGCTTGCGCCAAGCAGCGCGCCCCCTACTGCCGCGCAATCGCAGCCAGCCGCGTTTGCCGCGCCGTCCTCCGCGCCTGAATCACAATCATTGTCCGTCGTGCCAACTGCCACACCTGCCAAGAAACCTACTGCCACTCCTACACGCGCGGAAAGTCGTCCTTCACCAACTGCTACTGCACAACCCAACGCTTCGAATCCCCGATTGAGTACGAGCCAGGCAAGCAAACTCCCGGCAGGAAATAACATCTGGACAAGCAATGGGCCCGAGGGCGGATCCATTTGCGCTCTGGCGATTGACCCACAAACTCCGAGCACGGTCTATGTAGGGACATGGGGCGGCGGCGTGTTCAAAAGCACAAACGGCGGCGCAAACTGGAGCGTGAGCAACAGCGGGATATCCTTTACCGGTGTTGACGCACTGGCAGTTGCCCCCCAAACTCCGAGCACGGTCTATGCAGGGACAGACGGCGGTGGCGTGTTCAAAAGCACAAACGGCGGCGCAAACTGGAGTGCGATCAACACCGGACTAACCGAGATCCGTGTTCTGGCATTGGCGATTGATCCCCAAACTCCGAGCACGGTCTATGCAGGGACACGTGGCGGCGTGTTCAAAAGCACAGATGGCGGCGCAAACTGGAGCGCGATCAACAGCGGGCTAACTACTAGCAATGTTTGGGCACTGGCGATTGATCCCCAAACTCCGAGTATGGTCTATGTAGGGACAAATGATGGCGTGTTCAAGAGCACAAACGGCGGTGCAACCTGGAGCGCGATTAACAGCGGGCTCACCAATACCCATGTTCAGGCACTGGCGATTGATCCCCAAACTCCGAGTACGGTCTATGCAGGGACAAATGATGGCGTGTTCAAGAGCACAAACGGCGGCGCAAACTGGAGTGCGATCAACAGTGGCCTAACCAATCCCTATGTTTATGCACTGGCGATTGCCCCCCAAACTCCGAGTACGATCTACGCGGGGACATACTACGGTGGCGTGTTCAAAAGCACAAACAGCGGCGCAAACTGGAGTGCGATTAACAATGGGCTAACCGATACCGATGTTCGGGCTCTGGCGATTGCCCCCCAAACTCCGAGCACGGTCTATGCAGGGACATATGCAGGGACAGACGACGGCGGCGTGTTCAAAAGCACAAACGGCGGCACAAACTGGAGTGCGATGAACAGCGGGCTAATCTATTTCAGTGTTGACACACTGGCGATTGCCCCCAAACTCCGAACACGATCTATGCAGGTACAGGAGGTGGCGGCGTGTTCAAGAGCACAAACAGCGGTGCAAACTGGAGCGCGATCAACAACGGGCTGCTCTTTACCTATGTCCCGGCTCTGGCAGTTGACCCACAATCTCCGAGTACGGTCTATGCAGGGTCAGACTGGCGCGGCGTGTTCAAGAGCACAAATGGCGGCGCAAACTGGAGTGCGATTAACAATGGGCTAACCAATACCTATGTTTGGGCACTGGCGATTGCCCCCCAAACTCCGAGCACGGTCTATGTAGGGACATGGGGTGGTGGCGTGTTCAAGAGCACAAACGGCGGCGCAAACTGGAACGCGAGCAACATCGGGCTAACCAATACCTATGTTCGGGCATTGGCGATTGACCCCCAAACTCCGAGCACGGTCTATGTAGGGACAGGGGGTGGCGGCATGTTCAAGAGCACAAACGGCGGCGCAAACTGGAGTGCGATCAATAGCGGGCTAACCGAAACCGATGTTGGGGCTCTGGCGATTGACCCCCAAACTCCGAGCACGGTCTATGCAGGGACATATGCATGGACAGACGGCGGCGGCGTGTTCAAGAGCACAAACGGCGGCGCAAACTGGAGTGCGATCAATAGCGGGCTAACCGATACCGATGTTCTGGCTCTGGCGATAAACCCCCAAACTCCGAGCACAATCTATGCAGGGACATGGCGCGGCGGCGTGTTCGTCAATAACCAGACTACCTACTACTCCATCTCCGGCCGCGTGACTGATGCCAACAACAACCCCATTTCCGGTGTCACCGTCTCTGCCGGCGCAGGGCACACTGCCACCACAGACAGCAACGGCTACTACGCTTTCGGCGGGTTGGCTGCTGGCACATACACAATCACGCCATCCAAGAGTGGCTACACTTTCTCGCCTGCTTCGCACAACGCTACGGTACCACCAGATGCAGCGGGGCAGAATTTCACGGGTACGCTACTCACATACTCCATCTCTGGCCGCGTGACTGATACCAGCAACAATCCAATCACCGGCGTGATCATCTCTGACGGTACAGGCCATTCCACCACAACTGACAGCAATGGCGATTACACGCTGAGCAGTCTGGCGGCTGGCACATACACGCTTACATCGTCTAAGACCGGTTACACTTTCTCTCCTGCGTTGCACACAGTAAGTTTGCCGCCGAATGTAACGGGAAAGAATTTCACAGGCGTACCTGTGCCCACGACTCTGATAAATGCAATCAATCAGTATGCCTCGAGATCCAACGTGCGCATTGATCAAGTCTCGCAAGAAGCGCTGACATCTGCCCAGGATGGTGACTATTTTGCGGTTCAAAGTGATGCACACCAAATCGACCTGGTTGTCGATGCCATTGTTGACAGCACAGGTATTCTCGCCAAGGGTTTTGATACGGTAGAAAAGACGCAGACCTTACTCAAAGTTCATATGCCCGGAGCTCCCAATCCTAGTGACTGGGATTTTATCACTAGATTACGGGACCAATACGGACCAGCACGCCGTATCTTCAGTTCAGCCCTTTTGAAGCCGGTCACAACTGAGAATGCCAAAGTTGCTGCGAAGGTATTCCTCGATTCAGCACATGTCTACTATGCCGCTGATTTTACCAACAAATGGGCGGACGAAATCTTGACAGACAAGATGCTAAAGGACTACTTCAAATTCGGTCTGCAGAGCAACCTGGCACTGCAATCTCGAATGTATCCCAGCCAACAACGACTCGCAGATGTTTTCAAACAGGATATAAACAACACAGCCGCCTATGCGGCAACACATCTTCCTGCTTTGACATCAAGTGAACAAACTGAATATATCGCGGACTTGAGCAAGCGTGAAAAAGCGAATACTGTTATGGCATCTACACTGGAACGGCGCGGACTTCCTCTTCATCTGGCGCGTAGCGCAGGAGAAAGCGATCAGGATGACTGGATAGCGGGATTTCTTGCCAAATACGGTATCGAAAGTCTGGCATTTCTCGCTCTTGATGGTCCAGGCGTGCTTGCAGTCGAGATTGGAGCCGCGTATTGGGACTTGTACCAAAACGTGCGCCGCGTTAGTGAAGACGTTCAGATGATGACACTCGGCGTGGAAACTCTGGGTGGCGCTGTGGACACACAACGTCGCATTCATACAAACTGGGTCAAAGGGATGGATAACATCGTGAACAAGACTTCGCCGCAAATACCCGATGCCGATTCCATTTATATCGTGAACAAAAGTGTGGGCGAATACCAATTTTTTGGACTATTGGGGTGGTTCGAGCGCGAGTCATCTTCCGAAGTCAGGTTTTCGAACAAAACAGGTTTCGCCACAGTCTTCCAAGTCATTGGCAATTATGGCAACAGCAGCGGTATAATGGGCATCAGTTACCAGCCGCTCGTTCGCGAAGGGGTTACAAGGTCGGCGATCCCAGGGAATCAGAGCAGTGTTGTTCGGCTTCGCTACAAGCAGAATGATCAAGGCGCGTCACCGGATGACAACAGCGTTGTTGAAATGGAGCTTCTTGGCAGCACGGATACCGGAACCTACTATGTGCTGCATACCAGCACCTTGTGGCAACCTCTGCGTCTCACTAAGAGCGGGCAAAGGGCATCGGTACCCGCAGGCGTGAAGCAATCAAGTGATACCGCACTCACTCTCCCCTATCCGATTCGATCACGGGTGGATACTCGAGCCGATTCGCTGACTTATATCCCACACCTATGGGTGGATAACCCGTTTACCCAAACAGTTCTGATAACGGTGACCCAACCTCTGCCCACCGGAATTCAGGTAATCAACGCGAACGGAGGAACCGTTGCCGGGCAAACCATTTCTTGGTCCAGAAACATCAATCCGCGTACCACCGTTGAGATCACGCATGTCGTCACCTACGCCGGCCCGGCTGGCGCAACGCTGACGTATCCAGAGGCGCAGCTATCCATGTCCGATTTGTCCGGAACAACCACGGCAACATTCACTGGCAATGTAGCGACATTCCAAAGCCAGACGCCTTTGCTAGGAAATGGACTTCCGCCGAGTACACTCTTGATTAATCAAACAACTACAGTACCTGTCACCATCACTAATCACTCATCTGCTGCTGTGACAGGGACCGCGCGTCTGACTTTGAATGCATTGAGCGGGGCACAAGTTTACAGCACTTCTCAAAACGTGAACTTGGCACCGTCTGGCACTCTACCAATCACGCTACCGTTGCGTGCTCCTGCTCAAGATGGTACATACATTCTTCGCACAGTGGTTGATTCAAATGGTGGGACATATGATGTATTTGCAACTTATCTTGATGTCACAGCGAAAAAGATATACTTGCCAGTGATTCAAAAATAAAAAGGACTTGCAGCAGGTTCTTGAAACCCCAATCCCGCGCGCTCGAAGCTCTCATCCTCTCCACTGCCCTCGGTCTCGTCGCGACCCTCGCCGCGCCGTGGTACGAACTACGCGGCGCGTTTGCCGCGTGGCGCATCGTCGTAACCGGCAACGCGTTCGGCGTGTGGCTTTGACGGCAGACCCAAGCCAAAGTGAATTGATAGACCCTTGGGGTTTCCCAAAAACCCCAAGGGTCTATGTTTGTGTGGCGCGAATTGCTCGTTCTTCCCGCTGCGTTCAAGATGCAGTGTCCGGTGATTACGCGTTTACGTTTTGCGTTTGAGCGCGAGATACAACCCCAGTCCAAACGCAAGCAGCGCCGCCGCAGTCCCCGCGCCTGCCGCGACGAACGGCGCGCGCGAGCCGTAGCCCGGATTGATCCGACGATCCGCGCTGTAGTCGCGTTGCAGCAGTTTGCCCCATTCCGTTTTGAGCGCGGCGTCCGCGCGTTTTTTGCCGATGAACGGATACCAGTACCAGTTGTGGTAAATGTTCGATGCGGCGAACGACCACGGGACGAGCGGCGTCCGCAGCAGCAAATGCTCGAACGGTTTGAGCGCGCCGTGATAGATCTGATGCTGACCCCAAGACGCGAGAGTGTTTTCGTACGCGCTGAAATGCCAGTTCTCCTCCGCCGCGTCCATGTCGCCGACGAATTTGATTGCGCGCGGATCACCGACGCCCAAGCCGCGCGCGTGCGCGCGACGGATGAAGCGCAAACTCATCGGATCGAGCCCCATAATTTTCGCGGAGGCTGCGTCCATCGCGACCGGATCGGAACTCGCGAGGATGACGTTCTTGACGTGCCAGCGCATCGCGCGCGGACCAGGACCCTCGCCCGCAATCGTCCCATCCATCACGCAGAAAATCCCGGTGTGAATGTCCTGTTGAATTTGCAGCAGGTCAACGAGCGTATCGTCAATGACACTATGCGTCCAATGGCGTTTCTGATCGAGCAAGCCGCCGAACGCGTTTTTCATCGCGCCGGTGACGTGCGTAAAAACGTGCGTCTTGACCGTCGGCAGATGCAGGACGTTTTTCTCGTACAGTAATTTCGGAATTCGCACACCCTCTTGGTACACTTGATCGAGAACGAGGAAGGGCTGCTTGGGTTCGTACGTCACCCATTCGACCGCTTGGCTGTACGTCTCCGCGGTCTTCAGTCCGTACTTGTCCTGCACGAACTGGTGCCGATTGTTGACCTGCCCTTCGCGTCCGCTGACGACGACGGTATCGTTGTGCGTCGCGATGATTCTGTCGCGCGCGTAGCCATCGGCGAGCAAAGTGCGGACGACACCTTCCAATTGCCACGGCGTCGTCGAGCAACTGGGGTACCAGATTTGCCACGAGATATTGATTTTCAGAAGCGTATCTTGATCTTTGGGTAGATTATCGGCATAGCGCGCGAGCTGCAGCAGGCGCGCGTAATCGTCGAGTACGGTTTCAGGACGCGTGCGGAGAATCGCGACCTGTCCGCGACCCGGGAAGTTTTTCGGATCAATCATTTATCCTCTCCTTTTGAATTTCGCCGCGAGTATAATCCAAATCAAATGCTTTGTCTAATTGGATACCTTCGCCAATGAGAAAGACGGATTCGCAATCCGTCGCAAACCAGTGGGATTGCGAATCCCGCGTGTTCAATTATCGCCTAGTTGCCGATTGTGGTATAATGTCGCTAAGCTGGCGTGACGCCTGGAGGACACGACCACGCGACGTTTCGATTATTTGATCAAGACGAGGTTGCCTATGAATTTCGGAGTGCCCAAAGAAGTTCGCGATTTGGAAAATCGAGTTGGATTGACGCCTGCCGGCGTGCACGCGCTGGTCGAGGTGGGTCACAAAGTGTACGTCGAACGGAACGCGGGTGCGGGCGCAGGTTTCAGCGACGAACACTTCCGCGCCGTCGGCGCGGAAATCGTCTACTCGGCGGAAGAAGTGTACGGGCGCGCCGATGTCATCACTAAAGTTACGCGTCTCGCCGCGAAGGAACACGCGCTCTTGCGCGATGGGCAAACCATCTTGTGCTTCCTGCATCTCGCCGTCGCCTCACCCGACCTGGTCGAAGCCCTGCAAGAACATTCCGTGACCGCGATTGCGTATGAAATGATCGAGAGCGACGATGGCGCGCATCCCGTTCTGCTGACTTCGAGCGAAGTGGCGGGGCGACTGGCACCCGTGATCGCGGGCAATTTGCTCTCCAGTACGCGTAACGGGCGCGGCATTTTATTGAGTGGCGTGCCCGGGGTGCCAGCGGCGGCAGTCGTCATTCTGGGCGCAGGCGTGCTGGGGATGAACTCGGCGCGCGCGTTCGTCGGTTTAGGCGCGCAGGTGACCGTTCTGGATCGCGACCCGGCAAAACTGCATCGCGTTGATGAGGTGTTGGGCGAACGCGTGACGACGATGTACGCGACGGCGTACAATATCAACCGCGTCGTCGAGTTCGCGGACGTGTTGGTGGGCGCGGTCCTGGTCGCTGGACAGCGCGCGCCGATTTTAGTTTCGCGCGAAAATGTCCAGCGGATGCGCGCGCGTGCGGTGATTATGGACTTTTCGATTGATCAGGGCGGCTGTGTTGAAACGAGTCGTCCCACCACCCTGCGCGATCCGACTTTCGTCGCGGAAGGCGTGATTCACTACTGCGTGCCGAATTTGCTCGCCCAGGTTGCGCGCACGGCGAGCCATGCCTTGCTCAACGCCGCGCTGCCGTACCTGTACGAGATCGGCGCGTCTGGCTTGGAAGAAGCGATCCAACGCGATCCGGCACTCGCGCGCGGTGTGAATGTGCGGCGCGGCAAATTGGTGAACAAGCAGATCGCGGATGCGCTGGGGATGGATAGTGAGTAGGTTTGATATGTACCGAAACAAAGTCGTTTCAGCAAAAGATGCGGTGAAAATAGTCCAATCCGGTCAGCGCGTGTACGTCGGCGGTGGTTCCGGCGCGCCGCAAGTTTTGCTCAACGCGCTCGTCCAGCGCGCGCATGAATTGCGCGAGGTCGAGATGGTGCACGTTTTGATCTTCGGTCCTGCGCCGCACCTCCAGCCCGAACACGCGGCGAGTTTTCGCCATCGCGCCTTGTTTGTCGGTGAGAACGCGCGCGCGAGCGTGCAAGCGGGGCGCGCCGACTTTACGCCGATTTTCTTGTCCGAAATTCCGGGACTCTTTCGCGGCGGCGCGTTGGCGCTCGATGTCGCATTGATTCAAGTGTCGCCGCCGGACGAGCACGGCTTTTGCTCGTTCGGCTGCGAGGTTGGCTGCACCAAGCCCGCCGCGCAGTCGGCAAAGATCGTGATTGCAGAAGTGAATCGCAAAATGCCGCGCGTGCTGGGCGATTCGTTTATTCACTTTGGCAAATTCACGCACATCATCGAAGCCGATTACCGGCTGCCCGAAGCGCCACAGGGTGGCACGTCACCCGTGCATCAGGCGATTGGCAGGCACATCGCGGAGATGATTCCTGACGGCGCAACGCTGCAACTCGGCATCGGTTCCATCCCCGACGCGGTGCTGGCGCAGGTCGGCGACAAAAAGGATTTGGGCATTCACTCCGAACTTTTTTCCGACGGCGTAATTGATCTGGTCAATCGCGGCGCGATCACCAACGAGAAAAAGACCCTGCATCCTGGCAAAATCGTCGCGGGGTTTTTATTCGGGTCACAGCGCCTGTATGATTTCGCGGACGACAACGCGATCATCGAACTGCATCCGTCGGACTATGTGAACGATCCGTTCATCATCGCGCAGAACGACAATATGATTTCGATCAATTCCGCGATTGAAGTGGACATTACGGGACAGGTGTGCGCCGATTCGATCGGTCCGGCGATCTACAGCGGCATCGGCGGGCAATTGGATTTCGTACGCGGTGCGGCGCGGTCGCGCGGCGGCAAGCCGATCATCGCGCTGCCTGCTTCGGCGAAAGAGGGCAAGTGGTCGCGCATCGTGGCGCAACTCAAGCCCGGCGCGGGCGTCGTGACCTCGCGTGGGGACGTGCATTACATCGTCACGGAGTTCGGCGTGGCGTATCTGTACGGCAAATCGCTGCGCGAACGCGTGCGCGCGCTGATCGCCATCGCCGCGCCGCAGTTCCGCGACCAGTTGCAAAAGTACGCGCAACAAAACAACTACATTTAGAATCAAGTTCCGATAGTTCCCTTAATTCCCTCGCTTTAGGGAACTGAGGAAACCATGGGAACTTTTTATTTTCATGTTCTCCAGTTTTTTGCGTTCACCAAAAGCGAATTCAGAACCGCAGCAGGTGAATACTCCGCGCGGCTTGGTGGCGGTGGTACCCCGATGCCCCGCTGAAGAAATCGCGCACCTGGGCATTGACGACGGGCTGGGCTTCTTTTGGCACAATCGTCCCGAGTTGCAGCATCAGGCGCTCGTCAAAATTGCCGCGCTGCCGGATGGAAATGTCACGCTGGCATACAACGAAGCCCGCGTCATCGTCGGGTACGTCACGGTCTCTTTGCCCGACGCGGATACGCGCTGGGGCAGAGACCGCATCGCCGGTTTGTACGAACTCGGCGGCATCGAGGTCGCGCGCAGTTGGCGCGGCTGTGGTCTCAGCCATGCGCTCCTGTCCGCGCTTTTTGCCGATGGCGGGTATGACAAGGCGGTCGTCCTCGCGACCGGTTATCGCTGGTGTTGGGACTACGAGGCCTCCAGGATGGGCGTGCGCGAGTATCGCGATGTGTTGCATCGGACGATGCAGCGCGCCGGGTTTGAGTTTTTCGATACTGACGAGCCGAATATCGCGTGGTATCCCGATAACGCGCTGGTCGCGCGCGTCGGCAAAAAAGTGCCCGCCGGCTTGCTCAAGCAATTCAAGGAACTTCTCTTTGAAAACCTGGGCAGCGACTACGCGATGAGTGAATTCGTTGGAAGATGATTTAGCCGCTTGGTCAGATCGTCACCTAGTCAGATGGTCAAGTCCGTTTTGCGCCAGATGATTTGACCACGCGACTAGATGACGACACGATTGTCGTGGAGGTGGACGATGCAATCGGATCACGCGCATCAGAACGAAGGGTACTTTCGACCGCTGATCGAAAACGTGTCCGATGTCATTACGATTCAGGATCGCGCAGGAATCATCTGCTATATCACCCCTTCGATTGCACGCGTCCTGGGGTACCAACCGGCTGAAGTGCTGGGCAAAAACGTCTTCGCGTTCGTTCATCCTGACGACCTGGAAACAGCGCGCGCAGCGTTTGAACAGCAAATTCAAACGACCGGCGCGGGACGTGTCCCCACAGAAGTTCGCTGCCGTCACAAAGACGGCTCGTGGCGCGTCGTCGAAGCCACCGGCAGCAATTGCCTCGATCATCCGATCATCGCCGGGATCGTGGTTGACTTGCGCGACATCACCGAGCGCAAGCGCGCCGAGGAAGCATTGCGCGCGAGCGAAGCGCGCTTGCGCCAGATCGCCGATAATATACTGGACGTAGTGAGTATGGTGGATATGGCGGGAATCCATTCGTACGCCAGCCCCTCCATCGCCAAAGTCTTGGGCTATGATCCCGACAGTATGGTCGGCAAGAGTGTCTACGATTTGGTACACCCCGACGATTTGCAAAAAGTGTTGGGGACCAATCAACAGGCGATTGAAACGCGCTCGGGCGCGCGGATCGAACTGCGTTACAGACATGCTGACGGTCACTACCTCTGGCTCGAATCCATGGGCAGTTTTTTGTTCGATGAAAACGGCGATGCGACCGGCGCGATTCTGACTTCGCGCGATGTGACCGCGCGGCGGCAGCGCGAAAGTGAACTGCAAGCGATCGCCCTGGTCAGCGCGTCTCTGCGCGCCGCGCCCGCGCGCGCCGAAATGGCGCCGGTCGTTCTCGATCACCTGATGACCCTGCTCGAAGCCGAGGGCGCAGCGTTGGCGACGCGTGACCCCGCGACCGGCGAAACGATCGTTGAGTTAGCACGCGGCGATTTCGCGCCTGCCACTGGAATGCGGCTGAAACCCGGCGAAGGGATCAGCGGCACCGTCATCGCGACCGGACAACCCCTGGTGCTTGCCGATAATCGCACCGAGCCGCGTCTGGCGAGCATGGATTTGCTCGACCACCATCACCCCGTCGCGTGCGTTCCGCTGATCGCGCAGGATCAGACGATTGGCGCGCTGTGGCTCGGCAGGACGAATCCGTTAGGCGAAGCCGAAGTACGCTTGATTACTGCGGTGGCGGACATTGCCGCGAACGCGATTCACCGCGCCGCGCTGCACGAACAAACGCAACTGCGCCTGCGCCGGCTCGACGCGCTGAGCATGATTGACAAAGCGATCACCTCCAGTCTCGATCTCGAAGTGACGCCCAACATCCTGCTCGATCAAGTCACCCTGCAACTGCGCGTCGACGCGGCGGCGGTCTTGCTGTTCAACTCCAGTATGCAGACCCTACAATTTTTTGCGGGGCGCGGTTTGCGCGGCGGGACGACGCGCCTGAATCCGTTGGGGCTGAGCGAGGACGAAGCCGGACGCGCGGTCCTGGCGCGAGAAATCATCGGTATTCCCGACCTCGCGGCGTGCGAGGGTGGTCCCGTGCGCGTGTAGCGACTCGTCGGCGAGAATTTTTGGGCGTACTTTGCCGCGCCACTCATCGCCAAAGGTCAAGTCAAAGGGGTCCGCGAAATATTCCATCGCGCGCCGCTGCATCCTGATCCCGAATGGCTGAATGTTCTGGACCTGCTCGGGCGCGACGCTGCCATCGCGATTGCCAACATCGAACTCTTCCAGGGGTTGCAGCGCTCCAACTCCCAGTTGGTGCAGTCGTACGATGCGACGTTGGAGGGCTGGTCGCGCGCGCTCGATCTGCGCGACAGCGTGACGGAGGGACATACCCAGCGCGTCGTCGGAATGACGCTGCGGCTCGCGAACGCGATGGGCGTTCCGGAAAACGAACTGGGACAAATTCGGCGCGGCGCGCTCTTGCACGACGTCGGCAAGATCGGTATTCCCGATGGGATCTTGCGCAAGCCCGGCGCGCTGGCGAACGAAGAGTGGGCAGTGATGCGCAAGCATCCGGTCTACGCGTACGAAATGCTCGCGTCGATTGCGTATCTGCGCCCCGCGATGGACATCCCGTACTGTCATCACGAGCATTGGGACGGCAGTGGTTATCCGCGCGGTTTGCGCGGCGAAGAGATTCCATTTGCGGCGCGTGTCTTTGCCGTTGTGGATGTGTGGGACGCGATGAGATCGGATCGCCCGTACCGCGCTGGCTTGCCGGAGGACCGCGTGCGCGAGCACATTCACGCGAGTTGCGGCATACTGTTCGATCCACAGGTGGTCAAGACGTTTTTGGAGATTGTCTAAGCGCGCGGGCAATCGGGCGATCGGGCAATCAGCGATAACGGCGCGCCCACGGCGGTGACGCTGTCGTCGTTCAGCGCGCGTAGCCAAGAGTCCCGTCTACTTGGAGAAAACGGGTTTCTCTTGGTCGTCGGCGGCGCGCTCGCGCTGGGCATTCTCTTGAGCGACGCGGGGATCGGGCGGCGGAGACGCGCGCGGTAGGACGCGTGTAGACTTGCAATAAAGGAGACTCAAAGGGTTTTACTCAAATCCTTTGGGTCTTGCGCTTGTTTATAGGTACTTGCATCAAAAATAAGATATGCTATACTTGCATGGACGATGTTTCACACTTCAATGATGTCCGTTCTTTTCGCGCGCGAGCCGATGGCCCTGCTGACGATAGCCCGTCCCTGTCATTTTGGGCGGCGCGACCCTGGCACTTGCGTTCCCGCCAGGGCAAGTGGAAATCTCCGACTTGCGGCTGCGAGATTTCTCGTCGGCAAAAATCGCCTCCTCGAAATGACAGATTGAGCAGTCACCTCATGATGGGAAAATAACAATGACGCGGTTGTTTTTCGGCTCTAAAGATTTGCGCGCCCGCCTGGCGTGGCTTCGCCGCGTGTTGCCGCCCGCGGTGTTCCTCGTCGTCTTGGTGTACGAGGCGGTCAGTTTCCTCTTTCTCCACGCCATCTCCGATTTTCTGCATCTCCTATTCGATCTGCTCATCTACGGCACGATCGGTCCCGTCACGATTTGGTTCACCGTCAATTGGATCGCGCAGCGCATCGAGGAAGCCGACCGCGCGCTCGCCGCGAAAGAACAGGCGGAGCGCGAGCAACAACGCGCGTTGGAAGCCGCGCGCGGGCAGGAGCGCCTCCTTGCGGCAGTCTGTGCCAACTCGGCGGACGCGATCATCACGTTGAATAACGACGGGATCATTCAGGCGTGGAATCGCGGCGCGGAGATGATCTTCGGCTACCGGGCGGATGAAGTCGTCGGCAGACACTTTCGCGTCATCATTCCGCCCGAGGTGGACGCGCGCGGCGAAGTGGAATGGCTGGCGGAAGAAGTCAAGGCGCGCGGGTTTATCCGCAACTACGAGACGGAGCGCATCGCCAAGGATGGGCGGCGCGTCACTGTTGATCTCACGCGCACCGTTTTGTCCAGTGAGAAGGGCGAAGTGATCGGCAGTTCGGCGGTGCTGCGCGATATTACCGAACGCGTGCGCGCGGAGCAAGCGATTCAGCAACTCAACACAGAGTTGGAAGCGAAGGTCGCCGAACGCACCGCGCAACTGGCTGCCGCGACGGACGAACTGCGCCGCCGCAACCGCGAACTCGAAAAGGCGAATCAAGATTTGCAGAAACTGGACGAACTGAAATCCGAATTCGTCTCGATGGTGTCGCACGAATTGCGCGCGCCGCTGACGAACATCAACGGCTCGATCGAATTGCTGTTGAGCGGCGATGCGCCCTGCTACGACCGCGGACATCGCGAGTTGCTGCAAATCGTCGGTGAGCAGAGCGCGCGCTTGACGCGCTTGGTGCAGGGCATCTTGAACGTCAGCCGGATCGAAGCCGGGCAGTTGATTTTGCAGCCGCAAGCGTTCAACATCGTCGCGCTGATCGAAAAAGTGATCGGCGCCTGGGAATCGCGCGGCGTCGCCAATCAATTCGAGCATCCCAGGGCGCAGAACTTGCCGTCGGTCTGGGCGGACCGCGATCGCACGGAAGAGGTCTTGTTCAATCTGATTGACAACGCGATCAAATATTCGCCCGAGGGCGCGCCGATTCGCATTGATGCCGAATCGGACGGCAAGTTTGTCACCCTCTCGGTGTCGGATCGCGGCGTGGGCATCCCGTCGGACGAGGCGGATAAAATCTTCGACAAGTTTCATCGCATCGATCGCGGCGACAGCACCGAGACGTACGGCCACGGTCTGGGCTTGTACATTTGCCGCCGTTTGATCGAAGCGCAAGGCGGGCTGATCGGAGTCGAGAGTATTTTGGGCGAAGGTTCGACGTTTCGATTTGCGCTGCCGCTGGCGGGGCGGAGTGAACCGGAACCTGTCGTGAGGGGAAGACGCCAACCCGTTGGAGGACGACGATGAGCAAGGGGCGCATCCTGGTTGTGGACGACGATAAGACGCTCGTGCGCTTGATGCGCGAAGCATTGTCGAAAGCGGAATACGACGTGATCACCGCGGCGAATGGGATCGACGCGCTGCAAGAATTGTACGCCAAGCAGCCCGATCTGGTTTTGTTGGACGTGATGATGCCGCGGATGGATGGCTGGGAAACCGCGCAGCGCGTTCGGCAGATGAGCCATGTGCCAATCATCATGCTGACGGCAAAGGATGAAGAGGGCGACAAACTCAAAGGATTCGCCGTAGGCGTGGACGATTACGTGATCAAGCCCTTTAGTTTCGCCGAAATTATCGCGCGCGTGCAGGCGGTCTTGAATCGCGCGCGTCAGGTGCCGCCCGATCACAAGCCGAAGCGCTACGCCAGCGGCAATCTGGTCATTGATACGGATTCGCGCCGCGTGACCAAGGGGGACCAGGCGATCGAACTCACGCCGACCGAATATCGTTTGCTCGCGACGCTTGCGGAAAATTCGGGACGCGTGTTGTCGCACGAGCAATTGTTGAACAAAGTGTGGGGTTACGAATTCGGTGAGGATACCGGATACGTCAAGCGTTACATCTGGTACCTGCGCCGCAAGATCGAAGACGATCCGCGCAAGCCCGAACACATTCTCACCGAGCGCGGGTTCGGGTACGTGTTTCAGGGAGATTAAAAGGTCGCAGACTTCCGAGGTTCCCAAAACTTCGGAAGTCTGTTTTGAGGTAGGACAATGAAATGGAAACTCGTCATCGGCGCGCTCATCCTGTTGCCTGTGCTAGCGCATGTCATCTATGCCTTCGCCGTTTCGCCTGCGGCGAATTACTATATCACCGTGGATCAATACGTCGCGCGCTCGGCGGACACGCCCGTGCGCGTCGGCGGGCAAGTCGTGCCGGGTTCGATTCGCTGGGACGATGCGACGCGCACTTTGCGCTTGCGCGTCGCGGGCGATCACTCCAAGATAGACGTGGCCTATCGCGCGTTCGCGCCCGACGCGCTGCGCGACGATGTGACCGCGATCCTCGAAGGCGCGCGCGCGGCAGATGGCAGTTTTCTCGCGACGAGCGTGCTGGTCAAGTGTCCCCACCAGTACTTGCCGGCGGGCTGGTAGGTGTCAACGAATGTCTAAGGAATAAGCGAATACATTCGCGTGGGTGGGTCATTCGTTTATTCGTGTTGTGTTCGTTGACACATTCGGACGCGTTCACGACTCCCTTTTGACCGGATTTGAACTTGCGGAGAGTACGCTAAAGTCGCCGCGAAGCGGTAAACTCTCTCCGAGGTTTTTACAAGTGAAACGAAGCAGCAATGACGCTGCGAAGCAGATAAAGTACCAACGGCGCGCGAAGCAAAACGATCGCGCGAATATCGGCGCAAACGATCTGGTGTATATCTATTTGCGCGAAATCGGTCGCACGCCGCTGCTGGATCGTCAGCAAGAAATCCAACTGACCAAAGAGATGTGGCGCGGGCGCGCCGCGGAACGCCGCTTGCGCAGCAACGGTCACGATGGCGCGGTCAAGGTGCAGTTGCAGAAGCGGATTGATGAAGGGGCGGCAGCGCGCCGGTGCTTGATGGAAGCCAACCTGCGCCTCGTCGTCAATATGGCGAAGCACTATATCG
>Ga0315274_10007253_pt1 | contig 16069 bp, 12 predicted proteins | sample YL17G02_20_MG_FD_203700 | JGI IMG/M metagenome (GOLD analysis project Ga0315274, IMG submission 203700) | Sediment microbial communities from Yellowstone Lake, YNP, Wyoming, USA - YL17G02_20 | ecosystem: Environmental > Aquatic > Freshwater > Lake > Sediment | place: USA: Wyoming | collected...
ACGAGCGAGTACAGCCCAATCCCAGGAGGCAGGTACGTGCCTCAGGACCTGCTGGGCAACCAGACCATGACCCCACTGACCGTGGAAGCAGCAGGCCGATTCGCCTTCTACGAGCCGTTGCCTTCCTTTGGACCATTGGATGGCCACATCATTCGGGTTCGCTAGAGGAGGTACGCATGGATTTCGGCGATGCAAAACCAGAGCAAGTTGCTCAAGCCGCGATGGATGAGGCAGTCAAGCTGATTGCTCAGGGGCTTGATGCACTCCTGAGAGGCATGGACAGCGATTCGGGGTACGACTGGAGCCGTGGGTACCCTGCGAAGGACAGTTACTTTGTGCACGCTGGAAACCTCGGACGGTCGCTGCTCGACATTTGTAGACAGCCGATAGTGTACCGTGGTACGAAGTTCGAGCCGTGGCGCGGCCTGGCCGAATCGTATCACTCGGCAATGCTGCAGTGCATTCTCGACTACGAGAGTCGGACTGGCAAGCACTTCAACAAGGGAATGGTGTACGCAAACCTGGGAGTCGCCCAGATAGCCAACGGGAAGATCGATGATGGCGTAACCAGTTTGCTAGCAGCTGATGTGGAAGATCAGGACTTCACTGACCGAGATCCTCACCACATCCTGACTGAGCCCCTATGGTGGCAGTTCGAAAAGCTGCATGTCTTCGACTACCTGCTCAGCCTTTGTGCCGGAACCTGTCATGCCATGAAGATCACGCTCGACCAAGCCTTCTTGGAGGACTTCATGGACAGTGTCAAGCTGCAGGACAGACTGCTGCTCGAGGCAAGCATCTGGGCCCTGCAAGACAACCTTGCCGCGGTGGCAAGACCCAACAGTGTCCATGCGAGGGCGGGTCTCTTGTCGGCGCTTCGCAACACGTGCTGGCTGATCGAGTCTCTGCTGCGTCATTCTCCAGCAGGGCAGGTGCTGATGAAGGCTGACCCCAAGGCTACCCTCTACGGCCCATCTGCAAGGCAGTAGGCGGCAAGGGCGTTTCCTTTCCGACCAAGTGCCTCAGCCTCTGCGCCAGCACTGCTCAGCAGTTTGCTGACAACCTAAACAAGATCCTGCGGTTCAGAAAAGACCCCAAGGTGCGCGCTCTATACTGCCTGGTCTTAGCGCGCAACTACACCGGCCACGAGTTTGACCCGACTCCAAACCCTGACTGGTTTCCCCAATACGAGCAAGTGGTCGCCCAGGTCGTTTCGGCAATGTTCTACCTGAAGAGCATCAGTGCTCTCTATGCGAGGCCAAGACCGTAACCCTAGAATAGGTGCTTGACAGGTCGCGCGCCCAACCAAGCCGGGGAAGCTAGCTGCCAAGCACTCACCGTCGGCACCGTGCATCGGCCCTACTTCACGGCGAGGAATGACCGTCCTCGCCTCGTGCTATGAACTATGGCCTCTCGTAGACGACCTGGCCCGCTAGAATCGTGACCTCTACGCGCGTATCCAGGATTTCCTGCGCCGGCTGCGCCAGAATGTCCTGTGAGAGCACCACCATGTCGGCCTGTTTGCCCACGCTCAGCGAGCCCTGCACGCGCTCCAGGCCGCAGGCGTAGGCCGCCCCCAGCGTGTAGGCATGCACGGCCTGCGCCACGCTCAGACACTGCTCGCTGTGCCAGCCGCCGCGCGGCGTGCCGTCCGCGCGCTGGCGCGTCACGGCGGCATGGATGCCGCGCAGCACGTTTGGCTCCTCCACTGGCGCGTCGGAGCCAAAGGCCAGCGGCGCCCCGCTCTCCAGTATGCTACGCCAGGCGTACGCCCCCGCAGAACGCCTCCCCCAGTGCCGGTCCGCCATCAGATAGTCCGACGTGCAGTGGATGGGCTGCATCGAGGCGACTACCCCCAGCCGCCCCAGGCGCGGCACGTCCTCGGGCGCCAGCAACTGCACGTGCTCGATGCGTGGTCGCAAGCCCTGGCGGCTCCACTCGTCGTGGTGCGCCTCCAGCACGTCCAGCACGCGCCGGTTGGCCCGGTCACCGATGGCGTGGATCGCCATGTTCCAGCCACCCGCACAGCACTCGGCCACGAGCCGGTCCAGCCTCTCATTGCTCGTGACTTCGATGCCGCGATTGTCGGTCTCATCGTCGTAGGGCTCGAGCATGTCGGCGCTGCGCGAGCCCAGCGCGCCATCCGCAAAGACCTTGATGGCAAACACGCGCAGCCACTCGTCGCCTAGCCCTGCGCGCAGCCCGACCTTGCGCACAGAGTCCAGGCAGCGCTCCGGAATGATGGCCTGTACGTGCAGCCCCAGCTCGCGGCGCTCCCACAGGCGCTGCACCGCGGCCAGGTCGTGCTCCTCCAGCAGCGCGTGTACGCTTGTGATGCCCAGACGGTGCAACCGCTTCGTTGCCGCGCGGACCGCATCGTCCTGCTCGCCTGGGCTGACGGGTCCGGCAGCGCGCTCCAGAATCTCCATTGCCGGACCTTCTTTCAACAGCCCGGTTGGCTCCCCGGTCTGAGCATCCCGCTCGATCTGCCCGCCCGGCGGGTCGGGCGTGCTGGCCGTGATGCCAGCCAAGCGCAACGCAAGCGAGTTGGCCCACGCCGAGTGGCCGTCCTTGCTGGGAAGAAAGGCCGGGTTGTCGGGCGTGACTGGGTCCAGGTCCCACCTGTGCGGAAACGGCGTGCCCGGCCACAGATTGCGGTTCCAGCCCATGCCCCGGATCCATGCGCCCGGTCGCTCCTTCTGCGCGCGTTCGGCCACACGCTGCAGCGCCTCCTCCAGGCTGGCAATCCCGTCCAGTTGCACCTGTGTCAGGCTCAGGCCGTACCCCAGCAGATGGATGTGCGCGTCGCAGAACCCTGGCAGCACTGTGCGACCGCCCAGATTCATGCGCTGCGTGCCCGGGCCGGCCAAAGCCAACACCTCCGCGTCCTCACCCACGGCCAGGATGTGCCCGCAGCGCACAGCAATGGCCCGCGCGCGGGGCCGGGCGGGGTCAAGTGTGTAGACGTTGCCGTTGAAGAAGACCGCATCAGGCTGCAAGCTTGTCCTCCATGCCCAGGTCATGCAGGATGCGCGGCAGCTCTGCCTCTGCAGCTGTGCGCCCGCTTTCGATCAGGGCTGGCACGCCGGCCAGGTCAATCCCGTTATGGTCGCCGATGTCGGGATGGATCACCACGTCGGCCAGAACGGCCTCGTCGTGTGTCAGGCGCGTGAGCGTGCTCAGGCTCATGAACCACATCTCCATCAGGGACGTCGGCGCCTTGCGTGGATAGCGCGCCGCCGAGAGATCCACGGCGATGATGTACTGTGCTCCCATCTCGCGCAGGACCGAGACGGGCATGTTGTTGATCAGCCCGCCGTCCACCAGCAGTCGCCCCTCCCACTCCACCGGCGTAAAGACGCCGGGGAAGGCACAACTGGCCCGCACAGCGGGTGCCACGTGGCCCTCGCGGAACATCACCAGTTCGTCACGCAGGATGTCGACCGCGGCGCAGGCAAACGGCGTGATCATCTGCTCAAAGGTGCGGTCGCCCATCAGCCGGGTCAACAGGTGCTCCAACCGGCTCCCGTCGAAGAATCCGGAGCGCGGCCGCACCACTTTTCCGAGCTGATTCCACTGCAGGTTGAGCGCGATCTCCTTGATCAGGGACAGGCTCATGCCCGCGCAGTACAGAGCACCAACTGCCGAACCCGCGCTCGTGCCCGCCACGCAGTACGGGCGTACGCCCGCGTGCGTCAGCACCTCGAGCACCCCGATGTGCGCCGCACCCAGCGCCCCGCCCCCGCTTAGCGACAGCCCCACGCGCTTGGGCGTGATCTGAGGCACAATCAACTCCTGCCGTGGGCGCGACCGACCCTGCAGCGATGACCTCAGCCGTCGCCAAAAGGACGCACTCAAACGCGGCCCTTTGCTCTTGGGCTCTGCACCGCTAGTCATGCTCGCCTCCCCTCTCAAGCCTCGACTCAGGCACCCAGACGCCTCTCCAAACGCACTTCATCGCGTACCGGGATGCTCGCAAAGCCCGGCACCTCACGGCCGTGGTGCGCCAGAATTGCTCCAGGCTTGACCTCAGTAATGACGAACCCCCAGCGCTGATACAGGTACAGTGCCGGCAGATCGTCGTTGCTAGTGGCCACCACCAGGCGCGCGCAACCGTGCGCCCGTGCCCTGGCCTCCGCCGCGGCCAGGAGCGAGCGCGCCGTACGTCTACCCTGGTACTCGGGGTGCACGTTCAGCATCACCAGGTTCATGCGGTCGGCCTCCAGGGCATACGACAGAACTCCGGCCACGTTCTCGTCACTGTAGCTCAGCAACGCCGGCAGCGCCAGCACGTCATATTGCCGGTCAAAGCACACCTGCTCTGTCTCGCCCCAGTACATCAGCGCGATCTCCCGGATGGCGCCATAATCAGCGGGTGCCGCATCGCGCACGGGCAAAGGCGGGGGCCTGACGCGCGTGCCCACCGACACCACGTCCAGCCGCGCATGCTCCGGGCACACGTACTCCCCCGTGCGAGTGCAGCGGTACTGCGCCACGTGATCGTCATAGTGACATCTCATATCCACCGGACCTCCTCGTTGGTAGTAGGTGCTTCAGCGCTCCCAAGCTCGTAGTAAGCGCTTCAGCGCTCCCAGGTTCGTAGTAGGCGCTTCAGCGCTTTCAGGTTTGTAGTAGGCGCTTCAACGCTCCCAGGTTTGTAGTAGGCGCTTCAACGCTCCCAGGTTTGTAGTAGGCGCTTCAGCGCTCCGGGTTCCCCGGTAACTCCTGGACTCCCATTTGGGCCCAACTCTCCCCGTCGTCATGGCTCACCAGCAACCTGTATGTCCGTTGAGGCTCCTCGCTCTGCGTCAGGTCCACGAAAACGATCAGCGCCCGTGGCTCGCGCGCGTCCACGGCCAACGGCCGCACCACGTTGACCCCCAGGGCATCCTGAAGCGCGCCAGCCAGTTCAGAAGCCAGCTCCCAGCGCACGGCCCCGGAATTGGAGGCGTCCGCGTTCGCAGAGCGCAGCAGGCGATAGCCGCGCTTGTCCCCGTTGTAGTAACTGATGTCGCAGCCAGCGTACAGGGCGTTCCGATTGGGATCGTAAGCCAGACCGCTGACGAAACACACGTCCGGGCTCTGCGCCACGCCGCGCGTAGGGTCAAAGGCAAACTCGTCTCCCAGAGGCAGACGCTCCCAATGGCCGTCCCGTCCGCCGCGAAAAACGAGCCCCTGCGGCCAGTCATGCCCTGTCCCGGGCCGCACGTGGGCCCACATCATGTTCGGGTTGTTGGGATTGATCAGGATCGCCCCAACCCAGGCGTATCCATCCCCGAGCTCGATGCCATCATCGGCTGCGCCCCACGTGCGCCCGCGGTCGACGCTCCGTACGATCACGGCGCGCAGCTCGGTGCTCCACGGGGTGCCGGCCCACAACACGTCCGAGTTCACAAGATCCACAGCCAGCGCCGTCACCTGCAGCGTGTTCACCAGACCCCAGGTCTCCTGGCTGGACTCGCGGCGGTAGATGCCCCGGTCCGTGCCCAGGTAGGCGGTCTGCGCGTGACGGTAGTCGATGGCCAGTGTGTTCACCCGCGCCCCGGCCGGCACTCCCTGCAGCGGCTCGGCGCTCCATGTGGCCCCCGCATCGACGCTACGGTACAGCGCGTCGCCTGCCACCAGGTAGTACACCGGTGGCTCGTCTGGAGTCACTACCAGGCACGTCACGTAGGGCACGCGCATCTCCACGGCAGTCGCCTGCGTGCGGCTCGGCTCTCGCGTCGGCGGCGGAGCGGCGGTCACTCTAGGCGTCATCGCAGTCGCCGTGGGGCTCGGCGTGGCGGCCACCACGCGCGTTTGTGCCGTGGCCGACATCGTGCTGACCGCCAGGCTGGCGCGCGGCGTCGCCGTATGGGCACGCACGGCCGTGGCCGTTGCGGTCGGAGCCAGTCGCGTCGCGCAGCCACACGCTGCCAGGGCCAGCGCCCAACAGCCAGCGATCAAAGCCCACACCAAGCGCTTCATGCTCTCGCGCACCTTCATCACAGGCCCCATACCCAGATGCGCTGCCTCAAGCGCCTTGCTGTGGAGACTTCTGCATACCCTTGGATAGCAGAAACAAGCCGTGCACGGTGGTCACCGCCATGAAGCCGATGGAAAGCGGTGCGGCGCAGTTCAGATAGTTGCGGCCCGCCAGCAGGTACGCGGCGATGGCCGGGTACAGCACCATCCAGCTCTTGATCGCGAATGGCGCGGGCACTTGGTAGTAGTTGCCCAAGAACAAAACCACATTCAGTGCTGTGTACACGAACGGATACAGGCTGCCCCACAGGGGTGACAGCGCCCCCGCCGAGGTCAGGCCCACCACAATCAGCGTCTCGCGCGTGTGGTCCGCGACCTGGTCCACCAGCGCGCCAAAATCCGAGGCCCGCCCGGTGTAGCGCGCCAGGGCGCCGTCCACCCCGTCCACCAGCAGCGAGGGCAACCAGACGAAAAAGCTCAAGGTCAGGTCGTGGCGCACGGTGTAGACGAACAGCGTGCCCAGCACGGGCGCCACCAGCGAGACTGCGTTGGGCGGCACGCCCAGTCGGGCCAGACCCCGCACCAGAGGGGAGTAGAGGCGCGACAAGAACTCGCGGCCCGGATTGAGGAAGCGCCGTTCGAGCGACGAATACGAGTCCGCTTGGGGCATAGCGCCTCCGTGTTGTTATGTCGTAGATAGCTGTCATAGGACAAGCTGCATCCACTGGTTATGTAGCCATAGTCCGCTCGAGGCGCTGTGTCCGAGCGTGGTCATCAGGGCACTCTACTACGGCATCCCGACCAGCTTCAAGCTCACCGGCCCCTGTCCACCCAGCCCGCCGGTGCGGTCCACCAGACGCAGCGTCTGCGCCTGCGCCCAGTCGTCGATGGGCGGCTGCAGGTCGCGAAAGCAGAGTTCGCGCCAGTCGCCCGGCAGCAAGGTCAGCGCGGCCTCGTGCTCCACGCCCGCCCTGTCCACGACCACGCACGCCAGGTGCAGCACGCGCGTGGCCCGCGCCGACAGCCGCAACTCGACCGGTCCCTGCAGGCCCTGCGCCGGTAGCCGCCGCTCCACGGCATAGTCCTGACCCGTCACGATCGTGTACAGCAGCGCCAGAACATCTTCGCCGCGTGGGCCGGCCCCCCGTTCGACGCTCAGCTCCATGCCGGGCCGCAGCGCCTGCCAACCGTTCTGCTCGGGCCCGCCCCTGGCACAGGCACCGAGCGCCAACGAGGCGCTCACCAGGAGCAGCAGCGCCGCCCGGCGCGTTCTAGCGCGCATTCTTCACTCGTTGCGTAAAGGCTGCCAGTTCCTGCAGCTTGCGGGCCGCCGCGCCCGAGTCCAGCGCTTCCACCGCGCGCGCCACGCCCTCGCGCAGGTTGCGCGCCAGTTTGCCCACCACCAGCGTCGCGGCCGCGTTGAGCACCACGATCGCGCGCCGCGCGCCGTTCTTGCCCGCCAGGACGTCCTCAGTGATGCGGACGTTCACCTCGGGGCTGCCGCCAGCGACATCGGAAAGCCTGGCGCGTGGCAAACCCAGGTCGGCAGGATCAAGGGAGAAGGTCGAGACCATGCCATCCTCATCTAGACGGCTGACCTTGTTCACGCCCGTGGTCGACAACTCGTCCATGCCATCCGCTCCGTAGACCACAAACGACTGCCGGATGCCCAGCGCCCGTTCGGTGTAGGCCACCGGCTCGGTCAGGGTCCCCGAGTAGACGCCCACCACCTGCGCAGTAGCGCCTGCAGGATTGATCAGCGGGTCGAGCACGTTGAGGATCGTGCGCGTCCCCAACTCGCGCGAGGTAGCCAGCGCCGGCTCGAGCCCTGGGTGCAGCAGGGGCGCAAACAGGAAGCCAATGCCCACCTCGTCAATGCATTGCGCCATCTGTTCGGGAGTCAGCTCCAGGTTGACTCCCAGCGCTTCGAGCAGGTCCGCGCTGCCGCACTGGCTGGAGACCGAGCGATTGCCATGCTTGGCGATGGCCAGCCCCGCTCCGGCTGCCACGAGGGCTGCCGTCGTGGAGATGTTGAACGTGCCCGCGCGGTCGTCACCCGTCCCGCAGATGTCCACCAGGTCCTTGCGGTGTGGGCTCACACGCCTCACGCCCAGGCGGATCGCTTTCGCGCACCCGATCAGCTCCTCCACCGTCTCGCCCTTCATGCGCAGCGCGGTCAGAAAGGCCGCCACCAGCGCAGGGCTCGCTTTCCCCGCCGTGATCTCTACCATCGCCGCTTCGGCCTGCTGCTCGCTGAGCGACTCGTTCTGCATCAACCGGATGATCGCGTCTCTGACTTCACTCATTGCTTTCGTCCTTGCTCTCAGGCTTGTTGGCTTGCGTCGCCGCTGGGGCCGGCGCAGGGCCCGACTCGGCTTCCTCGGCCTTGGCTGGTTTGACGGGCAGGCGTGTGCCGCAATAGGCGCAGAACGCGGCGTCCATGGGACTGGCGCGGCCACACGCTGGGCACACCGGTTTGTGGCGGCGCTTTGGGAAGGCCGGCAGGCGCAACCCAAGGCCCTTGGGGCGAGTCACAGCCGCCGGCACAGCGGGCAGCGCCTCGCGTGCCTTGGCCACCAGGCTGCGCGTCGTCTTGCGGGCCTGCCTGGCGCTGCTGTGGCAGGCAGCGCGCAGAGCGCGCCCCTCTAGCACGTGCCCGCTTTCACACCAGCTCTGGATGGCGCGGCCTGTCACCAGAGTTCCACCGTAGGCCAGGCCCACCTTGGAGTCCAGCCCCCACAGGGGGATCAGCCCCAACAACTGCGCCCCTAACTGCTGCCACAGCTTGCCCGCTCCGCGGGCCAGACTGGCTGCCCGCGCGTCCTGGTGCCAGTTCAGCGCCAGGCCATACGCCAGGCCCAGCCGGTAGGTCATCTGCGCCAGGTTGGCGCACAGCACGTCCACGTCCTGCGCGTTGAGTGGCATGCGCAGCATCGGCACGGTCGTGGCCAGGCCGCTGGCCGCGGCGTAGGTGGCGTTCACCAGAGCCATCTGCTCGATCACTTGCTCGGCCATCTGCCTGCGAAAGCGCGGCAGGCGCCGTGCCAAAGAGAGCGCGTGGCCCGGCAGCGTGTCCAGAATCGCCGGAATCAGCAACTCTTCCACGCTCTCGGGGTGCACGGCGCGCAGCGGTGTGATTTCCGTGCCGCGCCAGCGTGCCTGCCCGCGGATTAGCCGCGTCTCGGTGGGCAGGAGGTCCATTTTGCTGTAGCACACCAGCATCGGCTTGCCCAGGTAGCTCAAGTAGTCTGCCGCGGCCACCTCAGCCACGTAGCTGCCCTTGGTCGCGTCCAGCAGCAGCACCAGCAGTGCCGCTGAACCCAGGTCGGTGACATCCTCCACTGCCAGCGGCAGGCTGTACTCGGGCAGGCACTGCGCCCACTCGCGCAAGCCAGACTCCCCTGGCGTCCTATCGGCCAGCGCGCAAGCCAGTGTGGTCTTGCCGCTGCCGGGCGCACCCACCAGGGCCAGCCGGAAAGGCCTCTCCGCTTCTGCCTGGAGAGGCTCTACGTCGAGTTCCGTCAACGCCCTCCAAAAACGATCGCCAATGTCGTCCCAGTCAGGCATTTCGACCCTCCCCTTTTTCCGTGCACGCGGATTGTAGCCCAGCCGCCAAGTCTTGTCAACACGTGCTGCCCACCTTGACTCACACAATTCGGCGCTTTCGAGGTATAATTGTGGCCAGACGCGCCTGCGTCCCGCAGTTCGCTGTGCCAACCTACGAGAAGTCAAGGAGGTTCAGATGCACACCCATCCTGCCGAGATTCGCGGAGCCTGGCTGCCCCAGGTGTGGCTCCCCATCCTCGTCCTCGGCTCCCTGTGGGGCTTTACCGAGGTGGTGCTCGGCGGCGCCCTGAACGCCGCGCGAGTGCCCTTCCGCGCCGCCATCCTCACCGGTCTGGGCATGGGCCTGCTGGCCATTGCCCTTGCCAGTCTCAGGAGGCCCGGCGTCCTACTTCCCATCACCCTTATCGCGATACTCTGCAAGCAGCTCGTGGTGCCCATCCTGGGCGTCTCCCTATCCTGCAAAGCGAACTCCTGCCTGGCCGTCGGGTTGGAGGGCCTTGTGCTGGCAGGCACAGCCACTCTGATCGGCCGACGGCTGCGCAGTAGCACCACCCTGCGCGTCGCCACTGGCGCGTCCGCCGCCGCGATCAGCGCAGCCACGTTCTATTGGCTCGGCCTACGCCTGGCGCCCTGCCCCTACCTTCTATCGTTTGCCCGCTCCAATGGATTGTCGGCGTTCATGCGGGCAGAGGCTTTGCCCTGGGCCTCGGCCTCGGCCATCCTCTTCCCGGCCGGCTACTGGATCGGAGGACGGCTGACCGACGCGGCGTCAGCCTGGCGCGCCAGACGTCCCGCATTCTACTATGCGACCAGCGGCGCACTCGTGGCAGGCAGTTGGCTGGCCAGCGCACTCGCCATCGCGCGCGGCCTTTAGCCGCCCGGAACCGCCGGCCGTTCCTCGCCCTGGTCGGAGCCCGTGAACGCCTCCCACCACGGCTGCAGGATCATGCTGGCCGAGGGCCAGCCACGTAAGGAGGACTGGGATGGGCGAACAGATGCAGCGCAACCTCGGGTTCGAACTCGTGCGCGTCACCGAAGCGGCCGCGCTGGCCTGCGCACGCTGGATGGGCCGCGGCGACAAGAACGCCGCCGACCAGGCCGCCGTGACCGCCATGCGTTACGTGCTCGATTCGGTGGACCTGGACGGCGTCGTGGTCATCGGCGAGGGCATCAAGGATCAGGCGCCTATGCTCTACATCGGCGAGCGCGTCGGTACCGGCATGCCACCCCAGGTGGACGTAGCCGTTGACCCCATCGACGGCACGCGCCTGCTGTCACAGGGGCTGCCCAATGCCCTCGCGGTGGTGGCCATTGCAGAGCGGGGTTCGCTGTACCACACGGACCTGGTCTACATGAACAAGATCGCCGTTGGCCCGGCCGCCCGGGGCGCCATTGACATCTCGGCCCCGGTCGCCGTCAACCTCCAGAACGTGGCCCGGGCCAAAGGGTACCAGGTGCAGGACCTCAGCGTGGCGGTGCTGGACCGTCCGCGGCACGAGTCTCTGATTCGCGAGATCCGCCACGCCGGAGCCCGCATCAAACTGATCCTGGATGGCGACGTGGCCGGAGCGATCATGGCCGCCTCAGAGGGCACCGGCGTGGACATGCTGATGGGCGTGGGAGGGGCGCCCGAGGCCGTGGTGTCGGCGTGCGCGCTCAAGTGCCTCGGTGGCGAGATGCAGTGCCAGCTCTGGCCGCGCGACGACGCAGAACGTGAGTTGGCCCGCCAGCAAGGGCTTGACCTCGGTCACGTCCTGACGGTGGCCGAGCTGGCGCGCAGCGACGACGTCTTTTTTGCGGCCACCGGCATCACCGATGGTGAGCTGTTGCGCGGCGTGCGCTACTTTGCGCGCGGCGCCAAGACCCACTCGCTCGGCATGCGCAGCCGCTCCGGCACGGTGCGCTTTGTCGAGGCCACGCACAACTTTGCCAAGCTGATGACCATCTCCAGCCTGCCCTACGAGAGCGCTGTCGTGCCATGACCATGCTCGTCCGTGAGGTCACCGCCGAAGATGCTGGGGCGCTGGCGCAGCTTGCCACCCAGCTCGGATACCCGGCGCAGAGCAGCCAGATCACACGCCGCATGCAGGCGTTGGCACGTGAGAGGAGCTCCGTAATGGCGGCGGTGGTGGACGGATCTGTCGTGGGCTGGATTCACGTAAAAGTCTACGATACGATCCTGGTCGACGACGCCGCCGAGATCGTGGGCCTGGTGGTCGACGAGCACTGGCGCGGGCAGCACATTGGTCAGGCCCTACTGCGCGCTGCCGAAGCGTGGGCCGTCGAGCGTGGCTGCGCCACCGTCCACGTGCGCAGCAACGTCGTGCGTCACGGTGCGCACCGCTTCTACCTGCAGAACGGGTTCCAGCAGGTCAAGACCTCGCTCACCTTTGCCAAGACGCTCACGCAACTGAACCACGGAGACACGCAGGGCACGAAGAGAACCCAATGATCTCCCCATGAACTCCCTCGCCTTGGCGGCGAGACAAGGCGTGCCTCCGTGGTTGGGTCGCTACTGTGCGGCCTTGAGTACGATCGGCAGGTAGACGCGCAGCTCCGCGCCCACCACAGCAAAGAGCAGCGTGTTCGGCCCCACCGTGTGGCTCTGCACCGTCACGGCGGCCACCGCGCGTAGGTTGCGGCCGGCCTGGTCATGGTCAGCCGTCCAGGTAAAGCTGGCCGTCTGACCGCCCCCGCCCGGCACGCTCAGCGTCTGCGGCGGCAACTCCGCCAGCGCAGTTCCCTCTGTGTCTTCGATAGACAGATGGAACTGTGCGCTCACAGCCTCCCCGCGGTAGTTGGCGTAGGTCACGCGGAAGGCAGCCGGCTGGCCTGGCCGCACCGAGGCGGGGCCTGTCAGCGCCGTGATCTCTCCGCCCTGCACCGCCAGCGGCGCCGAGCCGCCGCCCACCGCGTTGCCGGCCTGCCACAGCGTCACGCGTGCATTGTACGCACCCTCCTGGTGCACCACGCAGGCCGCCTGCCATTCATACGTCCGTCCGGCTGCCACGGCAAAGGGAGCGCCCTGGGTCTGGCACGCCACAACGCCCAGCGGGTCCTCGATGGTCAGCGTGGCGCTCAGCGTGGCAGATGCATCGCCCGCATTCACAATCGAGGCCGTCACCTGCACCGGCTCGCTGGGCACGTAGACGGGCTTGTCGGTGCGTACTGCAGACACCCCCACCGCGATGGGCGCGTCGTAGGTCACGCGCACCTGGAAGCGGCTGTAAAACCAGGTCTGGTGCGTGGTCGGATTGTGCTGCACCGGGAACACGGTGAAGAGCAGGCTGTCACCCACGCGCTGCGAGCCCACCAGGGTCGCAGGATACGGGTAGTTGACGCTCGTCGTCGTCGTGTACGTCGCGCCGCCCTCGTCCCAGTTCTTGACCAGGACCGTCGGCACGTTATAGTTGCCAATGAGCTGCGAGTCCGAGCTCACCAGCTCTACGTTCTGCAGCGTCGCGCTGTAGGGTAGCGTCAGGGTAAAGCCCTGCAGGTAGGGCAGCCGTGGGTAGCCCGGGCTGAGGTCCGTCATTGCACCCGGCACCGAGAAGATGTCGTAGACGATGCCTCCCTGCGATTCGTGCGCTACGCTGTAGGACGGCACGTTGACCGTGAAGGTCTGCTGGTATGCCGCCGCCGACGCCTGCACCACCGGCCCGCGCTCCGCCACCACTGCCGGCGGCTCCTCCGTCTCGGCTTGCGCCATGCCCCCGCCACCCGGATACAACAGGTAGGCCCACGGCGCGCCATAGAGCTGGAACTCGATCACGGTCTTGCGATCGAGGCTATCGTCGCCGCCGATTCCGAACACATAGTCATACTTGGCGTCAGCCAGGGCCTTGCCCATGGCCATGGAGTTGCCTCCTCCCGGCAAGGTCAGCTTGCGGAAAACGCCCTGGATGAAGCGCTCGCCCCACGTGCACCAGTGCAGATCGCCGGGTGAGCCATAGCTGAACCCGGTCGCGCCGATGTAGCCTCGCGCGCCTTCGTGCACCACGTCGTAGACCATGTTCTCTGCCACCCCGCCCGGGATGCCGGTGCTCGGCAGCACGGGCAGCCCACCGTGGCAACCCGTGATCAGCGTCAGCGGATGGTCCACACCAAAACGCGTGTACTGGCTCGGCGTGTCGTCTGGCGTGAAGCCATCGCCCGGCAGGCCCGCGCCGCTGGGGCTGTTGTGCCCACCGATGAAGAACACGTCCATGCCGGAGTTGGCCGCGGCGCGGAATGAGTTGATCCAGGTGGCTGGGTACGGTGCCATCACGTCGAGGGTGCGCGGCGACTCGCTGTCGTTCCGCACCTGGTAGCCCTTGCCAACCAGCAGGTCGCGCACGTTGTAGGCGTCGGCGATTTCTCCCGGGCGGCCGTCGTCGGGCTCATAGCCCAGCTCCCAACCGTCCACGCTGGCCAGCACGGCGCGGCCAGTCGGCGGCTGGCTGCCCCTCCCGTTGTTCAGCAGCGTCAGCATGTCCGCCGCGGTTTCGCCCACAATGCGGCCCGTCCACAGCTCCAGGTTGCCCTGCCGCCAGTCGTCGTTGAAGATGTCGGCATAGGGATTGTCGGTAAGGATGAAGCCGTGATCCGTGGCATGAATCGCCGGGTTCCCCGACGAGGTCCAGTTCCACCCGGCCTCATCGCCGAACGGGTCTGTACAGCGGTACATCGGAATCGTGGTGTCGTCGCCCACAATCGTCAGATAGTGTGGAACCGCCTGCGGCAGCGCGATGGTACCCCACGGCGTGGAGATGTACAGATAGAGCGTCGCGTCGTCAAACCAGTCCTTGACCAGATCCATGATCAGCCGCGGCACCACGTTCGCGGTGGTCTCGCTGGCCAGGTTCACCGTCGTGTTGTTCCACTCACGGATGAGCCCGTCGTACATGTCCACGTTGTAGACCACGCCGGTGGGCACAGAGCTATACGGCCAGCCCTGCGCATCCGCGTAGACCTGCTGCAGCAGACTGGTCACCTGCCCCTCGTCGTACTTACCATACAGCCTGGTGCGGTTGACCAGGATCAGGCTGTTGGCACTCTCGAGGATGCGCAACGTGGCCGCGCTGGTCGGGTAAAGAGGGGTGTAGCCCGGCACCTGCAGTTCGGCTTGCAGCAACAGGGTCTGCGGGACTGCGTTGTTGGGGACGTTAAAGCGCCACACAATCTGCCGGCGGTGCAACGTGATCATGCCGATATTGAGCGGGGAAAGGGTGGTCGTGACCTTGTAGCGGCCGCCGCCCAGGTTCTGATACAAGGCGCCCACGCCTGCATCGCCGCTCGAGTCGCGCACAAAGACGCTCCAGGGCGTGCCAAACAGGTCGCCCGGCACCGTCAGGATCACGCTCACGTTGGGCGCCCAGGAGATGCCTCCAATCTTGGCGACCACGTCCACGCGCGTCGAGTTGGCGTACCCGGCAGCATCGCCGGCTACTTTGTTGACGATCACGCCCTTCGCCGCGTCGTCGATGTGCAGCGAGAACGAGGTGTAGAACGTGCTCACCGTCGGCGTTGGCGTGCGCGTCCGCGTGGCGGTGGGCGACGCCGTGCGCGTCGGCGTCAGCGTGCGCGTGGGCGTCTGCGTCGGGGTGCGCGTGGGCGTGCTGCTGACCGCGGACGTCGGGGTGGGCGTGGCGCCCTCAACGGAAACGCGCAGCACGTACGGTATCGACGAGTTGCACGCGCCCTGCACGCCGTAGACCCGCGCATAGTAGTGTCCAGGCTGTTGCGCCGCATACATGATGTGCTCGTCCGTTACGCCCGAGTTGCTCGAACACTGCACAAGGGAGTAGTTCGGGGCGTACAGGCACAGGTTATAGTTAGCGGGGAGGCTCGTCAGCCAAACGTCGATGCGGTCGCCGGCATTGGCTGTGAACACGTAATAGTCCTCGTCAACGGCCCCGACAAGGCAGCAGATGTAGGACTGCACGGCCTCGTTTGCGGATAGCATCCAGGCATGCACGAAATCGTTGTTGGGCTCATAGCGGTCGGGGCACCCCGGCAGCGTGGCCGTGGCCGTTGGCGTGGCAGTGAGCTGCGGTCGCGTCGCCGTGGCAGTGGCCGTTGGCGTGGCAGTAGGCTGCGGTCGCGTCGCCGTGGCAGTGGCCGTTGGCGTGGCGGTAGGCTGCGGTCGCGTTGCCGTGGCAGTCGCAGTCGGCGCCGTCAGCGCAAAGCGCAGCCAGTAGGGCTGTGTCGAATTGCACGCGCCCTGCACGCCGTAGATATAGACGACATAGTCGCCCGTCATCGGCGCCACGAACGAGACGTGTTCGTTGGCAGTCCCAACGGTGTTCGAGCACGCCATGAGGGCCATCTGCGGGTTGTACACGCACAGGTTATAGTCCGCAGGCAGGTTCTCCAGCCACACGTCCACCCAGTCGCCCGCTGTGGCGTGGAACTTGAAATAGTCCAGATCTGCAGCGACTGCCGAGCAGCAGATGTACGAACGGGGACTCTGGCCCGGGTTCAGGAACCAGGCTTGCGCCAGGCTGTTGTTGGGCTCATACTCATCAGGGCACTGCGGCTGCGTGGCCGTGGCCGTGGC
>Ga0315274_10007254_pt1 | contig 16069 bp, 8 predicted proteins | sample YL17G02_20_MG_FD_203700 | JGI IMG/M metagenome (GOLD analysis project Ga0315274, IMG submission 203700) | Sediment microbial communities from Yellowstone Lake, YNP, Wyoming, USA - YL17G02_20 | ecosystem: Environmental > Aquatic > Freshwater > Lake > Sediment | place: USA: Wyoming | collected...
GCCGTTTCCACCTGTTGACGAGCCCTTCGAATCGTCTTATCACTCAGTTTCGTCGGTTTGGCCATGGCTGCTTTCCTCCATGGCCATATTGTACCATTAGCTCACTTTGACTGCAAATTGGAATAAGTTGGCCCGTCGACCCGTCCAGCGCGGACACTTTGCCGCTAGACGACCCCGCGAAGACAGTTCCATCCGCGCCAATCACCGGTGAGGAGACGACGTTGCCTACGTGCCAGTCCATCCACTTTAGCTGACCCGTCGCTCCGTCCAGCGCATAGACGTCATATCCTAATGCCCCCACGTAGACTGTCCCGTCTGCGCCGATCGCGGCCGAGGAAGGATCGTAATAGACTGTCCCGTACAGCCGCGACCATTTCCGCTGGCCCGTCGTTCCGTCAAGCGCGTAGAGTTTGTTGTCATCTGACCCTACGTAGATGGTGCCGTCCGCGCCAATCGCGGGTGACGGACAGACGTAGCCACCTGTCATGTACGTCCATTTCAACTGACCCGTCGCTCCGTCCAGCGCATAGATTTTGCAGTCATATGACCCTACGTAGACGGTTCCGTCCGCGCCAATCGCGGGCGAGGAACGGACGTACCAGTCCGTTGCGTACTCCCATCGTAGCTGGCCTGTCTCCGCGTCCAACGCATAGAGTCTGTTGTCATCTGACCCAACGTAGATAGTCCCGTCCGTGCCAATTGCCGGTGAGGAACGGACACCTCCGTCCATTGCGTATTCCCATCTTAACCGGCCTGTCTCCCCGTCCAGCGCATAGAGCTTGTTGTCATCTGATCCCACATATATGGTCCCGTGGGCGCCAATCGCCGGTGTGGACAAGACCGGGCCGGCCGTGCCATACGCCCATTTCGGCTGACCCGTCGCGCCATCGAGCGCGTAGACATTGTTGTCAGATGACCCCACGTAGATAGTCCCGTCCGCGCCGATCGCCGGTGAGTAACAGGCGGCGGGGCCGTATGCCCAGGCAATCCCGGGGTTCTCTGGGCCGAGGTACCTACTGCGGAAGGTGTGTTGCGGGCCGTTTCCGAAGCTTGCCCAAGGGGCCTCGCCTTCTTTCGCGCCCGCAAGGTTTGCTACGAGGGCGTCCAACACGCCCTGAAGCAGGGAAGACTGATTGTCGCCTTGATCGCCACTGTCTGCGACTTCGATACCGTCGTGGGTTAGGGTTGGTTGCGCTATCCCGGTCGCGTTCCATCCACCGGACCACAAGAACGTGTGATTGTCCGGGGCATTGGGCAGAGTCGCCTTGTCCCGCGAGGAGTCACGGGGCTGTCCGGAATCTGAGGCAGCCGCGCCCGCCCCCATGCACGCCGCCATAAGAAGGAAAGCCAAGAGGCACATCGGGAAATGCCACAGGCCAACTGCGCTCAATGAGCGTCTGCTGTGCATCGCACGACCCTCCCGGTTGTTCCCAGCCTCCCCTTAGGCGTGTTTTTCCACTTCTATCCCAATCTTGCTCCCCGGCACGAATTTTGTCAAGCAGCAATTCTAGAAATATGGCTTTCCCCGTAGTTCCAGATTGGCAGATTCATCATTCCATCGACCTGGATGGAGTAGGAGACAGGAGACAGAAGGCAAAAGGCAAAAAGACAGGAGTCAGGAGACGCGAGCGGGAGACGGGAGACAGGAGAAGCGAGACATATGAGAGTGGCGCTTCACCATCTGGGAGGGGCGTTTCTGGGAAGCCGCCCCGTGGGTGAAGCGCCGAAGCGTTCCTTGGCAGACATATCCCAAGCTGTCGCAAGGCGGCGGGTTCCTTCGGAGCCGCGCCTTAATTCTGACTTCTGTGATCATGCCACTGAAGGCAACATCGTGGCATGCAGACGTTCCCGAAAGGCGGAAAATAAATCTCTTGTCAAATGTATGAGTATGTGATAAAATAGGCTCGATTATCAAGGTCTTCAGGTCCGGAATAGAATGGGGTGGGCCTTGATGTTTCCACTTCGGAGTACAGGTCACGCAGGAGGTGGAGAAGGTTTGCTGTTGGAGCACGAATATTTGTCACAAATGAGCAACTTTTGTTTATGATGAGAATGCGTTGGCGTGATACGACCGTAGTCGAATTGCAGCATGTTGGGGTATGACGAGCTAAGGGTTCCTCTGTTGTGGTTCCTTATTATGGGAAATGCGGAAAGTGAGCGGGACACGGTGTGGCACAAAAGCTGCTCTTACACCCCAACACATGGGTCTGTATGAAGCTACCTTTGCCCGTCTGGGAATCAGCCGGGCGAAGTAAGTGACGAAGATAATGGAGGGTTGATTGCCTTGGCTATTCGCAGCCATGTTGGGTTTGATTTTCGGGATGAAGAAGTCCGTGTTCCGTTGCACGAGCGGCTGCTGGGGAACGACCCGCACATCCGGGAGATCAACTCGCTGGTGGGTCAACTGGCCCAGACCAACCTGACGGTACTCATTGTGGGGGAAACCGGAACGGGCAAAGACATCGTGGCGCGGCAGCTTCACAACCTGTCGCCCCGTGAGGAAAAGCCGTTCATCAAGGTGAATTGTCCGAGCATTCCCGAGGGTATTTTCGAGAGCGAATTGTTCGGCTATGAGCGGGGCGCTTTCACGGGCGCGCACACTTCCCGCCCGGGCCGGTTCGAGCTTGCACACGGTGGGACTATATTTCTCGATGAGATCTGCGAAGCCCCCATCCATTTTCAAGGCAAGCTGATGCAGGTATTGGACGGCGAGCCCTTCATGCGAGTCGGGGGGACGACGCCCGTGAGTGCGGACGTGCGCGTCGTAGCGGCAACGAACATCCCGCTGGACGAAGCGATCAACAGTGGGCGTGTGCGCAAGGACGTGTCGTTCCGACTCAGCGAAGTTGTGATCCATCTGCCGGTGCTGCGCGACCGGAGGGGCGACATCCCGATGCTTGTCGAGCATTTCAACTACAACATGTCCAGGATGCTGAAAAAGGAGTACGTCCCGCTGGAGCCGAAGCTTGTTGAGCGGCTCATGGGGCAGGACTGGCCCGGAAATGTGCGTGAGTTGGCCGGCCGGGTGAAAGAGTACGTGGCAACCGGGGTGGCTGAGGTGCTTTGGGCGGAGTCGACACCCGCGGCGTCGACGGCCTCGGTCTCACAGAAAAAGCCGACTGGGAGAACAAAGGAGGCGAGTCACGGCGGCGACGGTGCATCCAAGCATCCGACTGAACGGCATTTCATACCACTGAAGGAGGCGGCCCGCCGTGCCGCCGACATGGCCGAGCGCACGCTAATCGAGGAGACGTTGCGGTACACGTTGTGGAACCGGCGGAAGGCAGCGAAGTTGTTGAAGACGAGTTACAGTTCGTTGCTCCGCCGGATTGACGCATATGAGATCGGAAAGTCATAAGAGGACCCTTGAATGGAAGGAGGGAGTCCATTGAAACCGCAAGTGACAGTTAAGACGGCGCGATGGTTGGCGTTGGGCATAATCGGCTTGTTGTGCGTGGGGTGTGCTACGGGCACGATCGTGCGCGATGCGACTCCCGCCAAAGAGGTCCGGGATGCCCAAGCGAAGGCTGTTCAAGAGACCCTGGTGGTTCCAACGGCGGAACTACAGAAGACGGAGCCCGGCGCACCCCAGGTCAAAGAGGCTGCGGCAGCCGAGGAAGGCAAGGCCGCGCCGAAGACGGTCGAGGACATGTTCTCGGAATACCGGATTGGCCCGAACGACGTGCTGGGATTCCGGTTTTTCGACGACGAGACTCTCAGTTCCGAGGCGGTCGTACGGTATGACGGCTGCATATCGTTGCCGTTGATTCCCGACGTGAAAGTGGCGGGGGCAACCCGCCAGGAGGCCGCAGACCTGTTGAAGAAGGCCTATGGCGCCTTCTTTCAGGAACCCCAGTTGAGCCTGGCCGTCGTGGCGACAAACAGCAAGACCTTCTCCGTCATGGGCGACGTCAGCATGCCGGGCGAGTATCCGTATCTCCGGCCCATGTCGCTTATCGACTCCCTCAACGCAGCCGGCGGCATGCGCATCTACAATCGCGGCGGCGACTCGTTCGTCGGCGCGCAGGGCCAGCTCGTCAAGGCCCTCGTCATCCGTAAAACCGGCGATAAGCGGGACGTGATCGAACGCGATCTCCGCGGCTTCTCGAAATCGGGCCCCCACCCTTCTGAGACGCTGGTGTTTCCGGGTGACATCGTCTACGTGCCTGAGAGCGTTAACTTGGTGTACGTCCTGGGCGAGATTAGGTCGCCCGGCGTGTTCGCTTTGAGCGAAGGGATGAAACTTCTCGAACTGTTAGCGCGGGCGGGCGGTTTCAGCGAGTCGACGGCCCGGTTGCACCAGGTGGTCCTGATGCGTGACGAGTCCGAGACCACGTCGAGGATCATGCTTGTCAACGTCAGACAGATCCTAAAGACGGGCCAGGACATTGTGTTGGTTCCCGGCGACGTTATTTATCTGCCGCGGAAGCCGCTTGTGAATTTGCGGGATTTCGTGGCGCGGTTCACGGGAACGGTCTCCCCGGTGCTTAACTTGTATCGCCAGGCCTGGGACACGTATTACACCAAGGAGCAGTTTGATCGGATGTTTGAACGCGTCAACACTGGTTCGCAAACCGGCAATGATCTTCTGACGATACAGCAGGCTCTTAGGAGCATTGCCGCGTTCTCCGGATTCCCGGCCCCATAGGGCGAGCCCGGACATAGGACACATATGAGCAAAGACTTCTCAACTGTTTCGACTGTTCTCGAAGAACTCGTATCGGACCATGCAGGACGGAGCGCGTCTGGCCCGCGGCTTAATTTGAAGCGAATGCTGGTCCTGCGGGGGCCCTTGATGCTGCTCGTCGCGGTTGGTCTGGCAGTGCCGGCCATGGTCGCGGGGTGGTTCCTGACACCTGTCAAGTACACGGCCAGTGCGGAGATCCGTTTCCTCGCCTCGGCGCCACGGGTGCTCGCTCCAGAAGGAGGCCGTGATCCGTCGACACCGTACGAGAAGTTCCTCAACACACAGATCAGCCTAATATCGGGAAACCCGATCATCTCTCGCGTCCTGAACGAACCCACCGTCCGGGACTTGCCCTGCTTGACCAAGGTGAATGACCCGCTCGAGTACCTGAAATCGTGCGTGGACTGCCGCGTGACGCGCAACAGTGAGCTTGTAACCGTGACGTGCTCGCTGCCTGATCCTGACTCCGCCAAAACCGTGCTCGGAGAGATCGTCAAGGTCTATATGGACTACGCCCTTGGCGCGGAGGCCAGCGCCGGCGGTGAGCGACTGAGCATTCTCACCAAGGAGCGCGATGCACGGCAACTCGAGCTCGAGTCGAGGATGCGCCAGATCACCGACCTTCAAGGCAACGTGGCGGTTCCACTTATGGGCGGGGCCAGTGGTGAAGCCCTGGACACGCGAGAAGGCGACCTTTACCGCCAGAGCCTGGTACGAGCGGAGGAAGACGTTTCCAAGGCGCAAGCGCAACTGGCGGAATCCGACGGACTCCTCGCTCAGATCAAGACACTCCAGCAGAAGCGCCAGGAGGCCCCTGAAAAACCCATTTTCGAGTGTGGCGTCGAAGATCGCGTCGCCCAGGATCCCCGGGTGGCCGCGCTTCGCCAGGACCTCGTTCGGGCCGAAGCGAATGTGGCGAACATCGCCGGACGCCAGCTCGCCGAGTCGCCCCAGCGACGCGAAGAAGAGAGGCGTCTTGCGAGCACGAAAACGAGCGCAGCCCAGGTGGAACGGCAGGCTCGCGGGGAAGTACTGGACGCAATGCAGGCCCAATTCCAGATGCAACGAGACCTGCACGCTAAGACCGCGGAAGAAGCCCAACAGCGCACGGATAAGTTGCGCCAACAGTCGGCGGAATTCGATGGCCGCGTCCAGAAGGCCACCGACCAACTCGCGGAACTCGCGGGACTCCGCCGGACAGCAGACGAAACGCGAACCGTGCTCGAGGAATTGCGCCACCAGATCGCCCAGATAAACTTGGAGAGCAAGGCCGCGGCCCGGGTTCAACTGGCCTCTCCTGCGACGGTTCCAGGCGGCGGCCCGGATCGCAAGGGTCGCCTGCTCGCGATGGCAATGGGCGTTTTTGTCTCGTTCGGCGTGGGCTGCGGTCTCGGGTTGCTGCTCGAACTGACCGACCAACAGGTGCGGTCGCCGGAGGATCTTACGCACATCACGCGCCTGCCCGTCATTGCGGCACTGCCGCATGCGAGCGAGGACGAATCGCTTGCCTCTTCTGATTTTGCGATGGTTACAGTGGATTACCCGAACTCCGCCGCGGCCGAGGAATTCCGAAGGGTGTTGGCGCGACTGCTTTACCCTGAGGATTGCTCCGTCGAGGTGAAGACCCTTGTCGTGGCGAGTCCGACCCGCGGCGACGGAAAGACTTCGCTTGCCTCGAACTTGGCCTTGGCCATGGCCGAAGCTTCCCGCCGGGTCTTGCTCGTGGATCTCAGCGCCCGCAGGCCGAGCGTGGAGAAGTGTTTCCGACTGGAGCCCGCGGAAGGGCTGGCCGAATTGCTTCGCGGGGAATGCCAGCCTGAGCAAGTCGTGCAATTGACGGATCTCGCGAACCTTTGCGTGGTGGGTCCGGGTTTTGACTCTGAGGATCTCGCGAGCCGTCTTGCCTCTCGTGAAATGCTCCGCTTCATGGAATGGGCGGAAGAGGAATTCGATCACGTCATTATGGACACCCCGCCAGCCCTGTTGATGTCCGACGCGAAACTCCTGGCGCCGTTGGTGGACGCCGTGGTGATTGTTGTGGGCGTCGGCGTATCCACGACGGGCATGGTGCGACGGTGCCTGCGAGAGATGGAACTCGTCGGCGCAAACATGGTCGGCGTGGTTCTGAACGGCCTGCGCAGCACGCGCGGCGGCTACTTGAAACGCAACATGAAACTGTACAAGACGTACGCCGAACAAGGCGGAAACGGACGCGCGAGCCACAATGTGCGCGACATCAAGATCGTGGATGAAGAGCCGGACATAGCCCTGTTGCCGCTTGGCAAGGACGAGGAAGTAAGGTCCGCTAAAGAGGTGGAAGACGCTTAACATGCCGACCCGTGCCCGCGCGTCCGGTTTGGGTCGGCGACAGACGTTCCCGCAGAGTGCCGGACGGTAGGAGCAATAATAAGGTTTCGGGAGCCAATCGATCTTGAATTCGTGGGTCTTGGATTTTAGATTCCGGATTTGCCACCTCAGCCGACGATGGTCGCCACGGTATCATTCGCCCGAAGGACATCTCATGCGACGAGGTCGCGGGAACACGCCTTAGATCTTGGCAATCCAAGGTTCAGAGTCCAAAATGGCTGTGCATGGCCGTTTGTAATGAGACGGACCGGGAGCAACGAGGCCCAAAGAACAATGCATGATTCAGCCAAGCGGAATGCCACGTGCATAAGGGAAGACTGAGTATATGTCTCGGAAAGTATGGATTGCAGCAGGGGTGACGGTCGCACTCCTGCTCGTCCTGGCTGCCGGGGGCGCCGCCGGCATCTATTTCTATTTCATATGGGCGGACCACGTTCTCCTGGCGCGGGTGGCGGAAGCGGCGGGCGCGCAGGACTGGCGTGCCGTGAAGAATAATTGCGCGTGGTATCTGACGCGTCACCAACGCGACACAGAGATCCTGGGCAAGTACGCCGACGCCTGTTCAAGAATCCTCGCCGACCGGAACGCAAACGTTCGGGAAACCAATCGGGCCTACTTCCAACTTGCCTCGCTGCAACCGCAGAACGACGATCTCGTCGCGAGAGTCCTCGATTTCCAGGATAAGCATCGGCTCTGGGTTGAAATGGAGTACAGTTCCAGCTACTTCATCAGGCAACGCTCAGAGGGCGCAAGCGCAGGTTCATCCTCCGGCCTCGGCGGGCGTTTGCGTTACTGTCACGCGCTGGCCCTGGACCGCATGGGACGCACAAAGGAGGCCATTGACGGTTACACGGACCTGACGAGTTCCGGCACGACGTTCATCGACGCGTACGGAAACCTGGCGCGGCTCCTCGATCAAGAAGGATTGGCAGAACAAGCGCAGATCGTCTTGAAGCAAGCCGAGGAACGCTTCCCCGACCACTCGCACGTCTACCTTTTCCGTGCGAGACTGGCATTGGCGCGCCGTTCTCTTGAGGAGGCGGAACAGGCTTTCCAGAAGGCATTGGAGCGTGCCCCGGATGACGTCGATGTATTAGTTGAAGCACTTGATGCCGCCATGAAGGCGGGGCGTTGGGATCGGGCAGCCGTCTATGCCGAGCATCTCATGAAGATAGCTCCTGAGCGGCAGGAAGGCCCTCTGGCCCGTGCCTTCCTCGATGAGCGGGAGGGCGCGGCCGACAAGGCCATCGCTCTCTTGTCCGGGCTTGATCCTGGCATGCGCGCCGAAAACCCCGAGTTGTTCCTAGCCTTGGCAGAGTTGCAGGTTTCAAACGGACGGTTCGATGACTTCGCGCAGACGATCGAAGCGTACAAACGCAGTTATCCTGAGCACACGTCCATTTTTGACTATCTTGCGGCTCGTGAGATGCTCGTCAAAGGACAACCGGCCGCGGCCGCGGCCAAACTCGCCACAGTCGTCGAGAGCACCCCGGAGTTCGTGCGCGCACAGTATTACCAAGCCGTCGCATACATGCAAAGCAATCAGAACGAACTAGCCCAAAGTGCCCTTGAATCCTATATGCGCAGCCGCCCCGACGACGAACGCGCGCGCGCATTATGGGAAACCCGATTCGGCGGCAGGAGGAGCCACGAAGAGGCGCTGAACGCAGCGCGGAGTCTCATAACCAACCAGGAGGCAGGACCCTTCTCGAGAGTTTTCGCTGCACGTTCGCTGATGAGCTATGCAAGTCTTCCCGACGCCAAGGACGGCGATGTCGAGGTAGTCAAGTCGCTGCTCGAACGCGCCATTCAAGAACAGCCGGCGGCGTTATCGGCATATGAGGCGCTGACGGAATTCCTCATTGACCGCAAGGACACCCAGGGCGCCCGCCAGACGCTTGACCGGGCCGCGGCCGCGGGCGTTCCGAAAAGCGACCTTGCGATCCTCCGCGCGGCAGTCGCTCTGGCGGAAGGCGATCTGGACGCCGCGGACAAGATCGTCGCCGAGGACTTGACCCGTCCGGACGTGGTGCCTGACGAGGCCATTCATTGGGCGGAACTCCTGGCCGGTGCGGGCTATCTCGAGAAAGGGATCGAGACCATCAAGCGTATAGCGGATCGGATGAATCCCGATCAGCAGGCCGAACTCGATCTCGAACAGGTCACGCTGACTACCCGCTACGGCGCCCTGGACAGCGCTATGGATCTGCTCCGGACCCTTGAACCGGAGATCGCACGAACGCCCGCTCTAGCCAAGCGCTTGAATCAAGAGAAGGTGAACATTGCGCGCGCCTTGCTCCGTGACACGCCTTCCGGTGAACAGGAGCGCAAGAAAAAGGCGCAGGAACTCATTGATGCGGTCGAACGCATAGACCCGATGAACGCCGGAGCGCGGGTCGTGCGTGCGGGTCTGCTCCTGCAACAGGACCCGCCCGATTACCGCGGCGCTACAAGCATTATTACCGACATTCTCGAGTCGGCTCCTTCCGACGTGGACGCTCTGATGCTGATGTCGGACATCACGGCCGCGGAAGGGCGAACTGTGCAGTCGCTCGATTACGCCCAGCGGGCCGCCGCGGACTCTTCGCCCGGTTCTCAGGCACAATTGGCGCTGGCCGAAGCGCAGTTGCGGGCACAGCGATACAATGAAGCGCGCGAAACGGTTCAGCGCTTTCTTGTCGTCCGCCCAGCCAATACTCGCGCCATGGAACTGCTGGTTCGCGCTTACGGCGAAGCCGGTCAAGTCACGGAAGCCAGGGCCGCGCTCGAACGACTTGAAAAGGCCGGCGCAGGGGACGCAACCAAGACTCAGACGGTCGAGTGGCTGCACGGGTGGCTGTCGGGATACGAGGGAAACTGGCAGGAAGCCGAGCGTACACTGCGCGCCCAATATGACGCAAAGCCGGACGACTTGACCTCAGTCCAGGCGCTTGCCACGGCCTTGATGAAACTAAACCGCAATGACGAAGCGGAGCAGTTGCTGGAGAAGTATGCGGAGCGGCAACACAATCGGCCCGAGGCGTGGACGATCCTGGGCCAATTCTATCTCGGCCTCCAGCAAACGCAAGACCTGACGCAGGCCTCCTCGGCGTTTACCCAAGCCTTATTCCTAGTCCCTGATTATGCTCCGGCGTTACGGGGCCTCATCGAGGTCCAGGTGCGCGGGAATAACCGGGGCACGGCCTTAAGCCTCTGCGACCGTTACCTTGGCGTCCACCCCGATGAAATCGACATCTTATACCGCAAGGCCGTCTTGCTTGCACAGGACTCGAAGAGGTTCGATGAGGCGTTGGAAACGATAAGCCGGGCGGTGCGTTCTTCGGAACGGCCTGAGTTTCTGTCGACCCGCGCCGCCATCTATCTGGCCCAGGGAAAGTACGGTGACGCGTTGAAGGATCTGCAAAGATACGCGGAGCTCAATGGAAGCACTACGGCGGGCATCGACACGGCAATGGCCGAGATCTACCTGGCCTTCCATGAAACCGACCTGGCCAAGCAGTACTATGAATCCGCCAAGAAGAAGGCTGCAAAGGCGGAAAACGCCGATGGGAGCGTGAGCGCCGCCGGCCTCGACGCGACCAGCGCACGCTTGGAGCGTTTGGGCAAGAAAATAGAAGAGGAATCCAAAGGCAAGTGAAAAGACAGGAAGAGAGACTAGAGCAAGGCGGGTTGGAAGCCCTGAAGGCGCCTCCAGCCTCCAGCGTCTCTTCCTTCAGCCTCTCTCCCTCTACCCTTTTCTGCGTGAGCGCGGCCATCATAACTGGGCTTCTCGCTGTAAGCTACGCCGGGGCTTTCCGCGAGCTCTACCGTACTTGGACGGCGGCGGATTCCTACTACTCACACGGTTTCCTGATTCCGCCGATCTGCCTCTATTTCGTGTGGCAAAAACGGGCCGAGCTTCGCGCCGCGACACTTGAGCCGACTCTTGCGGGATTCGCCCTGTTAGTGCCCGCCTGCCTGCTACTGCTGGCGGGCGACTCTCTCGGTCTGCGTTTGCTGGGACAGTTCTCCCTGCTACCCATGATTGCCGGTCTCATCCTGGTCTTTTTTGGCCGGCGGCACCTGGCGTTGTTGTGGTTCCCTTTGGTGTTCCTGCTTTTCATGATCCCCATTCCTCCTTCCATCACCCAGAGCCTTTCGCTGCGCATCAAGTTGCTGGCGACGGACTCCGCGGTTCGTCTGGCCCGCTTGTTCACGCTGCCGATGGTCCGTGACGGGTCCTTCGTGCATTTCGGGAACGACCAGTTGTTGGTGGGTGAGGTGTGCGGCGGACTCCGCTCATTCATTGCGCTAATAGCGTTTGGCGCCCTCATGAGCTACATGAGCAAGGCCCGGCTTTGGGCTCGCCTTGTGATCCTCCTTGTTGCGGGACCCGTGGCCATCGCATCGAACATGTTGCGCATCTTCGCACTGTGCGTTGTGGCGTACTTCCTCGGCAGCCAGTTCGCGACAGGCCGTGTTCACGATGTCTCAGGCATCTTGATATTCGTGGTGGCGTTTATCCTGCTATTCTCCTTTGAAGCGCTCTTGCGGCGCATAGCCCCTCAAGTGAGGCGAGAGGAAGAGAGGAAGAGAGGAGGAGAGGAAGAGAGGAAGAGAGGAAGAGAGGAAGGGAGGAAGAGAGGAGGAGAGGAAGAGGGGGTAGAGGAAAACGCAGAAACATCTCGGCGTCCGCCTCTAGCCCCCCGGTCTCTATGCCTCTCTTCCTCTAGCCTCTCTTCCTCTAGCCTCTCTTCCTCTAGCCTCTCTTCCTCTAGCCTCTCTTCCTCCTTTGCGGTTGCCGCTACAATCGTGCTGTTGGCCGTCACGCTTTCATTACACGCCGCGATCTCGCATACGCGCGCGGAGGCCGCCCGCGCCCAGCCGGACCCGAACCTGCTCGATATCCCGTCGACCATCGGCCCCTATAAGCAAGTGGGCGCCGACATCGATCCGGGCGACCGCGTCCGCGAGATCCTTCAGACCAATGCGATAGTGACGCGACAGTATGTCTCTCCGGGAGGATGGCCCGTCGAGTTGATGATCGTTCACACGGGTCAAACGCGCGGAAGCCTGCACTTTCCTGAAGTCTGCCTGGTGGGGCAGGGCTGGGAAGTGCGCGAGCAATACTCCGCTCCTGTCGGTTTCCTGTTCACGGCGAAGAGGCTTGTGATCTTCCGAGGGGACCGTTCGCAGGCGGTTTTGTATTGGTTCAAGACAGGTAGCCAGCTCACCGGCAATTACTTTCTCAACACCTTGAACTGGGTGCTTGGCAAGATCACGTTTGGAGAGCCCAGCTCTTCCATGATCCGGCTGAGCACCGTGATTGGCAGACAAGGAGACGAGGTGTCATTTCGTGTTCTCGAGGACTTTGCACTGCAGTTCGAACCAATCCTGTTGGAGAAGGTTCGATAGCGCTGCGGCACGATCTCACTGAAATGGGCCGGCCGCCGCTTCGACGAACGTGAGATGCTGATGTTACGTTTTGGCATAGTCTCTGAAATATAAGGGATTCGACCATGATACAAAGGAACGCGAGACGAACCTGGGGTCTCCCCAGCGGCTGTTGCAGAGAATCACTGCGGGGGCTGCTGCTTTTAGCCTGCTGCGGCATAACCCTTATGACCGGATGTGGCGAACGCCGCAGCGAACAACACCGCCTCGAGGGCGACGCCTACCTGAAGCTGCAAAAGGTGAATGAGGCTGCGGACGCGTATCACAAGGCGGAGGTCGCAAACCCCAACAACGCGCTTGCGAAAGTGGGTCTTGGACGATGCTACCTTGTTCAGCAACGTTACGAGGAAGCCCTCGAGCAGTTCAAGAATGCCTATGAGCTTGACCCAAGCCTTGATCCCGCCTATGCGGATGCCGTAACCACCCTCCTGAAGATGAGCCGAATCAACGACGCCATCGAAGTGGCACAGCGATATGCCGCGGCGAGCCCTGAGCTCGGAGGCGTCCTGCACGGCTTCATCCTGACTCGGGCCGGGCGAGCGGCTGAAGCCACAACGCTTTTGACCGGGTTGCGAGACAAGTTCCCAGATTCAGTAGATATCCGCATCAATCTGGCCACGGCGCTGCTTGCCCTCGAGCAGCCGGATAAGGCCGAGCAGGAACTCAAGGCGGTGCTCGACACTATCGACCCCAAATCGATTGCGGCACGAATGGTCCTGTCCGACGTTTACAGGGCTCAGGGCAAGACAGAGGCGAGCACAGCCGAACTTCGCAAGCTACTCGAGGAAAACCCGTCCGACCCGGGTATCAAACTTGCTTTCGCCCGCAGCCTAGCCTACGGAAGCAAGACAGACGAAGCCCAGAACCTCGCCCAGGAAGTTCTTCAGCAGGACCCGGGCTCCGCATGGGCCAATTACGTGTTAGGAAGCTGCCTCGTGGACAAGAGAAAATACGCAGAGGCCCTGCCTTACCTTCAGGCGGCCGAGCAGGCCCTGCCCGGACAACCGGAGGTCTCCCATCGCCTTGCGGTGGCGCGCGCATCGGCTCAAGGAAAAGCTCCCGTGGTTCAGGAGGCGCCGGCCCCGACGCCTGCATCCGCTGCCGCGCCTGTCGAACCCGCGCCCAACGAAGACTGGCGGGTGCTCTGGCAACGGGCCTGTCTGCTCACCCTTCTGCGCCAGCGCGAGGCCCTTCTCGCCAAGGACGACCGGGACCTTCGAGAGACCATGGTGGTAGCCGCGCTGGTCACGCGTTCCTTTCCACTCGTCAAACAGATCGCGCAGGGGCTTCCTGAGTCCTCCCCTATCCGTGCCGCGGTCGACGTCATGGAGAAAGGCAACGCCCAGGAGATCCTAAAGCAGTTTGAAGGGTGGCAGGAAAAGGAAGAGTCAGGGCAGATCCTCCGCGAAAATGCATTCGGCGTGGCGCTGGCGCGCATTGGGAGCCGCGCGCGGGCGTTGCAGTTATTGGCCAAGTGTTATCAAACCTGGCCCGACAACGCCGTGAGTCTCTACAACATGGCCCATATGTTTCAGGAAGCGGGCATGTCCGAGTTCGCCGCCAAGACGTTACAGCGGGTGATCGCGCGGTATCCTCAGAACATTGACGCATACGTCCTGCTTCCCGCGATTCTGCGCGAGGGCAACATGTTGCCCGAGGCCCGAAGCGCCGCAGAGGCCGCCTACAATCTCTTTCCCACCTCGAAAGAGGTCGCTTTGAATCTCTGCCAGGCGTATATCGACACCAAAGGTCTCGACATGGCCAAGAGGGTGCTTGGCCGGGCGATCGAGACGCATCCCGATGACGCCGTTCTAAAGGTTCAGCAGGCGGTCCTGCAACTGCAATCCGGTCAGCCGGAAGAGGCCATAAAGACACTCGAGCCGCTGTCCGTGCCTGCCAATCTTTCCGTGCGCGCGGAGTTGGTCCGAGCTTTTAGTTCGGCCCTGCTGGGTCAATGGGATACGGTTTCCCCGCGTGTGAGCGCCGCCGACGCCAACACGGTATCGTTGCCCTTGCGTCTGCTGCTGGCCGCCGCTCAGGTGAAAACGAACCGGAACGAGGACGCCGCGAAAACACTCTCCGCAGGTGAGACTTCGCGATCCGCTTTCGAGGAACGAGCACGCGATATAGCCCTGCAAGCATTGGGCGGTTCTCGTGCCGCCCTGGCCAAATCAGACCAGGACTTGGCCGACGCCCTTAAAAAAGACGCGCCCGCGCTTGGGGAATACCTACTCGGCTCGGCCTGTCAGGAGGCTCAGTTGAACGACGCCGCACTAAACGTATTCAGGAAGCTTCAGGAGAAACTCGGATATCATCCGCAGCTAGTGCGGTCGATCTTCTCGACGTTGACGCGCGCCCAACTCGTGGCCAACCCCAAGGATGAGGGCCAGGCCGTCGTCCGGCAGTTCGAGACGAGCCCCGTTGCATGGATCGGTCTTGCAGGGCTGATGCGCTCGATTAATGATACCGAAGGTGAGCGGCAGGCCTTGGCCAAGGCCGCCGAGGTCGGACCCGACGAGCCGGAGGTCTGGTTCCAACAGGGGCTGTTCTGCGAACGCCAAAAGGATATGAAAGGCGCGACGGACGCATATAGGCGGCTCGCCGAGTTGCGCCCGGATGACCCGACGGCCAATAACAACACCGCCTATTGCCTGCTCGTGACAGGCGGCGACCTCAAGGAGGCCCTCTCTAGAGCTGAGAAAGCCAAAGAGAAACTTCCCACGAATTCCTCCGTGCTCCACACCCTGGGCGTGGCCCAACTTCGGAGTGGAAACCTCGGAGAGAGCCGGAAAAATCTCAGCACGGCGCTCGAGTTGCGGCCCGGGGACCCCACGCTTCTGCTGGATTATGGGCTGTTGCTCAAAGCCGAAAACCGCCCTGATGACGCTAAGCGGCACATCGAACTGGCGCTCAGGTACGCGGATCAACTGGGACTGGACTTTCCGAGACGCGCTGAAGCCGAAAAGTTCGTAGGAAGCAAGTGACGGCCTTTACGCCGACGGCGCCTGTGCATGAGGCGCGATGATGAGAAACGATGTCCCTGCGGTCCATTGGGCGCAGGACGAACCATGCACGGTATTTGATTCGGGATCAAGAGCAGTATTACCAAGAATGAACAACATTGAATCAAAGGACAATAAACTGTGTCAGAAAGATGGCGTGCTGAACAAATGTGTAAGATTTGCGCTGCCATGTAAACCATATTCTTTGAATGGTTTATGGTTTCCGGGCATCGTAAAGGTGCTCTAAGTCCTTGTTGGTACATATTTTGCTCTCGTAGCAGTATCGAGAAGAGTTCACAAGCCGAGTCTCGTCCCGAATTTTTTGGGAAGTTGTTGGCGCGTTGCGAGTTTGGGCGCTCTTGGACGGGATCAACTGAGCGGCAGAGGAACTTGGCACTATGTCGTCGAGAGGCCGCGCCTCAGGCGTTAGACAAGGTCGAGGAGAGGGGTGCAGCGTTTCGGGGGCCGCGCCCCAGGCAATGGCCGCGCCTCAGGCGTTTGATTTTCTGAACCGGGAGGGATGTCCCTCTGCCGTGTCATTATCATCCGGGGAAGACCATCCACGAGCCGCAGTCGCTAC
>Ga0315274_10007257_pt1 | contig 16063 bp, 14 predicted proteins | sample YL17G02_20_MG_FD_203700 | JGI IMG/M metagenome (GOLD analysis project Ga0315274, IMG submission 203700) | Sediment microbial communities from Yellowstone Lake, YNP, Wyoming, USA - YL17G02_20 | ecosystem: Environmental > Aquatic > Freshwater > Lake > Sediment | place: USA: Wyoming | collected...
CCCCTTCTTCGGCTTCCTCGCGCGGACGACGGGGATCGAGGAGATCGACGGCCCGCCGCAGGCCAGGCATGCGAGGGTCATCTACATCCCTGGCGAGTTCTGCGTCCACCCCCGCGGCGAGCTTGTTGAGACGGGGAGGCGCCAACTGCGGCTCTCGTACGGCTTCGAGGAGCTGGAGCGGATCGCGGAAGCAATTGGCCACATGCGGGAGGCCGTGTCTTTCGCCAGACAGGTGAGGCGGGCCTGAAGGGAAGCCCTGGATTCCGGCCACATCCCTTGGGATTCGCCGCCGTAAGCGCGAGGGGTTCGCCCTCTGGCTGCTCCGCTGGAATCTAAAGCGGTGTCGAGCCACCGCACTCCAGAGTGATGGGCGCTTGATGGGGACCTCGTGGTCCGTGGCACAGCCGCCCTCGGCTGGGGCAGGCATGGCCCCGGGATGCCATGCACGGCTGGGCAACGAGAGTGCCACGGTTGGCTCGCCAACCGTGGCCACGGCTGGGCAAGCCAGCCGTGGCACTTTGCGGGAGGGACAGAAGCTCAGAAGTCGGTCGGCCCCTTGACGGTGGTCTTGTAGAAGCGGGCGTAGCGGGAGTAGGTTTCGAGGCAGAGGAGGGCCATGGCGGTGGTGTAGACGCGGCCGGCGCCCTTGCCGAAGGCTTCCTTGGCGGGGTCCCAGCTCCCGCGAATGTAGCGGCCGTCCGCATCGAGCCGCTCCTGGACCTGGGCCTTGACGACGGGGTCGCGGAACCACTTGTTCCATCTCGTCCAGGAGTCGCCGCCCATTTGGAACATGGCGAGGCAGGTGTAGTAGGTGGTATAGAGGTTCTTGGAGAAGTCGAGCTCGCCGCGGTCGAGGGCGCGGTCGGCGTAGTCGCGGAGCCACTTGGCCCCCGCGGCGACCTCGGCCTCCGGGCCGCCGAGGAACTGGCGGCAGAACATGCCCGCCGCCGTCATCGAGAAGCTGGGATTAACCCCTGCGCCGGGCACGTAGGCGCTCCCGCCGTTGCCGCAATAGGTGCTCTTGAGGAAGACCAATGACCGGTCGAAGTTGGCCTCCGGAACCTCCAGCCCCGCGCAACGGGCGTTGGCGATGGCGGTCATCTGCCAGCCGCTGATGGAGAGGTCGCCGATGACGTTCTCCGCTCCGCCCTGGTAGCGGAAGCCGCCGTGGGTGGGCTGCTGCTTACAGATGTTGTCAATCGCCTTCTGCGCGAAGGGCTTGAGGTCAGGGTCCTTCGTCATCCCGTATGCCTCGCAGAGGGGGATCGTGGCGATGCCCTGCTCGTAGAAGACCTTCCAGGGGAACGAGCCGTCGGGCTTCTGGATGAGCTTGAGCCAATCGAGCGCGCGGGCGACGTTCGCCCTGAACTCCCCCTGCTTGTGGGTGTGTCCGGCGGCGAGGAAGGCTTCGAGTGCAAGGCCGGTGATGCCGAGGTCCCAGTCGCCGGAGCCGTCCCAGCGTTTGCAGCTCCATCGCCCGTCGGCCTCCTGGGCTCGGGCCAGCCAGGCGAGGCCGGCGTCCACCGCGTTGAGGGCCTCCAGGGTGGGGCCGCCGGGCTCGCCGACGCCGGCGACGACGTTCGGTTTCGCCCGGCTGGCGTAGATCCCTCCGTCGGGCCGTCGCCCCGCCTCCCCGGCCATCGCATGCCCCAAGAGGGCAGGAGGAAGGAGGGAGAGGACGACGCCGGCCAGGCACGAGCGTTTCCCATTCAAGCGCCTGCAAAGCACGTGATACCCCCGATAGGCCGCCCGAACGTGGGACCACAAATGCTGAGGACACTATACGCCGCCTGAGCGGCTCGTCAAGGGCATCGTCCGTAGTGGGGCCTTATGGTCATCAATCATCTGGCCAGACCACCATCATGTTGTCATTCTGAGCGCCGTGGAACGGAGCGAAGAATCTCTGCCAGCCTCGGGGACGCGCGCAAGCCAAGAGGTTCGCTCCTGCGTTGGGGCCGGTAGAGATGCTTCGCTTCCGCTCAGCATGACCCGCAGATGGGGCGCTTCGCCGAGAAACGTGGGGTCCTGCTGCGGCAAGGGCCCCACCACGTTTGGGCAACACGCCCCGTCGGCCTCACTACGAGCGAGGTCGCAGGCCGAGGCCCGGGCGGTCGGGGAGAATGAGGCGCCCGGCGGGGTCGAGGGCGACGCCTTCGTAGGGGTCGTGAGCGAGGAGGAGGTTGCCGTCGAGGTCGGCGTAGTCGGCGAGCGGGCTGAGGTGGGCGGCTGCGGTGATGGAGATGGAGCTTTCGACGAAGCAGCCGAGCATGATCTCGAGGCCGAGCGAGCGGGCCAACTCGATCATCCACAGTGCCTCGAGCAACCCGCCACACTTCGCGAGCTTGATGTTGATGCCGTCCACGGCGCCGCGCAGCGGAGGGATGTCGTCCGCCGTCGTCACGCTCTCGTCCACGATGACGGGGAGGGGGACGGCCTCGCGGATGCAGCGGAGGCCGCTGATGTCGCCGGGGGGGATGGGCTGCTCGATGAACTCGATGCCGTAGCCGGCGATGGCGCGGAGCTTCTCGATGGCTTCGGGGACGGTCCACGCGGCGTTGGCATCCACGCGCAGCGGCTTGTCGGTGACGGCTCGGATGGCGTCGAGGATTTCGAGGTCGCGGCCGGTGCCGACCTTGATCTTGAGGATGGGGTAGCGCTCGGCCTCGCGCACCTTCTCCTGCATCTCGGGGATGGGGGCGATGCCGATGGTGAAGGAGGTGACGGGGGTGTGGGAAGGGTCGAGGCCGAAGAACTGCCAGAGGGGCTGGCCGAGGAGCTGGCCGGCGAGGTCGTGGAGGGCGATGTCGAGGGCGGCGACGGCGCCGCGGCTGGCTCGGACCTCGGGGGGGAGGCAATTGAGGAGATTGCCGATTGCCGATTGCCGATTGCCGATTGAGGAAGCAGAAGGAGACTCGGCAAGGGCTTCGACCAGGAAGGGCTGGGCCTGGAGCCAGTGGGTGAAGAAGCCGAGGGCGCGGAGGATGCGGCAGCGGTCCTCGCCGCGGTAGTCGTAGGGATGGGCCTCGCCGAGGCCCGTGAGGCCCTCGTGCTCGATGGCGACGAGGACATTCTCCGCCACGTCCACGGCGGACCGCGAGATGCGGAAGGTGTGGCGCGTGCGAAGGTCGAGATCGCGGCAGGTGACGTTCACGGGTTGCGGGGCCTCCGGGGGAGGGGGAATGGGCGATTCGTGGATAGGACCGCTGGGACGGTCAGCGCGCGGAGTCCGATCGGTCTTAAGGCGGCACAAGGCCGCAACCAAAGGGGAACCCAGCGGCCGAATACTCAATATCCAACACTCAATACTCAATGTCCAAGTAAGACCGTCGAGGTTGTGGCTGCTCTCTCACTTGGTCATTGAGGATTGGGTGTTGAGTATTGGATATTGGACTTTCGGTGTCCCCACACATGCGCGCAAAACGCGCACGAGACACGACGGAAGGGTCCATAGGTCCCATCGTGCCCACCCGCCAGCGCAATTCACAGGATCGCCTCAATGGCCTCGGCGAGCTTGTCGGGGCCGAAGCGGATGAGGTCGGTGGCGGGGAGGCCGGTGTCGTCCTCGGCTCGGGCGATGGCGTCGCGGGCATCCTCGTCGGTGAGGTCCACGCAGTTGAGGGCGATTCCGATCACCCGCGAGGGGAAGAGGGGCGCCATGACCCGCTGGTGGAAGTCGATCATCTCGGGGAGCGGCGGGATGGGGACCTCATCGTGATGGCGGATGGTGCGCCGGGTCGGCTGGTGGCAGAAGACCATGGCGTTCGGGGCGGAGCCGTGCATGAGGCTGAGGGTGACGCCGGAGTAGGAGGGGTGATAGAGGGAGCCCTGGCCTTCGATGAGGAGGACCTCGTGGTGCTGATTTTCGAGGAGCATCTTCTCGACGGCGCCGGAGACGAAGTCGGAGATGACGCGGTCAATGGCGATGCCGTAGCCGCTGAGCATGATGCCGGTCTGGCCGGTGGCGATGAAGCGAGCGAGGCGGCCGCGACGCATGAGGGCCTCGGCCAGCTCGAGGGCGGCGACCATTTTGCCGATGCTACAGTCGGAGCCGACGGTGAGCACTCGTTTGCAGGAGAGGTCGCGGGCAAGGTTCGCACCGAGGGGAATGCCGTCCGGGGGGCGGCGCACGTCGTGGATGGCGACGCCGTGCTTGAGGGCGAGGGGGCCGAGCTCGGGGTCGTCGGCCAGCATGAGGTGGAGGCCGCTGATCAGGTCGAGTCCGTGCTCGATGGCCTCGCGGAGGAACTGGCGCCAGTCGTCGGGCAGGCCGCCGCCGGCGGGGGCGATGCCGATGAGGAGCGAACGCGGCTGATAGGCCATCGCCTCGGCAACGGAAGCGACGATCGGGATGCCGCGGCCGACGCCAACGATCTCGGCGGGGTCGCGCCCCGCATACTTGCGGTCGAGAATGGCCACGACATCGCGCGGCCGGTAGCGGAGGATGCAGGCGGCGGACTTGGAGGTGAAGACGCCGAGGTGGCCGTCGGTGAGGAGGAGGACGCGGCGGTTGTCAAGCATGGCTCTTGCCCATGAATGGCGTCGCCAAATCCGGCCCCCGGCGGTGGCTCCGCCTTCAAGGTGGTGGGACGTGTGGGACCCGTGGGACGCATGGGACATATGGGATCGCGGATGGGAGCGGCTGCATGAATCTACTCAGACAGGGGCCGAGGCAAAGGTGTCCCACCGCTCCCATTTGTCCCCTCCGTCCCATTTCCTGGGCCGCGGAGCCGCGCTTTGAGGGCGCGGGTGGCGGCCTCTACATCGGGGGCGGAGGCGACGGCGGAGCTGACGGCGATCCGTTCGCAGCCTGCGGCGAGGAGCTCGTCGAGGTGGTCGAGGGTGATGCCGCCGATGGCGAAGACGGGGATACGGACGGCTTTGGCGACGGCGGCGAAGCGCGCGGGGCCGATGACCTCGCGGTCGGGCTTGGTGGGGCTGGGGAAGACGGCTCCGCAGCCGATGTAGTCGGCGCCGTCGGCCTCGGCCTGCTGGGCCAGCTTGATCGTGTTGGCGGTGGCGCCGATGAGCCTCTCGTGTCCGAGGAGGCGGCGGGCGGCGCGGATGGGGAGGTCGTGCTGGCCGAGGTGGACGCCGTCGGCGTCGGCCAGGAGAGCAATGTCGGGTCGGTCGTTGATGAGGAGGAGCGCGTCGTGCTGGCGGGTGGCCTCGCGGAGGTCGCGGGCGAGGGGGAGGAGTTCGCGGTCGGTGGCCTTCTTGTGGCGGAGTTGAAGGAGGTCGGCGCCGCCCCGCAAGGCGGCGCGGCCGATCTCGGAGAGGTCTCCCGTCCCCTCGGGGGCCGGGCCGAGGAGGACGTAGAGGCGTGCCTGGGAGAGACGAGAGCGGGGGAGCTTGAGGGCCTGAAGCTCCAGTTCGTAGGCGGCGTAGCGGATGGCGGCGACGGCGCGGGCGGCCTCGACGCTGACGGTCTTGCCGTATTCCTCGAGGGAGCGGAGGGCTTCTTCGAGGCGCTTGAAGGCGGCTCGCGCGACGTCCGCGGCGTTCGCGCGGCGCAGCTCGGGCTCCGTTGCCAGCGCGGTGCCAACGTCGGCGGGGGTATCGCGAGCGGCAAGGAGCGCGTCGGCGGGGAGGCCGAAGGCGTCCAGGGCCTCGCGGAGGCGATGGCGGAGGGACTTGAGGGCTTCGGTGAGGCGTGGGGAGTCGAGGGCGAAGCGCGCGTAGTCCTCGGCGACGCGGAGGGCTTCGCGCGCGCGGTTCGCGTTGGCATCGAGGATGCGGAGTGTCGCGTGTTCCGCCATGGCGGGGATCGTAGCAGAAGGGCGCGTGGGCCGCAAGCGGGGGCTAAATAGGCTTCAGCGATTCGGCTCCTTGGGGCACGTAGGGGCAAACCTTGTGTTCGCCCTGATAACGGGCGAGGGGCCCGATGAAGGCGGGCGAACACGAGGTTCGCCCCTACCCGCTGTTCTGAGCCGAATCGCTGAAGCCTATTTAGCCGGCGGCGGGGATGAGCGTGGGGAGAGCGGCGAGGAGGGGGTCGATCAGGAAGGGCTTGGGGATGACGGCGTCGAAGGGCGAGTCGCCGCCGCGCGCGCGGTGCTCGGCGAGGCTGTCGAGGCCGACGAGGCGGACCGTGGGGTGTGCGCGGCGGAACTGGCGGGCCGTGGGGACAGGGTCGTCGCCGAGGAGGTCGAGGTCGAGGATGACGAGCGCATAGGCGCGCTCGCGGAGCTCACGGCCGGCTTCCGCGAGGGAGGGCACAACGGAACACTCGTAGCCGCGACCGACAACCAGCGCGGCAAGGTGCTTGCCGACCGTGGGGTCGCCAACGATGAGCAAGATCCTGACTTGCATGGGTTCGCGCGCCTGAGAACGACAGAATCGCCCGCTCTCCCATGCCCCAACCGCCGACTCCCTCGGGTGGGGAGTGGGGGGTCAGAGGGACTTAACGGCGACAGGGGGAGGAGCTATCGCCGTTGCTGCCGTGACCCCCCGCGCAATCTGCCAGTTAAACATGCAATTGCTGTGCCGCAGGCTCCGCTGGTCCGTTCATCTCCGCAAGAGGCTGGCCTGCATGGGCTTAGGCTCGTTGGAGCTCTGGATCCACTGCCTGGTGACTGTGAAGCCGGGCCGCATGGTGTGCGAAAACGCACACCCGCGTTGCAGGGGCATGAGCGAAGATCCTGCGCGCTTGTGTGCGGATCACTCGGGCGGGCGCAAGTTGAATTTCTCCATTCTGTAGCGGAGGGCTTCGCGGGAGATGCGGAGGTAGCGTGCGGTGTGGCTCTGGTTGTAGTGGTGCTTTTCGAGGGCGCGCTGGATGATGCGGGCGGTGGTCCGTTCGAGGTCGAGGCCGTCGTGAGGCATGGGGGCCTCCGCTGGTCCGGGGAACGCGGGGGCGGTGGTGGGGTCAGCGTGGCTGCCTGTGAGGAAGGAGAGGTGGCGGGGTTCGAGGACGGGGCCATCCTGGACGAGGACGACGCGTTCGATGGCGTTGCGGAGCTCGCGGACGTTGCCTTCCCAGGGGGCCGCGAGGAGGATTGGCTCGGCGGCGGGGGCGATGCGGTCGAAGCTCCTGCCGAAGCGTTCGCTGAAGTGGCGCAGGAAATGGCGGGCGAAGGGGAGGATCTCGTCGGGCCGCTCGCGCAGGGGGGGCACGTGGATGTAGCCGACGTTGATGCGGTAGTAGAGGTCGCGGCGGAACTCGCCCTTGGCGACGGCATCGGCGAGGCGGCGGTTGGTGGCGGAGAGGACGCGGACGCTGACGGTGGCCTCCTTGTGGGAGCCGACGGGGAAGAAGGTGCCGTGCTCGAGGAAGCGGAGGAGCTTGGCCTGGCTGTTGGGGTCGAGCTCGCCGATCTCGTCGAGGAAGAGGGTGCCGCCGTGGGCGGCCTGGATCTTGCCTGGGGCGCCTTCGGGGCGGGCGCCGGTGAAGGCGCCGGGGGCGTAGCCGAAGAGCTCGCTCTCGATGAGGGTGCGGGGGATCGCGCCGCAGTTGATCGCCACGAAGGGGCGGGTGTAGTCGTCGGGGTCGTGGTGGATGTAGCGGGCGAGGAGGTCCTTGCCGGTTCCGCTGTCGCCCTCGATGAGGACGGGGACTTCGGGGATGGCGCGGTAGCGTTCCGCGAGGGCGAGGAGGTCGCGGGTCTTGTCGGAGAACACGAGGATGGAGCCTGGGCCGAACTGCGCGTCGTAGGCCTGGCGCAGGAGGGCGTTCTCGTCGCGCAGGTGGCGGACCTCCAGGGCGCGCTGGAGGCTCAGGAGGATGGCCTCGTGATTGAGGGGCTTCTGGATGAAGTCGTGGGCGCCGCGTTTCATCGCGGTCACCGCCTTGGCGACGTCGCCCGCAGCCGTGTAGATGATGACTTGGCAGCGGGGGCAGATGGCCTTGAGCTCGGGCAGGAGATCGAGGCCGTCGCGGCCGGGCATGGCGAGGTCGAGGATCGTGGCGTCGGGCTGGAAGTCGGAGGCGACCCTGGGGGCGTGCTTGGGGTCGGCGACGGCGCGCACCGTGTGGCCGTGCTTCTCCAGCAGGCGGGTCAGGTGCTTCGTGACGACCGGGTCGTCGTCAATCAGCAGGACGTTGGGCATGGGGAGGCTCCAGGGGGAGTTCGATGCGGAAGGTGGTGCCCTGTCCTGGGGTGCTCTCGACGGAGATGGCGCCGCCGTGGGCGGCCAGGATCCGTTTGGAGAGCGAGAGGCCGAGGCCGACGCCCTCGGCGAAGCCGGACTGGAACGGGTTGAAAACGCGGGCGAGCTGCTCAGGGGGGATGCCGATGCCGGTGTCGGCGACCTCGGCCAGGATGCGGCCGGGGTCGCTCCAGGCGCGGAGGGTGACCCGTCCGCCCTGCGGCATGGCCTTGCAGGCGTTGAGGATGAGGTTGACGAAGACCTGTTCGAGCTGGTCGGGGTCGGCGACGAGCTCGGGGAGGCCTGCGGGCAGCTCGGCGTGCAGGTCCACGCGGCTCTTGCGGGCGTAGGCCGCCGTGAGCTGGCGAGCGGCGGCGAGGATGTCGGGGAGCCGGCACGGCCGCGGCATGGGCGGGCGCGCCTTGGAGAAGTCGAGGGCGCGCGACACCGTGTTGTCGATCCGCCGCAGGCAGGCCTCCAGGTCGTCGAGGCACTCCGCCTCCAGTTGCTTGTCGCCGCCCGAGGTGCGCAGGGTGCGCAGGGCCAGCGACATGCCGGCGAGCGGGTTGCGGATCTCGTGGGCCATCATCGCGGCCATCTCCCCGATCGCCGCCAGCCGCTGCGACTGGAGCAGCTCCTGCTCGAGGCGCTTCTGCTCCGTCACGTCCATGATGATCCCCTGGCGGAGCGTCGCCTGCCCGCCGGCGTCCGCCACGGGCAGCGAGTGGAATGCAGCATGGTAGACGCGCTTGCTGCGGCGGTGCACCGAGCGGAACTCCACGACGTAGGGCGCCGGGTCGTACATCGAGCGCCTCATCTGCTCGATCGCGCGCTCGCGATCATCCGGGTGGACACACTGGAATGCGATGCTGCCGTCGGCGTAGAACTCCTCGGGCTTGAAGCCCGTGAACCTCTCGACATTGCCGCTGATGAACAGGAAGACGGGCGGCCAGGCGGGCTCGGCCACGTAGACCACGCAAGGGAGGTGCTCGACGAGATGGCGGAAGCGCTCCTCGGAGTCCCGCAGTTCCTTGAGCAGCTTCTCGCGCTCGCAGCGTAGCTCGTACGCCGCGGTCACGTCGCGCACGATGCCGTAGACGCCAATGAAGCGCCCCGATCGGTCGAACTGCGGCCTCGCGTCGAAGAGGACGTGGACCTCGCGACCGTCCTTGTGCGGCACCGCGAATTCCTGCCCACGCAGCACCTGGCCCGACTTCAGTTGCTCCCAGATCTCCCCTGATCTTTCGATCTTGTGCGGGGGAATATACGCCGCATACGACGCGCCGAGCAGATCCGACGGCTCATAACCGAGCAGATCCCGGACCACCGCGTTCACATACGTGACACGTCCCTGTTCGTCCACGCAGAAGATGATGTCGGGAGCGTGCTCCACCACGCCCGCGAAGTCGATTTCCACCGCGTCATCCCTGAAAAACAAATGCCCCCATTGGGTTTCCCTGATTCTACCACACCCATCCAGACAGGTCAAGCAGCCTGTGCGCCTGGAGTATGGCCCCCTCGCATCATCCCCCAAGCATTTCCCCCCTTCACCTCGATAGTGGCAAATCACGGTGCCAAAAAGCGTGCCGAGCCGAAAGCCAGCGGCGGTCGCACACGTCACAGAGCTCGTCGTGGCATGGCCAAGTATGCTTCAGTCGGATGAGCCGAAAAAGAGAGACCCGCTCGGTAACCTCGGGATGCCACCTGCCGAGGGCATCGCCTCACTGTCTCAGCCCCTCTTCCGTCTCCTGCCTTCCTGCATTCCTTATGGACTTCTCGTCCGGCACCACGGGATCATAGCCGCCGCGACAGAACGGATTGCACCGCAGGACCCGCCAGGCCGCCAGCAGCGTGCCGCGAAGCACCCCCTTCCTGCGAATCGCCTCGACGGCATAGGCGGAACAGGTCGGCTCGAAGCGACAGCACGGCCCCAGCAGCGGCGACACGCACGCCTGGTAGCAGCGGATGAGGAGCACAAGAACCGACCTCATCTTCGTCCCCAGATTCAGGAGCCCCGCCCCTCCGTCGCGCGGCTCAGCAGGCGGACGATCTCGCTCGCGATCTCCTCGACGTGCGGCTCTCGCCAGTTCGTCGCGGGCACCACGATCAGGTCGAGCCCCTTGGGGAGGGCGGCCTTGTGGGTGCGGAACGCCTCGCGGATGAGGCGTTTGGTCCGGTTCCGCGCCACGGCGTTCTTCCAGCCGCGGCTCAGAGCGATCCCCAGGCGCGAGCGCGCCAGGCCGTTTGCCACGAACCGCACCTGGAGAAACCTGCCCCGCGCGCACCGCCCCTCCCGAAAGACCCGCTCGAAGTCCTTCCGCTCCCGCACCCGCTCCTCGCGCGAGAACCCCTGAGCCTTGAGCATCCTGTGCACCCCGCCCCCGCCCCGAGCCGATTCTAGCCGCGCGGCACCCCAACCGTCAAGGCTAAATAGGCTTCAGCGATTCGGCTCCTTCGGGGATGTAGGGGCGAACCTCGTGTTCGCCCTGATAACGGGCGACGGGCCCGATGAAGGTGGGCGAACACGAGGTTCGCCCCTACCCGCTGTTCTGAGCCGAATCGCTGAAGCCCATTTAGAGGACATTGAGCTCGACCGGGGCCGCCGTGTCGCGGAGGGCCGGCTCGTAGTACTGGTAGACCACCGAGCGCGGGGTCTTGGCCTTGACGGGGAACTTGGCGCGGAGGCGGTGGGTGAAGACGACGGGCTGGCCGCCCTGGAGCTCGCGGAAGTAGAGGATCACCTGGCGGCCCGTGACGCTGTAGCGCTCGATGACGCCCCGGGTCCTGAGGGTCTCGAAGGCGTCGGGGAGGAGCTCGAAGCCCGGCGGAAGGCCGAGGTCCACGATGGTCATGTTCGCCTTGCCCTCGCGGTTGTAGCGAAGGGTCACCTCGCAGGATAGGAGGTCGTCCTTCTTGAGCGTCGTCGTGTTGTAGGCGAGGCCAATCGAAAGCTCCTTCTCGGCCTTCGGGGCCTCTTCCCTGGGCCAGGGGACGGGGCTCGTAGCGGCGCACGAGCTCGGCAAACATGGCTTCCTCGCCTCGAAGAAAGGCGGCCAGGAGTTGCTCGTCGGTCGGCGGAGGCGTCATTGCGTCCCTCCATCCCCTTGGACTCCCCAGCGCCGCAACCGGATCACAAGAAACCTCGAAGCGGGCGAAAAAGCAAGCGGCATTTGCGCGCGGCGACGGTTTGTGCTTGAATGCAGCCCGTGTTGTTCCTCTCCTTTTTCCTGACGGAGGCTGCACGATGCGGCGAATAGGCGTGGCAGTGATGGCGTTGGCGGCGGTGGCGTTGCTTGCGGGTTGCGGGGGCGGCAGCAGCGGCAACTACTCGACGCCCAAGGCGACGGTCGAGACCATGATCGCAGCGGCGAAGGCGGGCAACAAGGATGGCATGATGGGCTGCTTCACCGACGATGCCCGCCGCAAGCTCACCGAGATCGAGAGGCTCTCCGAGCAAGTGGCCAAGGATGTGCCTCAGCTCGCCAAGGTCATGAACCAGAAGAAGGACGAAGGCGTCCGGCAGATGATGGAGGAGACGAAGAAGGCGAAGTTCGAGTTCGGCCAGGAGAAAATCGAGGGCAGCAAGGCGACCCTCGAGGTCACCAGCAACGGCCGCAAGGAGACGATGAACTTCGTCAAGGAGTCGAGCGGCTGGAAGCTCGACATGGGCATCTCCGACGAGCAGTTCGAGATGATGAAGAAGGGCATCGAGATGATGAAGTCCATGCCCAAGGGCCTGATCGAGGAAGGCGTGAAGAAGGGCCTCGAAGGCCTGAAGTAACCGCACCAGCCGCGGGTCGCTGGGAGCGGCCATGAGCCCGCGAATCCCCTGGTTGTCGTTCCTTCTGGTGCCCGCTGTCGCCTCCGCGGCGGCAGCGGGCACGACCATTGTGGTGAACGCCGGTCCCTTCCCCACCGTCGAGGCCGCGGCCCACGGCGAGGAGAAGGTGAACTGGCTCGATGCCGACCCCGCCGACGACATCGCGTGCACCGAATGCTTTGCGGCGCTCGAACTCCAGCACTACCTCCGCAAGATCACCGGCCGCGCCGACGACTTCCCCACCCACAGCTTCGACGCTCCCTTCGACGGTCCTGCGCCGGAGGAGGCGATCGTCATCACCAGCATGGCTGGCCTCCGCGCCCGGAAGCGTCCCGTGGGCCTGGCCATCAACGTGGAGCCGCTGAAGCTCGAGGCCCTCGGCCCCGAAGCCTATCACATCCATACCGCCTCAGAACAGGGCGGCCGGATCACGACGATCTTCGGCGTGGGCCGGCTGGGAGCCCTCTACGGCGTCTATGACCTGCTCCACAGGCTCGGCTGCCGGTGGTTTGCCCCCGGCGACTCGCACGAGGAGATACCGAGTCTCAAGCTCGACCGCCTGCCCGACTTCGACGTGACGGAGCGCCCGGCCTTCGCCACCCGCGGCTTCCACGCCTGGGAGGACCGCGGCAATCCCGCCTTCATCGTCTGGATGGCCCGCAACCGCCTGAACTACTGGTGCGTCGAGCAGGGCGGCCACCCCTTCCTCCACAAGCTCGGCATCCGGATGGCCGGAGCCGCCCACGACGCCCAATCGCTCTTCCTCAATCCCGCCTCGCCCTATCCCTACAATCATCCCCGCTTCGACGGCGACGAGGCGAAGCCGAAGGACCCCTATCCCCTCAGCGACCAGTTCCAAGGAGACGCGGGCAAGGATGGGAAGCTGAGCACGTTCGAAGCGCATCCCGAATGGTTCGCGCTGGAGGGCGGAAAGCGCGTGCCCGGCATCCGCGGGGACGGCGGCACCAACTTCTGCACATCCAATCCCCATGCGGTCGCCGAGTTCATGAGGAGCTTCGTCCAGGCCATCGCCGAGGGGCGCTACCGCGACGCGAACGTCATCCGCTTCTGGACCCTCGACGGCGGCAAGTGGTGCACGTGCGAGCCCTGCAAGGCCCTCGGCATCCCGACCGACCGCAATCTCCTCCTCGTCCGCCGGCTCGATGAGGAGATCAAGAAGGCGCGCGCCGCCGGCAAGATCAACCGCCCCATCGCCATGGAATTCCTCGCCTACGCCGACGTCCTCCAGCCCCCCACCCGTCCCCTCCCCGCCGACTTCGATTACCAGACCTGCTACTCCACCTTCTACCCCATCGTCCGCTGCTACGTCCACCGTTTCGACGACCCCGCCTGCGCCACGAACGCCCGCTATGCGAAGCAGCTCCAGGGCTGGGTCGCCGACCCCGCCCGCCACTTCACAGGCCAGCTCTGCATCGGTGAGTACTACAACGTCTCCGGCCACAAGTGCCTCCCCATCTGCTTCATGCGCACGATGGCCAACGACATCCCCTTCTACCACAAGGTCGGCGCCCGCCACTTCCACTACATGCACGCCACCACCGGCAACTGGGGCACCAAGGCCCTCACCAACTACCAGATGGCCCGCCAGCTCTGGGAGGACTACTTCGTCCGCCGCTACGGCCCCGCCGCCCCGACCATGCGCCGCTTCTATGAATCCCTCGAGAAGATGCTCTCCAGCGTCAGCGAGCTGAAGTACGGCCTCGCCCGCCGCCTCAACGCGGGGGCGAAGGACCTCTTCCCCAACTCCCACCTGCGCCTCCGCCGCGAGCCGGGCCTCCAATGCGACGGCCCGACGCTCGAAGAGATCGTCGCCGCCGCCAAAGAATGCCGCGCCCTCATCGCCCAGGCTGTGGGCGGGGTGTCCTCACCCCGCGACGCGCAGCCGGGGTCTGCTCCGAGCGGAGCCGAAGGGGCGGCTGTGCCCCACGAACAAGCGGAGCGCATCAAGGCGCGCATCGCCGAGGACGAGCGGCTCTTCGCCTACGGCGAGCGCACTGTCCTCTACTTCCACGAGTGCGCCCAGGCATTCACCCTCGCCCGCGCGGGCCAGCCCGACGACGCCCGCCGCCACCTCGCCGAGGCCCAGCGCCTCGCCGCCCTCCTCCGCCAGGACACGGCCTCGACGAAGCTCTCCTCCAGCCACGCCAACTCGCCCGACGCGCTCACAGCCAGCTTCGCCGCCGGAGCGCTCGACCACATCGGAAAACTCCTCGCCCCGCCCAAGTAGAGCAGAATTGCCAACGACACGCCTTCCGTGTATCCTGGGCAGGAGATGACGGGCATCCTCGGCACCGTTGCGGCGGATCGCGCAGGCGCCGGTCGAGCTCACGCGTCGCCCCCATCAGGGCATCGAGGCAGGCAGCTCGGCGCGGCTCGTGAACTAAGGACTGCTAAAGCATGACGCCACGGCTACGGCGTCCTCCGAATCGTCCTGGCGAGCCCTCTATACCTCGTGCAAAGGAGAACACATGCCGGTCAGCAAGGAGACACTGCGGATCCTTCGTACTGTCCGCACCTCGGACCTGTCGGACGCCCTCGATTCCCTGGGGCTTCAGCAACGGTACGAGATGGATCCGGCCATGCGCCCGCTTTACCCCGGCATCCGGTTCGCCGGGATCGCCCACACGGCCGAGTACGACTTCATCGACAGGCCGCTGGAGGCCATGTCCTACGAGGAGTTCGACGAGCGGCAGTACAAACCAGGCTCCGAGGGCCTCTGGCACGAGGCCGGGCCGTGGGGGGCGCCGGATGAGGTGCTGGTCATCGATGCGAAACGAAGCCGGGCCGGCATCCTCGGCTCCGCTAACACCCTCGGTGGCCGCATCAAAGGGGTCGTCGGGTATGTCATCGACGGAACGTGCCGGGACTCCTGTGAGTGCGTGATCCAGAAGACGCCGGCCTTCTGCACGGTGCGTTCCCCGGCGCATCCCATGGGACGGATCGGCCCGGTTTCGGACAGCCAGCCGATCGTCTGTGCCGGCGTGCGCGTCGAGCCTGGCGACGTGATCGTCGCCGACGACGACGGCGTCATGGTCGTGCCCCAGGGAGTGGCGGACGAGGTGGCCCGACGGGCTGATCTCATTCAGGACAAGGATCGCCCCGGCCGGCGGAAGAGCTACGAGGCTCTCGGCCTGCCGCTGGACGACACGGTTCAGTAGCGAGTTCGCCGCCACACAAAAAAGGCACAGTGAGAGACTATCTCAAAACACTCATCTGAAGAACGACGCAGAGCGTCGAAGATGTCCCGTCCCCGCGCACAGCACGGGGACGAGCGTTCTGAGATAGTTTCTAACACTACAACGCTAGTTTGTGCGGGAAAGTGGCCCTAAAGCCAAGAGAATACGTGACTTAAGGAGCCGGCTCCCATCCCGTGTCATGCCGAGCTTGTCGAGGCATCTCTCTTCGCCCCTGGGAGAAGAGAGATTCCTCGACTTCGCAAGGCTCCGCTCGGAATGACACGTTCCTTAGCACTACAACGCTAATTCAGAGCGCGTGCGTGGCTGCAAGATGTTGAAAGGCAATCACTTACGGATGCAGCGGCCCCGCGGGCCGGACGGGAAGGGCAGCCGCAGCCGGGCCTCGAGCACAGGCCCCTGTTATCTTGCGCTCCTCCGCGGGGGGGCGCAAGATGCACGACTATGTAACTACAGGGGTCTTCTGGAGATAACCGCCCCATATTGCCATCTTGCGCCCCCGCGCAACAAGGGAGGGGCGCAAGATGGGGCGGCCGGACGGTGGGGCGGTCAGGAATCCAGCGTTGTAGTGTTAGGCCATCGCGGTCTTTCGGGGAATCTAGCGTTGTAGTGCTAATGCCCGAGGGCATTGTCTTCAGTCCCGAAGGGACAACAGGACTTGGCCCGCATTTCTCACCAGCCGGCCCAGCTCCGAAGGAGCGATAGGATTTTGCCGGCGGCGTAAGCCGCCGGAAAGAGGGGTTCAAAGGGTCCAGCCCCGACGGGGCGGCAGAAACGGTCTGTCCTTTCGCCCCTCCGGGGCTGGGTTCTCTTTCGCCCGCGATCCGGCGGCTTACGCCGCCGGCTAGTGCGCCTGCAAGCGTGGTGGTCAGAGGGGTGCAAGTCCCCTCCAGGCATACGCGCTCCGGCCTGAAACCGACTGCTACTGCGTCGCCGTGAGGCG
>Ga0315274_10007260_pt1 | contig 16060 bp, 10 predicted proteins | sample YL17G02_20_MG_FD_203700 | JGI IMG/M metagenome (GOLD analysis project Ga0315274, IMG submission 203700) | Sediment microbial communities from Yellowstone Lake, YNP, Wyoming, USA - YL17G02_20 | ecosystem: Environmental > Aquatic > Freshwater > Lake > Sediment | place: USA: Wyoming | collected...
AGAGCACGGCGAGACATGGAGGGATCGGTTGGACCCCACGGGATGACCGCGAGCCATCGAGCCGCCCGGCCCCCCGCGCGGTGGTCACCTCCGCCAAAGCACGTACCCCCCGGCGGTACGGCGAGGTCTTGGCGAAAGATCGGATCCGGATCCGAAAATGATCGGACCCAGCTCCGGAGCCCGCGATCCTGGAGAAGCCAAGTCTTTCCTCGCTCGAAGTCAGCTCTGCCCCTGACCCCAGGCAACGTGCCGGAGCCCTGTCCTCCGTTCGCTGCGCCAGCCTGGCTCGCAAAGCCTGTCTCAATGTCCATGTGCCTCACGGAGACGACGGCTTGGCCGGCTGATAGGCGAAGATAGCCACCGCGCCTTGGTGGTAGATCTGCACATACCCTGGCGAGCTCAACATAGACCCGTAGAGGTCAACAGGGTTCTCTTCATCCCCTTCGCCGGGCATATGCGTTACCAGATAGACATGTGTATAGGGGGACCGGGCCCTTACTGCCCACTCCTCCAGGCAGCGGGTGGATTCGTTCATGCAGACCTGCAGATCGGAGTGCAGGCTCCAGCGCCTGTCGAAGACCCGGGCGGGAAACCATTCGTATCCCTGGGGAGTCGCCAGACTCGCGCGGCCCGCTAGCGCGGGGAACCATTCGGAGACGTAGTCGGTGCCCGCCGGGCCGATTCCTGAGATCACGGCAAACTGGCTCGTGGCAGGTGTATTCGCGCGGATCCACTCCATCGCTTGGCGTTGAGGTTGCGTTAGAGCTTCCCGGGGAGCTGCAAGGTAGGCAGCGATCAGCAGGTAGAGGAGGAAATACCCCGTCGCGAGTTTCGCCGCCCATCTGCCGGTCCCGGGAGTATCGGGGATCCCTTCGGCTAGAACGGTCCGAGAGCGATACATGCTAGAAGTCGGGGTCGCTTGTGGCGGATCGTCACGCACACCCGCCAGCCCTGGGAGGACTACCTGTTCAAAACCGATTCCGACAAGCAGGGCAGTGGGGATTACTGCATAGGTTGCGGTCAGACGAGTCTCAAACATAAACACGGCTGCCAACCAGGCAGGGACCAGGTACTGTCTTCTGTGCAGGCTCAGGAACAACCCCAGCAGGGCAAACACCGCCTGCAGGGTCAGGAAAGGCTCATTGGTTTGCAGAAACAGGAAGGGGGCAAGGAGAGCGCTCCACCAGCGCGTGCCAGCTTGGAATGCAGCCAAGAAGGGGCCCAGACCGTGGCGGGCGATGCTTACCCACCACCAGGGCGCAGTCATGAGCAGCGCTCCTGCCGCAACCACGAAGGAGTCGACCAACCCGCGCCGGTTGGGTCGCAGAAAAAGGAGAAGGACGGCAATGCTGTAGAACGTGAACCAGGCCACGACCGGGTGGCTGAGCACCGTCAATCCTGCGAAGACCGCGGTGGTGACCAGATAGATTCTCTGGCCGCTGGAATAGAGGAGGGCTGCATGGTGGAGCGCCAAGATACAGAAAAGGAAGCCAAGCGCCCGCGGCAGACCCCCGCCTACGATCATGAAATCAAAGGCGGTTGGGAGCAAGGCGAAAGAAAACGCTGCGATCGCTGCTGCGAGTTGGGACTTGAGCAGGTTGCGGGCCAACAGGTAACAGGCCGGTATTGTGAGAATGCTGATCAGCGACGGCAGAACCCTTATCAAGTCTAGGAGACTGGCCCCCGTCAGAGTGGAGAGCAGGCCTGTGAGGTAGAAAGACAGCGGCGGATACAGGAATGGGATGGAAGCAAGGTTGTAGTTCGAATACATGGGCAACCGGTAATGCGCCGCCTGGATCTCCTGGACAAACGTGAAGAACAACCCGCCGTCGTTGAGCGGGAAGCCAGAGGGCAGGACGTTCGCCAGGCGAACGAATGCTCCAAGGAACGTGGCCGATAGCCCCGCAAGGAAATCAGCACGCTTCACGAGATTGGATTGACTCATGACCCCAGGCTAGGCCTCTTCTTGGGCGGTCTGCATCGGCACTCTCTTCCCCAGGGCCGGTACCAGGCGGATACTGGGAAACGCCCGTCCGGCTACCCAGTCTACGATGCCGGGCGCCCTCCACACGCAGCGGGAATGCCAGGTTCACTTGCCTTGTTCGGCGTCGAGGAGACAGCGCTCGCCGCAATAGTAGCCCCGCTCATCCCCCATGAGCAAGACACGTGCCTCGTCGGCAGCGGTCCTTCGGCAACCTGCGCGGCACGTATGTCACCTACTCCACAATCCATGAATGCTTCAGTGGACCCCCTCCCTTTCACGACGTCGGCTAGTCGAGGGCTCCGGTCACTTACTCCGAGAGCACGGAAGTCATCAGCGGGGAGGCGAAGCTGCGCCCCGCCCGGATCGGGTGCAGCCTTCCGTGGCTACGTGGCCCTCGGTCAGCTCCAGAACGACTATCACCGCCGCGAAGACCCACGCCTTTGTTCGGGTGCATGTCACCGCGCCTCGCCTTCCGCCGGCAATCCGAGCATCTCCGGGGTCACGCGGGACGACAGATGGAAGAACACATGGTAGCTGCCGATCGAGGCCTCCTCGAAAGAGACCCCCAGACCGGTGAGGCCCTGCCGGATCACTTCATCGAGGTCGGGATGGTTGGTGGTGATGTACGCGACCGATGCGCTCTTCTCCACACGCTCGTCGTAGGGCGAGTAGCGGTCGTCGCGAGGCGTGTAGCGCATGTCGACATGGTACGGGAGGCGCGGGACGTAGATTAGCTCTTCTGCAGACAAGAAGGCCAGCGGATAGGCCACCCAGTAGTTAGCGTAGCCAGCACGCTCGTCGTTCTGCATCAGGAATCGGATCAGCTCATTGTCCGACTGGTGATCAATTCGCGTTACGGGGTCGAACTGAGTGGTCAGCCCAGGAGGGTTTCGGCTCACGCCGTCGATGATTCCCCACAGGTTGAACGCCAGGACCAGCACCACGGTCGACGCCAACCAGCGCCTCCCGCCACGCGACACCACATCATGCATCATGCTGCCGGCGAAGAATGCCATGGGCACGGCCAGGGGCAGGAAGTACCGGCCCGAAGGGTCTGCCCCAAACGGCGTCAGTACGAATCCGATCAGGGTGGTTGCCCCCACCCCGGCGACCATGGCGCGGCCCATGGGGGCTGCGTCCGGCCGGCGCAGCGCCGACAGGGTATGCACATTCACCGCAGACCAGAAAGCCAGGCTGAACGGCAGGAGCGGGAGCGCGAGCCATCGGGCATCCCATGGCGGCCGGAAACCTAGGATGACGGTGCTGCCAAGGAGCGCCAAGTTGCGCCCGTGCTCCAGCCACGCTGCCAAGAGGCTGCTCGGCGAGGCACCGGCAATGGCCGACCCGAGGAGCTCCTGGACCACTAGCTCGGCCCCATGACTGGCGGCCCACACGAGAAGCGGCGCCATGCCCACGGCCACCCCGGCAGCAGCCGCGAGCCACCCACGTCCTCGCAGCCTGTCATGACGCTGGTGCCAGGCAAGCGCTGCCGCCGCTGGCAGTGAATACACCAGCGACAGCCCAAACGCCCAGAACGCCAATCCCGCCAGCAGGCCCCACAACGCGCACAGACCGGGGCTCGCCTCGCGCTCCATCAATGTCAGGGTGAGCAGAAGGATCAGGTTGCCGAGGAGAAGCGCCTCCCCATAGCCTCCGAGTGAGACGGAGGTATACAGCAGGACATTCACCGGCGGGACAGCCAGCAACAGGCCGGCAACCGAGCCGGCGATCATGGAACGGGTCAACCGCCATGTGAGCACCACCGAGGTGAAGACCGTGCCCGCGTAGAGCAGCAGCTGGATCCAGCGGATCACCTCGACCCGCTGGCCGAAAGCGGCGAACCCGAGCGCCACGAGCGCCGCGTCCAGGCTGCCCATGTACGCTTGGCCGTAGAAGAACGCCGTCCAGCGCCCTTGCAGGAAGTGGCGCGCCATGAGGGCGACGACGGCCTCGTCCGAGTTGAAGGGCATGCTATTGGTGAGGAAGACTGCGAGCTTCAGCAGGGCGGAGGCCAGCGCCATCCCGCCTGCAACCCCGAGGACACGGCCCGGGACCGAGTCCCGGATGCGAGGCTTGTCTCCTTCCACTATAATCGCCGCGTGCGCTGGCAACGTTGGCTGCAACCCCTGGTCCTGATTCCCCTGCTGGCGTTTGCCATCCGGCTGATCCCCGGCCCGCGCCTCATCGACGACGCCTACATCACCTTCCGCTATGCACGCAACCTGCTCGCCGGCCTGGGCCCTTTCTACAATCCTGGCGAACCGGTTCTGGGGACCACCACCCCGCTGTACGCGCTGATCCTGGCGGCCCTGGGGCTGCTGACCGGTGGATCCGCAGCTCCGTTCCCTCTGCTGGCAACGGTTGTCAACGCCGTCGCCGACGCCCTGACCTGCGCGCTCTTGGTCGGTCTCGGTCGCCAGTTGGGGAAGAGCCGGGCGGGCATTGCCTCCGCTCTCGTGTGGGCCATTGCGCCCTGGTCCGTGACCTTCGCCATCGGCGGAATGGAGACCAGCGTCTTCATCGCCCTGGGCAGCGCCACATTCTACTTCCATTCGAAGCGCCGACCAATCAGCGCCGCACTCTGCGCTTCCCTCGCCCTGCTGACCCGGCCCGATGCGCTGCTTCTGTTGATCCCTCTGGCAGTGGAGCGATTACGCCGGGCATGCAGGCCCGGCCGGACCGGCGCCCGCCTGCCGATCACTGTGCCGGAGCTACTCGTCCTCGTTGGGCCCCTGGTGGCGTGGGGGGCGCTGTCGATCGCACTCTACGGGACGCCGATCCCGCACAGTCTGGCGGCCAAAGCTGTTGCCTACTCGTTACCGCGGGAGGCCGGGCTGGTACGCCTGGCCCAGCACTACGCCACCCCTTTCCTTGAGAGTCAGATCCTCGGGCCCTGGTGGATCGCCGTGGGGCTTCTCGTCTATCCTGCACTCTACTTCCTGGGCTGGCTGCCGATACTCCGCCGCGATCCCTCCTCCTGGCCATTGGTCGTCTTCCCCTGGGTCTACTTCCTTGCGTATGCTATCGCCAATCCTCTGCTGTTCCGTTGGTACCTGTCCCCTCCCCTGCCCATCTACTTTCTGGGCATCGCCTTTGGGGTCGACCGATTGGCGACCGACCTGCGGCGACCGGCAGTCTTCTACGCTTGCTTCGGGCTAGCAGTGGCCTCCACTCTCGCTGGGTGGACGCTGAGGCCCGATCACGGCCCGCGCAACCCCGCCCCGCAGATGGCGTACGTCCAGCTGGAGCTTCAGTATCGTCAGGCGGCCGAACGGCTGCGCGGCGAACTTCCCCCCGGGACGGTCCTGGCCGCCGCCGACGTGGGGACCCTCGGCTACGAAACCGGAGCGCGCATGTTGGACACGGTAGGCCTGGTATCGCCAGCCTCCTCCGATTACTATCCGCTCCCGGCAGACAAATATGTCATCAACTACGCGATCCCGAGCCAGCTGATCCTCGACCGGAACCCGGACTACGTGGTCTTCCTCGAGGTCTATGGGCGGAACACGCTGCTGCGCGATGCCGTGTTCGGCCGCCGGTATGAGCTCATCGATACACTTCCGTCCGACATCTACGGCTCGCGTGGAATGTTGATCTACAAACGACGTTGTTGCGCCTTCTGATCAGGTCAGCGGTCCCCAAACGCAAGAGGCGCGCCGCCCCGATGTCGATGCCGGGCGGCGCGCCTCTTGGGCGTATGTGCGGCGGACTCTACTCGTGCAGGTAGTCTGCCAGACGACGACGATGGCTGGGATGCCGCAGGCGGCTGAGCGCCTGGGCCTCAATCTGCCGCACCCGCTCGCGGGTGACGCCCATCTTGCGGCCGACTTCCTCGAGCGTGTACGACTGACCGTCGAGCAGCCCGTAACGCAACTGCAGGATGCGGACCTCACGTGGCGGGAGCATGTTGAGGACTTCTTGCAGATGCTCGCGCAGGAGATTGAGCGTCACGATCTCAGCCGGGGCGGGGGACTCCTCATCCTGGATGAAGTCGCCCAGGACCGAGTCTTCCTCTTCGTCGGTGGGCGTCTCGAGCGATAGCGGGCGGCGCGCCACCTGGATCATGTTCTCGATCTTCTTCGGCGTGACCTCCAGCGATTCGGCGAGTTCGTCGATCGAGGGGTCACGTCCCAGACGCTGGGTGAGCTGGTGCGAAACCCGCAGCAGCTTGTTGATCTGGTCGCCCATATGGACGGGAACGCGGATCGTCCGGCCCTGGTCGGCGATGGCGCGGGTGACCGCCTGGCGGATCCACCACGTGGCGTAGGTGGAGAACTTGTGGCCGCGGCGGTAGTCGAACTTCTTGGCCGCACGGATCAACCCAATGTTGCCCTCCTGGATCAGGTCCAGGAACGGCACACCGCGGCCCATATACTTCTTGGCCACGCTGATGACCAGGCGGGAGTTGGCGGTGATCAGGTGCTCGCGGGCCGCCCACCCATCCTCGACGGTATTCCGCAGCTCCAGGCGCTTGCGCGCCGTCCCCGGACCGGCGGCCATGGCCTCACGGGCGCGCTTGCCGCGCTCGATGCGCTTGGCGAGCGAGACCTCCTGCTCGGCGGTCAGCAGGGGGACCCGGCCAACCTCCTTCAGGTACAGCCCGACCGTGTCGTCGGCATCGACGTGGCTCAGGTCATCCTGTGCCTCGCCGTCGGCACGCTCGTCTTCAACCAGGTCTTCTTCGGGGCCTTCCTCGGTCTCGGCGACCTCGTCGAGGTAGGTAACGCCCGCGGCCAGCAGGGCGGCGTAAGCTTCCTCGAGTTGATCGAGATCGCGCTCCGCGTCGGGGAAGAACGCCAGGATATCGTCGATGGTGACGTAGCCCCGCTCACGCCCAATCTCGATCAGCTGGTCGATGGCCGGGTTCTCTTCTTCCGGGGCCACCTGTTCTTCCGAAGGTGCCTCGCCGAGGCGCGCCTCGTCGTCCTCGATCGGGAGGGACATCTGCCGCGTCCTGGCCAGCTTGGGTCTGTTCGTCGTGCGCTTCTTCGGCTTCGTCATCGTGTACCCAGAATACGTCCAATCATGGGCCCAGGCAACGCGTTCGCGGAAGCCCGGGACCCTACAGCTATGTATACAAACTACACCGTCTTTGTTAACTTCCCGCAAGCGCGGCGGGACGGCCCGAAGGCCCAGCCTCTCCGTCTAATCATTCAGTTTCCGGCGGGTTCCGGCGTCCACGTGGCGATAGGGGATGGCGTTTCGCTCGGTGTGGGCGTGGGCGGGTACGGCAGCGGGTCCAGCAGCGACAGGACGTCGCTCAGCGAGTATTCATTCAGCAAGACGATGCCAATCTGTCCTGGCACCGTAGCATAGAACACCCCTCCCGTCGGATTGGCGCGCCCAATTGCGAAAGAGCGGGTTAAGTCGCCTTTGAAGAAGACGGTCACCTGGCGGGCCGGCTTGGCCAGTCCAAAAGGCGCCAGGTCGGCCGGAGCCGGCAAACTCCCCCTCGGCCGCGGCGACAGCAGCGCGTTGACAGCCCATTCGACCCGGGCGGCGTCGGCTGCGCCTTGCACGGGCTCCACCATCCGCCAGGGCGTCTGCTCGTCCCCACGGCGGACCTCGAGCGCGGTGCCGGTCTGCAGGTCTTCCAGGCGCAGTCCGACGATATCGGTCGCCGGCACGGACCAAAGCGGCTCAGGCGTGGGGGTGGCGTCGACGTCCGGCGCCTCACCGGGCCCGGGCCGGGTACGCGTCCAGACGATCGCCGCACCCAGCAAGACGGCGAAGGCGCCCAGAAGGATCCAGGTCGAACGACGGATCATTCCGCCCTGCCTCAAGGATGCCGCCGCCGGCTGAGCCAGACGTAGATGCCGGAGGCGATCACGGCGCCTGGGATCACGATCACGGTCAGCAGGAAGATGAGCCCCACGGCCTGCGTCGTCGGGGGAGTAACAAAGCGCGGCGTGCTCTGCTTGGGCGTCAGGCTGATGAGGGCCTCCTGTCGGGAGGCCCAATCGATGGCGTTGATCAGCAGGTCGCCATTGCCGTAGTTGAAGAACTCCGCGTTGGTGGCAAAGTCCGAGTCCCCAACGACGACCAGGCGCGCGTTCTTCGCCGCGTCCTCGCCCACCATGGCCAACGTCAGCGGCCCCAGGTTGTCTTCCTCGGGCACATAGTCGAGAGAGCCGGCGGCAATCGACTCAGTGTTGGTCTTGCCCCACGAGTCGGCGCCGGTGAGCACCAGCGGGGTGAGCCCCGCCGGCGAGGGCCCGGTCGACGCCAGGCTGCGCGCCGCGGGGAAGTAGGACACCAGGTTCCCCAACCGCTCGGTGATTGGATGTGAAGCATAGCGATCCGCCACAGCGGTCAACGGCTGAGTGGATCGCAAGTCGACCACCAGGTCCGCCCGGGCCTGCACCCCCCAGGCAGTCTCAAGGTACGGGACCAGCGCGTCGCTGGCCATGGCCTCGGCATCGGACAGGACCGGATCCAGCAGGACGACCAGCGAACCTCCCTGGGCGACATACGCCTCCAGCCGTTGGAGCTCGGCCGGGGGTATGCCGATCGTCGGGCCGGCGATCACCACCGCCCGCGCGTCGGCCGGGACGCCCGTCTCACTCACCAGGCTCAGCGACGCCACTTCATAGTTCTTGGATTGCAGTGCGTCGCGTACCTGGCTGTAGCCAAGCGCCTCCGTGGATTCGTGGTCGCGCTCACCGTGTCCGCTCAGGAAGTAGACCTTCCGCGCCTCAGGGTTCGCCAGCCGGACGATGGCTCCCGTGATCTCCTGCTCCGTTGGGGAGGAGGTGACCTCCGATGCATCGCCCAGGACGACGACGATCGTGCCGTCGCGCGTCACGCCGTAGCGGTCGGCCGACACCGGATCAGCACGAGGGTCGACGAATGTGTAGGTGACGTTGTCGCCGCCGCTACGCCAGTACTGATCGAGCAGCGGGCGGATGGCGTCGCGTGACTGATTGAGTTCCGGTGTATAGAAGCCGATCACTTCAACCGGCTGCCGTAGTTCGGAGAGGGCCAGCTGCGTTTCCGTTGTGAGGGTGTATTCCTTGTCCTCGGTCAGGTCGATCTGCTGCGTGTTGGTGAACGCCAGGTAGCTGAGCACCCCCAGGATGCCGGCAAACGCCAGGCTGACCAGGACCGCGTTGCTCCCGTAGCGCGCCTGCCGACCCGCGATGGCTTTGCGGATGCGCTGCGGATCGAGCAGCACCCCGGCGGCGGACAGGCCGATGATCAGGCCCAGCCCGATGCGGATAGTGAGGTCGAATTGGCGGTTGACGATCCCCCAGGCACCGGTGGCGAGCAGGGCCACTCCGGCCAGAATGAAGGCCGCCGGTGCGAGCCGCTTGCGCAGATCGGGCCTCATCGCCACCTCCGCGCCTGCACAACCTGGGTACCGAGGAAGAGAGCCAGTGCGGTCAGGCTCACGAAGTACACCGCGTCGCCCAGATCGAGGACGCCGCGGTAGAAGTTGTTGTAGTAGTGATCCACGAAGCTCAGGTAGCCGGCCAGCTGCGAACCGGCGCCGGCCCCCGAAGACAACCCGCCGACGATCCACAGACCGAGCATCACGCCCAGCGCCACGAAGAACGCCGCCACCGGACTGCGAAACAGCGCCGAGACAAAGACGCCGATGGCCAGCATCGCCGCCACGGCCAGCAGCAGGCCGAGGTAGGCCGCCAGCAGCGTGCCCTGGTCGATCCCCGGGCTGGTCATACGGTGAAGGATGAGCGGATACACCCACGTGGCCGCCAGCACAACCGCGACGAACCCGAAGGCGCCCAGCCACTTGCCAAGCACGAGCTCCCAGTCGCGCAGCGGCGCGGTCTGCAGCAGCTCCATCGTCCCCATCCGGTACTCATCCGCCAGCAGGCGCATGGTGATCGCCGGCGTGGCGAAGAGCAGGATGGTGACCATCGGGCCGATCACCATGCGGCCGTCCGGACTGACCTGGCCCGTCTGCAGGCCGAAGTAGATGTTGATGAAGAAGATGCCGCCCAGGACCAGGTACAGCATGGTCGCCAGCGCGTAGGCGATCGGCGAGACGAAGTACAGGCGGAACTCGCGGCTGGCGACGATCCACAGATTGCGCATCTCTAGCCTCCCGCCTGTGCGTCGTTCTCTTCGCGCGTGAGCTGGAGGAAGATCTGCTCCAGACTGATGCCCGCCGAGCGCAGCTCGAGAAGGTCAAAACCCGCCTCGACGATCCTTCGCGCCACCAGCGGACGCAGGTCCTTGCCCGGCGCGGTAGCGACCTCGACCTCCCCGTCGTGCCCACCCGACCGGATCCCGGTTACCCCCGGGATAGCCTCCAGCATCCGCGTCAATTCGGGAGTCGTCGCCGCGACAACCACCGTCAGACGCTCGGCGCCCGCCAGCTGTGCCTGCAGGTTGCCCGGCGTGTCCTCGGCCACGATCGTGCCGTGGTTGATGATCAGGACCCGGTCGCAGACCTGCTGCGCCTCGGGCAGGATATGGGTCGACAACAGCACCGTGCGCTCGCGTCCAAGCTCCTGAATGATGCGCCGTACCTCAATGATCTGCGCCGGGTCCAGCCCAATCGTCGGCTCATCGAGGATCAGGACGTCCGGACGGTGAATGAGGGCCTGGGCAAGACCGACACGCTGGCGCAAACCTCTGGACAAGTTGCCGATGTAGCTCCGCGACCGGTCAAGCATGTCGACCTGCTCCAGCACTTCATCGATTCGATTGTCGAGTTCCGGGACACGCCGCAGTGCCCCCATGAAGGCCAGGTATTCGAAGACGGTCATCTCGGGATACAGCGGCAGAGTCTCGGGCACATATCCCACGCGCCGCCGAACCTCGAGCGATTGGTCGACGACGTCAAAGCCGGCGACGCGCGCCGTGCCGCTGGTTGGCGGCATGTACCCGGTCAGGATGCGCATGGTCGTCGTCTTGCCCGCCCCGTTGGGTCCAAGGAAGCCGACGATCTCCCCGGGCCTGGCGTGGAAGTTCAGGTTCTGGATGGCGGGGAATGCCCCGTAGAACTTGGTCAGGCCTTCAACTTCGATCATAGGCTCCCTGCCGCAGGGCGAAACGTGGACCGTGGGGGAGGCGAACAAAAAGCACCCCGCCCGGCGAACTCACCGGCGTGTGCTCTCAGGTCCCATTGGGGCATGAGTCGCACCCTCGAAAGACTATACAGAAGCGCCGCAGCCTGTGTCAAGCATCTGTCCACTCTCTCACCGAATGCTTACCTGGGGTGCGATGCTTGACAGGTCATGTGCCGGACTGTACAATCGCCTTGTTTCCCCCTTAATGTACGGATTTCCCCACAGGAGGGTAGTGGTCGATGCATGGCCTGACGACACTCGAGCAGACCGCGATTTGGGCCGTCTTTGGTGTGGCGATCCTGGGGCTGGCGTACGCCGTCTTCCTCAGAAGCCAGATCCTGCGGGAGGACCGGGGCACAGCGAAGATGCAGGAGGTCTGGGGCGCGATCCGTGACGGCGCCGATTCCTACCTGCGCCGGCAGCTTCGCTCGGTCCTGCCGCTCATCGTCCTGCTCACCGTCGCCCTCTTCCTTTCCGTGTATATCGTGCCTCCCACCCCGGAGGCGCTCGAGCGCTTCGCGGACCAGTCTGAATCGCAAGTCCGGCTGATCATCGGCCTGGCTCGCGCCGTGGCCTTCGTGATGGGCGCCGGCTTCAGCCTGACCGTCGGCCAGATCGGCATGCGCATGGCTGTGCAGGCCAACGTGCGCGTGGCCTCCGCCTCGCGGCGCTCGTTCGGTGACGCGCTGCGCATCGCCTACCGGGCCGGGACAATCACCGGCATGCTCACCGACGGCCTCGGCCTGCTGGGCGGCACGACGATCTTCATCGTCTTGGGCATCGCCGCCCCGGACGCGCTGCTCGGTTTCGGCTTCGGCGGCACGCTGCTAGCCCTCTTCATGCGCGTCGGAGGCGGCATCTTTACCAAGGCAGCGGACGTCGGTGCGGACCTTGTGGGAAAGGTCGAGGCGGGCATCCCGGAGGACGACCCGCGCAACCCGGCGGTCATTGCGGATCTGGTGGGCGATAACGTCGGCGACTGCGCCGGCATGGCGGCGGATATCTTCGAGAGCTACGAGGTCACCATCGTCTCCGGCCTGATCCTGGGCCTGGCGCTGTGGCACCTCACCGGCCGCATGGAGTGGATCGTCTTCCCGCTCGTCGTGCGCGGCATTGGCGTGTTGTCTTCGATCATCGGGACGTACGTCGTGCGCGGCGGACCGGGCCAGACGGGTAACGCCATGGCGGCGATATTCCGCGGCTTCCTATCGTCGGCGGCGATCTCGGCCGTCCTGTTCTTCACCGCCGGCTACCTGTACATGAACAGTCGAGGGATGGATGCCTGGGGCGGTTGGTGGCGCACGCCGCTGGCGGTGGCGGTCGGTCTCCTGCTGGCCATCCTGATCGATCGGCTGACGGAATACTTCACCGGGACGCACAACACGCCGGTCAAGGAGATCAAGCGTGGCGCCGACACCGGCCCGGCAACGTTGATCCTGCAAGGCCTCGCCGTCGGCTATGAGTCATCGGTGTGGTCGATCCTGGTCATCGCCCTGACGATCGTGGCCTCCATTGGCATTTTCGGCACCATTCCGGGGGTGGAAGGGGTGGACCGGACGACCTTCATCCTCTACGGGGTTGCCATGACCGGCATCGGAATGCTGACGCTGACCGGCAACAACGTAGCGATGGACTCGTTCGGGCCAATCGCCGACAACGCCAACGGGATCGGCGAGATGTCGTGGTCTGGCCAGACGGATCCGGAGACGGTGGCCGCCCAGAAGATCATGGCCGACCTGGACGCAGTTGGCAACACGACCAAGGCGATCACCAAGGGCGTGGCCATCGGATCGGCGGTCATCGCCGCCGTCTCGCTGTTCGGTTCTTATCTGGTCGACGTCGGCCGGGCCCAAGCCACGCTGGGCGTCCCGGTGGCCGAGCGCATTGCCGCGGTTGGGATCCGCATTGACGTCCCCGGCGTGTTCGTCGGAATGCTGATTGGCGGCGCCCTGCCCTGGCTGTTCTCATCCTTCGCCGTGCAGGCTGTCAGCCGGGCGTCGGCCCTGATTGTCCAGGAGGCGCGGCGGCAGTTCCGCCTCGGCGTGCTCGAGGGAAAGGTCAAGCCCGACTACCGGCAGGCGGTCTCCATCTCGACCACCGCGGCCCAGAAGGAACTGGTCAGCCTGGCGCTCCTCGGCATCGTCACGCCGATCGTCGTCGGGATGGTCTTCCAGGTCGAAGCGCTCGGCGGCTTCTTGGCGGGCATCATCCTCTCCGGCCAGCTGCTGGCCGTGTTCATGAACAATGCCGGCGGCGCGTGGGACAACGCCAAGAAGCTGATCGAGGATGAGCCAAGAGACGCGGCCAAGAACCTGGGCAAGGGCTCCGAGCGCCACAAGGCGGGCGTCGTCGGCGACACGGTGGGCGATCCGATGAAGGACACCGCCGGGCCGGCCCTCAACCCGTTGATCAAGGTGGTCAACTTGGTCTCGGTGATCATCGCCCCGATCGTCGTCCAGTACCGCACGCTTGGGCTGGGCGGCTGGCTCATCGTGGTCGTTCTCCTCGGTGTGCTCGGCTGGGCCATCTGGCAGTCGAAGAGACCCGCTCCCGCCATCACCGTGGAGAGCAAGGGCGCCTAGTCGATCTTCTGCAACCGAACGACGGGCCCGGGGAAGCCTCCCCGGGCCCGCTTCATTCATCACGCCGCGGCTTGTCCTGCAAGCGGCCTCGCGGTAACGTATGCCCATCTTCCCGAACGGCATGCCTTGAAGAGACGGGTTGGAGAGCATCCTGGGCGCGAGTGAAGCAACGCGACTTCGCCTGTTCGACCCGACTGGGCGGCCGTCGAGGGACGACCTCGCGCTCGAACCGGGTATCGTTTGGCCGCCAGGCGCGGTGTTTGCCCGCTGGGTGTTGCGGACTCCGCGCGGGCCAGAGCTGCTTCGGCGGTGGTCGGAGTGCGGCGGGAGCCTACCTCCACGAGCGGCAGACGCCGTCAACGACCCCGGGCGTCCATGGCTCCGCCGCCTGACCCCAGCCGCCACCAGCGACGCTGTCGGCGCCCGATCCAGGCCAATTGACACCTCCATCGTGCCGCACCTGCCCTGCAGGGTCGCACTCCCTCAGGAGCGCGCCACGCAGTTACTCCTGCGAGGTGGCATCCACCTCAGCCTGCGCCTCGGCGAGATCGAGATGCGCCTCGCCCAAAGGAGGCACGAGAGTGGTCGCGCAGTCAGCCGGCGGTGGGGCTCGAGGATCGCACCCACAAGGCGACGCCCCGCGTCGCTCCCGGGAAGAATGCAGCCGGTGCACGACTTACTGCGGCAATTGCCTATGAGGCTCCAATTGCATGGAAATCCGGCTCCAGAGGTCTCTGTGATGATTGGCCGAAGATCGGCTGCGCGGACCCGGCTGTGCGAATAGACCTACTGAAGAGGCCGTCCAACGTCTTCGCCGTACTCCTGGCTATCGAGCTGGGCTCCATCGTTCGCCTGCTCCCAGTTGCTCTGCACGGTTTCCCGTTGAACGATGGCGGCCTCTTCTACCGAATGACGCAGGACCTGGCGGCGAATGGATTTCGCCTGCCACTTGTGACATCCTACAACGGTGGAGGAATCCCCTTCGCCTACCCTCCTCTGGGCTTCTACCTGGCCGCCAGTCTCCATCTCGTGACCAATGCTCCTCTGCTCGAGTTGATGAGGTGGTTGCCCGCCCTTTTCAGCATCCTCACGATCCCGGCCTTCTACTTTCTGGCTCGCCGTATCCTTTGCAGCTCCGACGGGGCCGCGTTTGCGGTGGTCACGTTCGCGCTGATCCCCCGATCCTACGAATGGTTGGTGATGGGCGGAGGTCTGACCCGCTCTCCGGGCATGCTCTTCTCCATTCTGTCCCTCCTTCAGGCAGACCGCCTGCTGGAACGCCTGACATGGAAGAACGCATCGCTTCTGGGTCTCCTTGTGGCGCTGGTGACCGTCTCCCATCTCGAGCTAGCATGGTTTACGCTCTTCAGTCTGGCGCTCTTCTGGATCTTCCGCGGGAGGACAAGGAAGTCCCTTGGCGGGGTAGGCATGGCACTGGCAGTAGCGGCCGCTCTGTCGAGCTTCTGGTGGTTGCCGGTCGTCGCCACCCATGGAGTCGCCCCACTCCTGCAGGCGGCTTTGACCGGGCAGCACCCTTGGTCTTCGAGCGCAGCGATTCTTATGGAGTTCACTGGCGAGCGATACATGGGCGTCTTCGTCGTGCTGAGCCTGCTCGGCGTACTGCTTTGCCTCGCCCAGCGGGACTTCCTGCTACCTGTTTGGTTGATCTCAACCAACCTGCTTGATCCGCGCGCTGCCGGCACCGATGCCTCTGCTCCGGTGGCCATGCTTGTGGCACTTGCCCTCGTTCTTGTCGTCCTCCCTCCACTGATCCCACAGGCAAGTCACGCCAAGGCCACGCAAGGGAACCCCAGCATTCCCATACCCAGCGTGCCCGTTAGCACGAGACGGACCAGGAACCTGGTCGTTGCTGCGCTTGCCTTCTACGGCCTTTGCGCTGCGCTGCTTGCTCCGGCCCTGCCCTCTTCCCCAATAGCTGTCTTGCGACCCGGCGAAGTGGAGGCCCTGGACTGGATTGACAGCAACTTGCCCGCATCGAGCGACTTCCTGGTGGTCTCAGGCCTGACGCGATGGGGATCCGATCCACTCTCCGAGTGGTTCCCCGCCATGACCCATGCCGTGAGCCTCGCCACGCCTCAGGGGAAAGAATGGACCGGCGGGTTGAGGGAGGCGAGCGAACGCCACCTGGCGCTCCAGCTGTGCGCTCAGCGCGGGCTGACTTGCCTGGTGAATTGGATCGCCGAGGGGAAGACCCGCTTCGACTACGTTCTCGTGGCCAAATACCCGGACGCGTCCGCCGTCCAGACCGTGGCACTGCTCGAAGGATTGGGCCTGTCCAAGGAATACGAGATGGTGTACGTCAATTCTGACGCGGCGGTCTTCTCACGTCGCTCGACTCACTCCCCTTAGCTCGATCCTCGGGGCGTGCACGGTCCGCATGAGGCATTCCATCCCCCGGAACTCCGGCAGCCGGGCCGCCGCAGACCCATAGGGTT
>Ga0315274_10007261_pt1 | contig 16059 bp, 12 predicted proteins | sample YL17G02_20_MG_FD_203700 | JGI IMG/M metagenome (GOLD analysis project Ga0315274, IMG submission 203700) | Sediment microbial communities from Yellowstone Lake, YNP, Wyoming, USA - YL17G02_20 | ecosystem: Environmental > Aquatic > Freshwater > Lake > Sediment | place: USA: Wyoming | collected...
TGGTTTGATCCTATGACAAGTTGGGCACATAGCCCAATTCAGGGAACCATGTAGTTTCAGCAACTTCAGTACGCTCCTGTCCGTTGATGGTGCCAAGCAGTAATCATGAGAAATGCCGGCGTGTACAAGGGCGTAATCAAGAGCGATGTCATAGTTGAACGTCAAAAGGGAACATGTCGACTCACCTCCCACTCTTTGGTTCACGGCCTCTACCAGACTCACAAGCCTATCGTAGCCGGCGGGGGGATGGGTGATGTTGTCAGTGCGGGTGTAGCTGTATCTGAGGGATTCATCCAAGGTCCTCACAATCAAGACTTCGGTACTCTTATCAAGCTCGGCAATGTCAGGTTCTGGATAATCGCCGAGCTTACCAATTCTGTGAGCCATCTTGAATGCACTGAACACCGACTCTATGTTATTGAGATCAAGACTGGATTTGTAGAAGACGTCGCGCAGGCTGCGAATCGCGTCGAAGACTCTCTCGAAGTCCTTCCTCGCATCTTCGACCACTCCTGCATCAAGGAGCTTCCTTGCTTGATCCAAGAACCCGCTCATCACTGGTGCTCCGCTTTCAGCGGAAGCACCGGCACCGAGGACAAATACGGTCTTCTGCACCACGCTACCTCTCCGGATAGACTATTTCCTCAGACTTTCAGCTCCACTTTTCGATTCAGCTCGTCGCGGTACTTTTTTCGGATCGGCGCCACCACGGCCCGGATGAATTCATCGACCTGCTGGGGGGCCCGGCCGACGTAGGCGGCGGGGTCCAGGACCTTGTCGAAGTCGAGATCGGCGAAGGAGATGTCCGCGCGCAGCCGGCCGATCAGATCGTTGGGTCTGCCAAAGGTTTTGACCTCGGCGGCCGCCGCCTGGGAATGCAGGCGGATCTTCTCATGCAGCTCCTGGCGACTGCCGCCGGCCTTGACCGCCGCCATGAGGATATTCTCGGTCGCCATAAACGGCAGCTCCGCGGCCACGTGCGCCGCGATCACCTTTGGATAGACCACAATCCCGTCGAAGACGTTCAGCAGAATCTGCAGGATGCCGTCCACCGCCAGGAACGCCTCCGGGATCGCCACCCGCTTGTTGGACGAATCGTCCAGGGTCCGCTCGAACCACTGTTCCGAGGCGGTCATGGGCGGGCTGGTCGCCAGGCTGAGCACGAGCCGGCTCAGGCCCGTCACCCGCTCGCAGCGCATCGGATTTCTCTTGTAGGCCATGGCGGACGAACCGATCTGCGACTTCTCGAACGGCTCCTCCATCTCCTTGAGGTGCGCCAGCAAGCGAAGGTCGTTGCAGATCTTGTGCGCCGATTGGGCGATCAGGGCCAGGGTGTTGACCACGAGCGTGTCGATCTTTCGCGGGTAGGTCTGGCCGGTGACGGGGCAGACCCTCTTGAATTCGAACGCCGCCGCCACGTCCCTGTCGAGCTGCTTGACCTTGGCGTGATTGCCCTCGAAGAGCTCGATGAACGATGCCTGCGTGCCGGTGGTGCCCTTGACGCCGCGGAACGGCAGGGTCTCGATGCGGTGCTCGACCTCCTGCAGGTCCATGACGAACTCCTGGCACCAGAGCGTGGCGCGCTTGCCGACGGTGGTGAGCTGGGCCGGCTGGAAGTGCGTGAAGCCCAGCGCGGGCAAGTCGCGGTACTGTGCGGCGAACTTGCCCAGCAGGTCGATCACGGCGGCCAGCTTGCCGGCGATCAGCCGCAGACCCTCGCGCATAATGATCAAGTCCGCGTTGTCGCCCACGTAGCAGCTCGTGGCCCCGAGGTGGATGATCGGCGCCGCCTTCGGAGCGGCCTCGCCGAACGCGTAGATGTGGGCCATCACGTCGTGGCGGAACTGCTTCTCGTAAGCCGCCGCCTTGGCGAAGTCGATATCATCAAGGTGGCGGGCCATCTGGTTGATCTGGCCCTGCTTGATGTTCAGGCCGAGCTTCTTCTCGGCCTTGGCCAGCTCCAGCCAGAGCCGCCGCCACGTGCTGAACTTCTTCTGCGCCCCGAACAGCTCCGCCATCTCCCGCGAAGCGTTCCGCTCCACCAGCGGACTGCTATACGTGTTGGTATTCTCGCTCATAGTACGGCCCTGTCGAGTCTGGATTCCTTGGCGTTCGAACGTCAACGAAGGTTGTGCTGCTTCCTGTAGGCGAAGATGATTGCATTCTCGATATCTACAGGTCGAACTTCATAAGGTGCAAACTCTGCTATGTTGTCCCTGTTCAAATGCAGTTGGCCCTCGCCGACGTTGCCTCGGTGTTGCCCCTTTGAAGAGTACTTGTTGTTGAGGACTTCATTACTGGATAGTACCCAATACCTGATTCTGTCCCGCCAGACGCCGATCCAGACGAAAACGTCTGCGCACGCTGGCTTGATCTGCTGAAGATTCATGTCAAACGGTCTGGCTGAGTCAGAGGCCAAGGCCTTAACGTAAAGTGGTTCGTCAGGTTTTTCGAAGTCGACGGCCCTTGATGTCTTTACCTCGATTCGGATGCCATGATTCCTGTTGTCTTCATCCGTCCAGGCCAACCAGAAGTCATATTCACCCGAACAGCCGGGATCCAGTTTTTTGCTTGGCCTCTTCAATCCTGGAAGTAGTTGCTTCAATTGCCCGTACGCCCATTTTTCTCCGAAGCCACGTGGTGCCGAGATCTCAAACACGTGCAGGTACAAGTTTCTCTCGATGTAGGAATCCCTGAGCTCGCTATATTCCTCGATCCTCAGCTTTCCTGCGGCCAGAAGGTGGGAAATGACATACTCATATTCGTTGAAGGGATAGACAGAAACCAGGTTCTCCAGAAGAGATCGAAAATCCGTAGCCCGTTCCAGCTTGTCGACCAGAGTGTCCAGTTCAGCCCTGAGCTTTTCCATGCATTGTTCCTACAGGTGCCCAATATCGATATAGTCAAACAGACTCCGCGGCCCGGTTTTCTCGCGAGGTGCATGTTCCTCGTCGGTCTCCTCTCGTTCGGGAACAGCGGCAACTTCCGGAAACGGGCTGTTCGATTGCCATCCTGTCCTGCCTGTTTTCCTATATCGTTCCAATCTCCGGATAGTGATCTCCGCGAAGATCGGGTCAATATCGCAGATGAAGCACCGCCTCTTGAGTCTCTCGCAGCCGAGGAGGGTAGTGCCGGAATGCGCGAAGAAGTCGACCACCGTGTCACCCGGGCTCGAGCTCGCCGCAATGATCCTCTCTATCGCTTTTAGAGGCTTCTGTGCATAACAGCCGGGGACATTCTCCTCCATTTTGTAGAAGACCTGCTGAATATCAACCCACACGTTTCCTGCTCTGATATTCTCTGACCTGCTCCGCTCGAGATTTTCCGTCATCTGTCCATTGATCTTTTTATAGTACCCCCTCAGAATCTTGGGGATATCCGTGTATTCGGCCTCGACGTTGAATTCCGGTTGGCCCCTTGTGTAGTAAAGGAGTTCCTGTCTGACCGCCATCCAGTTGTTTTGCGTGCCATACCCGCGCTGGTTTCTCATAGTGATCAAGCTACGGGTCTTGAATTCTGCGAATGCCCTCATCATGAGGATGAAATCAGCGAGGGGCTGAAATCCCGCATTCTGATCTGCGCCAAGCCAAACATATAGACTTGCATCGGCAGCCAGAATCCTGCTGGTGTTCGAAATCCATGTCCTACTCCATTTGATGTAGTCCTCCACCGGGACCCGGCTCAAATTGACGCTGATGACGCTGCCGACGGCAACGTTATAAGGAGGATCCTGGATGGCCAGGACAGCCCTGCCGTTACCGAGGAGGAGTTCCACATGCGTCTCGTTGGCGGCGTCCATACATGCCACTTTGTGTCCGCATATCGGGTCTTCCCATATCTGCCCATATTTCAGTCTGCAATAGGGGAGTAGTTCATTCCTTAATTTGCCGTTACCGTCGATTCGCTCCAGTTTTTCTTCAAGCATGGCAACTCGTCTCTATCAGTTTGCCTTCGATCTGATTCTGTCCGTACTTCGAATCTATGGCCCCGACTATCTACCCGCGAATTTCTGCTCGCGTTCGGCCAGGAGCTTTTCGATCTCGTCGATGTCTTCGCGGCTGAGGGTCCAGTCGGAGGCCGGGGCGGTCTCGATGATTTGCTCGGGCCGGCGGGCGCCGACGATGGCGGCGGTGACTTCGGGCCTGCGCAGGACCCAACTGACGGCCAACTGCGCGCAGGTCCGCCCGTGGCGCCTCGCGATCTTCCGCAGTTGCTCGACCATGACCAGCGTGGCCGAGAACTGCGGGTCCTGGAATTCCGGCATCCGCCGGCGATGGTCCCCCGGCGCCAGGGCGACCAGCCGCTCGTGGCTGAACTTGCCCGTCAGCAGCCCCCGCTGCATGGGGCTGTAGACGATGACCCCGATCTTATGCCGTGCACAGTAACCGAGGATCTCCGCCTCGATCTCCCGATGCAACATGCTATAGGGCGGCTGCAGCGAGGCGATCGGGTGGATCTTGCGGATCCGCTCCATCTGCCCAATATTGTAGTTGGACACGCCGAGATGGCGTACCTTACCCTGCTCGGCCAGCCGGGCCATCTCCTCCCACGCCTCCTTGATATCCACCTCCGGGTCGGGCCAGTGCATCTGGTAGAGGTCGATCGTTTCGACGCCGAGGCGTTTGAGGCTGTCCTCGCATTCCTTGCGGATGCTCTGCCTCTTGAGGTTTGGGACCTTCTCCCGCTTGTCGTTCCAGAGCAGGCCGCACTTCGTGGCGACGTACGGCTTATGTCTGCTCATTTTGAGCGCCTGGCCTACCAACTCTTCGGAATGGCCAAGGCCGTAGACCGGTGCCGTATCGATCCAGTCGATCCCCTTGTCCAGCGCGGCCAGGATGGCGGCGACGGCATCGTCGTCGTCCTGCGGTCCCCAGCCGTACTGCCACGGCCCGCCCATGGCCCATGTGCCAAGGCCCACCGTCGTCAATGTCAGGTCAGTATCCCCGAGTCTTCTTGTTTGCATACGTGTGTTCCCAGGCGAGTTCTGCATTTAACGGCAGTAGGATACAACAGAGTCCAGGATAGATCAATACCCCTGTGGGGAGATTGCCATAGAACCCCAGGTCGGTTAGAATAGTGTCCTTTCCGACTTTGTTCCATGGATTTCGCTGAGTGTTTTGGAGACATCGGGTTGGCGCAGTCTGAACGTCGGTTTGGACACATACTGAAGAACGTGCTGATCGGCCGGTCGCGTGATCCGCGGGATGCGACCGTCTTTCACCGGCTCTCCTTAGTGGCGTTCTTCGCCTGGATCGGCTTGGGCGCGGATGGTCTGTCCTCCTCGAACTACGGTCCCCAGGAGGCATTTCTGGCGCTGGGGGAACACCCGTACCTGGGCGTCTTCGTCGGTCTGGCCACCGTCATCACGATCTTCATCATCGCGGCCAGCTATTCGCAGATCGTCGAGTTGTTCCCGACGGGCGGCGGGGGGTACTTCGTCGCCAGCAAGCTGCTGTCGCCCTGGCTGGGCATGGTTTCCGGGTGCGCCCTGCTGATTGACTACGTGCTGACCATCGCGGTTTCCATCGCCAGCGGGGCCGACGCCATCTTCAGCTTCCTGCCCCCGACCCCGGCGTGGCAGGAGCACAAGCTTGACTTGGCCATCATCGTCGTTATCCTGATGGTGCTGCTGAACATGCGGGGTGTACGGGAATCGGTAATCCCCTTGGTGCCGATTTTCCTCACCTTCCTGGCCACGCACATATTCATCATCCTCTATGGGTTATTCACTCACCTGCCCCAGGTCAGCACGGTGGCTCGTTCGTTGCAGACCGATGTGCACGATACCATGTCCACGGTAGGTTTCTGGGGCCTCATCTTCCTGGTACTGCGTTCCTACAGCATGGGTGCGGGCACGTATACAGGGATCGAGGCTATCAGCAACGGGCTGCCGGTTCTGAGGGAGCCGAGGGTCCAGACCGCCCGACTGACGATGCGGTACATGGCCATCTCGCTGGCATTCATGGTCATGGGGCTGATCATCGGCTACCTGCTCTATGACGTCGGGCCGGTGCCAGGCAAGACCTTCAATGCGATCCTGTTTGAAAAAGCCACGGCGGGTTGGAGCAAAGATATCGCTCGTCCGTTCATCTACATCTGCCTCCTGTCGGAAGCGACCCTTCTTTTCGTCGCCGCCCAAACCGGATTCCTCGGCGGCCCCCGGGTGCTGGCCAACATGTCCCTCGACCGCTGGTTTCCAACGAAGTTTTCCGTTCTCAGCGACCGGCTGGTCATTCAGAATGGCATCCTGATCATGGGCGGATTCTCGCTGGTGATCATGATCTTCACCAAAGGCTCCGTGCGACTGCTCGTGGTCCTCTACAGCATCAACGTCTTCATTACCTTCGCGCTCTCGCAGTTGGGCATGGTTCGCCACTGGTGGCAGGACCGCCGCCGGGTAGGGCGCTGGTTCCAGAAGCTGCTCATCAACGGCGTTGGTTTGATCCTCACCGCGTTCATCCTGATTTCCATGGTGGTCGTCAAGTTCTTTGAGGGCGGCTGGGTCACTCTGCTGATCACGGGGACCCTGATCGTCCTGGCGATGCTGGTGAAGCGGCATTACCAGAACATCGCTGTGCAGCTTCGCCGGCTCGACGAGTTGGCCGAGCGTGCGGAGTCCTACGTCCGCCAGTCCGCCCCCAAGGGCGGCGAAGGGGAAGCCGGGCCGGTCTTCGACCCCAAGGCCAAGACCGCCGTGCTGCTCGTCAGCGGCTTCAACGGCACGGGCCTGCACACCCTCCTGGCCATCATACGCCTCTTCGGCGGCGTCTTCCGGAACTTCGTCTTCCTGGAAGTCGGGGTGCTGGATGTCGGCAATTTCAAGGGACCGCAGGAGGTCGAGCACCTGCAGGCACAGGTGCAGAGCGACCTGAACCGGTACGTGGAGCTAATGAAGAAAGAGGGGTTCTACGCGGAGGCCGTCTCGGACATCGGGGTCGATGCCGCCGAGCAGATCACGCAGATCGTCCCGACCATCATCCAGCGCTACCCTGGCGCCGTGTTCTTCGGAGGCAAGCTGCTGTTCCTCAACGAGACCCTGATCAACCGGCTGCTGCACAACCAGCTCGTTTTCACGATCCAGAAGCGACTGCACCGCCTGGGCATCCCCTTCGTCATCCTGCCCATCTACGTGTAACCGGCCGTCCGCACCGACCCCTTCAACCCGACCGCCTCCGTCGAGATACGATAGCCGGCTGTAGAGAGTTGACGGGCGGGGGGAAAGAGTGTATGCCATTAGTCAGTTGGCCTGTGACACTTAGCTTCCGCGGTATGAGGCGTTTTGACGCCGCGATGGCCTTTTGCGCCAGATAACCTGGTGGCGGTTGCCTGTGCATCTCCTGACGAGATCCATTCCGCATGCGGCCGCCCGAGAGTTCACAGTTGTCCATGAAAGGAGGGTCACACATGTACCTGAAACGGACTTGTTCCGCCTGCCTTGCGATCCTGCTCCTGATCGCCGGCAGCGCCGCGGCCCTTACGGTGACGACGGCCCAGGGCAACGGTGCCGACACGGCCCTGGAGAACGACGGGCAGTCCGGCAATCACGGCCCGACCAGCCTCCATGGCGCCGATGCCTCACTCACTGTCCGCCGGTACGACGGCACACGCCAGAAGATGCTGTACCTGCGATTTGACCTCACGGGGATTGAGGGCGATCTGACGAAGGCGACCCTGACCTTCAATGTCACCAGTACGGCCAACCGGGCAAGGGTCTGGGGCGTCCACGGCCTGGTGGATGAGACGCTCGACAACGGGAGCGAAGCGACGATTTGCTATGACAACGCCCCCGGGCTGCTTGCGGCCGCCCTCGCCTCCTATATGATCGACGCAGCCAAACTGCCAAAACTTGGCACGATGAACGTCGGTCTACGGCAGGAGTCTACACCTCCGTCGCCACGGAGCTGAACCTGGACGATTTCCTCGCCGAGGACACGAACAAACTGGTGACGTTTCTCGTGATCCCCGACGCGACGGACACCACGGCCACCTGGTATGTCTCCAGCAAGGAGAGCACGACGCCGGAATTGTCGCCCGCCTTGACGATCCCGAACGCCCGCGAGCAGGTGCTCGCCGCGTACCAGCCGAACCCGGCCCAAGACGCTCAGGATGTGTCCCGCGATGTCGTTCTGAGCTGGAAGCCGGGACAGTTTGCGGGCACGCACAACGTGTATCTCGGGACGGTGTTCGACGATGTGAATGCCGCCGATGCGGCCGATCCGCGGGGCGTGCTGGTCAGCCAGGGCCAGGATGTCACCACGTACGATTGGCCCGGTCATCTCGTGCTGGGCCAGACCTACTACTGGCGGGTCGATGAGGTCAACGCCACGCCCGATTCGACGATCTACAGGAGCAAAGTCTGGAGCTTCACGGTCGAGCCGTACTCCTATCCGATCGCGAATGTAATCGCCACAGCCTCCAGCTTCGATACCGGGGCCGGGCCGGAGAACACCGTCAACAGATCGGGACTGGATACGCAAGACTTGCACTCAACGCTGGACAAGGCCATGTGGATCAGCGGCGATGGCGCCTCGCAACCCACGTGGATTCAGTATGAGTTCAACCGCGTCTACAGACTCCATGAAATGTGGGTCTGGAACTACAACCTCAGCATGGAGAAAGCTCTCGGCGTGGGGTTCAAGGATGTCCTGATAGAGTACTCCGCGGATGGCGAGGATTGGATCGTGCTGCGTGATTCTGAGCGATTCAACCAGGCGACATCGAGCGATGGCTACGCTCACAATACGACGGTGCCTTTCGATGGCGTGGCGGCCAAGTGCGTCCGGCTCACACCCAGGAGCAACTGGCGCGACGTCGTGGTCCAGTACGGCTTGAGTGAAGTGCGGTTCTATCATGTTCCGGCGTACGCCAGCGAGCCTGCGCCGGCCTCGGCCGCGGCGAACGTGGATCCGAGCACCGCCGTCCTGGGCTGGCGGGCCGGACGGGAGGCAGCCTCACACGACGTGTACATCGGTGTGAGCGCGCAGGCCGTGACGGACGGCGTCGCACCCATTGTGACTGTAGACCAGGCAAGCTACACGCCGCCTTCCCTGGGGTTGGGCGCGACCTATTACTGGAAAGTGGTCGAGGTCAATCAGGTCGAAACCCCCAGTGCGTGGGAAAGCGACGTCTGGAGCTTCTCCACACTGACGTATCTCACCGTCGATAGTTTCGAGGATTACACCAATGACTCGCCGAACAGGGTCTTCCAGACCTGGATCGACGGTGCAGGTTTCTCGCCGGACGACTTCTTCCCGGCCGGCAACCCCGGCAATGCCTCGGGCTCTCTGGTTGGCTACGATCCGACGGCGGGCAATATCCTGGAGACTGGGATCATTCACGGCGGCCGGCAGGCTATGCCCCTGTACTACGACAACGGCAGCGCACCGCGGTACTCCGAGGCAGTGCGTACGTTCGCCACGCCGCAGGACTGGAGCAAGCACGGCATCACGGCGCTCGTGCTGTACTTCCGGGGCGATGTGAACAACGTCGCTGCTCCGCCGTATGTGAAGATCAACGGCACGAAAGTGCTCTACAATGGTGGCGCTCCCAGCACGGCTTTGCCCGTCTGGAAGCAATGGAACATCGACCTGGCCTCCGTGGGCGCGAGCCTCAAGAGCGTCAAAGCGCTGGCGATCGGCGTCGGGGACGATCTTCGTCGATGATATCCTTCTCTACGCGACGGCTCCGCAGATCGTCGCCGCAGCCGACCCGGGCGTCAACGGTCTGGCGGCGCTCTATACGATGGAAGGCAACGTGCAGGACAGTTCCGGCAAGGGAAACAACGGTACAGCCTCTGGCGATCCGCTGTACGTGCAGGGACCGGTTATGGCAAGGTGCTGAGCTTCGACGGCGTGAACGATTCGGTGGATCTGCCCATCGGCTCGCTGCTGAGCACGTTGAGCAGTTCGACCGTCGCCGCATGGGTGTACTTCACGAACACGGGCAACGCCTGGCAGCGGGTCTTCGACTTCGGCACGGGCACGACCGCCTACATGTTCCTGACGTCGAACAACGGGTCGCGGATCGTGCGGTTCGCCATCCGGAGCACCGCCGTGGGCGAGCAGATCGTGAACGGCCCGGCTGCGCTGACGACGGGCTGGCACCATGTGGCGATCGTGATCGACAGTGCGACCATGCGGCTGCAACTGTACCAGGATGGAACGCTGGCCGCCAGCGGCGCGACGACCGTGCTGCCAAAGGACATGGGCGTCACGAACCAGAACTGGCTGGGCCGCTCCCAATGGACGGCTGACCCCTTCTTTGGCGGCTCCGTGGACGAGTTCCGCATCTACAACCGTGCCTTGTCGGAGTCCGAGGTCCGCTACCTCGCAGGCGACCGATAGCGCAGTTCCTTGTACAAACTTGGGGGCAGCCGCCACCCCATCGTGGGCGGCTGTCCCCCGCATACTTGTTTCAGCCTGCACCCGGGCAGTTGTCGTTCGGGCTCGGGCCGACGAACCGGACTTCACGCAGGCGGCCGGATCACAAAGTCACAGCCGGCGGAGTAGAACTCCATGGTATGGTCCATACTCTCCACCCCAAAGCCGACACCGACCGAGATTCCCAGCCCCCCCCAGATCTGCGGAGCGTCCGGCACCACCAGGCGCACAAAGGGCTGCTCCCCAACCAGGTTGACGTCGTTGAACTCGGCGATCCTGTACCGTCCGTCATAGACGTGGACGTGTTGTATGAAGGCGTCGGCGGACCCGGTCATGAAGCAGAGCATGACCGAGTCGGCCTGCAGACGTACATCATTGATGATCACCGGCGTCGGGATCGCAAAGTGAAACCAGTTGTCGGTGCCGGGCTTGCCTTCGATGTCGAAGCTCATTCCCGTGCGCCGCTGATAGGCAATGCGGTCGGGATACTCGATCTGCATGCTGTGGCCGTGAATCCACGAGGCATAGGATATACTGGCCGGCCCTACTGCGCCTTGCGCCTTTCCCGATGTCAAGGCATTGGCCGCCACGCCGCCAAGCACGCCCATTCCCGATAACTTCAACATCTCACGCCGATTGGTTGTTCTCTCGACCGCTTGCTCTTTCATGGTACGTCTCCTCTACAGGCTGACATGAATAGATTCACCCCGGCTGGCCACAGCGCCGGCGCAAGGCCCCATCTTTCTCAATCGTTGAGAACCGTCCATCAGAGGACTTGTCGAATGGACCAACCCTCGTCTGTGGCGTCACATTCGCCACCCGTCGTGCTCGTCTTCTGAACTGGAGCACAGTCACGCGGCAATGTCAAGTCAATTCTGCGACAAGTCCCGCGCCCCGCGCTTCAATAGTACCCCGCGCCGGGGTAGAGGAGGTTCAGGGCGAGGGTGTGCACGGGGCGAAGGAGGAAGTCCATGAGGTTCCAGGCGACGATCAGGCCGATCATGCTCGCGGCGGGTTGGGCCATGAACTCCCGATAGCGTTCCGCGGTGCTGTCGCTGAGGAACAGGGAGACCACCTCGCTGCCGTCGAGCGGGGGCAGGGGCAGCAGGTTGAAGACCAGCAGGATCAGGTTCAGGGAGAACAGGAGGCTGACCACGACGGCAGCGCCGGTGGCGATGCCGGGCGAGGCTGCCACGGTGGTCTGCGTCCAGGTGACTCGCGCGGGCTCCGCGAACACGCCGAGGAGCATGCCGCCGCGGATGAGCAGGGCGGCGATGACGATGAGGGTGATGTTGGCCGCCGGGCCGGCCAGGGCCATCAGGGCCGCCAGTCTGCGGTTGCGGTGGGCCCAGTAGGGATCGTATGGCGTGCTTGCCCAGCCGATCATCCAGCCGCCCATCGCAAAGGAAAGGATCGGCACGAGAAGCATGCCAAAGGGCGATCTCTGGACGTGCGGAGTTGGATTGAGCGTCACCAGACCCGCATCGTATGCCGTCCTGTCGCCGAATTTCAGAGCGGCAAAGCCGTGAGCCGCCTCGTGGAACGTCGTCGAGACGACGAACACGACGAACCACAGAAGTCCCAGTCCTATCGCCATGGGTGTCAGTTCCATCTGTCAGCCTTTCAGACCATTCTTCCTGGGCGTCATTCGGTCTTGCTCGATCAGTAGCTGGTCTTCAATTGCCGGCATCGAGTGTGTAGCTTCGGCCGGCTTGCGTATCGAACTCGACAACTCCTTTCTCTACCTGTCTCGTGGTCACGGGCGTGCCGGCCAGACTCACGCGGACAGGGGCGCCGGTCCGCACCCGGCATCGATTGCCGAGTCTGGAGTAGATGACGCCCTTGTCCAGCTTGTCGTCGCGCCAGTGGATGTCCACTTCGAACCCCCCTCGGGCACACAGGCCCGTAACGTGTCCCTGTGGCCAGGCGGCGGGCAGGGCGGGCAGCAGGTGGACTTCTCCGGCGTGGCTCTGGAGCAGCATCTCGGCGATGCCGGCGGCGCCGCCGAGATTGCCGTCGATCTGGAACGGCGGGTGATTATCGAACAGGTTTGGCAATGTCGATTTCTCCAGGAGCTTGACGACGTTCTCGTGGGCCTTGTCGCCGTCCTGCAGTCGGGCCCACAGATTGATCATCCAGGCCCGGCTCCAGCCGGTGTGGCCGCCGCCGTGAGAGATGCGGTACTCCAGCGATTTCCTCGCGGCCTGGGCCAGCGCCGGCGTCCCTTGCAGAGTGATCTGCCGCCCGGGGTGCAGGCCGAACAGGTGCGAGACATGGCGATGTCCTGGCTCCGGTTCCTCGTAATCCTCCACCCACTCCTGGAGCCGGCCGGTCTTGCCGCTGATCTGTAGCGGGGCCAGGCGACTCAGGGCAGACGTAAGCTGGTCGCGAAATGCGGCGTCTGCATCCAGCACCTTCGCCGCCTCCATGCAGTTGGTGAACAGGTCGTGGATGATCTCCAGGTCCATCGTGGCGGCGTAGGTGAACATCGACGTGGTCCCATCGGCCTTGCGGAAGCTGTTCTCCGGCGAGTGCGATGGGTTCGGCACGAGCTTGCCGGCGACCGGTGTGCCCGGCGGGGCCTCCACGAGGTAATCGAGCATGAACTCAGCGGCGCCCCTCATCAACGGATAGCCGGTCTCCCGGAGAAATGCCTTGTCGCCCGTAAACAGGTAGTGCTCGTAGGGGTCCTGGCACAGCCACGCGGCGCCGACGGGCCAGACGCCCCAGACGCCGTCGGCGGGGGTGGTGAAGCCCCAGACGTCGGAGAGGTGGTGGACGACCCAGCCGTCACAGCCGTAGTGGACCTTCGCCGTCCGCTTACCCGATTCGACGAGGCATCGCTGCATGTAGTCGAACAGCGGCAGGTGGCACTCAGACAGATTCGCCACCTCGACCGGCCAATAGTTCATCTGCAGGTTGATGTTCGTGTGGTAGTCCGCGTTCCACGGGGCGTTCATGTGTTCGTTCCAGAGCCCCTGGAGGTTGGCGGGCATGTCTCCGGGCCGCGAGCTGCCCATCAGCAGGTAGCGCCCGAACTGAAAGTACATCGCGACGAGTCCCGGGTCGGCCTGGCCCTGGGCCACCGCGGCCAGCCGCTGGTCCGTCGGTTTGCCCTCGTTATCGGTCCGGCCAAGGTCGAGACTGACGCGGCGGAAAAGTCTTCTGTGATCGGCCAAATGCCGTTCGAGCAGCACTTGGTAGGGGCGGTCCGCCGCACCAAGATGGGTCGCGCACGACTCGGCGGGCTCGCCGCCGCGATAGCTCGTCGCCGCCGCGATCAGTAGCAGCATCTCGTCCGCCCTCTCGACCTGGAGTCTCCCGTCTTTGCTGGAAATGGTCCCGCCCTTGGCCTTGGCGAGAACCTGAGCCCGGAACTTCACGCCCACGTTCTGGCCCGTCTCGTGGTGCTTGCGTTTGATCTGGCCTCGCAGGGCGATCTGGTTGTCACCCTCGCTGACGCAATTGGCGTCCTGCTGGCGGGTGATTGTCGCGGTGCACGTGATGCTCGCGGGCTTATCGGCCGCAATATGGATCACGATGACATTATCGGGCGTGGAGGCGAAGACCTCGCGAGTGAAGCGAACACCGTCAACGATGTACGTGGTGCCGGCGACGCCGGTGTCAAGGCTCAGACTCCTGCGATACTCCGTGACGTTGCCTGCGTGGGCGAATTGCAGGTGCAGGTCGCCGAGCGACTGATACGATTTGACGCCTTGCGGCCGGCCCATCATTTTCTCGCCGGCGAGTTTTGTGGCCTCAGCGTTCTTGCCCTCGAAGAGCAGCCGGCGGACCTCCGGCAGGGCCGCGAGCGCCTCGGGATTCGTCGTGTCGCGCGGGTACCCATCCCAGAGCGTGTCCTCGTTGAGCTGGATGCGCTCGTCGGACACCTTGCCGAAGACCATTGCCCCCAGGCGGCCGTTTCCGATGGGCATCGCGTCCGTCCACTGTCCCGCAGGATGCGCATACCACAGCGTGAGCCTGCTCCATTCGGCCGAATCGCTTCTGCCTGCCTCCTGGCCGACGACATTACCGGCCGCTGCGAACAGCGCCGCCGCTGCAATCGCGCATGTGAATCGTGTTCTCATGTTCAGCTCCTCGCCAATCATTGTTCTGCATTTGGCCCGGTAATGTGACAGACTAATCCCGCTACAACCGGGGGCCGGCTCCCACAATAACCGATCCACGGGTACAGGGCAACGACGGGGTTTGCCCCGGTGCGGCGGTGGCCGGAAGTCTGCAATCAATTGCGGCGGTTTTTCCTCGCAGGAACCTTTGTCTGCGGCCGATCTATACCGTATGGTTTAGTAGTCGGTACCGGTGGCAAAGCGCGCACCGGGCCGCCTGTCATCGGGTGGGGAATTGGGTTCGTTCGGGCAGGGCCTCGGGACCCTTGACGATCGGTTGACCTGGACGTAGGCAAGGGGGTCGCTATGAGTGAAATCGTGATCTTGCAGGGGCAAGAGTCTCGCGCGGTGCTTCAAGCCGTGGCCGAGCAGCGGTCGCCGGCCATCATGTCCTATCTCTCCAAGGACAAGTGGCACGTCGCCAAGGTGACTCTGAAGTCGCTGGCGGACGACAAGCTGTACATCGAAGGCTGCCACGCAGTCGACAAGCCGCACCCGATCAACATTCGCATCAGCCAGCCGGTTGGCCTGAACTTCAAGCACGCCTATGGCAAGTTCGTCTTCGACACGGTGGTCGTTGGCCTCGAGCCTTCCGCCGACCCCGGCTCCGGGGGAACGATCGTCCTGACCGCGCCGGATCGCATCGGCGTCGTGCAACGGCGAAGCTACTTCCGCGTCAATGTCCCCGAATCGCTCAAGGTCAGCGTGGTGATCTGGCACCGGACGGGCAGCCGCCAGGTGAACGAGCCGATACACAACTACTACGAGGGCCGGTTGATGGACATCTCCGCCGGCGGCGCACAGATCATCGTGCCGGTCAGGAACGGCAGGATGGAAGGTGCACCAGGCAGCCCCGCGTTCGACTTCCACAAGGGCCAGTTCATCGGCGTGCGGTTCACGCCGCTGCCGTTCGAGACGCCCCTGGTGTTCAACGCCCAGATTCGCAACATCCTGCCGACGGCCGACCACACCGCCCTGTGCCTGGGCCTGCAGATCGTCGGCCTGGAGGCCAGCGAGGAGGGCCGCCAGGTCCTGGCTCGCATCGCCACCGTCGTGGAACGCTACTACGACCTCAACCAGGCCAGCGGCAAGTCGCAGAGCTCGCAGATGACCGTCGGGACGAACCAGCAGGCGTTCCACGTCCCCGCCGATGCGTTCGACGAGTAACACAACTCCAGCGGTCAACGCAAATCAATAGTCCTTGAACCGCCGCATCCACGCAGGCCAATCCTCCGGCTTTACGCCGCCGGCTTTCGTCCACGGGCCGCGAGTGTTGTATTCCTTGTGCCACTTGAGCGTCCAGAGTTCCTTGAGCCCGATCTTGCGGACGGACCAATCCAGGAAGAGGCCGTTGACGTAGCCATCGTGGCGGTTGATGCAGAAGGAATGAAGGGGACCTGAAAACGGTCTGGTTGGCACCGCGTCGAACTCCGGCGGAGGCACGCTTGACCCATTCCCACCATACCACCCGCCCCAGCACCAGGCACCGTCCAGAAGTACAGGGACAGCTCCGGCGTCCTTGACGTCGGTGGTTGACCAGGACAGTTTGTGGT
>Ga0315274_10007262_pt1 | contig 16059 bp, 12 predicted proteins | sample YL17G02_20_MG_FD_203700 | JGI IMG/M metagenome (GOLD analysis project Ga0315274, IMG submission 203700) | Sediment microbial communities from Yellowstone Lake, YNP, Wyoming, USA - YL17G02_20 | ecosystem: Environmental > Aquatic > Freshwater > Lake > Sediment | place: USA: Wyoming | collected...
GGTCGCAGTAGAGCGGGCGTCGAGGGCCGGGCGGTTCCAGACCCATCACCGCGCTCCCTTTCCATCGGACCTGGTACTCGACCCCGGCGGCGCGCTCCACGGTTTCATATTGCCGGAGGGCAAATCGCAAGTCGATCTGCTCCCCGGCGGCGACGTGTTCGATCAAAACGTAGAGGCCGTCCCATGCCGTCGCCGATGTGGCGGACGGTGGTGCGATGGAGCGGCCCACTTTGGCGCTGGGCGGATCGGCGCCGTCCGGAAGGCGCAACGCCACCCGGTTAATGTTCTGATGAGACATCAACGTCACGCGGCCTTCGTTCGGTAGATAACTCCACAGCTCGGCCGCGATGGGCGCCGTCCTGGTAAAAGGCGCTTCGGGCCGGGCGCGCAACCTCCGGTTGAAGAGCAGATGGATCCGGAGTTCCTCGCCTTCGGACGCAGCGGGCCCGGTCTGTTCGAGGGATTTCGCGCCCGCTCGGAGGTCGGACCCCTGCCCGCTGGGGTTGCCCGTGACCGGTCGCCACTCGGCCTGCGCGTCCCACGCCAGCGCCAACGCTTGCACCCCACCGCCCGCCCCGCAGCCTTCAATGTCGTCGTTGCCGATCAGGTCATTGGCCGTCCCCCAACACTGAAATGTGCCTCGGATCATTCGGTCCACGCCGTCAAAGACCTTCCGCTCCGTTCGTGGCGTCTCCGGCTTGAGCGGCGCGAGGAAATCCAGATTCACGAACTGGTTTTCGAGAAGTTGATTGCGCAGGAAACGGTCGGCCTCGCCAAACGGATCCACCGCGCCGGCCTGATACAGCGCCAGTCCGAGCCGAAGCCGCGAAGCAATGCCGCAGGATTCACAAATCGTCCCGCCCGAGACATCCGCCATCCAGCCATAACGCGTGGTGTTCGTCCGCCCAATCCACTCATAGACTCGCTTGGCCCAGGCCACCAGTTCCGGGTGATGGGCCAGCCGTCCGTATTCCGCAATCCCCGCCGTCATATCCATTGTTCCATGCAGATGGCCCCACCATCCCTCGCCTCGTTCGACCGCGCCGTCCGGTTTGATGAACGTGCTAACTTCGACGGCGTAGCGGATCAGTTTCTCCAGGAATGCCTGAACCTCGTCCGCGCTGGGACCCGGCAGGGAAGGCGTGTTCCCTGGAGCAGCCGACAGGGTTTCCTCGCTGCGGCGCAGCTTCCAATACTCGACGAGCGGCAAGATCAACCGGCCACCGTACCAGGGCGGCGCATCCTTCCCTTTCGGCTCGTCCACCCATTGCGCGCCATCCCATTCATACTTCGGGAAGCAAACGCAGTTGGAGCGCGTGACGGCCAGGTGCATGACCCCGGTAACGTGTTGATCCAACAGATGACGCGCCTCTGTCGAGCCGGTCTCCCGATACCAGGCCAACAGCCCCAACATGGCGGAGGACTGGCTGAACAGGCAGGCCCGGCGCGGCGTCCAGTCGGTGCCTTGTGCGTAGCACAACCCGTCCTTCAGATCGAACCGACCTGCGAGATACGAGCGCAGGAGTTGTTCCCGGGAATCGATGGGAATGCCGGTCAATCGTCGTGCGAGGATCAGGGCTTCCACGTAACGGCCGGCCATGTCGCCGTCATCCCACTTCTCGTGCTCGGCTCGGGGCGGATCGGCAAACGGATAGATGCGGAAGAAGGGTTGGCCGCCCCGTTGCAGGTCCAGTCGTGCCAACATGCTCTGACCGGCCAACCGCGCCGCGTCCTGGAGGAAGTACGTGTCGGGCACGAGCGGACAAGTGTTCTGCCGGACCTGATTTGGGGAGGTAATCGCTCGAGTGTCTTCCTTGCCGAGCCCTCCTGTGGCCTTTGACGGCGTCTTCTTCTCGGCCGCCGCGAGACCTGCCCGGCCCTGGTAACACGGTTCCCGTTTTCCCGGCGGATCGACTTTGACGACGACATCACCTTTCCACCGCACGTGATACCTCTGTCCGCCGGCCACCACGTCCTCCTCAAACTCGCGCAACGGATTCCGCACCGAGACGCGTTGTCCGGCGCGCACGAAGGGCAACACGACAAAACTCCCTTCCCACTTCCCATCCGCCGGTTGCTGGTCGAGGAGAACCGAAACCGTCTTCGGTTCGACCCAGCGGGGCACGCGCACCCGCACTGAGCCGGGCGCTCGGGGGATCACGTCCACCCTGCCTTCGAGTGGTTGGTATCCAATCACCTCGCCGCCCGGCGCGTTGCGGCTCAGTCCCAGTTGCACCGTCAGCCCATGCTCGTCGGCCACGGCGATGGCGTCCCAGGCCAACGCCAGCGCGCGCAGGCCGCCGTTCAAACAGCAGCCCTCGACGGTGCCGACGTCTTCCCCGCCCCGCGTGCCGAGGTGGCCGTTGGGTAGCGACTGGCTGTCAAAACAGCCGATCAACAGGGGACTGGCGCGGTTTGTCCCGTCGTCGTAGGCCCTCAGGTCACGAAACTGCGCCTCGATGACCTGGTTGCGCACAAACCGCTCCACGTCGTCCAGGTACTCAGGATACCCAGCCGCCGACAATTCCAGGGCCAATCGAATCGCGCTGGAAATTGCGCAGGTCTCGCACGAGCCGTGGGTCGGAAAGGTTGCGATCCAACCAAAGGAAGTCGCGTTGCTCCGCTGGACCCAATCATAGAGCGCTTGCGCCCGAGCGACGACCTTCGCGCGATCCAAGGTCGGCGAATGGCGCGCCGTCCGCACGCAGCCGGCCAGGGTCTCCAGCCACGAGTGAAGATGTCCCTCCCACGACAGAGGCAGGGTAATCCTGCCGTCCTCGCTCAGCACGGGGTCCGCCAACGCCCAGCGCGTCAGACCTTCGGCCAGTTCCAGGGCATCCGGATAACCGGTCAGTTCGTAGAAGCGGATGGCGGGGAAAATCTGGTACCCCGCCAGGTGACTGCCGGAGGATTTCTCAAGTTGAACCGCTGGATCCACCCTCTGATCGCCCCGCTTCTGGGCCCGATGCAATTGCGCCGTGATCAGCCGTTCGATGGCCTGGCGGACTTGTGCATCTCCGGTGTCCTCAAACCAGGCCAGCAACCCAAACAGGGCGCTGCCCTGCGAGAAGCTGTGAACGATGGGGCCGGACGGATCGTGAACCAGCCCGTCGCTGCCTAGGCTGTGAAAGAGATTCGTCTGGAGTCGCCATTCCGCCAGCGAAAGCTCAGGCGAACTGATCCCCATGTGCCGCGCCTGGATCAGCGATTCGAGATACCGCCCGGTCATATCGCCCACGTCCCAGATATCGTGACGCGGTTCGGCGGGAAAGCCATTGCGCCCCCGCAGCATGAACCAGGGCCGGAACCCGGCGTTTGGATCGAGCCGCGGTGGAATTGCGCGAGCCCCCAGCGCCGTCGGCTCGCGGAGATCGAGGCTTGGCGGAGATCCAGTCGTTCGGGTCGTGGCTTTGGCGGCCTCGGGGGCGGTCGGCTTCTGCTCGACGCAGCCCGAGATCACGGCAGCCAACACCAGCAGGCCACAGGCGGTTCGGACTCTGAGCGCTCTCATATCAGGATCGCCTGTCTCGCCGACCTCAGGATGCGTACTTCACCAAGGCTCCGCCAGCCGGCAAGATCTCGACCGTTTCGACGGCGAGAAGCCGCTCCAAGAGGCGTTCCAGATACGTAGCGCGGATGGGGCCCCAACCTTCGTCGTCCAGGCCGTGCGTATTGAAGATCAGCCAACCGGACTCTCGCGCCAACAGGTTGTCGATTTCCCGATCGATGGCTGCCTCGCAGTCGCCTGGGCCGAAGCTGGTGCAGGTCAGCTTGACCTGGCCCTTGTGCGGCCGCGGGTTGATCGCTGCCGCCGGTCCTGAATGCCCGCACCTGTGTCGGCAGCCAGCGTTCCAGCTCGGGCGTCGAGGCGTTGTACGGGAAGTTGAAGATCGTCTGCTTCGGGTCGAAGCCTTCGAGCTTTTCCGAGAACACGCCGAGGCATCGCCGGATCAGTTCCTGCCCCTCCTCGAGAGGGAGCTTCTGCAGGTTCTCGTGGCGGTATCCGTGGGGCATAACTTCGTGGCCCCGGCGCTTCAGCTCATTCCAAAGGGCGAAATCGCCCAGGGGCGAGCTCTTGATGTAGGCGTCTTCGGGAAGACCGGCGGCAACGACGTTCAGGCACGCCGACAGCTTGTGCTTCTCGTAGATCGCCGCCGTTCGCGTGAAGGACTGCTTGAAGCCGTCGTCGAAGCTGAGGGTAACAATGTGCGATTTCCCGGAGGCAACGGCCTTCTCCGCCGCCCAATCCTCTGGGACAACCAGGGCCGTGGAGGCAGCCCCCACGGCCTTCAGAAAAGTTCGACGGGAATGGTTCATGCCAGAAAGCTGGGTCGCATGGCCGCGTGCTCTGCTCAACGGATCACCTCCACAACGGCCTCCGTCCACTCGCGAAGTTCCGCCCCTTCCCAACCCACATCCGCGACGATCACGTGGAGGCCAGGAGCCCCGTCGCCGGGCACCTGCACGGTCATCGGGAGCAGGCCGTCGGTGTGCGGCGCGATGCGGACCGATTCGACACCGGTCACTCGGAAGCCTTCCGGCGCGCGGGCCGCGGCTCGGAAGGTCCGTGGGCGCGGCGAGTGGTTCGTGATCCGCAAGGCCAACGGCGCGGATTCGCCGGCACGCACGGTCATCCAGTACGGATGCAGGACCGCCCAGCTCTCGTCCAGGCCGTAATTGGGATCATCGAAGGGTAGCAGGTCGGTCAGCAAAGGAATCCGTCGCCGCAGCGTCTCCCGCATCTGCGACACTTGCCCCGGTGCAAACCGGAACGCCGGCTCGACGTGTTGATTGAGGATCAGACATCCGGCCGGCAACTTCTCGAGTTGATCCAGGCAACGGAAGAAACCCTGTCCTTCGTGCAGGAAATTCCGGTTCTGCAGGCAGTAGTCATCGATGCCCGAAGGCGTGAACGAGTCGCCCACGAACAAGGCGGACCAGCCTCCGTCCCGCTCGACCAGCAGGGCGTTGTGATGAAGCGTTTGGCCGGGGTAATCGAAGATCGTGAGCTGATACTCCTTCCACCGCCACGTGTCGCGGTCGCGGTGCTTCGCCGTGACCGTTGTCGGGTTCTTGGTGAGGCAAGGCAGCCGGTAATCACCCGGTCGCTCGATCAGATCGACCAAGCTGCCGCAGGCATGGACCTTCGCGCCGAACTCCGAGACCAGCGCCGGCAAGGCATCCGTGTGGTCGTCATGATAATGCGTCACAAAGACGTGCTCGATCGAGGTCAGCCGTCCGGCGGCGCGCAATTTCCGCAACTCGTCGATGATCCCGGTCCCGCCGCAGTCCACGAGGAACCCGGAGCGATCGGCCGCCAGGATGAGCCGCGAGTTCGAGATGGGGATGATCGCCTCAGGCAGCGGCAGGGTTTCCGCCATCGCCATCCAATCGACCCGGGCATCGGGCCCGAGGACGCGCCGGGCCTTGGCCCGGATATGGTCGTCTTTGAAGTACCATCGCAGCGCATCGATCGAGAGGTAGTTGGCATAGACCGCGCGAATACGACTTTGCAGACGGGCGATAGCAGCGAGGGGATCGCGGATCACGGGGCCGCGGAGAGGCACCAGCAAGTCCGGCTGCTCGGCGGCGACACGGTCGAGGCTTGCCATCAGTTCGCCCAGACGCCCCGCCCAACCATGATACCCGCCGATCTTCGCTTCCGGGATGGCGTCCTGGAGGCTGAACAGGTCCTGGAGCTTTCCGTCGTCACGGATCAGGTCGCCGGTGAACGCGATCTCCTTGCCCTCAAGTTCGACCAGGTAACTCACCGCGCCCCGCGTGTAGCCCGGGGTGTCGAGCACCCGGATCGAAAGATCGCCCCAGGTGATGGTGTCGCCTCCCTTGACCGTGCGGCTCACGGGGATCGGCTCAACCGGGACCTTCGTGGATTGCTGGGCATAGTCGTGGATGCGTTTCTCGCGCAGCTCAGCCCAGAACTTCTCCGGATGGGTCAGGAGCTCCGCTTCGCGCTCGGGGGCGACAATCTTCGCCCCGCGTTGTGCCAGGCCACGCGCCGCCCAGATGACGTCCCGGCGCGCCTCTGTCAGCAGGATCGTGTCAGGCGTCGGACGCCGGCCGGAGGGGTCGCCGTACACGACGAGAGATTTGCCATCGCGCTCGATGAAAGCGCCGTTCACCGGGCCGGGAATGAAGCTCAGTCCAGCCGGGAGCAGATCGTCGGCACGGATGGTTCCGCCGGTCAGAATGAGAAGGGTGAAACCCAGCCAAAGCATCGGCAGGATGAGTGTTACGGGCCTGGCCCCAGCGATGGCAGGTTGCTTTGCAGGCACAGTCCGATGGTGCCTGAAACTGGCTGGCCGCGCAAGACGGGGAGGAACCCTGTCGCCGGCCCACGAAGGCGGAACGGCGAGGAGAATCCTGAGGCTGGGTTGCCCCTTGGAACGTACATGCCGTGATGAGTCTGGTCTTGTGTTGAGACACTCGTATGGCACCGACTGTCGCCAGCGAGTCTGTGCGCCACGCCGATGTGGCTACGGCATGTGCGCCGCCCAAGCACATGGGACTCGCCGGAAACCAGCGACACGGCGGAGGTTGAATCCCGGAGGCCGATTCAGAACTCAGCGCAGCGGACACCAGTGGGCTTGAAGTGGGCCGCGTTCAGAGTGGCGACACCGAATCCCAATCGTCGGCCTGGGCTTCCAGCCATGCCAGCACCTTCGCATCCGGTCGCGGTCTGGACGCCTGCGACGCCACGTCCGTGTCCAGCAGCCAGCTCATTTGTACGGGAGGAGATGTTTCGGAACCGAGGGCAGGCCCTTGGGCATGGCCAGCAGAGAACGGCCCAGCCCCGAGTTGGAGCGCTCTGGGCGTGGCAGCGGCGATACTTTCAAGCTGCCCTCCTCATCTTCGAGCCAGGTGAGGCGGACGGGACCGCCACGCAGAACGCCCGCCCGCTCCCGCCAACGCTTGGGCACGGTCATTTGGCCCTGAGGGCTAATCGTCGCCGTGTCGGTCTTCATCGCGGAAGTAATGGAACATCACACACACCACGCGTCAAGCGTGCCTTGGGCACCCGCTTTGCGCTCCGCCCACGTTTGGGGGCGCCGCTCTCTGTGCCGAACCGGAACCAGGCACGAAATCCCCTAGCGTTGTCAGGCTTTCGGCGAGTAGTAGCCCTCGACAACTGGCGCGGTTAGGACCGGGGCCAAGCCGTCGCTGGAAGCGCATCCGCACTCTCCAAGAAAACGCCGCTGAACGACGCCTGTGCCGCGAGCACTAGCCGACTCCAAGGCGAAGCCGGGAGTCCGACTGCCGGCGTAGGGTGCTGGTGGGGCCAGTTGTGTCCCCGGCTACGGGCCGAAGACGCGGGGACGTTTGTCCTTGCTCATGTTTGCCGCTGGTGCGATAAGGCGACCGTCAAAGCCTCCACGAGCCGCTGACTCGCTTTTGTTCAGCCAACGACCCGCGTGCAGAGACCCGGTTTGGACTCAACCGACGGGCAACAACTAATCTTTGGCTATATGAAGACACGATCCTCGAAACTCGTTCGATTCCTTTCCCTGCTGTGCCTGGCTGTTTGGGCGGTGGGGCCACGGGCCGTTGCCCAGACTCCGCCGGTGCTCGACGTCCACCTGTATGCGGGGTTGAGCATCACGGGTGCGGTGGGCACTGTTTACTCGGTCGAGTACGTCACGGACCTTGCCCAGACGAACGACTGGCGTTGTCTGGAGTTTCTGCAACTGCCCGCCAGCCCGTATCTGTGGGCTGACAAGTCCGCCCCGGCGACGGGAAAACGGTTCTATCGGGCGGTGGCGATGGAACCACCGGCCAACCTGGCATTCATCCCGCCGGGGACGTTCCGGATGGGCAGCCCGCCGGACGAAGTGGACCGTTACGACTGGGAGGGGCCGCAGACAGCGGTGACGATCAGCCGGGGGTTTTGGATGGGGAAGTGCGAGGTGACGCAAGGGGAATATCTGACAGTGATGGGCAGCAATCCGAGCTACTTTCAGCCACCCGATTACCCGGCGGACACCAACCGTCCGGTGGAGACGGTATCGTGGGACGATGCGACGGCGTACTGTGCGGCGCTGACGGGGCGGGAGCGGTTAGCGGGCCGGATAGGGACCAACAGTGTGTATCGGTTACCGACGGAAGCGGAGTGGGAGTATGCGTGTCGGGGGTGGACCTCGACGCGGTTCAGTTACGGGGACGACCTTGGGTACACGAACCTGACGAACTACGCGTGGTATGGGGACAACAGTGGGGGGACGACGCATCCGGTGGGGCAGAAGCTGCCCAACCCATGGGGTTTGTATGACATGCACGGGAATGTGTGGGAGTGGTGCCAGGACTGGTGGAGCGAGTATCCTGGCGGGATTGCAGTAGACCCTCAAGGTCCCGCCACGGGCTCGTCCCGCGTGTTTCGCGGCGGCTACTGGGTCGACTCGCTCGCCTACGCCAGGTACTGCCGCTCAGCGTTCCGCTCCTCCTCCCCCCGGACAACAGGCACGCCACGCCTTCGGGTTCCGGGCTGTCCTGGCCCCAGGTCAGCCATGAGCGGAACGGTGCGGCGGAGCTGTCCGGAGCAGGCTGGCGGAGGGAGGGACGACCATAGCCGTGCCTGCGTAGGGGCAGCGCAGCCGGGACTTGACCCGAGTGTCCAAGGACGAAGAAGGAAAGGCCCCGCGCAGCGGTCGCGAGATTTTCCGAAAACCGACCACCCGCCCATCTGAATGCAACTGAAGCTCTTTGTTCTGCCGATTAAGAATCTGGGGGCAGCGGAAGCCGAGATGAACGCGTTCCTGCGCGGGCATCGGGTCCTGGCGGTGAAGAAGGAGTTTGTGGCGGATGGTGCGAACTCTTTCTGGACGTTCTGCGTGGAGGACTCGAATGGGTAGCCCTGAAAACCAAGAACCCCCGCTCCCTGTAGGCCGCGTGCCCCCACGCGGCGCAGGTCATGGTACATCCGCAAATGCCGGGTTAGGGAACCCGGCCTACAATTGCGAAGCTGGCGGCGTTGTAGGCCGGCTGCCCTCAGCCGGTGATCCAGCGCCACCTTCGGCCGATGTTTGCGGTGGCACAATCCGACGCCCGCCCGCCGGGTCGGGGGACCCGGCCTACAAGTCCGGCCCGGAGGAACCGCCGCCCCGGCGCCTGCGCCGCCTCCACTGCGTTTGGCCCGATCGCGACGGCCACCTCTCGTATCTCCTGACCGTGTGCATCGAGGGCCGAGTCCGCGTTCTGGACAACCAGGACACGTTCCAGCGTCTGAGCGCTTTCCTCCTCGATAGTCCGACGCGCTACCACTGGTTTGCGCGCCGGTTCGTGGTGATGCCAGACCATCTTCACTTGATTGCCCGTCAAGGCCACGAGGCCGTTCGCCTTGGCCAGTGGATGAAGGCGCTCAAAGCGGTGGTGGGCGGATTGGAGCGTCGTGATAGCCGCGCAGCCAAGTCACCGGAGCGCCCGGTGAGGGCACCAGACCGCCCGGTGAGGGCACCAGACCGCCCGGTGAGGGCACCGGGCCTACAGGATGGCGCACCCGCCGTTGTAGGCCGGGTGCCCCCACCCGGCGGGCTGCCCCCACCCGGCGCGTCCTTACCCAGGGCTGCCACTCACCAATTCACACGTCTGAAGCGTGCCTGGCGCTGGCAAGAGGGTTTCCACGACCACAGATTCCGCACGCCGGAAAGTGAACAACGCAAATGGGAATACGTCTGCTTGAATCCAGTTCGCTATGGCTTGGTGGAACATCCCGAACAATGGCCTTTCGGCGGAGAAATCTTTTACGAGGAGACAGACGGTCCTCGTTTGGTTCGCGGGACACCGCCCTTGTTGGAGACGGGATTGCTGATCGAAGGAAAACAACCGCCGGCTGAGGGCAGCCGGCCTACAACGTGAGTGACCGTCTCCTGCTTGTAGGCCGGGTGCCCTCACCCGGCGCTCTGATTGTGGCGCCCGTGCAGCAGCGAATGCAGGCGCTGGTGGCGTTCACCTTGCACGCCCGTAGCCGGGCCTGGCGGCGGCACGTCCTGCATCGTTTTGCCTGCCTGCCGCGCGACAAAGAGGTACGCATAGGCACGCAGTGCGCGCGGCGCAGGCAGGGGGTGGTGGCCAACGGGCTCGAACCGTGTGATCCGCGGCGGCAACTGGAACAACTGGAACAACAACGCCAGGAACTGCCGGTCCTCGAACCGCAACAACAACAACCCGGACAACAGGAACAACAATATCGGGTTCCGGGCTGTCCTGGCCCCAGCTCATCCGGAGCGTTGGATGACGCTCAGGCTGACCCGGCCGCCATCCTGTCCCCGGAATGCGGTGTTCCGGGGCAAAGCGCGGTGGAACAAGGCCCGGTGTGAGTAGCGGAAGCGGAGTCTTCGCGAAAGCTCCGGGCCTTTGATGGCCCAAGGCGGGTAGAGGCATCCAACACCGCCGGCATCCTCACAACCTTTTTACAGGACGTATTGGACTTGACCCCTGCCGTCGGGCCACGGAGCCGGGACGGCGACGACAATGCGAAGCTCGGGTTTTCCCTTCGAGCGCATATGCCGAATTGAGTCTGGTCGTGTCTTCAGACAGTCGCATGGTGCCGAGTGCCACCTAGCTAGACCTATCTCCTCCTGCTGCGATTCCTTGCTCGTGACTCAGCCTGTTGAGCTTCGCCTGCAGTTGATCGAGCCGCTCCAGGATTTCCTCGGTTCCGACCGCTTTCCGGTCTTGTCCACCCAGAAAGGCCGACGCCATCAGGCCGCTCAGCCCGGCAAACATCCCGACGCCACAAATCATCAGGACGATGCCGACCACCCGCCCCTCCGTGGTCACTGGGTATTTGTCGCCGTAGCCGACGGTCGTGATCGTGCTGATGCTCCACCAGATGGCATCCTCGGCCGACGTGATGTTGGCATCGCCGCGCCGCTCGCAAACCAAGATGGAGACGGACGCGAAGGTAATCAGAAGGAAGGCCATCAGTCCCAGGGAAACCGCGCCTCCCTGCATCTTGTTCTGGAAACTCAGCGTCAGAATCCGATGCACGGAGCGAACGCCCCTGAGGAGGCGGATCACACGGAGCACGCGCACCAATTGCCCCAGCGCAGCACCTCGAGGTTGGGAATGCTGGCGATCAAGTCAATCCAGCCCCATTTCATGAAGGCCCCCTTGGAGTCGGCGTGATGGAACCGCACGAAGAAATCGACGAGCAACACCACGCAGACAGCCGTATCGACGATGTGGATGAGACTGCGGACTGCCGCAGGAAGCTCGCACACCGTGTCGGCCGCCAGCGCTGCCAGGGCCAGGATGCTGAGAATCAGGATGGCAATCTGGAAGACGCCGACGTTTGCCTGGGTGCCAGTCTGGGATTTGTTCATGGCCTCCCTGTAGCTTGGGATCGATCCGCTTGCACGTCATTTCGACCAAGGCACTCCTTCGTCGCCCGGCACTAACATACAGCACGGCTTCCTGCATCCTGGCGCCTCACTTGAAGTGTCGTAAGGCCGGGCGATCCTTCCAAGCCTACGCCGGTTGATTCCAGCCTGCCGCACCGGCAGCAGGGTGCACCATTACGTGACTGCGGCGCAGGCAAGCAGGGCGCCTCGCTGACAGGCCCCCGGTAACACGGATCTTCCCGCCGACACATGGGAGGTTGTCTTCATGGCCGTGGTGCCACCGATTGACCCACGCACCTGCAACCCGACAATTCCAGTGTGATGACAGTGTCGGTCTTCACTTCTTGGGTGGGTAGAGCTGGAATTCGGTGAGGGTGGGGCCGTCGGTCGCGTCGAGAATGTTCAACCGGACGCGCTGGGCGGTGACGGCGTCAAATCTGCCGGAAAACCTCTCGCCGAGTGTGGTGCCCCGGTGGAAAGTCTTCCACTGTTCACCGTCGCGGCACTGCAACTCAAACGACTGCACCCGCCCGGCAAAGGCTTCCTCGATCTCCACACGGTTGAACGTGACGGGTTGTCCGAGGTCCACCTCCAGCCACGCCCGCTTTGTGCCGGCGTCTGTCGCCCAACGCGTGTCCTCATCGCCATCGATTGCCTTGCCGGGGCTGTGGCTTGCGTCGTTCCGATAGACGTTTGAGGCGGCCGCTTTCATGTCGGGCTTGATCATGCCGGGGCGCACCACGTCCAGCGGCGGAATCCCACCGGCCGGACCGTCGAGCGTGAGCTTGATGACAGTGTCCTTCGCCTGGGCGTCAGGCTTGCTGACGGTCAAGGTGATGCCGGAAGCCGTTTGTGTCAAAGGCACGGCGCCGCCCGTGAGCCACCGGCTGCGGAGCACTCTCCTCGGCAACGCGGGCAGCGTGAGCATCGCGTCGCTCTCCTTCAATAAATGGAGGTAAACGTTCTTTCCCTTGCGAGTGCTGACCAGCGCCGGGCTGGGTTTGAAGGGTCCGCCCCGCGTGCCGTAGATGCTCTCGCGGTTGTCCTTCAGCCAGGCGCCGACTTGGCGGAGCACTTCGACCTGTCGCGGTTCGATCCGCCCGTCCGGCATCGGGCCGACGTTGAGCAGCAGATTGCCGTCGCCGCCAGCGGTGCGGGCGAGGATGTCAATGACTTCCTTCGCCGACTTGATGGTGTCGTTCGGTTTCCATGACCATTGCGTACCGAGCGTCATACAGGTTTCCCACGGCCTTTCGTCGTCGTAATGGCCGATGCGCTGTTCTGGGGTGTAGTAGTCGGCGTTCGGGCTCAGGATCTGGTTGTCGTTATTACCGATGCCGAGGTCGAGGCGGTTGTTGATGATGATTCCCGGCTGCAGCGCCCGCACGAGGGCGTAGGTGTTGAGCTGGTCGTAAAGCGGCTCACGCGCGTCCCAGTCGAACCACATCACGTCCAGGCGTCCGTAATTGCCCAGCAACTCCCGCAGTTCCGTCTGCATCCGGCCGACAAACGCCGCGTTGCGGTCGGTGCGGAAATCGGGATCTCGCCAGTCCATCGGGGAGAAATACCAGCCGAGTTTCATTCCGGCGCGACGCGCGGCCTTCGCCAGTTCCCCGCAGACGTCACGCTGAAACGGCGTGCTCGCGATGTTGTGGCGGTCGGCCTGGGAAGGCCAGTGCAGGAAGCCGTCGCAGTGCTTCGCCGTGAACACGACATATTTCATGCCGGTAGCGCGCGCCGTGTTCACCCACTCGACGGCATTGAAGTTCGTCGGATTGAATCGCTGGCAAAGTTGGTCATAGACCTCAACCGGTGTGGGGCCCTGGTTGGGGCATTTCGGATTCGAGTTGGCGCGCGACCAACTGATCTCGAGTCCCGTCAGACTCACTGGTCCCCAATGAATGAACAGGCCGAAGCGCGCTTCGCGCCACCCTCGCATCCGCGCCTCGCGCCCTGCGCGGGTTTCCGATGGCGGCGCGGTTTCGGCCGCCGGCAGGGACACCTGCATTGCCAGCAAGATCGCGAGCGAGCAACTGGCGGCCCACATTCTCTTCACCAGATTCGCGGTCATAGTCGTTGTTCTCGGAGGAGCGGGATTGTGCGATGATCGTGGCCCCGATGGCAAGGCTGGCGGATGATTCGAGTGGCCGCCACCGGGCCCGCTTCGGGCCGGCTTTGGGCTTGACGGGGGGCGCTGGAATTCATAGTTTTTCGCCGCAAATAGACTAATGCTGGGTTTGCCAGCGCGATGAAGTCGGGGATCACTCTACCGACTTTTTTGTTCTCCGCGCACGGCGCGGACTGAAGTCCATGAATGTTGAGCTACTGGCGGTATTGGAGTTTTGGGAACGCGAGAAAGGCATCCAGAAGGATGTCCTGCTCAAGGCTGTGGAGGATGCGTTGCTCTCGGCCGCGAAGAAGGCCGTGGGGCCGGCGCGCGAACTGCGCTGCGTGATCGACGCGAAGTCGGGCGACATCCGCGCCTTCGCCAAGCTGGTGGTGTCGGAGAAAGTCATCTCCAAGCACGATCAGATTTCACTGTTCGGCGCCCGGCGCCTGAAACCGGAAGCGCAGCTGGGGGATGAGGTTGAGGTGGAAGTGACGCCGGCCAACTTCGGCCGCATCGCCTCCCAGAACGCCAAACAGGCGCTCATGCAGCACCTGCGTCGGGCGGAGAAGGAGCTGATTTTCGCCGAGTTCCGCGACCGCGCTGGCGACATCGTCAGCGGGGCCGTCCGGCGTTTCGACCGGTCGGACGTCACGATCGATCTGGGCCGCTACGAGGCCCTGTTGCCCAACCGGGAGCGCGTGCCCACCGAGGAGTATCAGATCGGCGACCGCATTCGCTGCTACGTCAAGGCCGTCGAGAACAGCCAGCAGGGCCCGGAGATCATCCTGTCGCGCGCGGACCCGCAGTTCGTGGTGAAGCTGTTCAAGCTCGAGGTTTCGGAGATCGGCGACGGCACGATCGAGATCAAAGGCATCGCGCGTGAGCCGGGCTTCCGTACCAAGTTGGCCGTGTGGTCGCGTGATGAGAGAGTGGATCCCGTGGGCGCCTGTGTCGGCTTGCGGGGGCAGCGCGTGAAGAACATTGTCCGAGAGCTCAACAACGAGAAAGTGGACATCATCAAGTGGGATACCAACATCAAAACGTTCATCACCAATTCGCTGGCACCGGCGAAGTTGAAGACTTTCGTGGTGGACGAAGCCAACCGACGGGTCAAGGTCATGGTCAGTCCGGACCAGTTGTCGCTGGCGATTGGCAAACGCGGACAGAACGCGCGGTTGACCTCGAAGCTCACCGGCTGGCAGGTGAATATCGAGCCCGAAGCGGTGACCAAGTTGGGCTTTGAACAGAAGGTGGCCCAGGCCGTGAGCGCGGTGGCCTCCATCCCCGGGGTTACCCCCGAGCAAGCCGACATGCTGGTACATCGCGGCTTCCTCAGCCTGGAAGACCTCTTGCAGGCCGATCCCTCGGACCTGGCGGAGATCCCGGAGATCGGCGAGCAGGCCGCCGCCATCATCGACACCGTCCGCACCGAGGCGGCGCGGCGCAACGCGAAAGGAGGCGAAGCCTCGGCCAGCTAGCGCCGGGTACCCCCGGCCCTCGGTCGCCGCTCGATTACGGGACACGCGGAGCGGGGTGCCCAGAATAAGTTTATGCCCGTTCGCATCTACGACATCGCGAAGAAGCTTGGGGTCGAGAGCAAGGAAGTCCTTGCCAAAGCCAAGGAGCTGGGCATTACCGGCGCGCGGGTTCCTTCCAGCTCGCTCGACAAGATCACGGCCGCGTACCTCGAAGAGCAACTCGCCGGTCTGCGCCCTGCTCCGGTCGAGCCGCCGCCCGCTCCGCCCGCCCCTGAGCCGGTGGTTATTCTGACCGCCCCGCCCGCGCCGCCTCCCGTGGCGGAGCCGGTCCCGCCTGCGCCGGTTGTCGTTCCCGAACCGGCACCGCCCGCGGAAGCCCCGGCGGAACCCGCCCTGCCAGTGGCTGAAGTCCCGCCGCCGGTTTTGCCGCCCGTGCCCGTGGCTCCGCCGCCGCCGCCGGAGCCTCCGGTTCCGAGAATCGGTGAGAAGGTCGGGTTCATCCAGTTGCCGCAAAAGCCCGCGCCCCGCCCGGCCCCTGGCAAACCTCAGCCCAAGCCGGCGCCCGTCGCGACCGGGCGTCGCCCCGGCGCGCCCGCCGTCGGCCCGACGGCGATCCGACCCGGCGCCAAACCGCTCGACCGTGAGGGCCGACCCGCCACTCCGGCCGCTCCGCGAGTTGTCCTGCCGCCCACCGCTGAGATCATCACCCTCAAGCCGCCGATTGTGGTGCGCGATCTGGCTGAGCAACTGAAACGAAAGCCCTTCCAGTTGATCGCCGACCTGATGGAGTTGGGCGTGTTCGCGACGGTAAACCAGGCCATTGATGAGCCGATCGCCCAGCGGCTTTGCGCCAAGCACGGTTTCCGTTTCGAGTCGGAGAAGCGCGAGCGCGGCGCAGGGATCGTGCACGCCCCGCCCAAGCCGGTCGAGCGGGACACCGAGGACAAGCCGGAGGATCTCGCACCCCGCGCGCCGGTGGTCACCATCATGGGGCATGTTGATCACGGCAAGACCACCTTGTTGGACGTGATCCGCAAGTCGAACGTGGCCGCCAAGGAAGCCGGCGGCATCACGCAGCACATCGGCGCCTACACCATTTCCATCCCGCACCCCGAGC
>Ga0315274_10007264_pt1 | contig 16050 bp, 12 predicted proteins | sample YL17G02_20_MG_FD_203700 | JGI IMG/M metagenome (GOLD analysis project Ga0315274, IMG submission 203700) | Sediment microbial communities from Yellowstone Lake, YNP, Wyoming, USA - YL17G02_20 | ecosystem: Environmental > Aquatic > Freshwater > Lake > Sediment | place: USA: Wyoming | collected...
GACAGCGGAACGACTCAATGCCCTTGCGGAGTCTCCGCGCCTCTCCGTGCCGCCCGATCGCCGGGAGAAGCCTGGTGGGCCGGATTCACAGGATTCTTCGTCTCGTTTCATCCGGTTCATCCTGTCATCCTGTCAAAAGGGTTCTCGCCACGCCAAAAACCACTAAACGCTTCTGAGTGTCAGTCGGTGCAAATGACAGGCTATCAACCTGCCCGCAGCGCCAGCGCTTGCGCGGCGTGTCCTACTCAGACAATGGCCTCTTCCGTCTCGGCGTCGAAGAAATGGGATTTCTCCATGTCCACGTAGAGAGTCTTCATCTCGTCAATTTCGGCCAGGACGTGCGCGTCGAGGCGCGCGATGAGATTCGACTTGTCGGTGCTGAGATACATATAGAGCTCCGCCCCCATCGGTTCGATCAGTTCGACCTTGGCGGTGATCGGAGCGCACTCGCCGATTCCTTCGGCGCGAAACGCGGGGTCGTAGAGGTTCTCGGGCCGGATGCCGAACGTCACGGGCCGGCCCGCCGGGCCGACTTTGTCGCGGAAGCGGCGCGGCACTTTGACGCGGAACTTCCCCTCGGTGAAATAGAGATCGTCGCCCGCCCCTTCGATCGTTCCGTGAAGGAAATTCATCGGCGGGCTGCCGATGAACCCCGCCACAAAGCGGTTGGCCGGCTTGTCGTACAGCTCGAGCGGTTCGGCAATCTGCTGAATCATCCCGTCCTTCATCACAGCGATCCGGTCGCCCATCGTCATCGCCTCGACCTGGTCGTGCGTGACGTAGATCATCGTGGTCTGGAGGCGGCTGTGGAGTTTGCTGATCTCGGCGCGCATCTGCACGCGCATCTTGGCGTCGAGGTTGCTCAGCGGTTCGTCGAAGAGAAAGACCTGGGGCTTGCGGACGATGGCGCGCCCGACGGCCACGCGCTGGCGCTCGCCGCCCGACAGCGCCCGCGGCTTTCGGTCGAGCAGGTGGGTGATGCCGAGGATTTGCGCCGCCTCGTGGACGCGCTTGTCTATTTCCGGTTTGGGAAAACGGCGGAGCTTCAGCCCAAAGGCCATGTTCTTGTACGCCGACATGTGGGGGTAGAGCGCGTAGTTCTGGAAAACCATCGCGATGTCGCGGTCCTTGGGAGAGACGTCGTTGACCTGGCGGTCGCCGATGAAGATCTCCCCGACCGTCACGTCTTCGAGGCCGGCGATCATCCGCAGCGTCGTGGATTTTCCGCAGCCCGACGGCCCGACCAGCACCAGGAACTCCTTGTCCTTCACTTCGAGCGTGACGTCGTTGACCGCGACCACGTTGGGCGGGAAGGTCTTGCTGACATTGTGCAGGACAACCTCGGCCATCGAGCTTCGCGTCCTCCTGTCTGATCGAATTGAGAGACGCTCTGGTGATCGCTCAGAGTAGCTCTTTCTGGCAAGGGTCGGCCCCCGTGTCCAGCATTTTCTGCTGCAACGGCATCCCGGCATCCCGCGAAGAACAAAAACTGCTTGACGGCGAGGGGCGTTTTCTGCTGAAATACCCAACGTTAAGGAGGTTGTGCCGCGTCGCAACGACGTGGTGGAAGTTTTGGATTAGGAGGCCCGACGCACAGACCGGACAGTTCCCGCTCCCGTTCCTGTTACCTGTGACAATGCTGACGCTGACGAGCAGAGAGGTGACCCGATGTCCGCGAACGCTCAAACGGTCTATTGGCCCGAATCATTGGAAGTGCCCGAACACGAGGACCCCGCCGATATGAAGCAGAGGATTGTTCACTCGCGCCACCGTGTCGGGAAGTATCTGGTGACACGGCTGGTCCTCGATTCGAGGGATGAGCCGCAGCCGGTCAAAAAGTAAGACGAAAGATCTGGCTTGCGCAGCCCGAGAAGAACCCATCGAGCAACGATAGACAGGTGCATTGCGTTGCAGCAATGCGCCTTTTGTTTTTCTTGAACCATCTCGGCGGCCGACAAACGCGCGAGGGGCTTCCAGATGCAGATAGCTCTTACGACACCTTTGATCCCGGCGCGGCGGGGACGTCGGTCGTAACCAATCGCAGCGCTTCGCCGTCGTGGGCCGCCAGCAGCATCCCCTTGGACTCGACACCGCGCAGCTTGCGCGCGGCAAGGTTGGCCACAACGATGATCGTCTTGCCGACCAGTTGTTCGGGCGCGTACTGCGGTGCAATCCCCGCGACGATCTGGCGCCGCTCGGTCCCCAGGTCAATGATCATGCGAATAAGTTTGTTGGCGCCTTCGACGGCGGCGGCTTCCACAACGCGCGCCACGCGCAAATCCATCTTCTGAAACTCCTCGAAGCTGATTTCGGCGGCTTCGGCCATGGGCGGCTCCTTCTCCTTAGTGCTGAGTGCTGAGTGCTGAGTGCTGAGTGCTGAGTCAGCCGAATGCGGAATGCTGTGTGCTGACGGCTGATCGCTGACGGCTGATCGCTGACGGCTGACGGCTGAAGGCGCTCTGATTTCGGCCGGCGCGGCTTCTTTCGAGTCGGCGGGGCGAATCTTTGGGAACAGCACCTTGCCCGGGACGACCGACGCGCCGACTTGGAGCAGAGCGGCGTCAATTCCGCCCTCCGGCTTCCGCTCGATGCCCAGCCACGACAGCGCCTCGGCCGTTTTCGCCGGCATGACGGGCGCCAGCAGCTGGAGCGCCACGACCGTCCCGCGCGCCGCCACGTGCAGGATCGTCTCGACGCGCTCGCGCTTGCCCGCCTTGGCCAACGCCCACGGCTGCTGGTCGGTGACGTAGCGGTTGAGCGAGCGAATCCCCTGAAGCGTCTCCTCGATGATCTGGTGGAACTTCAGGTCGGCCAGCCATTGCGGCGTCGTCTGGACCACGGCGTCAATCATCGCCAGCAGCGCCTGATCGCCGCGTTCGGGCGCGTGCGGCGGCGGGATTCGGCCGTCGCAGTACTTCTGAATCATCGCCGTCAGGCGGCTGACCAAATTGCCGAGATCGTCGGCGAGACTACTGTTGTAGCGGTCGTTGAAGGCGTCCTCATCGAAGGCGGCGTCGAGGCCGAAGACCATCTCGCGCAAGAGGAAAAACCGCAGGGCGTCCACGCCGTAAACGGTCGCAAAATCGAGCGGCCGCGCCACGTTGCCCAGCGTCTTCGACATCTTCAGCTCGCCGTAGTTCCAATAGCCGTGAACGTTGAGATGCCGATAGACCGGGATGCCGGCGGCGTGGAGCATCGTCGGCCAATAGACGGCATGGGGCTTGAGGATGTCCTTGGCGATATAGTGTTCGGCGACCGGCCAGTAGCGCGCGAACTTCTCGTCGTCGGGCCAGCCCAGCCCGCTGACGTAGTTGACCAGCGCGTCGAACCAGACATAGGTGACGTAGTTCTCGTCGAACGGCAGCGGGATTCCCCAGGGCAGGCGCGAGGCGGGCCGCGAGATGCAGAGGCCGCGCAGCGGCTCGTTCAAGAAGCTCAGAATCTCATTCCGATAGCGCTCGGGCCGGACAAAGTCGGGGTTGGCGCGAATGTGCTCGATCAGCCACGGCTGATACTTCGACATGCGGAAAAAGTAGTTCTGTTCTTCGATGAAGGTCGGCTTCACCTGATGGTCGGGGCAATAGCCGCCCGTCTCGGCGAGCTCCGTTTCGGTGTAGAACCGCTCGCAGCCGACGCAATAGAGACCGCCGTATTTCTCGAAATAGATATCGCCGCGATCATAGAGGTCTTGGAGAATCCGGCGAACGACCCGCTCGTGTCGCTCCTCGGTCGTGCGGATGAAATCGCTGGGTTCGATCAGCAGCTGGGGCCAAAGGTCGCGAAAGGCCCGGCTGCCGCGGTCGGCGAACGCCTTAGGGGTTTCGCCTTTTTCCGCAGCCGCTTGCATGATCTTGGTGCCGTGTTCGTCGGTGCCCGTCAGGAAATAGGCATCGTAGCCGAGCAGGCGGTAGTATCGCCGGACGACGTCGCACAGGATTGTTGTGTACGCGTGGCCGATGTGGGGCAAGGCGTTGACGTAGTAGATCGGCGTGGTCAGATAGATGCGCTTCTCGACCATTTCACCCCGGATTCTTGATGCGATCTTTGCCTCTTGTTTCGTACCGCACGCTTCACACTTCCGATTTCCAACTGTCCGGCACCCTAGAAATCGCTTCGGCCAAACGCAAGCCCAAACCACTGGAACCAAGACCAACTGAATCACGGATGGACACCGATGCACCTGGAGCAGCGGAGCCGCAGCCAAAAAAAACAGAACCACTGATGAACACGGATTCACACTGATAGCCAAGAGCAGCCGCAAGAATCCGCGAAGCCTTCGCAGATTCTGCATGATAGTAGTACGGATAGCGCTCCCGGGATGAAATCCGTGTGCATCGGTGTCCATCCGTGGTTCAGTTGTTTCTCACTATCATTGACGCCCAAGGGCAACTGGCGCGGCAACCCTCAATCGCTCCCATGCCGCGTTGCTGGAATCTGCACATGCCCCCGGCGAGGCGTGGGGCCGAAGAAAAAGGCTTGCTTTTTTGGTGACACCCCAGCAAAGGCGATATATACGTCGTTTCAAAGGATGGGTATTCAATCAGGAATATCGCGGGCAAGGATGCCCTGAAATCGCCCTCCAAGACGTTCGCTACACGGAATCATTGTGAAGATGGGCCGGAAAGTCACCTACTGCTTGAGCTATCCTATCGTGTTGACGCGCCTGTGCGTCAATCGGTGCGGCTATTGCCGTTTCCCGATTGCCGGCCCCGAGCGCCTGCCCTCGCTGCGCGTGGTGCGCCGCCACCTGCGCGAAGCCGCCCGCCGCGGCGCCACCCAGATCGAACTGATCGCCGGCGAGGGAATCTCCAATGATCCCGACATTCTGACGACGGTCCGGTACTACGGTTTTGCCTCCTATCAGAGCTACCTGACGCGCATTCTGCAAATGATCGAGGCGACCAACCGGCGGTCCCACCTCTTCTCGTTGCTCAATCTCGGCCCCCTGTCGCTGGCCGAACTGTGCCTGATGCGGTCTTACCTGTGCGCCGTGCGGATCATGCTCGAATCGGCCGACCCCGCCCTCGAGTTCCGTGAGGCTCACCTGCATTCGCCCCACAAGTCGCCCGACCGCCGGCTCGAGGCGATCCTCCGTTGCGGCAAGGCGGGCGTCCCTCTGACGACGGGCATCTTGGTCGGAATCGGCGAAAGCGCCGCCAGCCGGACGATAGCTTTCGACATCATCGGGCGCGCCCACGCTCGCTACGGCCACATTCAGGCCGTCCGCATCCAGATGTTCCATCCGGCGCCTGCCACTCCTATGGAATCCTTCCCACAGGTCGGCGATGACGAGTTCCTCGAGGTCGTGGCGTCGGCGCGACGCCATTTCGGTCCCGACATGGCCATTCAGGTCTCGGCCGATGAGCACCCCGGCCTGATCGGGCGCTTGCTCGACGCCGGCGTCAACGACTTCGGCGACCTTTCGCTGCGCCGGCCGCCAAGCCCCCATCTCTCTTTCGATGACCTCCTGGAGAGAATGGCCGCCGAGACACAAGCGCACGGACTCGCTCTTACTCGGCGATTCCCGGTGCTCGGTCCCTACTGTACGGCCCGCTGGTATCCCGGCGGCTTTCCCGAACGCATTCCCTATGCTCGGGCGTGGATGTTCGCGCCCGCGCGATAAGCGCGCGAGAACCGTCAGCCATCAGGACTCCGGATTTCGCCTTGCGCACTCCGCATTCGATGCTCGTCACACTTGGCAGTTGCCCCTCCTCAATCCGCAATCCGAAATCCGAAATCGGAAAAGTCGTTGACCGTCGGTCCGGCGCAAATCAGTCTTAAAAACAACACAAGCGGATTGGCCGTTGGCGGGCGACGGACAATCTTGCGCTTCAGGAACGCGCATCGGAGAAACCGCAATACCAAACGGGAGTGAACCAACATGCGAAGCGACATGGTCAAGAAAGGCCTCGAACGCGCCCCTCATCGGGGGCTGCTCAAGGCGTGCGGGATCAACGAAGAGGACTTCGGCAAACCGTTCATCGGCATCGCCAACAGCTACTGCGACATCGTTCCCGGCCACGTCCATCTCCACAAGGTGGGCGAGCTGATCAAACGCGCGGTGCGCAAAGCCGGCGGCGTGCCGTTCGTGTTCAATACGATCGCGATCTGCGACGGGATTGCGATGGGCCACGCGGGAATGAAATACAGTCTTCCGTCGCGCGAGATCATCGCCGACTCGGTCGAGGCGATGCTTCGCGCCCACTGTTTCGACGGCATGATCTGCATTCCCAACTGCGACAAGGTCACGCCCGGCATGCTGATGGCCGCCGTGCGCGTGAACATCCCGACGGTCTTCGTTTCGGGCGGGCCGATGAAGACGGGCGTCACGCCCGATGGCCGCCGCATTGACCTGATCTCGATTTTTCAGGGCGTCGGCCGCCAAAAGGTCGGCCAGCTCGACGAGGCCGGACTGAAGGAGCTCGAGGACTTCGGATGTCCGGGGTGCGGTTCGTGCGCGGGACTGTTCACGGCCAACTCGATGAACTGTTTGTGCGAGGCGATTGGCATCGCGCCGCCGGGCAACGGCACGATTTTGGCCGAGGACCCGATGCGCCGAAAACTCTATCGCTTTGCCGCCTACGGGATCGTCGAGATGGTGCGCGAAGACCTCAAGCCGCTCGACATCATCACGCGCGACTCGCTCGACAATGCTTTCATTCTCGACATGGCGATGGGCGGCTCGACCAATACGGTCCTCCACGCGCTGGCGCTGGCCAACGAAGCCGGGATCGCCTATGACCTCGAGCGGATCAACGAGCTGTCGAAACGCACGCCCAACATCTGCAAGGTCGCCCCCTCGTCGCACGTCCGAATTGACGACGTGGACCGCGCGGGCGGCGTCAGCGCCATTCTCAAGGAGATCAGCAAGATCAAGGGGCTGCTTCACCTCGACGCGCCGACGGTGACGGGCAAGACGCTGTGGCGCAACATCGCCTGGGCACGGATCAAAGACCCCGAAGTCATCCGTTCGGTCGAGAATCCGTTCAGCCCGACCGGCGGGCTGGCAATTCTCTACGGCAATCTCGCTCCGGACGGCGCGGTTGTCAAATCGGCGGGCGTCCCTGCCGGCATGATGCGCCACACCGGCCCGGCGGTCATCTTCGAATCGCAGGAAGAGGCGTGCGAGGGCATTTTGGGCGGGCGGGTGAAGGCCGGCGACGTCGTGGTGATCCGCTACGAAGGGCCGCGCGGCGGTCCCGGCATGCAGGAGATGCTCTCGCCGACCTCTTATCTCGTCGGCATGGGGCTGGGCGAGACGTGCGCCCTGATTACCGACGGGCGGTTCTCGGGCGGGACGGCGGGCGCCTGCATCGGCCACGTTTCGCCCGAAGCGGCGGTCGGCGGGCCGATCGGCCTGCTTCGCGACGGCGACCTCATTGAGATTGATATTCACAGCCACGTGCTGAACGTCAAGGTTGCCGACGACGAGCTGGCGCGCCGCCGCGCCGAATGGAAGCCCCGCCCGCCGAAAATCGCTTACGGTTGCCTGTCGAAGTACGCCGCGATGGCCACGAGCGCCAACACCGGCGGGGTGTTGAAATGGGGCGCATGAACGGATTTCGGACTTGTCCGCCGCAGCCTTGGCGAAGGGGGATTGCGGATTTCCGACTGCGGAATCGAAGGAAAGCGGACACGCACGTAGTTGTGAATGAGAGCAAGCGCTGCCTTCAGTTCTTCTGAGGGCTTGACAAAAGGCGCGGTGAGCAGTATCTACCAGTAAGAATTCACGGAGCGCCGAAGCGCAAGATCGGCGCAAGGGTGGTTGCCATGAATCAGGCAGTTATCGAGAAAATTCGTCGCCTGGAAGAGGAGCTCCGCGAGCTGCGCAAGATGGTCGAGCACGAACAGGAACAGACCCCGGAGAAACGCAAGGTCCGTTCCTTTGCCGACTTGGAAGGTCTTTGGAAAGACTACGGTTCCTTTGACGAGGCGGATATAGACGCGGTTCGCTATCGCTTCAACGAGGATGACATTTGATTTGCTGCGTTGACACCCATGCATTGGTCTGGTTCCTTGAGCGAATGAGCAATAGCCGATGACATCTGCCCAAGAGTACCTATCAGCGATTCGTCAAGGTGTCGAGGCAGGAAACCTCACCGAGCGAAGCTACTATCCCACGCTGAAGGCGCTGGTCGAAACGCTCGGCGGCGGGGAAATCACGGCGACCGTCGAGGCGAAGCGGGTTGCGTGCGGCGCGCCGGATTTCACGGTTTCCAAGAGAACTCCGCACGGTCTTCTCACTGTCGGCTACATTGAAGCGAAGGACGTCGGTCTGTCGCTCGATGAAGTCGAACGATCGGTCCAGTTGAAGCGCTATCGGAACGCTCTCCCGAATCTCATCCTCACCGATTATCTCGAATTCCGATGGTACGTGGACGGCGAGCAACGGCGGACGGAGCGGCTGGCGCGGATCGGCAAGGACGGCAAGATCGTTCCCGACAAAGAGGGCGGCGAGGGGGTCGCGGTCCTACTCGGAGATTTCCTTGCTCACAAGAGTGAGCCCATTAGCAAACCACGTGAGCTGGCCCGCCGTATGGCGCGCCTGGCACACATGATTCGTGACGTGGTGGTGGAGGCGTTCGAAAAGGAGCGAGTTTCTTTGCTTCTGATCGGTTTGCGTCGGGCGTTTGCCACAGTGTTGATCCCCGACCTCGAGCAGCCGGAGAAGACTGCGGAATTTGCCGACATGTATGCCCAGACGATTGCATACGGTCTTTTTGCCGCAGCCTGCAACCATCGCGGGCCAGGACCATTTCAACGACTGAACGCGGCGCGTGAGATCCCTAAAACCAATCCATTTCTTCGGAAGCTGTTCGAGGCGATCACGGGTACCGATCTCGATGATGAACCTTATGCGGGGTTTGTGGATGATTTGGTCCAACTGCTTGCGGAGATGAACTTCGTCGGCATTTTCGAGGACTTCCGCAAGCGGAGGATTCCCGAAGACCCTGTTGTACATTTCTACGAGACATTCCTGGCTGACTACGATCCGGCGTTACGCGAAACACGTGGCGTCTATTACACACCCGAGCCGGTGGTTTCCTTCATTGTCCGCTCAGTGGATTATCTCCTGAGAGCGCGTTTTGGCTTGCGTGATGGCTTGGCCGACACGGCAACAACCGAGAGTGGGAAAGAGGCGGATTCCGGCGCCGAAGAGAAGAGGCGCAAGGAAGCCACACCGCGTGTGCTGATCCTCGACCCGGCGTGCGGCACGGGCACGTTTCTTTATACCGTCGTGGATCATATTCGCGCGCAGTTCATGCGCCACGGCAACGCTGGCATGTGGTCGGGCTATGTCCGCCACCACCTGCTGCCGCGCTTGTTCGGCTTCGAGCTGCTGATGGCACCGTATGCCGTGGCCCACTTCAAGTTGGCGATGCAATTGTCGGGGGCAGACCTTGAGTCCGACATTCTACAACTCCGGTGGGCTTACGACTTTGCGGGTGATGAACGACTCGGGATTTATCTGACAAATACGCTCGAAGAAACCGAGCACAAGATTGCTGATTTTCTTGGTCCACTGCGTGTAATCACCGAGGAAGCGAATGCCGCCGCCCGAATCAAGTACGACCTGCCGATCCTCGTCGTCATGGGCAACCCACCCTACTCCGGCCATTCGGCGAACAAAGGCAAATGGATCACGTCGCTGGTGTATGATTACAAGAAAGACTGCCCGGAGTTGTTCAAACCGGCTCAGGCCAAGTGGCTGCAGGATGACTACGTGAAGTTCATCCGCTGGGCGCAGTGGCGCATCGAGCGAACGGGGGCGGGGGTGCTCGGTTTCATCACCAATCACGGCTATCTTGACAACCCGACGTTTCGCGGGATGCGACAGCGTCTCATGGAGACTTTTGACGAGATATACGTTCTCAACTTGCACGGAAGCAGCAAGAAGAAAGAAGTCGCGCCCGACGGGTCGAAAGACGAAAACGTTTTCGACATTCAACAGGGGGTAGCGATCTCGCTGTTTGTCAAGGCTCCCGATGATGCAACCAAACCTTCCAAGAAACCCAGATCGAAGCAAAAGCGAGAGCATCACGCCGTCGTACGCCACGCCGAACTGTGGGGTAAGCGAGAAGCGAAGTATGGCGCCTTGCTGTCGCATGATGTGTCCACGACCAAGTGGACCGGGCTTACACCCAGGCCCCCCTTCCATCTTTTTGTCCCTCAAGACGGCAGGATACTCGCTGAGTATGAAAGAGGCTGGAGAATCTCCGACGCTATGGATCAGAACGGCGACCCCGCCCCCGGCATCGTGACCACGCATGATGAATTTGCCATTTCCTGGGACGCCGCCGAAGCAGCAGAGAAAGTTCGCAGACTGCTTGCAACAAGATCGGAAGATGAGGCGCGATCTCTTTTTCGGCTTTGCTCGCAAGCACAATGGAACTATGAGCGGGCCAAACGTGCACTGGCCAATGGGTCATGGAAGAAGCAAATTCGTCCCATCGTCTATCGCGTATTTGACATTCGGTGGACAGTCTATGACGCGAACGTTGCTGTCCATCGTCGTGACCGCGTCATGCGGCATGTGTTGGGCGGAAAGAACATCGGCTTGATTACGAGTCGCCAGCAGTCCCAGCAATCGGCAGGATGGGCTCTGGTTGGTGTGTCCAACCGCATCATCGAATGCTGTGCAATTTCCAACAAAACAAAAGAGATCAACTATTCTCTTCCCCTTTACCTCTACCCCGACCCTGAATCAAACGGCGAGGTTTTCGATAACGGACTGGCCCGCCATCCCAATCTGAATCCCAAGTTCCTTAACGAAGTTTCCGCGAGACTGCGCCTCAAGTTCGTCCCCGACGGCGTGGGCGACCTGAAGAAAACGTTCGGTCCCGAAGATGTCTTCCACTACATCTACGCCGTGTTCCATTCGCCGGCCTATCGCGAGCGCTATGCCGATTTTCTCAAGAGAGATTTTCCGCGCGTGCCGCTGACGTCCGATCGCAATCTCTTCCGCAAACTGTGCGCGCTTGGAGCCGATCTGGTTGCCCTCCATCTGCTCGAAGAAGACTACGCGCAAGCCTCATGGACTCGCGCAGGCAAGACTTCTCCCTTGAAACGACTCCTTACCCGCTATCCCGTCCGGGGCGACGATCGGGTCGAGAAGGGGCATCCACGCTATGTCGCGCCCGGTCAGCCGGAACCCGGAACCGGCAAGCCGCTCGAGCAAGGCCGCGTTTATGTCAACGCCGAGCAATACTTCGACGGTGTGCCCCCGGAAGTATGGGAGTTCCACGTCGGCGGCTATCAGGTCTGCGAGAAATGGCTCAAGGACCGCCGCGGGCGCGCCCTTTCGTTCGAGGACTTGGCGCACTACCAGAAAATCGTCGTGGCCTTGAATGAGACCCTTCGTCTAATGGCCGAGATAGACCAGGCTATTCCTTCGTGGCCCATCGAATAGCGGGCCCCTCCGACCCCAGCGTATTCACACGGTTTCTGTATTCGTGTGATTTTCGTCTTGACACGCGCCGCGCTTGATCGAGAGAGTAACACGTTTATTATATTCGTGTGAAGGAGCGCCGCCGTGAAAAACTCTCGGATTCTCCCCGCCGCTTTCACCCTCATCGAACTGCTCATCGTCGTCGCCATCATTGCCATCCTGGCCGCGATCGCCGTTCCCAATTTCCTCGAAGCTCAAGTCCGCGCCAAGGTCGGCCGCTGCAAATCGGATATGCGTTCGATGGCCACGGCCCTCGAAGCCTATCGCGTGGACTGGGAAGGCTATCCGCCCTACGGCCGCATTGACCCTACCGGAGCGTTCCAATATCCGGCCCGACAGAACGACATGAACGACAAGATGTGTTTCGTCGGCCCGCCGATCACAACCCCGGTCGCCTATATCGCCTCTTTCTTTCCCGATCCTTTTGCCACCCAGTTGCCGCCGCCGCCCCAGTTGAAACTGATCGAGTATCTCAATCTCGAGCAGCACGTGGGCAATTTCGGCGCAGCCCTTCCACCCTTTGCGCCCAAATTGATTCCGGCCTGGGGGTTTTGGCGGATGGTCGCCGCCGGCCCGGATGGCGACCGCGGCCTCGACATCAAGACCAATATCGTGTACGATCCGACGAACGGGACGGTAAGCGACGGCGACATTGTGCGTTGTCAGCGTCTGCCCGATAGTCAGATAAACCCGGCGGCGCCGTGATCGGAGTCGAGGTGGCACAGGTTGTTACCCTGTGAAGCGTCGAGCATCAGGCAGGTTGCCGACCTGCCCGACTCGCAAAGACATCTTGAAGGGAGAGTCAACGAAATGAGAAACGTGATCCGCTGGACAATGGTTGGGCTGGCGATTGGAGGGTGCGTGATTATGACGGCGGCACATTCAGATGAGAAAAGCCGAACTGGGCCGGCGGCGACCGATCCGCGTCCTGTGGCCGCGAAAGCGACTCGGTCAACCCCCGGCCAGAACGAGTGGAATCGCGGGCGCGAGCCGCAGGACTGGTGGGGCGAAATGGTGCGCTATCACGGCCACGTCGGCCCGTGGAACGTTGTGGGATGGCGAATGGGCAAGGCCGCGCTGCGCGAATTCAAAGCCCAGTGGGGCGATCACTCGCTCGACGTTCTCGTCCATCTTCCTCTCGCCACGCCCTATACGTGCCTTGCCGACGGTCTCACGGTGGCCACGGGCAACAGCATCGGGCGGCTCGATATTCGGCTGGCCGAGGAGCTCTCATCGAAAACAGTGCACGTCAGCATTCGATCCAAGACCGCAAGCGACGCGCCGATCCTCGAATTCTGGCCGCAAGCCGATTTCCTGCGCAGGATCGAGTCGCATCCGGTCGCCGAGATGGAGACGCTGGCGAAAGAATGTGTCACGGTGGACGAGAAGGGTTTGTTCGAGATCCGCCGCTTGTGAACCTTCTCTTCTCCCGGCAAGCCATCGAACGGCAAAGCGGATTTCCTGCTTGACCGGTTTTGCCGGAGCCGACGAATCTCAAGGAAGCGTCGCCGGAACGGCCAATCCGTTCCGCCGGCCAGTGAGGTCAAGGCCTTGCAAGCATGAGAATTGCCTTCATCGCGCCCTATGATGAGTTCGCGCTGGGGATTCGTTCGATCAGCGCGTTTCTCAAGGCGCGCGGCCACGAGGTCTCCCGCGTCTTCCTCAAGATGGTCTTCGAGCTGTGGCGCTGGCCCGAAGTTGTGGTGGCGCCCGGCGCGGCCGACGTCGGACCGCGCGGCTTTTTTGCCCATCCCTGTCGCGTGACCACCCGCGAGGCCGACCTGCTCATCCAAAAACTCGCCGACCTGCGCGTACAACTCGTCGGCATCTCGCTCAGCTCCAACATCACCAATCTCGGCGAGTTTCTCACGCGCCGCATCCACGAGGACCTCGGCGTGCCGGTCATCTGGGGCGGGATTGACCCGACGCTTCATCCCGACAAGGCGATCGAGACGGCCGACTTCGTTTGCGACGGCGAAGGCGAGTATGCGATGGCCGACCTGGTCGCGGCGCTCGAAGCGGGCCGGCGCGACCCCGAAATCCCCGGCCTCTGGACTCGCCGCGCCGATGGCGCGATCTATCGCGGGCCGCTTCGACCCCTGATCGCCGACCTCGACGCGCTGCCCTATTGCGACTGGGACGCCTCGTCGGAGTTCTTTCTGTTCGGCGACGAGATGGTCGAGGGATTCGTCCCGCCGCCGCACACGCGGGTGCATCTCGAAGTGCCGGTGCTGACCCAGCGCGGCTGTCCCTACGAATGCACCTATTGCTGCTACTCGATTCTCAAGAAACGCTATCCCGGCCAGAGATTCGTCCGGCGCCGCTCGGTCGGAAACGTCCTCGGCGAAATGCAGCAGCTGCGCTTGCGATTTCCCACGATCGAGAAGTTCTTCTTCCACGACGACGTTTTCACGATTGACCCGGCGTGGATCGAGGAGTTTTCCGGGCGCTACTCGCGCGAGATCGGCCTGCCCTTCATCGCCTTCACCCACCCCAGCAGCTGCACGCGCCGGACGATGGAGCCGCTCCAGAAGGCCGGCCTCCTCGAAGCGCGGATCGGCATCCAATCGGGAAGCGAGCGCATTCTTTTTGAGTGCTACAACCGCCGGACCTCGCGCGAGCAGATCATGAAGTCGGTTCGGCTTCTTCACGAACTTGGCCTGGGACTGGTCGTGGATTTGATCGGTTTCAACCCGATGGAAACCGAAGAGGACCTCCGCGCGACACTGGACCTTCTGCTGCAACTGCCGCGCCCGTTCCGAATCAGTCTGGTCAACCCGCTGTGCTTCTACGAAGGGCTGCCGGTCACCGAGAAGGCCCGTGCTGCGGGCGTCGCTCTCACGCGGCCCGTCGGCGGCGGGAACAAATTCGAGCAAGTGGTGACGCCGCAGATGCGCTTCTGGGCGGCGCTCATGGGCCTGACCATGTTCGACCTCGACCCGCAGAAAGTCATTCTCCCCTTGGCCGACGACGCTTACCTGCGCGAGCATCCCGAAGTCCTCGAAAGCCTCCGCGTGGCGCTCTACTCGATGAACTTTCTCGACGGGCAAACCGCCGAGATGCCCAAGGACGCGCACCTTGCCGATCTGCGCGGCCGTCTGGCCTGGTGGCACGAGCGAGCGCGCCGTCCGTTGTGGCGGAAAGTCCTCGATCGGATTTTTCACCGATAGGGTTTCCCGTCAAAGGAAGGTTGTGAAGTGGGCGAGCGGGTCGTGCGCGCCGCAATCTGCTGTGTGGGGCGCTCATTGTGAGATTTGTCCTTGACGGCGGGTGGGGCTCTGGACTATGGAAAGGGGCAAGGAGAAACACATACGCAGGAAGCGATAAAGGTCCTCGAGTACTCTGGGCAGGGAATGGCTGTCGGGTTCGGTCCAGCATAGGCGGGCGCTATCACGAAAGGGGAGGTCTGCCGCATGAGTCCCGGCGAGCAAGAGAAGGATCGAAGGCGCTTTCGGCGTCTGTCGTTTTCTGCGCATGTTCGCTATGCCCCACGGCAGTACGGGAGTGACACGCCGCCCGATTTATGGGAGGGCAGCCTCGTCAACATCTCCCGGTCGGGCGCGGCGATCAAGGTATTGCACCGGCTGCGTCGAGGCGGCGTCCTCGAGATTTCGTTTATTAAGAACAATCCGTTGCGGTGCGTGAGCGTCATCGGAAAGGTCATCCGGTGCGAACCGATGCCCGGCCTTCATTCGTTCAGCCCCGACGGGACCTCTCGCCCATGCCACTTTGTCGCCATCGAGTTCTCGCAGCTCATGGATGTCGAAGAGATCGCCATGCTTCGCGACACCCAGGCGCTCGATGCGACGGTGGCGGAGAAATCGAAAGGCGCGGCGGCGCGACCGGCGCCGACCGCATAGGTCTTTCCGTGGGGTAGCGATTATCCCGTGAAAAGTGGAATCCAGGTGAACGACAAACAACCACCGGCCCAACTGAAGCGTAGAATGAAACGAAGAGGAATACTCGGGCTTGCCGTGGCAACGGTGGCTCTCAGTTGCCTGACGGCGCACGCCACGGAGCCCCTGCCGTCGGCGCAGGGCAAAACCTCATTGGCCGTTCTCTATGTGGGGTATCCCCAAACGTCGCGTGAAAAGGATTTCGTGGATTTCCTGGAAAAACACTTCGTCAAGGTTGGCCGGGGGAATCTGGACGCATTCCGCGAAAGCGACGTGGACGGGTACGACGCCGTCATTCTCGACTACGGAGAACTGAAGATCGTCAAAAACGCGATTCAGTGTCCAAAAGTCCCTTTTGGCGACCGCTACTCCCGCCCGACGGTGACCATCGGGGCCACCGGCGCGCTCGTCTGCGACAGGCTCAAGCTGAAAACGGGCTATCTCTGAAACTGCCTGGGCGAAGCGGCTCAGGGTGAGCTGCCCCGGCATGAAGTCTTCCAGAAGCCATTCAAGGTCGAACCCGCCTACGAGTGGTGGAAAACCCCCGAGAACTATCGTGGCTATCCCGGCGGCAAGTCGCTTCCGGACAAGTTGAAGGTATGGCGCGTCCAGCGTCTGAGCGACGAACCGGCCAATCTGGCCCGTCCGTCCGGAGCGGTCGCTCGCCCGTGGGAGCCAAAGGACGCGCCCGATGCAGAGGTCCTG
>Ga0315274_10007266_pt1 | contig 16046 bp, 9 predicted proteins | sample YL17G02_20_MG_FD_203700 | JGI IMG/M metagenome (GOLD analysis project Ga0315274, IMG submission 203700) | Sediment microbial communities from Yellowstone Lake, YNP, Wyoming, USA - YL17G02_20 | ecosystem: Environmental > Aquatic > Freshwater > Lake > Sediment | place: USA: Wyoming | collected...
TTTTCTTCGTTCGTCTCCACCCAGAGGTTCCCATCGTTGTCCACCAGCAGGCGATCAGTGACTGTCTTGACCTTCGGTATGGCCATCTGTTCGATCAACTTGGCGAACGGGCTGTCTCCCCTGTCGGCATACTCCGATTTTATCTGGCTTATATCCTCGTCCGTGACCGGCACGAGTTCATAGGGCCGGTCGATCTTGCGGAAGAGCTTACCCTTCTGGTCGTAGACCTCGATCAAATATTTATCGCTAAGGCAATGATAGAGCCACTGGCGCTTCTGGTCGCCAGCGAAAACCGACGCCGGGCTCCAGGGGACGGACGTGCTGAAAGTTATTTCACCCTGGGTGAGCATCTTGAATTCCGGGTAGCTGAATCTGCCGAAAGCGAGAACCTCCTCGCCGTTGAAGTCGATGGTCTTAGCCCAGAGCTCTCGCCTATCCTCGCTGAGTACCATCTCATTAACGGTGTATGAGGAATCGGTTGCGAGGTAAACCTGGCTGAAGAATTTCTTCCACTGGAAGCTCGACAGGAATTGGCCCTCCGGACTGAAGAGTGAGGTGCGTCTTGTCTCGAAATCCGTGACGAGAAGCCGGCCGTCGGGAAGGAGGGCCATATCGGCGATCCGGGCGAACTCGCCGGGGCCGTTGCCCTTCCGCCCGATTGTGCGCAGGTATTTCCCCCGAGGATCGAAAACCTTGATGGACATGTCCGAGTCATCTTCGACGTAGATATTATCCTGGGCATCGACGGCATACCGGCCCTGCTTATAAATTTGAATCTCGCCTCCTTCATCCCTTTCCTTGAAAGTGAAATCCTCCTCGAAGGCTACGGTTCTCCCGGGGTGTAGGGGAGTGGCTGGATTGTGGATATAGGTCACGCCGTCAACTGTCTCAACCTTTGCCTGGGCCGCCTCTTTTTTGCATCCGGGCGGCCAGAGAAATAAGAAAAAGACAATAGCCAAGGAAACCGCGATGCCGAGCGGACTTCTTTTCATCTTGTCCTCCTCCGCTAGGTGATTTCCGACCCGATACACATTGATATTATCACTTACTTTTGACCTCGTCCACACGATGCCTGAATTATGGGGACACGAAACTTAATTCCCCTTTTCCCTCGCGGAGGACACGAATTAAGTTTCGTGTCCCCATAATTCTACCCCTAATTCATATTATCACCTACACCCGATCTCGTCCGCATCTCCATCCAGGTGATGAACAGATTGGGAATGGTGAAGCGACCTTGAAGGTTTAGACTTCACAAAAAAAGACTTGACAACTTGGGTTGACTGTATTATTATACTAATACAGTGATGCAGAGGATGATCAAATGATTACGATCGAGACTTCGGGTTTCGTCCCGATCTATGAACAGATCAAGAAGGGGATTAAAAGCGAGATCTCCCTTGGCGTTCTCAAGGCCAGCCAGGCGCTTCCCTCGATCCGGGACCTGGCCGCCGAGCTCGTGGTCAATCCCAACACTGTGGCCCGTGCCTATAGAGAGCTGGAGCATGAGGGTTTTATCTGCACTCGCAAGGGCAAAGCCAGTTTTGTGAGCGAAAACTCATCCTCCCTGATCCAGAAGGATACAGTAAGGATGATGGAGGATGTTTTTGACCGGGCTATCTCCGAGGCCCGGAAATTCGGCTTCGATTCCGCCGAGATCAGGAGGGTCGTCGAGTCCCGGCTCAAAAACCAGGAGAAACGCGGAGAAGGAGAGGGGAGATGAGCGAGCTTCTTAAGATTACGGATTTGAGCAAGTCGTTCGGCAGGCATATCGTCTTCAGCGATTTGAATATGAAACTCAGCCCAGGAAAGGTCTACGGGCTCTTGGGCTTGAATGGAGAAGGGAAGACCACCCTCATCCGGATCCTTCTGGGCGTCATCCCCGCAGACAGGGGTAAGATCCGCTACAAGGACAGCGCAGTGTCATATAGATCCGCCGCCTACAAAGAGGAGGTCGGCTACATCCCCGAGGACCCGTTTTTCTTCGGCGGGATGACGGTCGGCGAGCTCTTGGATTTCAACGCCGCGTTTTATCGTCGTTGGGACGGCGGGCGGGCCGAGGATCTGCTCAAGCGCTTCTCGCTGGACAAAAAAGCGAGAATCAAAACACTCTCCCGCGGGATGAAGCTCCGGCTCGAGATGGCGGTGGCCCTTGCAGCCAGGCCGTCTCTCCTCGTCCTCGACGACCCCACATCCGGGCTCGACGTGCCGACGCGCCACGATTTCCTCCAGGACATCATCCGCGAGCTGGCCGATGCAGGCACCACGCTCCTCTTCTCCACTCATCTCGTCCATGAGCTCGAGCGGATCGTCGATCACCTCTTCATTTTGCACCGCGGCCGGCTTATCCTGGACGAAGAGCATGAGGCCGTTAAAAATTCCGTCAGGCGAGTGCGTCTGAATTTTCAGAAGGACCCTCCCCAGAATCTGGGGATCGATGGAATCCTCGTCGAGAGCCGCGATGGCCAGTGGATAGAAGTCATCATCTATCCCTGGTCTGATGACAAAAAGAAAAAGTTAGAGGGCTTTTCTCCCGCCCTGCTTGATATTGAGCCCCTGACTCTTGAAGAAATCTTCCGGAGCTTTGTCGCCGGCTGAGGAGGAGAGCATGCTCAAGAGGATGATCATTAAAGAATGGAAGGAAAAATCCGGGTTGTTCTTATTCGCGCTGGCGGGTTTGGTGCTATTTTTTGTTGCCTTCTCTGTATACTCTAAGGACAAGGATGTGCTCGAAATCCTAGCCAGCACGCTCCTGTTCATCTTTCTCCCTATTTTCTCCCTGCTTCTGGGCGCCAGCGGGTTTTCTTCCGAGTTCCAGGACGGAGCCTGGGCCTATCTTTTTTCCCGGCCGGTCCAGAAATGGCGGGTTTGGCTTGCCAAGTATGTCTCTCTGTTCACTATTCTGCTAGTCGTTATCTTCCTTTTTACTCTCCTGACTAAACTGCATCCGGCGCTAAAACCTGCCCCTGACACCTTCAACTTCCCATTAGTTGATGAATATATGTCCTTCGGAATCCTGGCCTTCGTGCTGCCGCTGCTGCTTTTTACAACGGCCTTCTCTCTCTCCATCCTCTCGGAGAAAGTCCATGTCGTCGCCTTCCTGGCGGGCTTGGCTTGGATCGTTTTGCAGGTGGCCGTGACGCGGGCCATTTCTCCGCTGCTCGCCCGGGAGATGGTGCCTTCCGCCTTTTCCCTGATTTCCCTTACGAGTCTCCTCGTGCCTTTGAGCTTGGCCCTGGCTTCTCTGATGACAGTGGGCAGGACGGATTTTTCTCAATCCAAGCGCAGAGCCTGGATCTACACGAAATTCGCGGCGCTTTTTGTCCTGGCATCCATCTGTCTTATAGTGCTCTTTGCGCTGGGCACCGGAAGGCTTCGAAGAGAACGCTATGTCTACAACCTCGAAGTCTGCAATAACGCTTTTTATTTTGCTACGGAAAGGGGTTTTTATAAGTTCGACCTGGCCGAAGAACAAACGGAGAAACTGGCCAGGCATCCTTCTATGTGGGGACAAATGTCTATGGGCGGTGATAAGGTGGCTTTCGTAACCTATCACTATAGCGGGAAATGGCGCGGGTTCGCTGACCTGCGGATCATGAATACTAACGGAGAGGAAGAAAGCTCTCTGGTCGGAACGGAGAATCAGCAGTCGCCCCTTTATGGGGGTTTCTTCTATCCTATTCGTGTGTCCCCCAAAGGCGACAGAGTGGCGTTCATAGCCAGATATGTGCCCAAGTCAACTACCCAGGAATTGTGGGTGATCAACAGTGACGGGTCAGGCTTGAAAGGTTACGACTTGGGAATTGTGGACGCTGACTTTTACCGGCTCATCAGTTTCGGGGAATCCGAACGGTCGCTGTTTCTGCTTTGTACAGGAAAAATTAAACCCGGCAGCAGGTATCAACGAGCTGGAGCCAGGCTCCTGCGGGTAAACCTGGACTCCGGACAGGTCGAGACACTGGCCGACCAAATCCGCAAGCCGTATGTGGCCTCTTTGGCGCCGGAGGCCACGACACCTGAGGCCGGCCTGATCGCCTATATTCAATATGATGAAGGCATGTCGAGAGAGATCTTGATTGTCCTCAATCTTGAAACCCTTGGTAAACATCAGATTTACCCAGAAGATTCGGTAGTCGGCTTCTGCTGGAACAAGTCTGGAGATAAGCTGGCTTTCCTGACTGCAAACTCTAAACTCGGGGTTTTTTCCACGGTCGAGGACAAGATTGTCCAGATCAAAGAGCTCACCGGCTATGACCTCCGTTGGCCCTCACAGGTTCTGGACTGGACATCTGATGGCCGGCTTATGTTGCGCAAACTCGAACAAGCTGAGCGTCTCATAAGTCTCCTGGACGCGAATTTGATAGAGCAAAAAACTATCCGGCTTCCTTTTCCCAGCCATTACCCGCCGCAAATTTGGACTGCGGGAAAATACGTGATCATCGAAAACACCGAAAACCACCAGCTCTGGGTCCTTGACCTGACCACCGAAAAATGGATCCAGATTTATTGAAGCGAAGTATGGGGCAGGATTTATTGAATTGGAAAAAGCAGGCGGTCCCATTTTTGGGAATCCAATAATGGAAAGGAATTCCGAAGAGAGGAAAGCGACAGGCTGGAGAATCGGGATAAGTATTTGCTCCATCCTCCTCGGCTTAGTCAGCTTTGCGCCCGGCCAGACGCGCGTCGAGAATCCAAAGCGGCCCCTTGCCAAGAACGCTGGCCGGTTCGTCGACCTGGAAGAAGTGCTGAGGATCTGGGACGACGGAAAGAACGCCATTTTCCGCACGCCCCAAAGCCTGGCCCTGGGTAACGACGGGTCGCTGTACTTCATCGATTTCGCCGAAGGCGTACGCCTCTATCGCTTCGGCCCCGACGGAAAACTGATCTTCAAGACCCTGAAGAACGGCCAGGGGCCCGGTGAATCCCAATACGTGAACAACTTCTTTTTTGAGGGAGACAAGATCCGCGTCCAGGCGTGGGTCCCTCCGAAAATTATAGAATTTGACTTCGAGGGCCGCTACCTCAGGGAGGTCCCGGTCCGCGAGGACACGCATGGTCTCTGGTGCCTCGCCGTCGCCGAGGGAAAAATCTACGGCATCCGGGACGAGCTGTTCTCGTCTACGGCCTTTCACGGTGCGGGCACGTTCCCGATCACGAATTCCGTCTATGAGATTTCTTCAGATTTCGGGAATTGGAGGAAACTCTACGAATTTCCCGTCCGCATGGGCGTTAAGCGGGCCGCCTCCAACCTCGGCCGGTTCCCGGCCCGGGCTGTCCGATTGGACATGATCGACGTCGCGGTTCACGGGTCGACAATGTACATCCTGAACACGGCCAAGTACGGGATCACCCAATTGGACCTGCGGACGAGAAGGGTGGAGCGATTCATTACGAGGGCCTATGATAGGGTGAAGGGAAAAACCGGCCGCGAAGCCCGACGCGACCCTGACCCCGAGGCCAGGGGATTCGAAGATGTTGACTCCGACGCTTATGTTTTTGATATCAACGAGATCCACGCGGTCGGCGACAACCTCTGGGTCTTCACATCCACCGTAAAGCCTGGCGGCAATGATCAGCAGGTCGACGTGTTCGATGCGTCCGGACGTTTCATCGACAGCTTTTTCCTGCGTTTCCCTCCAGGGCCCCGTAATCACCGGAGTGTAAGAAGAAAGAGCCTTCTGACGGACGACGGTTTTTTCTTCGTCCCGGAACAGGAAGAAGACGGCCTCGTCACCATCGGCAAGTACAAGATCCGCGGCTTTTTCCAGCCCGAGCAAACCTCAGTCAGCTGAGCAGGAGTGATAAAAATTTTACAGGCTGATAATAGGAACGGCAAAAACGGGCACGGTCCTGTTTTTGGGAATCCTAAAAAAACCGGCCCATCCCGATTTTTTCTGTTGGTCACTGGAGGCGGAACATGGTAAGAAGATTGAGGCGGCTCAAGTATATCTTCACCACCATCTCTGGATTATTGATTTGTGTTGGACTGGTGGCCGTTGCTTCGGAAAAAACAATCGGGCCGCAAAGCGGCCAGGTCCCGGTTATCTCCAATGGCAAAATCCCTCAACCTCCTGACAAAAAAGAGCGCACCTTCGTATTTAAAGAAGACCTCACGATCGGCGTACGTGAGGGTGATGAGAATTGCATGTTCGGCGAGCGTGTATATTTCAATGTGGACGATGAGGGGAATATCTTTGTTACCGATTGGGACCGCAAGCGAATCCAGAAGTACGGCCCTGATGGGAAATTTCTCCTGACCATCGGGAGAGAAGGTCAAGGCCCCGGGGAATTTATAAATGTCTGGGAACCAGAATTCGATAAGGACGGAAATCTATATGTTGTCGATATCTCCCAGAAGAGGATTTCGTTCTTCAGCCGCGAAGGGCAGTATCTCAAACAGATCGGGTTCCCGCAGATGAACGTTTCCAGCAGCCTATACCTGACTTCCCAGGGACATTTCTTGATGGCCGTCGATGAAATAGAAGCGGAGGGGCAAGACGGTAGCCGATGGAGAACCATCGTGGGCCTCTATGATAATAAATTCCAGCCGCTGGAGGTATTCCATCGGGAAAACCACGAAATCAAGGGGGCCGGCGGCCGGGGAGAAGATTCAGTCGCCCAGTTTTGGGCCGCCGAGATGAGCGAATGGGCGTTCAGGCCGGTGCGTCATTATTTCCTGGCTCCCAATGATGAGATATATTTCGGGTTCTCAGATGCCTACGAAATCAGGGTCTATTCGCCCGCAGGAGGGCTGGCGAGAATTATCCGCAAGGGTTATGACCCGTTCCCGATTACAGAGAAAGACAAAGACCAGTTCGAGAAGATGCAACAAGCCGAGTTTTTGCGGTTTTTGCCCGCTCAATTTGAAAATGTGAAAAAGAAAGCCCTCGGGCTCATTCGCTACCCTAAATACAAACCGGCCTACCAAGATTTTACGATCGCGGACAACGGCTGGCTCATTGTAATCGTGACCAGCCAAGGCAACGCGTCCACTGTGCTGGATGTTTTTGATGCCCAAGGGCATTATATCGCCAGGACCGAAGCCGCCATTCCCGCCGAGATGCTCCGTTTCAAGAAAGGGAAGGCCTATGCCATCTCCACCGAGGATAGCTACAAGCTCGTGAAGCGTTTTAGCTACACGATCCAGGAAAACTGATTTTTCTCCTGTCGGTCTATCTGTGCATAAGCGATATAAGATGATCCGGAGATGACCAAAAACACTGCGCTTCGTGGAGCGATATGCCTCCTCGTGATTTCCGTTGTCTCTTCTTGCGGCCGTCGGGCAGAGATCCAGACTCTGGACATCGAACAGGAGAAAACATTCGCCGGCCTGAGGTTTAAAAAGATCTTTCAAATCGATCTCTACGGCGGCTGGTGTTTAGCTCTGCCGCGCGGGTTTATCTGCTCTGAGCTCCTGGACAGGTCATACAAAGAATCTCAGCTCAGGCGCTATGATGAATCGGGGAAGCTGATCAAAGAACGGAAGTTAGTCCATGGAGACGGGCCGAATGAAATAAAACTCTGGAATTCCACCAACGTCTGGCTGTCATCTTCCGGGAAAATTCTTACGGCACACAACGATTATCTTAAATCCCTTGATCCTGATACCTTGGAGATTGAAACCATCTGCAAACTCTCAAATGTGATAGAGGGATACGGAGGCAAATACGTGCTGGGCTGGCATTCCGGTACATCTCTGGAAGAGAACGAAGGCCGAACCGTCACGTCTTTTGAGTCCACCGGATTCTATGAGGATATGACACATTATATAGTGACCTATGACAATGCCTTTAAAAACCTGCGAGTCCTGGCCAGAGTGAAAATGGCAAGGCCGCTGGATTGGCAAAAACTCGATGAAAGAAAAAGGAAAAACGGGAAACTGGAGATCCTGACTGACTACTATCAGATGCTGAGGAGGTTCCGAGTGCTCTCGGTCGATTGGCGAAGAGGAATTGTGTATTTCTTTTCGGATATTGAGAAGCCTGTGATCGAGAGCGTCGACTTTCGGGGCCAGAACAGGAACGAATATCTCATCGACATGGACGTCGAAACTTTTAAGGTGGAGCGGGAGGAGTTTGACTTATATCATGATTATGCCGAGAGTGGGACAGATTCAAGGTTGAAAGGCCTTGTCACTGAAATCTTATATATCCCTCCCCACGCCCCCGCCTTGATGGGGGTAAAGGTAATGGGCGACAGACTTCTCGTCATCACGGGAAACCGAAACTGGGAAAAAAAGGAGAACGAGGTGCTCGTCTATAGCCTGCCGACACTCGAATACGAGGGGAGCTTCTTAATTCCGTTTCCCAACATGCTTTTGATCCAGTGGTATGATCGCTATTACATCACACGCACCCGCGTCAAGAAGGATGATGACTACTATTCCTTCTATGAAATCTATCGAGTTGAGGAGAAACGAACTTTATGAGGAAGAATCGTACCCATGAGATCTACGAGGATTAAATAAAGGGGAGAGTTCTAGAACTTTCCCCAAATTCTGTGCTTTATCATTGAGAGCAAACATCGGTACGCAGGAGGCAAAAATGGCAAGAAAAGCGGTTTTGACCATCATGATGTTGAGCTTCCTCAAGGTTGGGTTTAGCCGGCAATGGTCTCAGCAGACTATTGGCAGCGATCAGAAAGCCAAGTACGCACAGACAATGGAAGACATGCGTCGTATCTCCATGGCGATCAAAAACTACTCCCTCGACTTCGGTTATGTACCTAAGGCTGCGAATATCAGCGATCTGAAAAAGCTTCTGGAGGGCCCCTACATCCGTAGCCTCCCCCAGGATGCCTGGGGAAACGATCTCATCTACCGGTTCGATGAGCATGACTCCAGTCGATTCTGGTTGGCCAGTGCTGGGAGTGACGGCAAGTTCGAGGGCTTTCACCAACAGGGCAGATGGCACACGTTCGACGGACAGGACATCATTCTTACCAACACCGATCCTCTCTGGGTTTATGCGCCGGGGGTGGAGGGTCTCCCGTTAGTGGACGTTTCTGAGGACTACCCGACACGGTTGAATGCTGGAACCAAGCTGGGAATTGTTCGCCGTCCTCCACCAGCAGACTTCAGCAAAATCAATGCCGGTAAATTGAATCCGTTACCTAAATACGATCCCGATTCAAAAAAATCATGGCAAATTGACCTTCGCAGCACGGATATCTCCACTTTGGACGTCAGAGACCGGATAAATGATCTTCTCTACACATCTTATGACAGCAAGACACGCTGGCCTCAGAAAATGCCTCCTGGGTTCGATCCCGTGCAGCTTATGGAACTCGGGAAGAATCCAGGCTTGGGAATCCGGAGGCTTCACCAACAAGGCATCACAGGTAAAGGCATCGGCATTGCCGTCATCGACCAGGGGCTCCTCGTCGACCACATCGAATACAGAGATCGGCTCCGGCTGTACGAGGAAATTCATTGCGGTAATGACCAGGCCCAAATGCACGGTCCGGCCGTGGCCTCGATCGCCGCGGGAAAAACCGTGGGTGTCGCGCCGGGGGCCGATCTTTATTACATCGCCGAAACCCACGGCGTTTTCCAACCCAATGGTTTCGACTGGGACTTCTCCTACCTGGCCCGGTCGATCGACCGGATCCTGGAAGTGAACAAACGACTGTCCGCGCAAAGCAAGATCAAGGTTATCTCAATTTCGGTGGGGTGGGGTCCGCAGCAGAAGGGATACGCGGAAGTAACAGCTGCCGTGGAACGGGCCAAGCACGAAGGTATTTTTGTCGTGTCGTCATCCTTGTCTGCAACGTACCAAGGCAAGCTGAATTTCCATGGGCTCGGAAGGGAGCCTTTGGCAGACCCCGAACGGTTTGAATCGTACCGGCCCGGTCTCTGGTGGATCGACCAGTTTTATGCAGGGAAAGCCGCGCCCAACCCGGAAATCAAAATGTTGCTGGTGCCCATGGATTCGCGGTGCACGGCAAGCCCGACCGGCACGGAGGATTATGTTTTTTACCGGGAAGGCGGCTGGAGCTGGTCTATCCCCTACATCGCCGGCCTTTACGCTCTCGCCTGTCAGGTAAGGCCGGACATAACCCCCGAAGTTTTCTGGGCTAAGGCCGTTGAAACCGGGGATGGAGTTGAGATTCCAGCAAGGCGCCCAATGCCTTCGGATGACGAAATGAAGAAACTTGTGGAAAAAGCCCTCGATGAGCGCATCACGATGTTGAAGGATCGGACGAAATGGAAAAACATGGAAAAGGCCATGGCCGAGGCCTACAGCCGGATGACAGGCAAGAAGGTCGAAACGCTGAGCGAGGCCGACTTCCGCACCTGGGCCGACGCTCAGGTCCGCGAGATGATTTTGAACGAGACCAAGCCCCGCCGGCTCGAGACGATCGTAAATCCCGTCCAATTGATCGAGGAATTGAACCGTTAAGGAATCTCAACTCGGGTTCAGACCAACACTAACTTGAAAAATTCCTAAGGAAGTGCTATTTTTAATCCAGACATAAGGAGCGGATGATGGAATCACGTTTAGCGCCGTTTTTCTTGGCGTTTTGTCTTTTCGCCTTTGTGGCCTTTTCCCCCCAGGAGAGGATGGTCATCCAGGTTCCCGTGAGGGCGCACGACGGGGCCTTGCCCTCCGACCTTACGCTCGCCGACTTTGAGCTCAGCGAAGACGGAATCGCCCAGAATCTTAAGGGTCTTTACTACGTCGAAGGGAACCGGATCGTCCGCCGGGAGGAGAAAAAGAACTTCACTCTCCAGCCGAACGCGACCCGGCACTTCTACCTGGTTTTTCAGATGACGAAATATGACTCCAGGCTGGAAGATGTCATGGATGATATCTTCAGGAACGTCATCCGTCCGGGCGATACCCTGACGCTGATGACTCCCCTGAAGGTTTACTCGTTGAATCAGAAGGCTCTGGGCGGCAAGCCGGTGGAACAGATCTCCAAGGAGATGCGGGGTTTTGTGCGCAAAGACATTGAAACGGGAAGCGCGGAATACAATGGCATCATCAAAGACCTCCGGCGGCTGATCAAGGCCATCCAGACTAATGCCGGGGTAGCGCGCGACCAGTCCCAGCTCGAACCGGAGGTCGATTCCGACCCGACGCTGGGAAACATTGGGCTTGAAAATACTCTCGATCGTTATAGAACGAGCCTGGAGAAGCTGGAAAGCCTCCGCTTCGTCGACGCTCGGAAATTCATCGGCTTTGCGGAAGGACTCCGCGGCCTCGCCGGGCAGAAAATTGTCTTTTTCTTCTACCAGCGCGAGTTCCGGCCGGAGATCAACTCCTCGGTCCTCAACAGCATGATGAGCATCTACCAGGAAGACCAGAATATCCAGGCGGACCTGATGGAGCTCTTCCAGGTCTATAACCGGCAGACGCCGATCGACGCCGAGGGGATTTCCCGGGCTTTTGCCGACGCCGATATCTGCCTCCATTTCATCTTCATGGAAAAGGCGGCCCAGTATATTTTCGGCACATCCATGAAGGAGCAATCCGAGGATGTGTTCAAGGCCTTCAAACAAATCAGCCAGGCGACGGGCGGGATTTTCAGTACGGCCATCGATCTGCTGGCCGGGTTCAAGAGCGCCGCCGCGGCCTCCGCGAACTGCTATCTTCTCTGCTATATCCCTTCGATGTACGTGCCGGACGGTCAATTCCGGGATGTCCACGTGGCGGTCAAAAACCGGGACCTCAGCCTGGGCTCAAGGCTCGGGTATTTCAGCCGCTGACCGGGCCCGCTCAGCCCGATTTTTCAAGCAGGGCGTCGAGCCGGGCTTTTTCCCCGGGCGAAAGCGTTTCGTAATACGCTTTCTTGTATCTTTCGAGAAAGCCCCTGGCTTTTTCCTTGTCCCCTTTTTCCAGATAGGTGACGCCCAGATTGTAGAGAGCGTTGCCGAAGAGAGGGTCGATCTCGATGGCTTTTTCCCAGCAGACAATGGCGGCCTCGGCATCGCCCGCCTGCCGGTAGGCGGAGGCGAGGCCGTTGTAGGCCGAGGCATACTGCGGGTCGGACTCGATGGCTTTCTTGAAACTGTCCAGAGAACTCTGGAGACTGCGGCGGCTTCTCTCCTCCATGAACAGGGCCAGGTAGGCCGAGCCGAGGTTGTTCAGCGCGACCGCATAGTCCGGGTCAAGGGCCAGCGATTTCTGATAGGCCTCCACAGCCTTGGGCAGGTCCTTTTTCCGCCAATAGGCCACCCCGATATAGTTCCAGAGCTCCGGATCATAATCGATCAAACCGAGGGCTTTGGTGAAAACGTCGAGAGCTTCGTCGGAGCGGTTGGCGTCGATGAGAGCCATGCCGTAGCTCGTGGCGATCTTATAGTTAGCGGGGAAAGCTTTATAGCCGCCCCGGAGGAGCTCCAGGGCCTCTTCGATCTTTCCGTCTTTCTTGTCGATGGCGGCCAGAAAAGAATAGGCGGTGTCGAAATCGGGCCGCTCGGCGATTACGTCCTTGGCCAGGGCCATGGACTCCTCTTTCTTCCCGTCTCGATAGAGCTCCATGGACCTGTCGAGCTTCTCTTGAAAGACCAGCAGGGTTTTGAGGTCGTCCTCGGGGCCGAAGACTTTTTTGGCCGGCTGCAGGCCTCCGGCATAGCCGAGGCTTTTGAGTTTTTCCATGGCCGCCATGTCCGCTTTCGGCGCCGGCCCGCGGGCTTCGGTCGACCAGATCTTAATGAGGTCCGCCAATATCTTTCTATCCCTGTCCAGCCGCTCCGAGCCGGCCAGGTTCGAGGTCTCATGGAAGTCCTTCTTCAGGTCATAGAGCTCGGGAATGGGAGATTCGATATACTTTCTTTCGCCGTCGATATAGCCCTGGAGAGGAGCCCAGCCCCTTCGATAATAGGGGAAGAGGGATTCAAAATAGACCGGCCTTTGGGGGAGGGATTTCCCCTGAAGGGCAGGAAGGAGGGAGCGGCCTTGGAGGCGGGAGGGGACTTCGAGGCCGAGGAGGTCGCAGACCGTCGGAAAAATGTCGATATGAAAAACATTCTGGTCAATCCGGGCGGGCTTGATCCCCGGATAAAAGATGATCAGAGGCACCCAGAGGGTGGAGTTGTAGGCCAGGACGCCGTGGGTCGACTCGCCATGCTCGCCCAGCCCCTGGCCATGGTCGGCCGTCAAGATGAGGAGGGTTTCCTCCTCGAGGTTTGCTTCCTTGAGATAGGCGAAAAGTTTCCCTAAAGACTGGTCCACATAGGCGACTTCGCCATCGTACAACCGGTCCTTGTATTGGCTCAGGAAAGGCTCCGGCGGCTCATACGGCTGGTGAGGGTCGAAGACATGGATCCAGAGGAACCAGGTATTTTTTTGTTGCTTCAGCCAGTCGAGTGCAACTGCAATTACGCGCTCAGCTTTCCTTTCGATGAAGGCGGCGCCCAGAGGAACCCTCGAGCCGTATTTATCATCGTAGAAATCAAATCCCTGGTTGAGTCCAAAGCGAGAGTCGAGGGAGAAGGCTCCGACCGCCGCCCCCGTCGAATAGCCGGCAGCCCGGAGGCATCCGGCCAGAGTCAGTGAATTCGGCCGGACGACAAAAATTCCGTTGTCATGGATGCCGTGTTCAAGCGGTGTCGTCCCCAAGAGGATGTTGGAGTGGGAGGGGAGCGTCAGCGGCGTGTGGGCAAAAGCGCGGCTGAAAAGAACGCTCTTGGCGGCCAATTTATCGATGACAGGAGTGCTGAGGTGCTCCCGGCTGTAGCAGCTCAGTCGGTCCGACCTGAGCGTATCTATGGTGATGAGAAGTACATTGAGTTTTTCTCTTTCTAAGGCCGGAGAACCGGCGGGAATGATCAGGAGCCAGACGACTCCCCAGAAGAAGACCCCGAGCTTTGTTATCATCCAGGACCTCATGCCCTGATTCTAGCATCCGCGAAGCTGAAAAAAAAGCCCCTCTCCCCGGGCGGGGAGAGGGGCTTTTGAGCTTCTGCTTGAGCTTTCGGCTAGATCTGGAACCGGACTCCGAACCGGACGATTCTGGGGTTCAGAATCTGGTTGGCCTTGAACTCTGTCGCGTTGGGGCTGAGGTAGTTGGTCGCAAAGTTGTACGAGCCTTCATACCGGTCGTACCGCCTGTCCATCATCGAGTTGTTGAAGAGGTTGAACACGTCGGCCATGAGGTAGATGCGGCCGTGCTCGGCGATCCGGATGGCCTTTTCGGCCCTCAGGTTGAGGTTCCAGAAGGTGGGAAGCCTGGGGTCGTTCCCCGTGCCGAGCGGGTCGAGCCGGACCGTTGCGCTTCGGCTCAGGGGGTTGGGAAGGCCGGGGTCGTTCATGTTAATGGTGTGGGGGATGTAGTGGCCTTCCCGGGCGAGGAAGGTGAACCCGACGTTGAAGTCATAGGGAAGCTGGTAGATGCCCTCGAGCTTGACCAGCCATTTGGAGTAGATGAGCTGGTTGATCTTGCCGCTGCCGCCTCCGGCATTCAGGGAGTAGAGCTTTCCGTCTTCACTCCACTTGTTGGTCGGGTCGAGATAGCCCTCGGCGCCCCAATGCTGCTTCTGGTCTTGCAGGGTGAAGGAGCCGCTGAGCATCCAGCGGTTGGAGAGCCGCTTGTTGAACCGGACGTCCAGGCCAAAATACTTGTTGTTATAATCGGGCCGGCGGGCTAACAGGCGAGAGTTGGTGAAGTTGATCCCTTCCTTCAAGACATACCAGTCTTTTCCGGCGCCTTGGCCGATATCGACGGTGGGAATCGAAGCGGGCACCTGTCCGGCGACCGTGTACCAGTCATTATTCTGAGCTTCACCCGTATCGGGATAGTACCACAGCGCCCATCGGAAGTTGTCATACTTCCTGTAGCTAAAGTCAACGGCCACGCTGAAGTCGGTGATCACCTCTCTTTCGAGAGTGACCATGGCTTCCTGCACCCGGTATGAGCCGGCGTTTTTGTCGATAGTATAACGGGACGCAGACAGCTGCTGGGGATTGAGGGGATCATAGCCGCCCCACATGAGGCCGGCCATCGAATCCCAGTTGCCGGTGAAGTTGCCGCTGCCGTCAAAGGCATGGATAGGCTCGAAGGTAGTGGGGTTGTACCACCACAGCTCCGGGGCCTCCGCGACGTTATTGCCGTTGTCATCCGTCCAGTAGAATTGCAGCCAGCCGCCCGCCCCTATAGGAGCGAAGTACGAGGCATCGGCGGTTCCCAGGAATTCGCCGTACTGGGCTACATTGGCCTTGAACAGGGTTTTGCCGTCGCCCGTGATGTCATAGGTCAGACCGAGCCGGGGAGACCAGACTTTAAAGTGATAATTGGGGTTGTCATATTCGCCCCAGGATAGACTGGGAATAAGGCCGTCGATCGCGCCCGTGACATTAGGGGCAAAATAGGTCTGCCAGACCGGGTGGTCCGGGACAACCGCATACTCCGTGCTGGCGCCGTAAAGCGGGTTCTGATCGTCGTAGCGCAGCCCGAGGAGCAGAGTGAGCTTGCCCATCGTGATGGTGTCGCTGAAAAAGACATCCCAGGACTTCATCTTGTAGACTTCATAGTATGCTCTGTTGACAACCCACTCCTGGATGCCGGGGACTATGTCGGCCACACCGTCTCCGGTCACGTCGAGGGTTTCGTAGTTGAAGTTCTTGTATAGGTAGGTGTTTCCGGGTGTGTGGCTGCTCGAATCCGTGCCGCGGTCGTTGTACTCGGCGCCGAACTTGATGTCGTGGCTGACGCCGAAGAGGGTGTCGTTGAAGTAGTTGACAAAGAGGTTGAGAGCCTGGACCGGCCGCGAGGTCCAGTAATTCCAGTAGCCCTGGGGCCAGATCCCGGTCGTGACGTCCTGATAGCATAGCTTCTGCATGTCTCTATCGGACATAGGTTCGAACCGGAACCCGCCGCCGTCCCAGTTGTACCGGAGGGAAACCATCAGGTTGTCCCCGAACATGTGTTCGTCCTGGACTTTGATAATGGGCGTTCCGAAGTAGTATTTGGCCCCTTGGTAATTGCCGAGCGGGTAGGTGTAACTCGCGTCGCGTCCGAACTTCTCCTTGCCGCCGACGTGGATGAAGGCCTCGAAGCGGTTCTCCGGGACGACCTGAAGGTTCAGCTTGGCCACGTAGTTG
>Ga0315274_10007267_pt1 | contig 16046 bp, 16 predicted proteins | sample YL17G02_20_MG_FD_203700 | JGI IMG/M metagenome (GOLD analysis project Ga0315274, IMG submission 203700) | Sediment microbial communities from Yellowstone Lake, YNP, Wyoming, USA - YL17G02_20 | ecosystem: Environmental > Aquatic > Freshwater > Lake > Sediment | place: USA: Wyoming | collected...
GGAGACAGAGATGACTTGGACAGTGAAGTACATGGACGCGTCCTCTCGCAGCGAGGGTTTCTGGTTTGCGATGCGTGCACAAAGTGGTGAAGTGATATATCCACGCGAGTGATGTCTCCCTAGAGAGGGGCCTTTGCGCATGACCCCAACAACCCGTGGGCGGCAACGTAGCAGTCTCGCTCCAGGGGCGTCGCTATCTGGTCTCTGCCCACGCCCACGCTGAACGATCACACCGCCAACATGGCCACGCGCAGCCTAGGGGGCGGCAGCTAGGTGCTGGGCTACGATGCCGAGAACCGAGTGAGGCAGGTGCAGAAGAACGGCGTGGTCACTGCCGCGTTTGGCTACGACGGCGACGGGAAGCTCGTCACCGCCACCACCAGCGGCACGACCACCTTCTACATGGGCAGCTACTACGAGAAGACCGGCAGCACGGTGCGCAAGTACTACTACCACGCCGGGCGGCGCGTGGCCATGCGCGAGGGCAACACGCTTTCCTGGCTCCTGACTGATCAGTTGGGCAGCACGGCCATGACTCTCACGGCCAGCGCGGCGATCACGGGCGAGCTGCGGTATCGCGAAGCATCCCCGAAGCGCAGCAGAGGGGACAAGGCGTACGGGGAGACGCGCTATGCCTACGGCACCACGTCCACCAAGTACCGCCTCAGCGGGCAGCGCGAAGAAAGCGCTATCGGGCTGAAGACAGGCTCGCTATTCAACCCGCCACGGCTCGGTGGGATTCTTGAGATAGGCATCGATGTCCGTAGCGGCGCGCTTGCCGGCGCCCATGGCGCTGATGACCGTCGCCGCGCCGGTGACGATGTCGCCGCCGGCCCAGACCTTTGCCTTCTTGGTGCGGCCGATGGCCTCGTTGGCGACCACGGTGCCGTGCTTGGTGCGCTCGAGGTCCGGTGTGTCGGTAAAGACCATCGGATTGGGCCGCGTGCCCAGGGCCATGATCACCATGTCCACCGGCATTTCGTACTCCGACCCCGGGATCGGGACCGGCCGAGGCCGGCCGCTGGCATCCGCTTCGCCCAACTGCTGCTTCTGCAGCTTGATGCCGCGCACCCAGCCTTTGTCGGTTCCGAGCACCTCGATCGGGCTGGTCAGATAATAGAACTGAATGCCTTCTTCCTCGGCATTGGCCAGCTCTTCGGCGCGCGCCGGCGCCTCGGCCTTGGTGCGCCGGTAGACGACGTGCACCTCATCCGCTCCCAGGCGCAGCGCACAGCGCGCCGAGTCCATCGCCACGTTGCCGGCGCCGACAACGGCCACGCGCTTTCCGATCATAATGGGCGTGTCGTACTCGGGGAACAAGTAGGCCTTCATGAGATTGGTGCGGGTCAGGAACTCGTTGGCGCTGTAGACGCCGTTCAGGTTCTCGCCGGGGATGTTCATGAACATAGGCAACCCGGCGCCGGTGCCCAGGAAGATGGCTTGGAATCCGTCGGCGAGCATCTCGTCCAGGGTATGGAGTTTGCCGACGACACTGTTGAGCTTGAGTTCCACACCCAAACTCTGCACGTATTTGACCTCGGTGGCGACGATGGACTTGGGCAGGCGGAACTCCGGGATGCCGTAGCTCAGCACGCCGCCCGGGGCATGCAGCGCCTCAAAGATGGTCACCTGGTAGCCCATTTTCGCCAGGTCGCCGGCGCAGGTCAGGCCGGCCGGCCCGGCGCCGATCACGGCCACCTTTTTGCCGTTGGTCGCGGGCAGAGGCGGCTGGCGCACGCCCTGCTGAATCTCCCAGTCCGCCACGTAGCGCTCCAGGCGGCCGACGGCGACCGGCTCGAACTTTTTTCCCAGGACGCATTTTTCCTCGCACTGGGTTTCCTGCGGGCACACGCGGCCACAGATGGCCGGAAGGTTGTTCTTGTCCTTGAGCGCCTCGACTGCGCCCCACATGTCGCCCTCGCGCAGCGCGAGGATGAACTCGGGGATGCGCACCTGCACCGGGCAGCCCTCGACGCAAGATGGCTTCTTGCACTGCAGGCAGCGCAGGGCTTCCTCCGCCGCCACATCCTGCGCGTAGCCCAGGGCCACTTCGTTAAAGTTGCAGCCGCGCACCTTCGGCTCCTGTCGCGGCATCTCGTTTCTGGGTTGGACCTTGGCCATGTCTACTTGCCCTCCGCGCAGCAGGCTCCGCCGCGGTGTGGTTGCTCAAAGACCTCAACGGCGCGTTTCTCTTGATCCAGGTAAATGCGCTGACGACCCAACAGCAGGTTCCAGTCCACCTGGTGGCCGTCGAACTCCGGTCCGTCCACGCACACAAAGCGCGTCTTGCCGCCGACCTCCACGCGGCAGGCGCCGCACATGCCGGTTCCGTCCACCATGATCGAGTTCAGGCTGACGATGGTCTTGACGCCGAACGGCTGTGTGGTCAGGGCGCAGAACTTCATCATGATCGCCGGCCCAATGGCCCACACCACCTCGACCTTGCGGCCTGACGACAGCATCTCCTTCAGCGGCTCGGTCACCAAGGCCTTGCGCGCATAGCTGCCATCATCCGTGCACACGACGAGCTCGTCGCTGACCTCGCGCATCTTGTCTTCCCAAAACAGCAGCTCCTTGGTGCGCGCGCCGATGACGGCGAGAACTGTGTTGCCGGCTTCCCTGAGCGCGCGCGCAATCGGATAGATCGGGGCAATGCCCACGCCTCCGCCCACCACGCAGACGGTGCCGAGCCTCTCGATTTCCGTGGCTCGCCCAAGGGGGCCCACGAAGCTGGCCAGATGGTCACCCGCGCGCAGCGTGCCCAACTGCTTGGTGCTCTTGCCCACTTCCTGGAACACGAGCGTGATTTCGCCGGACGCGCGATCATAGTCGGCGATCGTCAGTGGGATGCGCTCTCCGCGTTCGTCGATGCGCACGATGACGAACTGGCCCGCCTTGGCCTTGCGAGCCACGTCCGGCGCCTCAACTCTGAGCAGCTTGGTGACGGGCGCCAGGTCTTCTCTGGCAGTGATGCGATACGGCATCTAGCCTCCCCTCCCGTGTCGTTGGGTCGATGCACTCATCTTGTGAAATCCGGCACAATTATACGCCGCGACCGCGCTGTGTCAAGGCAGGCGAGGCCGCTTCAGGTGCAACAGGTCTCGCTGCCATTGCGCCTGGCGTTGATCAGGAAAGCAGCTCGAGAACCTGGCGCACGACCGCGGCGATGGCTCCGCCCAGGCGCACGACCTGGGTTGGCTTGATCGCCCTGCGCCCGGCGGTGCCGCGCGCTCTCCTCCAGCGCCGGAACCCAAGGCCGAACACGGCGCCCAGAATTGCGCCGATTGCCGCGCCCAGGAGCACTGCCTGCTGCTCGCGTCGATCCCGCATCTACGCCCTCCTTTCACCCAGAGCTGCCAGCACCCGTCGCAGTCCGGCGGCTGTCGCCTGCAATCCCACAAAGGGCGCCGCCGTGGCCGTCATGGCGCGCCGGAAAACCACACGTGAGCGCCGCGCGTAGCGGGCAGCAAGCCGAAGGCGCGGACCGATCCAGACCTGAGCCCGCCTGAGCCGCGTGAGGACGAAGTACAGCACAACCGCGGCGCCAAGGTCGATCACGAAGGCTTCGAGGACCAGCAAAACCAGCGCCAGATCGCGCCAAAACAACAATGGAGCCATCCCACCCCCTGGATGTACAATGGCAGGATTATAACCCGCCCGCAGGGAGATGGCAATCATGGCCCGTCCCGGCGCTCGCGATTGACGTTCCGGTGCGGCTGGAGTACAATGGGCGCGCTCAGTCGGGGACGATCGCGGTTGACAGGGGGCATGCTTCCCCGTGGAACGCTTGCAGAGATTCCTCGCCCGCGCAGGCCTGGCCTCGCGCCGCAGTTCTGAAGAGCTGATCATGGCCGGCCGCGTCCGCGTGAATGGGAGCACGGTCACCGTGCTCGGCACGCAGGTGGACCCACAACACGATCTCATCGAGGTGGACGGGCAGCCCGTGTCTGTCTCGTCCGCGCGCGCCTACCTGCTGCTCAACAAGCCGGCGGGCTATTTGTCCACCGCCCGTGACTCCCGAGGCCGGCCCACAGTGCTCGATCTGGTGGCGTCCACGACGCGGCTGTATCCGGTGGGGCGGCTGGATCTGGACAGCGAGGGGCTGCTGCTGCTCACCGACGACGGTGAGCTCGCGCAGCGCCTTCTGCACCCGAGCTTTGAGCACGAGAAGGAATACCACGTCTGCGTGGAAGGCCGGCCAACTGCGCGCACCCTGCAGCGCCTGCGTGAGGGCATAGAACTCGAGGACGGATTCACGTGGCCCGCGAAGGTTGATGACTTGCGCCACGACGACGGCTGCACTTGGCTGCGCTTCGTGATCCACGAGGGCCGCAAGCGCCAGTTGAGGCGAATGTGCGCGGCCGTGGGTCACCCGGTGCGGCGTCTGATTCGGGTGCGCATGGGCCCCCTGGCCCTGGGAGATCTGGCGAGCGGGGAGCACCGCGCGCTCGCGCCTGGCGAGGTGGGGATGCTCCGCAAGGCCGCGGGACTGGAGTAACGCTCGGCGCCCTCCGGAGGGTTCCAGGCAGGATTGGTCCGTTCCAGTCACTACATTTCCCGCGCCTTGGGAGCCTGCGCGCGGCAATCTGAACAGCGAGGTCTCATTGCCCTATCCAGACACCATTGCCATAGACGGGCCGGCGGCTGCCGGCAAGAGCACGATCGGCGAACTTCTCGCCCGCGAGTTGAACTACCTGTACCTGGACACAGGTGTCATGTACCGCGCTGTGACGGTTGCCGCCCTTTTGCGCGGCGTCCCGATCGAGGATGAAGAGGCCGTCTGCCGACTGGCCAGGGACGTCGAAATTGGGATTTCGCAGCCAACTGTCCAGGACGGCCGGCAGTGCACGGTGAGCCTGGACGGTGAGGACGTGACGTGGGATCTGCGCCGGACTGAGGTGGACCACGGGGTATCCCCCGTGTCGGCCTACCCCGGCGTGCGCGCCGCACTGACCCTGCAGCAGCGCCGCATCGGACAACGCGGCAAGGTGGTCATGGTCGGCAGGGACATTGGCACAGTGGTTCTGCCGGATGCCGAGCTGAAGATCTACCTGGACGCCACGGCCGAGGCGCGCGCGAGACGGCGCTACCTGGAAAACCTGAAGCGCGGGCAGCCGTGCAAGTACGACGACATCCTGCGCGACATGCGCCGCCGCGACAAGATCGACAGTGAACGTGACGCGGCTCCCCTGCGCCGCGCGCCGGACGCCTTGGTCCTCGATACCACGCAACTCGACGTGGAGCAGGTGATGGCTTGGGTGCGGCGCATTCTGGTCGAACGCGATCCCTGAGCGGAGGGTGTGAGTGCTTCGACGGCGCGTTCTGGTCGCGGCTGGAAGAGGAGTGCTCCGGCTGCTGGCAAGGGTTGACGTCAGCGGCCGCGAAAACCTGCCCCGGGGCGGCCCATTGCTGGTGGTATTCAACCACGTGGCCCATGCGGACGGTGCGGTGGTGATTGCCACTGTCCCCTGGGAAATCGAGGCGATCTCGCTCTCTGACCTGTTCCGCGTGCCGCTGACCGGGCAATTGCTGCGTCTGTACGGCGCCATTCCGGTGCACCGCGACGCGTACGACCGTGAGATCCTGCGGCGCGCGCTGGGCGTCCTGGCAGATGGCAAGGTGCTGGCACTGGCGCCGGAGGCACGGCAAAGCCCGACCAGGGCACTGGAGCGCGGACGCGAGGGCGCCGCCTACCTCGCCCTGCGCAGCGGCGCGGCCCTGCTGCCAGTTGGCTTGACGGGCACGGAGACCGTTCCGAGCATGTTGAAACGCCTGCGGCGTCCGCACATCACGGTGACGATCGGAGCTCCCTTTCGCCTGACCGGCCCTCTCGCTCAAGGAGCGGCCCGGCGCGCACAACTGGAATCCGGCCGGGACGAGATCATGCGCCGCATCGCGGAGCTGCTGCCCGCACAGTACCGAGGAGTCTATGCATGATGAGTGAGAACCGGCTGTTTCGACCCTTTGCCAACTTTGTGCTGCGTGTCCTGTTCCGGATCCTGCTGAGACTGGAGGTCGTTGGGAGCGAGCACATCCCGTCCGCGGGACCGTTCATCGCCATGATCAACCACGTCTCCTTCCTGGACCCGCTGCTTACTGTGGCAATCGCGCCGCGGGAGATCGTGGCCATGTCCAAGATCGAGAACTATGCCAACCCAGTCGCAGCCGTGGTGCTGCGCCTCTACGGCTCCTTCCCGATACGACGGGGCGAGATGGACATGCAAGCCATCCGCACTTCCCTGAGCATTCTCCGCGACCGGCGCGGGTTGCTGATGGCGCCTGAGGGCACGCGCAGCAAGACCTGTGCGCTGCTGGAGGGGCGCGACGGCATGGTCATGATCGCACTGCGCAGCCAGGTTCCCATCGTTCCGGTGGCCGTCAGTGGATCCGAGCGCTTCAAGCACAATTGGAGACGCCTGCGCCGGACGCCCACGCGCGTCGTCTTCGGCCCGGCCTTTTGTCTTCAGCCTCGACCCGGGGTGCCTCATCGCGAGCAGATGCGGCAGATGACGCGCGAAGCCATGTACCGCCTGGCGGCGCTCCTGCCTGAGGAGTACCGCGGGGTGTACGGCGACCTCTCCAGCGCCACCTCAGAGTTCCTCGTCCCCTGCGCAGAATCCCAAGGATAGGCCGGGATGTCCGCGTCCTCCGGGGGCAGCGTCGCGCGCGTGGAGGCAGGCAGCCTGGCCGAAGCGGCAGGGGTCCGCCCCGGGGACTGCATTCTCTCCATCAACGGTCACGCCCTGCACGACGTGATAGACTTTCGCTTCTACGCGGCCGAGGAAGACCTGGAGCTCAAGGTCGTGCGCAAGGGCACGCCGGCGTTTCGCGTGCATCTGATGCGCCAGTACGGCGAGGACCTGGGCCTCGAGTTCACCGACACTACCTTCGATGGCATCCGCCGCTGCAGGAACCGTTGCGAATTCTGTTTCATCCACCAGATGCCCCCGGGGCTGCGCAAGACCTTGTATGTCCGCGATGACGACTATCGCCTCTCCTTTCTCTACGGGAACTTTGTCACCCTGACGAACCTGTCGGAAGGCGACTGGGCGCGCATCGGAGAGCAGCGCCTGAGCCCCCTGTACGTCTCGGTGCATGCGAGCGACGCCGGGTTGCGCGCCCGCCTGCTCGGCGCGCCTGACCCTACTGACGTCTTGAGCCAGTTGCGGAGGCTGGGAAGCCTCGGCATCCACGCGCACACGCAGATCGTCGTCACCCCGGGCTTGAACGACGGAGCCGCGCTGGAGCGCACCGTCGCGGACCTGGCGGCTCTACACCCAACCGTGCTCTCGATCGGCGTGGTGCCGGTCGGGCTGACGCGCTACCAGTCATGCGGCCTGCGCCCAGTGACCCCTGCGGAGGCACAGCGCCTCACCCAGTGGATCGGGACTCAGCAGCGCTCCTACCGGCGCCGGCTCGGAGTCGGTTTGGTGTACGCGGCGGACGAGCTCTACCTGCTCTCAGAGCAGGCGCCGCCATCCCAGCGCAGCTACGATGGCTTCCCGCAACTGGCCAATGGCATCGGGCTAACGCGGCGGCTGCTGGAGGACTGGAGGCGCTCCAAACGCCACGTACCCCCCGCCCGGCGGCGACACCGCCGCCTGAGTCTCGTGTGCGGCACCCTCATTGCGCCCACCCTCCGGGCGCTGGCGGCGGAACTGGCCACCCTGGCGCGCGGCCGCCTGCAGGTCGTGGCTGTGGCCAATCTGTTCTTCGGCTCCACTGTCACGGTCTCGGGCCTGCTCGTCGCACAGGACGTGGTGGCCGCACTGCGCGGCACGGAATTGGGCGACGCGGTCGTCGTGCCTCGAGCGATGTTCGACGCCGCGGGCCAGGTCACGTTGGACGACTGGCCGCTGGCGAAGTTGGAGAGCGAATTGGGCGTGCGCACCGTCGTCGCTGATACCCTCAGCGACGTGCTACGGCTCGAACCGTGAGGGTTGTGCTGCTTCAGGTTTGCTGTTCCGACCCTTGGCGCATGTCTAGGGCATCCGCCATTGACATCCCGGAATCGGTGTGGTAGACTGGTCGTACGACCCTATGCCGGGGCCCGTTGCCTCCGCAGCGTGGTGTCTCTATGCGCATCGAGCGAGCCAATCCGTCGAATCCAAAGGGCTGGCTGGCCGGACCGTGGGACTCGGACCTGGCAATCTCCGTTGGCTACGCGTGCCAGGGCATCGACGAACCACACCTGCACAGCCAGATCACTGAGGTCTACTTGGTGGCGCGGGGCACGTGCGACTTGCGCGTCGAGAAGACGGCCGTGACCCTGCAGGCCGGAGATGCCATCATCATTGCCCCCGGCGAGGCGCATACCTTCCTCTCCAGCTCCTCGGACTACTTGCACTTTGTGGTGCATTCTCCCGGCCTGTCGGGCGAGCAGGCGCGGGCCGAGAAAATTGCCGTGTCGACCGGGCGTCTGGGGCTGTGACCCCGGGCGCGCCATCGTTGTGGCCACGATTAGACGGAGGCCCAGAGCCGGGTCTCCGCAAGCACATGCACAAGGGAGGTGCGTCGTGTCTAGGGTAACAGTGCTGGGGGGCTGCGGCGCGATTGGCAGCGTTGCGGTACACGCCCTGACGGTCGGTGGCGCCTTTTCTGAGATCGTTATCGCGGAGAAGCGGCTGGAACAGGCGTGCGAGCTGGCGAAAAAGATTGATCCTGGGCGCATCACTGCCGTGGAGGTCGACGCCGACGACCCTGCAAGCATCAAGCGTGTCATCGCCGGCTCCGATGTCGTCCTCAACTGCATAGGCCCTTTCTACAGGTACGGCCCCCTCATCCTGCGCGCGGCAATCGAGGCCGGCATCAACTTTGTCGATGTGTGCGACGATCTCGATGCGACTCTGAATGAACTGGCTCTGGACGATGCTGCACGCCAGGCGGGCGTTTCGGCGCTCATGGGCATGGGCAATTCGCCGGGCCTGGGCAACGTGCTCGTCAAGTTCTGCGCCGATCACCTGCTGACGCAGGTAGAGTCCGTAGACATCTACCACATCCATGGCGGCGAAGCGGTCGAGGGCCCCGCCGTCATTGAGCACCGCTTCCACGCCATGGAGAGCGACATCCCCATGTTCCTCGACGGCAAGTTCGTCCAGGTCAGGATGCTCGAACCAAGCGGCATGGCGCTCGCCCAGGACACCGAGTTTCGCAGCATAGGCACCTACCGGGTGTATCCGTATCCGCATCCCGAAACCATCACCCTGCCCAGGTATCTAAAGGGGGTCAAGCGCGTCACCAACCGTGGCTCCGTCCTGCCCACGGAGTACTTTGAGATGATCATGGACGTGATCAGGCTCGGCCTGGGCAGCGAACAAGTGCTGAAGGTGCGGGGCGGCGATGTGGTTTGCCGCCAGTTCGCTGTGGCGTTTGTGCTGGCCCGACGGGAAGAGTTCTTGAAGGACGCGGGCATGACCGGCCCCTGCGGCTGTCTGAAGGTCCAGGTGCAGGGGTCAAGGAACGGCGAGCCGCACACCTACGTCTTCTCGATGTCTTCGCGCAGCGGAGGCGTCGGAGAGGGTACCGGCATTCCCGCCGCTCTGGGCGCCATGCTCATGGGCCAGGGACGGATCGCGCGCAAGGGCGTGTTCCCACCGGAGGCGGCCGTCGACCCCCTGGAAGTGTTGCGTTTGACGGGCAAGGTGATCCAGCACTTTGGCATGGCAGGCGGCCTGCCATTCACTCTGGAGCACATTGACAAGGACGGAAAGCGCGAGGACATCGACCTTGGACGCTGGGTCTAGCGCGGCGCAGGAAGGGGCCGGAGCCAACGGCTCCGACCGCCACCGAGCTGGCTGCAACGTTCCAGGCCCGTACCCCGGATAGTCGGGGACGTGCCGCGGACCGAACCGCTCCATGCCCGCCGATGCCCAGGCATCATGGCCGCAAGCCGCCTTTCCGCACAAGGAGATAGACAGCATGTCGTTTCGATGGAGAACATGGTTGGGGTTGTGCCTGTTGGCTATCGTTGCTCTCGCAGCGTGCACCCGTGGGCGCCCTGAGCCTGCGACGCCCGAGCCAACGACAACGGACGCGCCGATGCCGCCGCTTACGCTCACGGCAACGCCCCTGGCTCCGGCTCCCAGCCCGACCCCGCTGCTGGCTGAGGAAGCCGACCCCGCGGCCCGCGGCCAGTTGGCGGTCAGGTTTCCCCGCCGGCTGGTTTGGGCATTTGGAGGACAGGTGCTGGGCGTGATCGCTGAGGAGGGGCTGTGCCTCGCCAGGGTACCCAATCTCAGCCAGGCGCGGTTCATCACCATCACCGCGCCCAGCGTCCTGCTGGACTTTTCGGCGGACGGGCACACCATGGCGCTGACCGATGACTTGCTGCGCATCAGGCTTCAGGATGTGAACACCGGCCAGGTGCTCCACTACTTGGAGCCGCCGCAGAGAGTCATTGGCGCAGAGTTCTCGCCGGACGGGCGCTCCCTCGCAGTCGCCATGGAGAGCCTGAAGGTCTCCCTGTGGGACGCGCTGACCGGACAGATGCTCAAGATCCTGGGTGGATTCGAGACGGCCGCGCCGGTCTACGACGCCCAGTTCGGGGCGGACAACCGTACACTGATCTGGGTGTCGCGCGCGCGCGCCCAGCTGATGGACATCGCCACGGGCCGGCTCGGAGCCGAATTCCGCCACGAGGACTTTATGAGCGGTGTCGCGCTCTCGCCGGACGGCCGGACGCTGGCCACTGCCGCTGCGGGGACGGTTGGAAACGAGTACCTTCCCTTTGTCAGGCTTTGGGATGCGGCCAGCGGCAGGGAAGTCGGCACAATCCCGCATCCCGTCACGATCTCTGGAGTTGACTTCTCGATGGACAGTCGCAGGCTGGCCGTCGGGATGGGGAGGACTGTGGTTTTCTGGGATGTAGACAGCCAGCAGCGTTTAGGGGAGCGCCAGGGGCACAGCGACACAGTGGTGGACGTTGCGTTCTCGCCCGATGGCCAGCTGCTGGCGTCCGCTTCCGCGGACGGCACGGTCAGGTTGTGGATTGCCAGGCCCTAGGCAGACGGGCGGGACGTCCAAGCGCATCCGGGCATCGTGCTTCGATTGACAGCTTTCGCGGCGTATGCTAGACTTGTCGGCACGGCATAGCAGTTTCAGAAAGGAGGCCTCTCGTGAATCCAAAGGCGCTGTACAAGATCAGCTACGGGATTTACGTCATCTCATCGAAAAAGGGCGACAAGTTCAACGCACAGATCGCCAACACGGTCATCCAGACCACCGCCGACCCGCAGATGATCGCTGTTGCCCTGAACAAGCAGAATCTGACTCATGAGTATGTTCAGGCCAGCAAGGTGTTCACTGCATCGATTCTGGGTCAGGAGACGCCCCTGGACTTTATTGGCCGCTTTGGCTTCAAGTCGGGGCGCGACGGGAACAAGTTCGAGGGGCTGCAGCCCGTCTTCGGAGTGACCGGAGCCCCGATTGTCCTCGAGAATGCGGTGGCATACCTCGAAGCCGAGGTGGTCGACTCCGTCAGCGCAGTCACCCACACGCTCTTTGTTGCCAAGCTGGTCAACGCCGAGGTGGTCAAGGAAGACGGCGAGCCGATGACCTACGCGTACTATCAACTGGTGAAGCGTGGCAAGTCGCCCAAGACCGCACCGACTTACCAGAAGCCGGAGCCTGCGCAGGTGGAGCCCAAGCCGGCTACCAAGGCGGCAGGGAAATGGCGCTGCATGGTCTGCGGCTACATCTACGACCCCGCAGTGGGCGACCCCGACGGAGGAATCAAGCCGGGCACCGCCTTTGAGGACATCCCGGACGGCTGGGTCTGTCCCGTCTGCGGCGCCTCCAAGAGCCAGTTCGAGAAGTACGTAGAGTAGGCAATTGCTGAAAGGAGAACCAGGAATGCCCAGTATCAAAGGAACCAAGACAGAAAAGAATGTCCTGCTTTCGTTTGCCGGCGAGTCGCAGGCGCGAAATCGCTACACCTACTTTGCCTCGCAGGCCAAGAAGGAAGGCTACGAGCAGATCGCCGCCGCCTTCCTGGAGACCGCGGACCAGGAGAAGGAGCACGCCAAGCTCTTTTTCTCCCTGCTGCAGGGTGGCGAAGTCGAAATCGCGGCGGCCTTCCCGGCAGGCGTGATCGGCAACACCGCGGCCAACCTCAAGGCCGCCGCCGACGGTGAGAAGATGGAGAATACCCGCATCTATCCAGAATTCGCCGGCATCGCCGAGAAGGAAGGCCTAGCGGAGGTCGCCGACCTGTTCAACGACGTCACGGTGGCGGAGAAGGGCCACGAGGCACGCTACCGCGCCTTCCTGGCTAACGTGACGGCCGGTAAGGTCTTCAGGCGAGACAAGCCCGTCCGCTGGCGCTGCCGCAACTGCGGCTACATGCACGAAGGCAACGAGGCGCCTGAGGCCTGCCCCGCATGCGCGCATCCGCGCGCGTTCTTTGAATTGTTCGTCGAGACGTACTAGTCGCAGCACGATCCATCAAGGACCGGGCTCCGCCAAGGACCCGGTCCCTAAACCAAGCGGGAGGTGATCGCACGACCCAGGCATAACCCTGTCATCACAGGGAGGGACAGCAGCGCACGGACTGCGCCCTGCGGGGCGCAGTAAACGAGGCGGAGGTTCCCTGCCGCAAGGCAGGACTACCCCGCGGCCCGCGCGGGGGAAAATCGGGCGATCGGCGGAAGCCTCCGGGGAGAGCCACCTCCCCCTTTTCACCCTCCAAAGTCAAGTGACCCGACAAGGCCTGCAGGCGACTGCACGGACAAAACGGGCGCAGTGGCGGAACCACAGCATGCGAGCTCCAGAAGCCCCACTTGAGTTTCTGCCTGCTTGCCTGCTGCCACAATCAAGGCCATTGGAGGGATTCATGTGCGGCATCGTCGGCTACATTGGCGCCCGCGAGGCGTCCGGCATCGTCCTTGATGGGCTGCGCCGCCTGGAGTATCGCGGCTACGACTCGGCGGGCCTCGCGGTTCTGCAGGACGGCCGTGTGGAGCTGCGCCGGAGCGTGGGCAAGATCGGCAACCTCGCCGCCCTGCTGGCGCGGCAGCCGTTGCGCGGAAGCGTGGGCATTGGGCACACGCGCTGGGCCACTCACGGCAGTGTCACCGAGGTCAACGCTCATCCCCATACCGACTGTCAAGGCAGCATCGTTGTCATACAGAATGGCATCGTGGAGAACTATCGCCAGTTGAAGGACCAACTGGCCGCCCTCGGGCATACCTTTCGCTCTCAGACCGACACCGAGGTCATCGTGCACTTGGTGGAAGAGTTTCGCAGGCAGAGCGGGAACCTCGCACAGGCAGTCCGGCAGGCCATGTCCCAGCTGAAAGGCTCCAGCGCCATTGTGGTGCTCAGTGCGCTGGACCCGGACTGCATCGTGGTGGCGCGGCTCGGCAATGCCGGCGGGCTGGTCGTGGGCTACGGCCAGGGTGAGATGCTGGTCGCCTCGGACATGCCGGCGCTGGTGGAACACACCCGGCGGGTCAGCTACCTCGAGAATCGAGAGCTGGCGGTGGTCACGGCTCAAGGGGCGCGTTTCCAAACGCTGGACGGCCAGCCGGTCGAGAAGGCGATCCACTCCATTGCCTGGGATCCCATCAGCGTGGCCAAGGAGGGCTACAAGCACTTTATGCTGAAGGAGATCGAGGAACAGGCTCGCTCCGTGACCGACGTGATCCGCGGCCGCGTCGATCCCGAGCACGGCCGGGTGCACCTGGATGCCCTGGAGGCCTTCAGCCGCGATCAGCTCGGCGGCCTGCGGCGCATCTGCGCCGTCGCCTGCGGCACCGCGTGGCATGCAGCCCTGCTCTCCAAGTTCATGCTAGAGGGGCTGGCGCGCATCGAGGTTGATGTGGACTATGGATCGGAGTTCCGCTACCGGGACCCGCTCCTGCATCCGCAAGAGGACCTGCTGCTGGCCATCAGCCAATCCGGAGAGACGGTGGACACCCTGGCGGCGATGGAGGAGGCGCGCGGCAAGGGCGTGCGCAGCATCGGCATCATCAACGCCCCGGGCAGCCAGGCTGCGCGGCTGGCCGACGGAGTGCTGTACCTCAACGCCGGGCCGGAGATCGGCGTGGCTTCAACCAAGGCCTTCACCTCCATGCTGGTCGCGTCGTACGTTCTGGCGCTTTACATGGGCCAGGAGCGCGGGATTCTGGGTGGGGCGCGCATGGAGAGCCTGCTGCAGGATCTGATCGAGCTGCCCGGGTTGGTGAGCCGAGTCCTGTCCGCCGGAACAAAGTACGAGGAGTTGGCGCAGCGCTTTCATACCTGCCGCGATTTCCTCTTCCTGGGCCGGGGTCTGAACTACCCCATTGCCCTGGAAGGCGCGCTCAAACTCAAGGAGATCTCGTACATCCACGCCGAGGGCTACCCCGCCGGGGAAATGAAGCATGGGCCGATTGCGCTGATCGATCGGGACATGCCTGTCGTTGCCATTGCCGTGCGTGACCACGTGCGCGAAAAGATGCTGAGCAACATCGAACAGGTGCGGGCGCGTGGAGGAACGGTGATCGCCGTCGCCACGGAAGGCGATGACGAAATCGCTTCCAAGGCCGACCATGCAATGTTCGTCCCGGCTGCCTCGCCCCTGCTCACGCCCGTGTTGACCGTCATCCCGCTGCAGTACCTCGCCTATTACATAGCGGTGCGCAGGGGCTGCGACGTGGACCAGCCGCGCAACCTGGCCAAGTCGGTGACGGTCGAATAGGTGCGCTGGGTGTGAGATTATCATCCACCTGACCGGGCGCCGAGGGCCGGGCGTTTTGACGCCGCAGTTGGCAGGGTATAATGGGCCGATGAGAATCGTCTTCGTCGGCCCATTCGCCATGCAGCCCAAACGCACCATGGCCGTCCGGGCGCTCCCGCTGGCCAGAGCTCTGGCCGCACGCGGCCATGAGGTTCTGCTTGTGTTGCCGCCCTGGGACCATCCACAGGACGCAGGCTGGGAGTGGGTCGAGAAGGGGTTGCGCGTGTACAACGTGCGCCTTCCCCTGCGCGCCCCGGTGGTGTTCCACATTTGGCTTGCCCTGCGCCTGGTGCGCGCATGCCTCCAGTTCGGCCCCGAGGTTGTCCACTGCTTCAAGCCCAAGTCGTACGCAGGCCTGGCCGCATGGATTTTCTGGCAGCTCAAACGCATGGGACTGGTCAAGTTCCGCCTGGTGGTAGACACGGATGACTGGGAGGGCGCCGGGGGATGGAATCAACTGCAACCCTATTCCTGGCTGCAGAAGCGCTTCTTCTCCTGGCAGGAACGCTGGGGGTTGACCCATTGCGATGACGTGACGGCAGCGAGCAGGTCCCTCGAGACCATCGTGTGGAGCCTTGGCGCAGCAAGGCAGCGGGTGCACTATCTCCCCAACGGCGCGATGGCGCGGTCGCAACCGCAAGCCAGCCACAGGGCCGAGGAACTGCGGCGCAGCCTCGGCTTGGCCGGGCGGCCAGTGGCGCTCCTTTACACCCGATTCTTCGAGTTTACCCTCGAGCGCGCCGTGGCCATTATGCAAGGGGTTCTGACCGCCGCGCCCGACGCCCGCTGGCTCGTGGTCGGCAAGGGGCTGTTTGGCGAGGAGGAACGCCTGCTGGCGCTGGCGCGCCAGGCTGGGATCGCCGATCGCGTCACCTACTCCGGCTGGGTTCCTGCGGAACAAGTGCCCGACTACCTAGCGCTGGCCAACGTGGCCGTCTATCCCTACGATGACACCCTGGTCAACCGCTGCAAGTGCGCGGTGAAGCTGATTGACCTGCTTAGTGCCGGCGTGCCCGTGGTGGCGGACCGCGTCGGTCAAAACTCCGAGTACATCCAGGATGGCGTGTCCGGCCTCCTTGCCTCCCCGGATGATACCGCGGGGTTCGTCGCCGGCGCCGCGCGTCTGCTGCGGGACTCGGAGCTGGCCGGGTCCATCGGCGCAGCCGCAGCTGCCCGGATGCGGGATTGGTTCTCCTGGGAAAGCCTGGCAGAGACCGCCGAGAAGAGCTACCTCAACCTTGCACCGAAGAGCGTGGCATGACAAGGAATGATCCAAGGTTGCGGCGCTTGGTCAAGCTGGCGTACCACTGGCTGCCCGCGCTGCTCTGGA
>Ga0315274_10007269_pt1 | contig 16044 bp, 9 predicted proteins | sample YL17G02_20_MG_FD_203700 | JGI IMG/M metagenome (GOLD analysis project Ga0315274, IMG submission 203700) | Sediment microbial communities from Yellowstone Lake, YNP, Wyoming, USA - YL17G02_20 | ecosystem: Environmental > Aquatic > Freshwater > Lake > Sediment | place: USA: Wyoming | collected...
TCCTCGTTCTCTTGAACCAGGCCGTAGCCGGTGATCGCCGTACCAGGGTCAATCCCAATCGCCAGCATGCCTCACTATGATTCCAACGCGGCAACCGCCTCTTCAGAGATGTTCAAGTTATGAAAAACATTCTGAACATCATCTAATTCTTCCATGGCTTCGATAACCCGAAGAACCCTTACTGCATCCGAAGTATCGAGATCCATCATAATCGAAGGTACCATGCGCAAACCAGCATCTTCCGGAACAATATCGGCCTCATGCAGAATATCACTGATGGACTTGAACACATCCACCGCGCCAACGATCTCCACTTGCTCATCTTCAAATGTCACATCATCTGCTCCCGCCTCTACAGCCAGTTCGAAGATTTTATCGGGGTCGTTTTCTTCTAATGGGAAACTAAAATAGGACTTCCGTGCGAACTGCCACGAGACAGCCCCTGCTTCAGCCAGGCTGCCTCCATACCTGTTGAGGATATGGCGAACATCAGCAACCGTGCGGTTGCGGTTATCGGTAACGCAGGCGATCATCATCGCCACGCCATGCGGAGCATAACCCTCGTAGTTGATCTCCTCGATGGTGGTGCCCTCTTTATCGTCGCCAATACCGCGCCGGATGGCTCGTTCAATGTTATCCTTTGGCATGTTTTGAGCACGCGCCCGATCGATCGCCAACTGCAATGAAACGTTCGTGCTCGGATCACCGCCGCCATTCCGCGCGGCCAGTACGATTTCTTTCGCCAGCTTGGTAAAAACCTGACCCCTTCTTGCATCTGCGGCGCCTTTTTTGCGCCGGATGGTTGCCCAGTGTGAATGTCCAGACATACACCTTCTCCTGATAAAATTACTACTTTATGAATAATGCGTTTTAGCAAGCAGGAATTATACCATGACCCCTCACCGCTGGATGACCAGCACTGCTTCGCCTTTGAACCGACTGTGTTTGAGATCGAGCAATGCCCGGTTGGCTTCTGCCAGCGGATAAAGGAATACACTCGATCGGATTTGCATTTTATCAACAAGTTGTAGAAAATCCACCCCGTCACGGTAAGTGGCATTCGCCACGCTCCGCACCGTTCGCTCGCCATATATTAGCTGGTAATCCATCTTTGGGATGGGAGACATATATATGGCGTTGATCGCCAGGGTACCGCCCGGACGTAGCCGTTCCAGAATCGGAGGCACAAGATCTCCCACCGGTGCAAAAAGCACTGCCCGGTCGAGGAGTTTTGGGGGGTAATCCTCAATACCACCGGCCCAAACCGCACCAAGCTCTTCTGCATACCGGCGGTGCGCTTTCGATCGTGTAAAGACATATACCTCGCATCCCCAATCCCTTGCCACCTGAATCGCCAGATGGGCACTGGCACCAAACCCAATCAGACCCAATCGCTCCCCAGGTTGTAGACCGGCTTTCCGCAGCGAGCGATATCCGATAATCCCAGCACATAACAATGGAGCCGCCTGTTCATCGCTAAGACTGGCGGGTAATGGAAGCACATACCGCGCATCAGCCAGTATAAATTCGGAAAAACCACCATTAATATGAAAACCGGTGAAATTCGCTCGAGGGCAGAGGTTCTCCTCCCCGCGAAGGCAAAACTCACAGGTTCTACAGGCATTGTACAACCATGGTACGCCTACTCGATCACCAATGTGTAAACTACTCACATCATTACCAAAAGCTTCTACTATGCCCACCACCTGGTGACCCGGGGTAATCGGTAGTTTTGGGGGGTGGATATCCCCCTCAACAATATGTAAATCCGTATGGCATACACCGCAAGCCAGTACACGTAATCGAACCTGTCCATGTGCCAGCCTGGGTTTAGGAAGTTCAACCGGTCTTAATGGAGCCGTTTCAGCCAGAGAGGATTGAAAAAGTCTCATTGCGAACATATGCTATAATTCTATCACGTCTGCATATGCCAGTACCTGTCTGGAGTCCCGTTATGCCCTCTGCTGATCCCATTCAGCATATCCACCGCCTCGAACGGTTGATCGCTATTAGCCGTAGCCTGGGGTCATCCAAAGACCTGGATGGGTTACTGCAAACTGTGGTTGACGCAGCCTGCGAGCTTCTGGAAAGTGAATACAGCGTTATCCTGATGTATGAAGAAGAGACAGACTTGCTCAAGTTTGTCGCTGGACCTCCTGCTTACCGGGAAGCGATGAAACGGACGCGGATGCCGCTTGAGAAGAGTGTCGTTGGGTGGGTATTTAAACAGGCTAAACCAGTGCATATTCCTGATGTACGTAAAGATTTGCGTATCCTGCCAGAGGTCGAAAACGCGCTTGGTTTTGAAACCCGCTCACTCCTGGCAATACCACTCACATTTAGGGGCGAAACCATCGGGGTTATCGAGGTTATTAACAAACGCAACAACACCTATTATACTGAGGATGACGTAACTATTCTAGAAACTCTCGCCTCACAAGCTGCTGTTGTAACTCTGGGAACCTTATTGATTGAAGAGACTGAACACGCTTACAAAGAGCTTGAGGAGATGGAACGGGTAAAATCAAACTTTATCGCTATCGCTGCCCACGAATTACGTACCCCTCTGGGTTTGATCCTTGGCCACGCTACTTTCATGGCCGAATCTATCAAAGACGATCAACAAAAGAAACAACTCGAAGTTATCATTCGAAGTGCCACACGGCTTAAAAAAATCGTTGAAGATTTATCGAGTGTCAGTAATGTACAAAGCGGAGCGATACGCTTACATAGGAAACCCGTAGCTCTTCAATATATGATTCCAAAGGTGGTGGCCCCTTATCAGGATTCCGCTCGCCGGAAACATATCTCCTTGATGGTTAAAATACCCGAAGCCGATCTCACGGTAGAAGGTGATGAAGAAAAATTAAGTACTGCCTTAAGCAACCTGGTCGACAATGCACTTATTTTTACCAATGATTACGGTCATGTGCTCATTTCAGCTGAAAAATTACCGGGGTACATCAAGGTAGCCATTGTTGATGATGGTATTGGAATTCCCGCCAAAGATTTGCCGCGCGTTTTCGATCGGTTCTTCCAGGTTCAATCACACCTCACCCGGCGTCATGGAGGCATGGGCTTGGGATTATCGGTTACGAAAGCGATGATCGAGCTTCACGGTGGGGAGGTATGGGTCGAAAGTATCGAGGGGAAGGGTAGTAATTTCTCTTTTCTGGTGCCAACCAAACCCACGAGTGCCCAGGCCGCTTCGAAAGTTTTTAGCAGTGAAATATAACCCATGATATAATCGACACGTAGTCACGAGATGGAGTTTGAGCGAATGCATAAGGATCTGTAGACAACAACGAACGAATTTGGGGTACGTACCCGTTTTATGATTATAACCGGGAGCGTCAGCCCCCGGTTTTGTTTTCTCGTCGAACATTTCCAGATCTTTATTCAGGTGATATTTTATGCTTACCGCTCATCACATTTCAAAATCCTACGGAATTCATACCATTCTACAAAATATCTCTTTTAGCGTCAGCGCTGGTGAGCGGGTTGGATTGATCGGCCCAAACGGTTGCGGAAAAACTATTCTGCTACGTATCCTCACCGGGCAGGAGAATCCTGACCAGGGTACCATTGCTTATACACGCCCCAGCTTGCAGGTAGGGTATCTTGCCCAAGGGTTTGAGCTTGATCCAAGACAAACAATAGCCGAGGCAATTCACCAGGCCCAAGGGAACGCTCAAAAACTTGCGGCAGAGTTGGCGCGGCTTGCTGCTCAACTGGCTCAAGAACCAGAACGGGCATATCTGCAAACAGCTTACGATGAGACATTGCGAAATGTAGAACGGGTTGCGCATAACACCCAATCAGGAAAAATCCTCAATGCTTTCGGGTTATCCAATATTCCTGAAGAGCAGCATGTCGGTTCTCTCAGTGGTGGACAAAAAACTCGCCTTGGGCTGGCCCTTATCCTGCTTAGTGAACCGCAGCTGCTCCTCCTGGATGAGCCTACGAACCACCTCGATATCCAGATGCTCGAATGGTTGGAGGGCTGGCTGAGCGGTTTTCGCGGCGCAGCATTGATCGTCTCACATGATCGCGCCTTTCTGGATAATACTGTCTCTTCTATCCTTGAACTTGATCCACTCACGCATGGGCTTAAACAATACGCTGGCAATTACAGCCAGTACATCGAACAAAAAGAGACCGAGTGCGAAAGACAAGAACAGATGTATCTTGATCAACAGGCTGAGATAAGGCGTATGCAGCAAGATATTGCACGTGTCAAAGCCCAGGCAGAGCACACCGAACGCCAGGCAAGCTCGATACGTATTGGGGGACCAGATTATAAAATAAAAGGGTATAAATCTTACCAACAAGGAATCGCGAAAAAAGTAGCCCAAAAGGCGAAATCGCGCGAAAAAAAGTTAGAGCGATTTCTCAAATCCAGTGAGCGCGTTGAAAAACCACGCCAGGCGTGGCAAATAAAACTCAACTTCGGCACACAGACTCACATTGGGCAGGATGTGCTCCGTCTCGATCAGGTATCTCTTGGTTATCCGTGCCAACTTGCACTGCTCGAGGATATCAATCTGCACCTACGCGCCGGACAACGCGTTGTACTTACCGGGCCGAACGGCTGTGGTAAAACCACCTTATTAAAAGCAATCACAGGTCGTCTGCAACCGCTAACTGGTTCGGTCCACCTCGGAGCGAGTGTACGCCTAGGGTACATGACCCAGGAGCAAGAGATGGTTGATCCCGACCGGTCTGCTTTGGATACGATCTTGCATCTAGCACCTTTCAATGAGACTGAAGCGCGGTCTTTCTTGCACTACTTCCTGTTTTCAAACGACGACCCCTTACGCCCAGCGCGTGACCTTAGCTTCGGGGAACGCTCTCGTCTCGAGCTGGCTATGCTGGTCGCCCAAGGCCGAAATTTTTTGATCCTTGACGAGCCGGTCAACCATCTCGATATCGCTTCTCGGTCACGTTTCGAACAGGCTTTAGCGCAATTCGAGGGTACCGTGTTAGCTGTTGTTCAAGACCGCTACTTCATCGAACGCTTTGCTAGCGAAGTTTGGTTGGTCGAGGATCGGAAGATACGTCAAGTTTACAAATAACAAGAACATCCAGATATTGAACCCACACATCCCCTGATAGATACCGCGATATGGCGAGTTAGAATAAAAGGTGTAAGATCATGATACCGGAGGAAACATCATGAAACGTATCCAGTTTTTGAGTTTAACTCTAATCAGCTTTCTTACCTTGTTCTTTACACTCACATCCTCATTTACACCCCCCTCAACCGCTCAAGTTACCCCCATTTCACCGGAAGATAGAGCCACTGTTGAAAGCGTGATATACCAGGCAATTGATCAGCAGGAGACAGAGCATCTAATCACTATAATTTATCAAACCCGTGTGATGAACCTGACCTTCTCTCCAGATGCTCAATGGGCACGTGCCTGGGTAGTCCCTGTAGATCCGGAAACTGGCGAGCCCGCTCCAATTGAGCCAGGATTGGCAGTCGTTCGAAAAGATAACACAACCTGGAAAGTATTCCTGCAGGCCGACGCATCCTGGCTGGAAGCGATCCAGGCCTCTCCAGAAACGCTCTTCCCGCCAGAAGAAAAAACCATGTGGGTGGAGATGTTCCAGCAGGTTCAGATTCGCCTGCCATCGGCTCCATTCACGGGATACCGCCTGCCCTGGAAGGCAGGAGATACTCGATCCCTTTCTCAAAGTGTGCTGCATGACAAATACACCCCTAGCCGGTCGATGCATTACGCTTTCGACTTCTACCAGCAGGGAGAACGTGGTTTGCTGTGGGATATCTACGCGGCCAAATCAGGCACGGTGTACCTCGCAGTAGACGATGTAGAGACTTGCTACCAATATCACTGTGATAATCAAGGGCGAGGCAACTATATTGTATTAAAAGACACAACCACGACTCCAACCAGCTACCAGCTGTATTTACACCTTGCGCAGAACAGTATTCCCCCCGCGTTGAAGGTGATCGGAACGCCAGTAAAACGCGGGCAGTTCATCGGTATCGCAGACAACACCGGAGCAAGCTATGGAAATCATCTCCATTTTATGGTTCACACATACCCGGGCTGGTGGGGACAATCGGTAGATATCACATTTGATGATGTATTTATAAATGGTGGACGTCCACGCGTCCAGAACCAATGGTACGATGATGAACCTTATTGCCTGCATAAAGATGGCTATAACGATGTATGTGATGATTTCCAAACTAATTATGTTTCTAGAAATGTCGCTTGCGAGATACCTGACGAAACACCACCCAATGGTGCTTTGACCAGCCCAGACACCGATGGGGCACCGGTTACGAGTACACTTTTCTTGGCTGGTTGGGGTGAGGATAGCGAGTGTGGTCTGGCGTCGGGGCAGTTTATAACCAATTATGATGGCACCTGGCACAACATTGGTCCATCTTTCACCAGCTCCCCCTTTACTTACGAGTGGAATTCATGTGATGTGCCAGACGGCCCGGTTGAAGTTGGCCTGCGCCTGACTGACCAGGCAGTCAACTCCGCCATTGTAGGAGCTCGCAGCCTCTCAAAAGATTATACCTGTCCATCCCCCCCTGTTCCAACCTGTATACCAGGCGACAACGAGGTGATGTTGTTTGATGGGAGCGAATATACAGGTGCTTGCCTCCCATTCACCCCAGGAGACTTCACAGACCTGGGTACAAAGGAAGGTAATGTTTCTGCCATCATGGTTGGTGCTAATGTTCAAGCAACACTATATTTGTACAACGATTTTACAGGACGCGGAGAGAACTTCTTCGCAAACGATAACAACCTTACCGATAACCAGATCGGTTCCGATACAGCAGGAGCTATCCAGGTCAATTACAACTACCAGCTCCCATTACCGCCCAGGTTACTCTCCCCCTCGAACGGGATTGTTGTTCCACTCAACGATATCCTCACTCTATTATGGGATAATGGTGGTTTTGCGGTTGAAACACAAGTACTGCTCATCAGTAATGTGTCCCCACCCTTTACCAGCACCTGGCAATCCGAGCTTTACACTCACTTGGATGGACTTGCAGTAGGTGATTACACCTGGCGAGTGCGTGGGCGTAACCCAGCCGGCGAAGGTGATTGGAGCCTGCCATACACCTTTACAATCGCCAGCACCTCTCCAACTCCACCCCCAACAGTGTCAGTACCATTCACAGATACTATGGAAATCAGTCCTACAAAATGGACGGCCACAGGTTTTTGGCACCTGGTGAAAGACGCCAGTCTCTCATACAGTGGTTCGCATAGCTGGTGGTACCAGGATAACGATGGAAATTACGCAAACGACCAGCCCAATACTGGCGACTTGACTTCTCCGGCATTTACCATTTCCACCTCCGGGCACTATTACTTGCGCTTCTACTATCGCTACACAACCGAGACGCAAGGTCCAGATTGGGATCAACGCTGGGTGCAAATTTCTATCGATGGCGGACCTTATCATCAATCATTGCAGGCGGGTCAGCGTCAACAACTCACCGACGATCCATTCGCGGACGAGATGTCCGATCCCTACTTGTCTAGCCAGGTTCTCGACCTTGGGGTTCTTGGGCCAGGACAGGTCGTCCGCATCCGCTTCCATTTCGATACCCTGGACGCATATAAAAACGCTTATCAGGGTTGGGCCATCGATGATGTGGGCATTACCACCATCCCTCCAGAAGCTCCCGGCGACATCAACGAACCGAACGATACCACGCAGCTGGCTACGCCAATCACTGCTGGCAGTCAGACAGATTGTGATATAAGTCCGCAAGGGGATTTTGATTATTTTCAATTCACCGCGTCCGCAGGTGACCGGATTGTTGTCGATATCGATGCTCAAAGCCTTGGCTCATGGCTCGATCCGTATCTCTATTTACTTGATAGCGATGGCGACTCCGTGTTAGCCCAAAACGACGATGAGATATATGCCCAAAATCGCGACTCGTTTATCGCTTTTTATGCACCCCACAACGGAACATATTATCTTAAGCTTAGAGCCTGGAATAACCCCCGCGCGGGGGGCAGCCAGTATTTTTATAACTTACGTCTCTATATCGACAATGTAGACCCGGTTATGAACTTCCTGAACCCAGCGAATGCTTCTGGCTATCTAAACAACCAGGTTGTTACCCTGGCCGCCTCCGCAGTTGACGAGCAAAGTGGCAGTGGTATCTCTAGGGTGGATTTTTATTTCCATGGTAACGACTGGATCAACCAAAATTGGGAGTTGCTCGGTAGCGATACGGATGGCACAAATGGATGGAGTGTGCCATTTGATCGACCAGACCAAAATGGAATTGCTCTATTTGTGAAAACTATCGACTGGTCTCATAATACCGCTGGCCAAGGATACTGGAACCTATCCGTGGATCGCACACCACCACAGACCGCACTGATCCCGCTTACCCCCACCCAAACGAGCACAGCTTTTCTATTGAAATGGACCGGCAGTGATAACCTGGCTGGTATCGATTTCTACGACCTCCAATGGACCATAGATGGTGGTGTATGGCTGAACTATCCGATGACTATTACTGCCCATACGCAATCCACCTGGTTAATCGGCGCACCTGGGCATAGTTACGCTTTCCGTATACGCGGAATCGATCGCGCCGGAAATGCTGAAGCATGGCCAGCGAATGCCGAAACTAATACGACCATACCGGCAAATGTCTGTACCAACCCAGATGTATGGGAGGTGGATAACACCGCAATCTCAGCCTCAGGGATTATTATCAACCAGGTCCAGGTTCATAATTTCTGTAATCCAGAGACTTCAGATGGCTTATATGATACAGATTGGGTTACTTTTACAGTCCAGGCTGGGCAGCGTTATCTAATCCAGGCCTCCCCCACTTCAGAGAATACAGCCGCAGCGATCAGCGTATGTACTGGTAACGGGATCACCCTCTCGCTGTGTGCAGAAATGACCCAAACCATATGGGGTAAATCAGCATTCATAGATTGGATTGGTACAACAAATGAAGTGCTCTATATTCGCATTCATCACACCGATGGACGCGTAGCCGGCAGCAGCGTTTCATACCAAGTATATATTACCAAAAATTATCCCGTCTTTATGCCGGTTATTAATCAGAAGCCATAACATTAACAGTTAGTTGGCTACACGCAACTCGCTAACCGCGTATTCATAACGGTGAACCAATGTAAAACGTCGACCGGGAGATCCGGTCGACGTTTTAAAATTGTAGAAATATTATTGCCAAATTAATTAATCTGCTTCTTTGCACAGTTCATGTATCCTGTTCCTGTTGCGGTTGCAGCTTTAGGATTATCCATACACTGCCCAGGGCAGCTATAGCAAGAAACACCAGTGGTAAATATACATACTTATTACTATCAATGAAGAATAGCGGTATGCTCGCCAGGGTATGCCAACCGATTGCGTAACCAAGCCAACGGTACTGCTGCCGTATAAACACTTGCAGCACCAACAGCGAACAAGAGAGTTGGACAGGGAGTGTCAAGGCAGACCGGACCGCTTCGGCTAGAACGTTATACCAGGAATTCGACCAGTATTTCGTTACCCTCTCAGTCGCTTGTACGAGTATATCCGCAGTGAATATGGTAGACAGGTCTGCGTGTCTTAATGGGTACATTTGGATAAAATAGGTTAATGCCATCAAACCTATTAAAATTACTTCCACCCCACCATGTCCTGCGCCCAACACCAGGCCTTCTGCCCATGAGCGGATGTTCTTCGCCCACCAGCGATACATCGCATACCGGACGCCTTCCTCGATGCTCAATAAAATGATAACAAAAAGCAGAGTTAATATTACTTGAGCCAGCAACGGAGGTGTTAAAGCCTGTATCTGGTTTTGTATGAAGCCCATTAAGATAATTGAAACCATCTGAGCACCAAGATAAGCTGTTCCTCCGATGAAAAACAACCGCCAACCAAGGGTAAATCTGCGGATTAAGAAAAATCCAAGGCCAATTGCCATTAAAATAATAAGCACAGGATTGGCGATATAAGCGATCTCTAATATATCCATTAATCCTCCATGTAAGCGCACGACTGCTTAACTACCCTTACCTTGTACGTAACGCAGGGATTATACTTCAAGAAACTGAGTGAAGAGGGGTGGTACAGTCGGAAGATGACAAATACTTGACAAAGGGAAGGGGGATGTATATAGTGTGTTTATGTGAATATTGGTTTCTGAGGGAGCCCATTAAGATGATCGACATCGCCGTTATACCCGTTGCTGGATTGGGAACACGCTTACTCCCAGCGACAAAATCTCAGCCTAAAGAAATGCTGCCTGTCGGGCGCAAGCCTGTGGTCCAATATGTTGTGGAAGAGTTAGCCAACGTGGGTATCCAGCGTATGCTATTTATCACTGGCGCGGGTAAACATTCAATCGAGAATCATTTCGATCTGAACCTGGAGTTGATCGAAAACCTGCGTGAAAGTGGTAAAGAAGAATTGTTGGCTGAGCTTGAATACGAGCGTTTTGCCGTGCAATACTTCTATACTCGCCAACGCCAGCTGTTAGGACTCGGGCATGCTGTACTTTGTGCCCGCCCCTTCGTTGGTGAGCAACCATTCGTTGTAGCATTGGGAGACTCGATCATCGGGCTGCATGCTCAAAGCAAAGTAGTCGAGCGCATGATCGGGATCTTCCTAGAACAACAAGCTGCTGCAGTGATTGCTTTTGAGGAAGTGCCATGTAATGAAGTGCACCGATACGGGATCGCAAAACCCAGGCAAATGGGGGATGTTTTCGAGGTTCAGGACCTGGTCGAGAAACCGTCAATAGAAGAAGCTCCCAGTAATTTAGCAATCGCGGCCCGGTATGTGTTATCGCCGGAAATTTTTAATGCAATCCAGCGCACACAACCCGGAAAAGGTGGAGAAATCCAGCTTACGGATGCTATCCGCTTATTGTTGCAAAATGGGGGTAATGTTTACGGCGTGCGCTTGTATGACAACGAAAAACGCTACGACATCGGTAATTTCGAGTCGTATTTCCATGCTTTCGTAGAATTCGCGTTGGCCGATGAGAAGCATGGGGATTCTCTACGCCAGTCACTCGAGGAGCTACTGCATGCTCATCATCCGTAAACGCGCTTACGCCCGCGCTGGTCTTCTCGGTAACCCATCGGATGGGTACAACGGGAAAACTATATCCATCATCATACGCGACTTTTGGGCGGAGGTGGTGCTGTACGAGTGGGATACAGTCGAGATCGTTTTAGCCGAGGACGACCGGGCGCGGTTCAGCTCTGTGCAGGATCTGGCTCGCGACGTAAAGCTGCACGGCTATTACGGCGGTATCCGGTTGATCAAGGCCACGATCAAATATTTTGTGGAATATTGCCAGGAGCGCAAGATTCCGCTGCATGAGCGAAATTTTTCGATCCGCTACCAGACGAATATCCCTCGGCAGGTAGGGTTGGCTGGCTCCAGTGCCATCATCGTTGCTACCCTGCGCTGTTTGATGGAATTCTACGCTGTAACCATTCCGCAAGTAGCGCAGCCAACGTTCGTGTTGTCGATTGAGAGAGAGGAGTTAGGTATCGCTGCAGGACTGCAAGACCGCGTTATACAGGTGTATGAAGGGCTGGTGTATATGGATTTTGATCACAGTCGCAAACACGAGGTGGCAGGCCTGGCGTGTTACGCCTACGAATCGCTCGATCCAGCTTTACTGCCATCCCTTTACCTTGCCTACCACCACGCCTTGAGTGAGCCAACTGAAGTGTTCCACAACGATATCCGAGGGCGCTTTAATCGTGGTGATGCAAAAGTGGTGCAGGCAATGAAACACTTCGCCGAGCTGGCCGCCCGGGGACGTGATGCGTTGTTGGCAGGTGATTCAACACTGCTGGGGGCGTTAATGGATGAGAATTTTAACACTCGCGCCAACATTTATAACCTGCCATCCTGGCAAGTAGCCATGGTAGATACAGCTCGTGCGTGCGGAGCCAGTGCCAAGTTTGCTGGTTCGGGAGGAGCGATCATAGGCATTTACCAGGGAGAAACGATGTTCGAGGCTCTGCGCCAGGCTCTCGGGGCGATCAGTTCACGTGTAATCAGGCCTGATTTTGGTCCACCATTGCCCCAGGGTAGTTGATCAAGAAGGCCTAGGAGAAAACCTTGGCAATTCCCTACCTGTCCGGCGGTATCCATGCTAATCCTGGTCCGTTAGCACGCTACCTGCCTCCGCTTCCCGATGGAGTCGTAGAAAACTGGCTTGTTTCTCAAAGCCCGCCTATTCCCCTCAGCGCTTGGATCCTTGATCCATTTGGCGCTTCCCCGCGAACGGTTGTTGAATTGGCTCGCGCTGGATACCGCGTTCTGGTAACAGCCAATAACCCTGTGGCACGCTTCCTGATCGAGATGACCGCTCATCCCCCTCTTGAGGCTGAGTTCCGGGCTGCTCTAGCGGACCTGGCTACTGCAAAGAAAGGCGATGAGCGCATCGAACCGCATCTACGCGCCCTCTACACCACCGAGTGTTTACGATGCGGCAGATCGATCATGGCCGATGCTTTTATATGGGAACGTGACGCCGCCTCACCCTATGCCCGTATATACACATGCCTGTATTGTGGAGATAATGGAGAGCATCCCACCACATCTGCGGATGCCAATCGCGCAACAATTGCCATCGCCGGTTTACATCGCACCCGGGCACTCGAACGAGTAGCTGCGCTTAACGATCCTGACCGGCCTAATGCTGAAGAAGCTCTTGCTGCCTACCCACCCCGCGCCGTCTACGCCCTTTTCACTCTGATTAATAAACTCGATGGATTAATACTATCCCCGGTGCGTCGCCGCTGCTTGCAAGCCCTGCTGCTATCTACTTGTGATCAAGCGAATGCCATGTGGGCTTACCCCACTACCCGTGAGCGACCACGCCACCTGGGGGTGCCGCCTCGTTACCGCGAAAACAACATCTGGCTGGCTCTGGAGGCGAGTATTCCCTTATGGGCCACCGGAGCCGCGATGGTTCCGCTCGTTACCTGGCCTCAAAAACCGGAGTCTGAAACCACAATAAAAGGAGGAATTTGTATATTCGAAGGTCGACTACGCGATCTTGCCACCGAACTTCCAAATCTCACTATCGGTGCTGTCGTAGCTGCCTTGCCCCGACCTAATCAAGCGTTTTGGACTCTCTCGGCATTATGGGCGGGTTGGCTCTGGGGGCGCGAGGCTGTTGCCCCATTTAAAGCGGTTTTACGCCGTCGTAGATACGACTGGGCTTGGCACACCACTGCCCTGGCTTCCGCTCTGAAAGCGCTGGCCGAGCATTTACCATCGGGTACACCCTTTTTCGGACTTATCGGAGAAGTCGAGCCAGGTTTTATTAAAGCAGTTTCGATCGCTACTGACCTGGCGGGATTTGACCTGCACCACCTGGCTCTCCGAGATGAAAACCTCCCTGCTTATCTCGAATGGCAGCGCGCCAGAACACCGTTCGATAACCCGATTTCAGAAAGTATCGTTTCCTTGATCCAATCAGCAGCTGAAGAATACCTGGCAGAACGAGGCGAACCAGCCGATTACCTGCAACTGGTGGCAGCGGCTCTCCAACGATTGTCGACCGCCCATGCCTTCCGACATACAACCACAACCTCACCTTCAAGTGAAAAACCAGAAGATCAACCTGCCGATTTATTCAGCCAGACCCAATCTGCAATGCGCGAAGTTCTTACTTATCGAGGCGGGTTTTTACGATACGGCGCAACTGAGGCATTTGATTCAGGTCATTGGTGGTTGCGTGAGGGTGTAAATACGGCTGTACCATTGGCCGATCGTATCGAGATGGAATTTGTGCGATACCTGATCCAACATCCTCGAGGTACCTTTGAGGATATAGACCATAGCTTATGTGAGACCTTCCCGGGTTTATTCACCCCTGGCCTTGAATTATTACGCGTATGCCTTGAGTCTTATGGGGAACAGAACCCAACCGAAAGTGGTCAGTGGATTTTGCGCCCGGCGGATGCTCCCAACAACCGCCGGGCTGAGATTGGGTTAATCCACAAGCAGTTGCAGCAATTGGCTGAACGTATGGGTTACACTGTCCAGGGTGATTCACCCTTGATATGGCTCGACACAAACGGACAGCCACGTTACTGGTTTTATATCAAAGCATCAGCTGTTTTCAGCGAGATCGTATTGAATAGTGGATTACCAGCAACGCGAACGCTGATCGTGCTTCCGGGCAGCCGAGTAAACCTGGTTGTATACAAGCAACGCAGCGATCCACGTATTAACTTGATCACACAATCTGGCTGGCGTTTCCTCAAATTCCGTCACCTTCGCTGGCTGCTAGAAACTCCCTTGCTCTTACAGGAAAATTTTGATGAACAACTGAACACTGATCCACTGACATACGCCGCACCCCAACAACGGTTATTCTGATATAATCATCCTATCTGGGGATGACCGGTTTCGACGGAGGAGGCTGGTCCCAGAAGGCAAGCCGAGAGGCGCCGACCTCGTAAACTCAGCGCAAAAAACAAGTGCCAATCGCACTGCTTCTTACGCTGCTCTTCCTCTCGCTGCATAAGTGAGATGGAGCAGTAATGACTCCTCGTGGGTCACGTCTGTCTACCCCGCCCGCTGACCGGTGGCAGAACAGACGCTAAAAAGTCAGCGTGCCGCATGTCATGCCGCTAACCGTGCGAAAGAAGGGCTTTCGGGTCCTGGCGGCTAACCAGGTATGTCCTCTGTCGCTCGTGGACCGCTATGGTGATAGCACCTGAAGGTGCATAACGATCGACTACGCTTGTAGAATTCTGAGGGTCTAATCTTTCGGACGCGGGTTCGACTCCCGCCATCTCCACAAATAAGCGGTTATGGGATGATAGAGCATAACATCGCTCCATCATCCCATAACCGCTTTATCTTTCGTATTACACCTTTATCAAGGGTCGTTTCACTACATACCAGGCTGCTACATAACCTTCCGACCCGTCAAGAGCACGTACACTCAGCCATTGATTAGTAACCCCCAGTTTTGCTTGCGCTTGAACTAAAGGTTCCAGCACAAGAAACTCACTGATTAATGGGTAACGTTTAATCAAGGTGGCTTCTGAAATAAGGGGCTGTTTCCGTAAAGCGAGATTATCCTCCGCTGCACGGATTACCAATTTATTTGGCGTTTGCCCTGCGGGTGGTGGGGTGTCAGGTTTGTCCGTAACACCCAACACATCCTGTCGGTATTGAGATGTAAACCAGGCAGCTACATATCCCGTATCACCCTCAATATCCCTCACATTCAACCATTGTTTATAGACACCCAACTTTGTTTTGGCCTGAGCCAACGGATCGAGCACAAGGAACTGGCTGTTTACCGGCATACGCTTCATCAAAGTATTGTCAGCAACCACTGGCTGACTCCGTAAACCTAACCCATCTGTTGTAGCAAAAACGATAAGAGCCTCAGGTGAAGGGGGTGGCGCAGGAGGAGGCGGAACAGGAGGCGGGGGTCCTGGCGGTGGCGGAGCAGGAGGCTGAGGTATCATATCTGGAATAACATACCAGGCTGCCACGTAACCTTCATATCCTTCTGAAGCATCGATCACGTTCAGCCACTTGCCTTGTTGGCCAATCTTCGTTTTTGCAGTGTTGACATCCTCAATCACGAAGAATTTTGCTTGTATTGACACACGCTTGATCAGAGTATTTTCGGCAGCAATTGGCTGTGTACGCAGCGCCAGCCCATCCACGGTCGCGTATACAACGAAACCAGAGGGAGGAATTGGTTGTGGAGGAGGCGGTTCGACTGAATCGCCCTCCAGCCACAACACAGCCTGGATCATTTTCTGTGGGGGTCCTGCAAAACCGTAACGCCTGGTTAATAATACCTCTTTGGTTTCTGCCGGATAAGGATACGGATCACGGATCACATAATCGCTGTCTTTTTTATCTATCAAGACGATCCAGTGGTTTTGTAATCCTGCCGCGGGCGAGTAATCAACCATAACTATCACAGGCTTGCCCACAGCCAGCGTTGCATCGATCTCATCCATCGGAGCTGGATAATTATCACAAGGC
>Ga0315274_10007270_pt1 | contig 16044 bp, 15 predicted proteins | sample YL17G02_20_MG_FD_203700 | JGI IMG/M metagenome (GOLD analysis project Ga0315274, IMG submission 203700) | Sediment microbial communities from Yellowstone Lake, YNP, Wyoming, USA - YL17G02_20 | ecosystem: Environmental > Aquatic > Freshwater > Lake > Sediment | place: USA: Wyoming | collected...
ACCAGGTAAGCGCCGGCGGCATAATCGTATTCCCCGCCGACGTACCCCGAGGCCAGCCGCGCCGGGATGCCGACCGCGCGGGCCATCGTCACGAAGGCCGTGGCGTAATAGTCGCAGTAGCCTTCGCGTACGTCGAACAGGAAGTAGTCGGTCACGTCCCGCTCCTCCGGCGGCCGCTCCACCTCCAACGAATACGGGTAGGCGCGCAGGTAGTGCTCCAGCAAGCGCACCCGCTCGTAGACCGTCTCTCCGCCGGCGACGACCTCGCTGGCCAGGTCAACCACGCGCTGGGGAAACGTGTCGGGCAGTTGTAAGTAGTGTTCGCGGATCTCGTTCGGGTAAAGCGGGGACACAGCACGCAAGTCGTCTGCCGTGGGCGCAGGCAGGCGGGAGACGACCGTATAACTGAGCGCTTCGGAAGCCAGCCCCACCAGGTCGCCCCCATCCACACCGATGGAGGAGGAAAGAGGAAACGTGCGCCACACCGCCTCGACCGGCGCTTCCACCCGCACCGGCGCGTTCAGCGCGTAGAGTGTGTCGCCGTGGGGAGCGATGAACTCGAAGCGCTGCGTCACGTCCCGGTAGGCCGGCGGCGAGGGCAGCGGCAATTCCCCGACCACCTCTTCACGGGCGTCCACCGTCGTGGACCAGCCCCGGCCGGAGTAACGGTCCAGGGTTATCCCCCGCCAGTAGTGGCGTGGCGTAGCGGGCCGTACCGCAGTGGGAAAGTCCACAGGAGGAGGAGGAGGAGGCTCGTCGGTCCGGACGACCATCACCACCTCGTCGAGCAGGTCGGGGCGGCCGCCCAGCAGGCGGCTCTGCGGCAGGTAACTGCTGGCCCCTCCCCTGCCCCCTCCCGCCCCTCCGCGCCAGAGGGGATCCGGGGGAGCCACACCGCCAAAGAGCCGCTCCGCCGTGTCCTCCACCTGCGTCGAAGGCTCTCGAAACGTGCGCCAGAACCAGTCCTCGATCCGGCGCGCACTGACGAGCGGGCCGACCAGGCTGACCGCGACGAACACGACGGCGACGGCCATCGCCACGGCCATGACCTCGAGGCCCAGGTCGGTGGCATAGTCCACCCCTGCCGCCTCCCACGTTTGTCGCGCATGCGTGAGGTTGCCGGCCGCCAGCACCAGGATGCCACACCCCAGTTCCCCGATCAGCCACAGGATGCCCCGGCCCGAGTAAAAGACAGTGATCGCGCTCAGCAGCGCGGGCGGCAATAACGCCAGCAGCGGGCGCTGGCGGCGGTAGAAGGCCCACGCGGCGAGGAGAACCGTCCCCCAGCACAGGAGCGCCGCGTAGAACAGGAATATGTCGGGGTCCTCGCTCCGGCCGCCGCTGAAGGCGGCCTTCAGCCAGACCACCCAGCGCTGCGCGAAATCGAAGGCGGCTTCGCCACCTCCCGGCAGAAAGATCACGACGTGGGAGGCAGCGCTGAGCGCAGACAGGAGCCCGAGCGACCCGCCCACAGGCAACCACACCGACCAGCCCCACTCTTCCCGCGACGCCAGCCAGCGTCCTACTACGAGCGCAATCAGCGCGAGCGGCACCAGCCCCTCGTCGCCGGGGACCCATTCGGCAGCGAGAGCAGCGGCAGGCAGGCACATCACGGTGATCAGGAGCAGGAGAAAAACGCCCCACCCTTCCCGCGGCTGTAACCACTTGACGATGCGCACTACCATTCCCTACACCCCCAGGGCGTGCTCCTGATCCGTTACTGTCCTGCAATCCGCGTTCTAATGCGCACTACCATTCCCTACACCCCCAGGGCATGCTCCTGATCCGTTACTGTCCTGCAATCCGCGTTCTAATGCGCACTACCATTCCCTACACCCCCAGGGCGTACTCCTGATCCGTTACTGTCCTGCAATCCGCGTTCTAATGCGCACTACCATTCCCTATACCCCCCAGGGTGTACTGATCGCCACGACCCGTCCGGTCGCCAGCACCTTGAACTCCCAGCGCCGTACCTGCCCGGTCGGCGGGCGCAGCGAGAGCGGCGTGTCGGCGTGGATGATCTCGGCCTCCACCCGCGCATCGGCCAGCAATGCTCGCAGCCCCTCCGCCTGGGGGGAGAGACGACCGTTCCCCTTTTCCACGGCGAAGGAGGCCGCGTCCAGCACGATCGCCGCCACGCCGATTCCGTGCGCGCGCGGCCGCGCCAGCCCAGAAACCCAGGCTGGATCGAACGAGGGCGTGATTACCAGGGCCGTCGCGCCGATGGGCAGCGTGCGGGACACCTCGTCCAGCACGCGGGGCAACGGACGGGAAGCCGCGGCCCGCACCTGCGCCAACACGTGCAGCAGTTCCCACAGGTGGCCCCGCCCGCGGGCCGGCGTCACCGCCCGCCGCTCAGGGCCGTAGGCCACCAGCCCAACCGCCCGTCCCGCGTCCAAAAGCAGTGCGGCGGCCGAGGCAGCCACGATGACGCCCAGCTCTTCGGTCGAACGCTCCCCCTGCCCCACCTGCACGCCCTGGTCCAGGTCGAGCACCAGCCAGGTATCGCCACCCGTTTCCTGATCGAACTCTTTGGCGTGCAGTTGGTCATGGCGGGCAGTCGTGGGCCAGTGGACGTGGTGGCGGGGGTCGCCGGGGACATAGGGGCGCACGCCCCCCACACTGACAGTTGGTTCCCAGGAGCGGTGGCTGATCCGCGCCCCGCCCGTCGCCGCACCGCGCGGCAGCGCAAAGGGCAGCCGCCGGGCGATGGGCGGGTAGACCAGCAGATTATGAGCGACCGGGTTGCGCTGGACGACGGCGAAAAGGCCGAACGGGTCACTCGTCGTGGCCTCCCACGGCCCCACATGGTATTCTCCCCGCAACCGGCATTCGCCGCTCGTGCTCCAGTGGTAGGTGCCGTGTGCGCCGACGGCGCGCACGGTGTCCGCTCCGTAGCCCGGTATATCGCTGTGATCGCTCACCTCGACCCACAACGCCGGCAGCGGCGAACGGTTGACCAGCGTAAAGTGCTCCTCCAACACGTCGCCCACCTGGACCCACTCGAACTGCAACTCCCGGCGCACCCGCACGGAACGCGCCATGTGCCAGGTCCACCACAGCGCGACGAGCGTCACGCTGGCAAACGCCAGCAGAAGCGTCATCCACACGCGCGCCGGAGAGAGCAATTCAACGATCAGCAGCAATGGGATGACGAGCAGTGGCAGCCGGTGGCGCCACACCAGCGCGATCTCGGCTTCCCCGTCACGAAAGCGGTACAGTGTCCACGGGCGAATCAGACTTGGTTCCATCTTACACAGCCATTACAACACAAGAGCGGGCTGCCGGCCCGCTCCCGTTACAATGCATTGCCAACTGCAAACCTGCGCCACCGCAGATGGACAATCCAGGCCCCCTCACTTCACGTTCCACGCTCCACGTTTCACGCTTCACGTTTCACGTTTCACGTTTCACAACGCCTCGCCCACCAATAACCCCAGAAATCCCACGATCAGGCCGAGGTGCAAGAAGAGATTCGTGTGGGCCAGCCAGCCGACGACGGGCCAGTCGGGCAAGAACTGAAGTATGAGGTTGAGCACCACCAGGCCAACGGCGACGAACACCGGAAGCCCGGGCATACGGGCCAGAAAACTGCTGATGCGCTTCAACCATTTGCCGACCATGATACCTCCTCCAATGTGCCAAAGCGCCCTGCCAACCCACGCGGCATGCGCCCGACGATGCGCGTGCCGGTCTCGGTATGCTCCTCCCGCTCGATCAGCCCTCGCCGGTGGAACAGGTCCACCAACTCGCCCGACTGGTAGGGGATGTGCACGTCGAGCCAGACCATGTGGGCCTCCAAGGCCCCTTCGACGCGGGCCAACAGCCGCTCCAGCCCTGCCCCGGTGAGAGCCGAAATGGCCACACTGTTGGGAAACTGGCCCATCAAGGGCCGGACAGCGTCGGGCGCGGGCAGGCGGTCAATCTTGTTCAAGGCATGGAGCATCGGCTTGTCCACCGCGCCGATCTCTTCCAGCGTCTCGCACACGGCCTCGGCCTGGCGCATCACCTGCGGATGGGTGGCGTCCACTATGTGGAGCAGGAGGTCGCTCTCCGTCACCTCCTCCAACGTGGCGCGGAAGGCCACCACCAGGTGGGTGGGCAGTTTCTGGATAAAGCCGACGGTGTCGGTGAAGAGCGCCTCTCCTCCGCCCGGCAATTTCACGCGGCGGGTGGTGGGGTCGAGCGTGGCAAAGAGTTTATCCTCTACCAGCACGTTGGCATCGGTCAGCGCGTTGAGCAGCGTAGACTTGCCCGCGTTGGTGTAGCCGACGATCGAGACCACGGGGACGCCCTCGCGGCGACGGTGCGCGCGGTAGCGGCCCCGGTGAGCGCGCACCTTTTCCAGTTCCTGCTTGAGTTGGCTGATGCGACCGCGGATGGTGCGCCGGTCGGTCTCCAACTGGGTCTCGCCAGGCCCGCGCACGCCCACGCCGCCGGTAGCCCCGCCGGCCCGACCGCCTGCCTGGCGCGCCAGGTGGGTCCAGGCACCCGTCAGCCGGGGCAGCCGGTACTCGTACTGGGCCAGTTCCACCTGCAGCGCGCCCTCCCGGCTGTGGGCACGCTGGGCAAAGATGTCCAGGATCAGCGCCGTCCGATCCAGGACCTTGACTCCGCCGTCTTCCAGCGCTTTCTCCAGTTCCCGTTGGTGGCGGGGAGAAAGTTCATCGTCGAAGATAACCACGTCGGCGGCCGTCTCCCGCGCCTGCTCGACCAACTCCCCCACCTTGCCTGTGCCGATGAAGGTGGCCGGATTGATCCGCTCGACGCGCTGGACCATCTGCCCGACGACCTGGATGCCGGCCGTACGGGCCAGTTGCGCCAGTTCGAGCAACGACTCCTCGACGGGCCAATTTCCGTCGGCCGGATGGGCCCCAGGTCCTTTCAATTCGACCCCCACCAGGAACGCCCGCTCCTGTGGGGGACCGGTTGGTTCAGTTTGCTTCGCGATTGTCCACCCCTCCTCTAAACACTGTCATTCCGAGACCCTTCGACTCCGCTCAGGGTGACGTGTTGAACAAAGTATACCACAGGAACAGAAAAACGCACGGCACAAACCCCCTGCCTCCTGCATCCTGCATCCTGCATCCTGCCTCCTGCATCCTGCTCCCTGCCCCCTACCGATAATAACCCAACTCCCACCGCTCGATTTGCTCGGTAGTCCCACTCTCCAGCCGCCAACCGTCATCCATCTGCACGACCGCCCACTGCACGTCCCACAACGTGGCGACGATCCGCCCGTCCACGTTGTCGTAGGCGCGCACCTGGGCTGCGACGGTCGCGACGTCCCCACTGCGAGAGAGTTCGTGCACCGCGCCGACCTCCACCCCGACCGTGGTCACAAAACCGGCCATCCACTCCCGGGCAGGCTGGGCTGCCTGAGCGCCAGGGCTGAGCAGGCCGTAGGCTCCGGGCAGGTCACGGTCGTCCACCGCCAGGTAGAAGGAAATGACGGCGTGCTCTGGCGTGTCGGTGTGGTAGGCGTGAGGACGATCCAGGTAGAACCAGGCATACCGCTCCCAGGTCCAGCCGTAATTGGCCCCATCCCAGGTGTGGACCGCCTCCCACACCAGATCGCTCCCGGCCTCGTAGCCGACGACTACTTCATCGGCCAGGTCGCCGTCGCTGTTCTCCAGCCGCAGGCCCGCCTTGCCCTCGAAAGCGGCCAACAGCGTATAGGCCTGCCCGTCCCAGGCGAAGATGTGGAGCAGGGTCGTACTGACCTCGGCGTGGCCCCACACCAGAATTTCGACCCGCCCGTCGGCGTTGACGTCGCGCACCTCCAGTTCACACGTGGGATACTCGCCCAGGCCGTATTTCTCTTTGTCCAGCGGTTGCAGCGCATGCCAGGCCTCGCCGTCGAGGACGAAGGCCGCCAGTTGCGGCGGTTCACCCGGCTGCACGTGCATCCCGATCCATTCCGCTTCCCCGTCGCCGTCGGCATCCTCCCAGCGCAGGCACAAGGGCACGACACTGGCCATCGCCAGTTGAGCCTGCCCCGTAGTGACAATGGTGGCAATATCAGCAGGGCCGAGTGTGGGCATGGGGGTCGGCGTGGGTGTGGGAACAGGAGTGGCCGTGTGGGTAGACGTGGGAAAGAGCGTCGGTGTAGGAATGGCCGTGGGGGTGAGAGTAGGGACGGATGTGGGAGCGGGGGCGCAGGAGGCAAGAAACAGGAGGCAAGAAGCAAGAAGCAGAATACAGGAGGCAAGACGCATCACGGCAACCCCACCACGCTCATCCCCCGCGGATGCTCGACCGTGAAGTCGAAGCGCACGACCCGTTTCTCACCCGGAGCCAGCGTGAGTTCCCAATCCAACAGGTTCAGTTCCGTCTGCTCCGTCGGTTGGGGCTCGGTGGACTCTAACTTCACCTTGACGTCTTCGTGGCGCGACACGGGAATCTGGTCGTGGAGTGTGACGGCTGCCTCGGTCGGCAAGAGATTCTCGAGCGTGACCTCGTAGCCATAGCGCAGCCGGCGACGGTCGCCGATGAGCCGTTTGTCCACCTCGCGCCGCTTCAATTCGCGCTCCACCTTGACGCGGTCGTCGGCCCCCAGGTAGAATTCAATCTCCCCCTGCGGAGCGGTCAGTTCCAGCGTCGTAGTACCGATGAACTCGTCGCCAGCGAACAGATTGGCCGATCCTGGCAGGAGCGTGTAGGGGCTGTCGTTGGTCACCTTCGCCCGCCGGTAGGCCGCCTCGACCAGTTTGGGCGCTGCCACGTAATCCAGCACAGGTGTCAGTTCGAAGCGGGCCACGGTGACTTTGTGGAGTGCACCATCGGCCGGGACAACCACCGTGCCGGGCACCTGGTAGGTCACGGCCGCGCCGGAGGCCTCGACCGTCGCCATCGCCACCGCCGCTTCGACTGCTTCTGGCATGGGCAGTGCCGCCTCTGGCTGTGCGGCGGCGAGCGTTGCCCTCATATCCAGCGGAGCAGCCGGAGCCGCCATGCTCATCATCCGTAGAGCCGCCGGACGCTCCTGAGCAAAGACTGGCCCGATGTACCAGGGCTCGAGTTCAGGGAGCGTCCCGGCCAGCGCCGGACGGGCGGTGGAAAGGGTCAGTACGACGTCGGTCCAGTCCTCGCCGGTCCGCTGGCTCACCTGGGCCAGGTAGCCAACCCCCAGCACGCGCCGCTCGCCTTCCTCCAGCAATCGCACGTCGTAGAGCGGTTGCCAGCCAGCCTCCGAGACGGTGTAGGTCAACTCGACCGCCAGGTCGCCTGCGAGCGTCACCTCGACCTCGACGACGGCGGTGTACCGCTCGCGCGCTTTGGCTCCGCGCAGTTGGTCGAGTTCGCGCTGCAATTTCTGCAGGCGGCGTTCCAGGTCGCGCCGGCGGGAAGCGGTGTCCAGGAGGGCAACGTTGAGCACTTCGGCGCGACTGCGCAGGCCGTCGAGGAGCGCCGTGTATGCGTCGGGGCTCATCTTGCCGAAGGTCAGCCCCCGCGCATAGATTTCGGTCTGGCCGGCCAGTTCGCCCAGGGCCGCGTACTCCCGCTTGAGCAGTTCGGCCTGCGCATCGAGGCCACTGATCTCGTCCCCCAGCGCTTCGACCTGCGCTTCCAGTTCGCGCACGCGCGCGGCGGGCGTCTCGGCGTAGAACTCGCGCCGCACGTCCACACCCAGCAGGCGCGCGCGGGCGGTGCCTCGGGCAGAAGTACGCACCGAGGCCGGGTCGAGCACCAGCGGCAACTCGGCCACCTCCAACCGGTGAGTCCCTGGCTCCAACGTCACCGTGCCACTGCGGGTGACCCGCGCGCGGTCGGGATAGACGGCGACGGCAGCGATCGTAGTGCGCAATTCGGTCATCGCATACCTCCTGAACGTTCCTCATCCGGTTGCGAAAAGGTGCCACGCACCTCGTGAGCACATGGCACCCTGCCAATAGGTGACGACGACCTGGCCACCAGCGCAGGTCTTGTTCTGTACCGGCTGGCCATAGGATGGCCGTCACGGAAAAAGATTCGGGTTCTCAGTTCTCAGTCCCTCGGCTTGGGCTGCGTTCAGAAGATCATTGTCAGCCGCGACGAGGGTGAGCGGGGATAGACCTCCCTCCAAGAGAGCCCGATTGAGATACAAGGCACAGGCCAGGTGTACGGCATCATAGCCGCGTAACTTGTGGCGGGCAGTCAATTCAATGGCCTCGTCCATACGTTGAGAGGTTACGGGGATCAGCTGATACCGTTTCTGTGTATCGATCGTCAACCTGGATCGAGCCTCCTGGTACTCTGCCGGAGTGATAAAATTACCTCGCAACTTGCCGGCAAAGGCAGCGGCAACCTCTACTCGGCTCAGATCCACAGTGGCAATAATCTGAGCAGGGTCATTGCATCGTGCTTGAACCCATGCCGAACCTGTTTCAGCCAGATACCACTTGACCAGAGCACTGCTGTCGAAGTAGCTGACATCGCTCACCATCTGGCCCACGGACGGCTCTCCCTCTCCTCAATAATCATCTCGCTGGCCGGTTTGCCGCCAGCCTTAATGGGCATCCAATGCTGGCCTTCACGTTCCGCCAGGTATTGTGCCACATCTTCAGGGTCGGAGCCAACAACACCAGCCCGACGCAAAGTGGCAATCACATGCATCTGCAACGTCACCCCCTCCGGCGCAGATGCTTTGCTAGTTTTTGCCCTTGTTTCCTTCTCAACGTAATATAGCCCTCGCTCCAGAATGCGGGGCAGTTCGCTCTGATGTGAGCGCAGCCGCCGCGCCAACTCTGAAGGTACCTGTATTTGAATGATCTCCATCTGCGTCATCTCGAGCGTCCCTCCTGGCTGCAAGTATAAGCGATGATACAACGAGTGTCAAACTGCGCAGTCCAAGATGAAGCGTATCAACAGACCACCGCCTTCTTCGGGGAGAGAATCCGCCGCACAGGTGACTCCTCAAGCACCTGATCTATGTAGATGGGAACATACCCGTGTTCAGCGTACACTCTCCTGGTCAGTACCCGATCATCCTCGTCCACGTCTATGACCTCTTCGTTGAGGATCGCAACAAACTTTCCCTGGTAGGTACGAAGCAATTGGTCTTTGAGACGCAAGAAAGCGGCGCGTTCTTTTTCCAAGGCAACAAGTGCATTATCTCGTGGTGTGGCTTCTTCAGCGCGAGCCATAGGCTGAGGATGTACCCGCTCACGCCAGGCAACGAACTCGCGGTACTCGTCAAAGGGCACCACGGCAGCCACCGGCTCCCCATCCCGCTCGATGGTGAACGGCGCCTGGCGCAGCAGCACCTCGTCTAACGTCACGGCATACACAGCTCTCGTCTCCTTCAGCGTCACAACCTTACCCATCTCAGCCACCTCCCAATGCCCCCCGCTCCCCTATCCCCTTGTCTCCTTGTCCCCCTGTCCCCTTGTCTCCCTGTCTACCTCAACCGCCCGCCCCACGCCATCACCTTGAACACCTGCGACTTTAGCCACTTGCCGAAGCGGGCCGAGGCTTTCTCGTCCGCCGGCCGGTAGGCCGGATCGTTCAAGATCAGGTACAGCGCCCGCTCCACGCCGTGGGGGATAATGTCACCCGCCATGCCGTAGCCGATGCAGTCGTACCCCACCAGGTACAGGTTCTCGACCGGCGACCGGGGGTCGAGCCGTTCCGCGCCACTCTGCCCGATGCGGTGGGCCATCTCCGCCGTCCACAGCCCGGTGAAGAACATCGGCACCTGCAATTCGACCACCTGGTCGAATTTGGGAAAGACGTGGTGCAGTTCAGCCAACACCAGGTCGAGTTCGCGCCGCTTGTCAAGCGGATGCTGCATCACCCAGAACACCTCCAGGATGTGCCGTCCGGCTGGCGCAAGCGCGGGATCGAAGAACGTGGGCGCGTAGCAGTTCAGCGTGCGCTCCCAGCCCATGGTGTGCAACAGCGAGTGGTCCGGCCCCAGGAGCGGCTCGGTCGTGCCCAGGATGATGCACGCCACATCCGCCGGCACCGCCGAGCGCAGGCGGGTCACGTAGTCAGCCGGCAGGTTCTCCTCCCCCACCAATTTGAGCAAGCGGTTGAGACCGGCGTTGTGGACCACAATCTCGGCGGCGAGCGTGCGCCCGTCGGCCAGCGTCACGCCCGTTACCTTTGGGCGCGGCTCGCCCATGCCCTGGTCAAGATTGATGGACGCCACGCGCGTGCAGGTGGCGATCTGCCCACCGTGGTCACGGATCACCTTTTCCACCCCGGCGACGAGCGCGGCCGTCCCTCCGACGGCCGTGCCCCAGTCGGCCATCTGCTCCAGCGAATCCACGATGGCCCGCCTGGTCTCCATGGCCGAGAAGGTGTCCACCGTCTGTGAGGCAAAGCAGTACGTGATGATCGTCTCTACGTACTTGACGTATTCCTCGTTGCCGGGAACGTACCGCTCAATGTACTGGCGGGCCGTCATGGCGTCGGGGTAGCGCACGCGGGGATCGTACATGTCGGCGATCCACTCGTACACTTTGGCCATCCCCGCCCTGCCCCCCACCAGCGTCCCCTGCGCCTCGTCGAGCGAGCCGAAGCGCCGCCCATCTTTCATCACCACCCAGTGCTCGCCTCGCGCTTTGGTATCGTGGATGGTGACCCATTTGATATCCGCGCCCAGCCTGGTACACAGCCGCCCGATGCGGCTGTTGGGGCCAGGACAGGTCCAGGCAGCGGTGGTGACGGCATAGCCCTTGTGCATGCGGTGGGTGTACTTGCCGCCGATGAAAGACAACTGCTCGAGAACGAGCACCTTCCTGCCAGCCCTGGCCAGTCCCGCTGCCGTCATCAGCCCGCCGATGCCCGCCCCGATGACAATCGCGTCGTAGTGGTCGTCGAGTTCCACGGGCGAGGGGGCCAATTCCGGTGCAGAGAAAACGTTGTTGGGGCATATCGTGATACATTCCCCGCAGCGGGTACACCGGCGCTCGTCAATGCGCGGCCACGTATCGGCCTCGATCTCCAGCGCGATTGCCTCCGTGGGGCAGGAAACCACGCAATAACTACATCCCGTGCAACGCGCCTTTCCAATAGAGATGGTCATTATACACCCCGTACCTTTCCAAACTGCTCCTGTCTACTCGTGTGTCAACTCAGCAATGATCTGCAGCAGACGCTCAGCCTCCTGCTCTAACGCGCGCACATACTCCCGTAGCCGGGCATTTGCCTGTTCATTGCGCTCCAGAGTTTGACGCAGGCTCTGTTCTTCAGCACGCGCAAGCCGAAGTTCGACCAATTGCATGCGGTTCAGTCGCAGGCGTTGGATGTGAAACCAGCCACGTTTCGTCAAACCAATCAGCTGGCCGTCAGAAAGTAACCCGATATGCACTGATAGGTCATCCTGCCGCGGATGAAGCAGCATCAGGTCTGGACTAGCCTCTGGTGTAGGCCAGTAATCCCCTTTGAAGCGATTGCACACTGGGCAGGCGTAGACCAGGTTCTCCAGATGATCCTTGCCACCGTACGCCCGTGGACGAAAGTGTTCAATCTCCAATTGACCACCAGACTCGGTCTCCGTGACCCCGCAGTATCCACAGCGAAAGCCGTACAATGCACGGATGCGTTCGCGCAGTGTTTGGGGAACCATCATATCGTCACCGGTAGCGGTTCACCTGTAACATGCTGATACGCTTCCCGAATGACCTGATGACGCCGTTGCAGATCGCGCAGCAACCGCCGTGCATCGGCCAGTAACTGCTCCTGCTGTGCCGCCAGGATCACCAATTGCTCATTCACGGTTTCGCTTTCCTGCGCCTGCCGACGCAACGCCGCCTGCTCCGCCCGCAGCCGAGCCAACGCAGGGGCCAGCCGCTCCCGCTCCTCTGACTCAACAATCTCGATTAGTACAGCCAGTTCTGCCTTACCCGCTTCATCCAATGCGCCTGCCAACTCAGCGGCACGCAGTTCATCCAACCGGGCTTGCTTCTCATCATCCCATTCCATACCTGTCCCTCCCTACTTGTTGATTGTGCTACTTCATCCACCGTTCCCAGCGCTCCATGCCCTCCGCCAGCCGTTCCGCGGGGTGGCCGAGCGTGATGCGGACGTACCCCTCCCCGTGGTCGCCAAAGGCTGTACCGGGGGAGACGGAGACCCCGGCCCCCTCCAGCAGGGCCGAGGCAAACTCCGCACTGTGCGTCCCCGCCGGCAGCCGCACCCACACGTAGAGCGTAGCCGGCGAGCGCGTGTAGGCCAACCCCATGCGATCCAGCACCGCCGTCACCACCTGCCGCCGCTCCCGGTAGACCTGGTTGCGGCGGGCCAGCCACTCGTCGTCGGTATCCAGTGCCACCAGCGCCGCGTCCTGGAGCGGCTCGAAGATGCCGGTGTCGGCGTTCGTCTTCAACCGGGCCAGCGCTGCCACGGCCTCCTGGTTGCCCACCACCATGCCGACCCGCCAGCCGGCCATGTTGTGGGACTTGGAGAACGAGTTGAACTCGACCGCCACCTCCATCGCGCCCTCGACCTGCAGGACACTCGGGGCCACGTATCCATCCCAGGTCGTATCGGCGTAAGGGTTGTCGTAGGCCAGAAGAATGTCGTGAGCGCGCGCAAACGCCACCGCCTGCTTCAGGAAAGCGAAGGGAGCCACCGCCGTCGTCGGATTGTTGGGATAGTTCAGCCACATCACCCGCGTGCGGGCCAGCACGTCGGCAGGGAGCACCTCCAGGTCCGGCAGCCACGCCTTCTCCTCGGTGAGCGGCATCCGGTACACTTCTCCGCCCACCAGGTACACGGAATTGCGGTAGGTGGGATAACCGGGGTCGGGCACCAGCACTGCCATGCCGGGGTCCACGAAGGCCATCGGCAAATGGAAAATGCCCTCCTTCGAGCCGATCAGCGCCAGAATCTCGGTCTCAGGGTCCAGTTCGACCCCGAAGCGGCGGCCATAGTAGCCAGCAACGGCGGCGCGGAACGCCGGTGTGCCGTAGAAGGAGGCATAGCCGTGTTTCCGAGGGTCGCGGGCCGCACGGGACAGCGCCTCGATCACCGGCTCCGGCGGCGGGAGATCGGGGCTGCCGATGTCGCAGCGGATCACGTCCATTCCCTGCGCCTGCAGCGTACGGATGCGCTTGCCTAGCGCAGCAAACACGTAGGTCGGCAAATTCTCCAAACGTTGTGCCAGTTGCATAAGTCTCCTTTTGACAAATAGCAAATAGCAAATAGCAAATAGCAAATGGCAAATGGCAGATGGCAAATTGCAGATGGCAAATTGCGCATTACGGATTACGGATTACGGATTACGGATTACGCATTACGCATTACGGACTACGCATTTCTTCCTCCAGCCACATCTCCAGCACCCGCCCCACCCGCTCGAGGCTCGCGGCGCTCACCTTGTCGGGCGTGTCCTGCGCCGTGTGCCAGTAGGGGTAGTCAAAGTCAATGATGTCCACCGCCGGGATGCCGCGCTGGGCAAAGGGGATGTGATCATCGTACATCGCCCAGCGGTACTCGGGGACGAACGTATCGCCGTAGCCCAACGTCGCAGCGATCTCCCACAGCCGTGCCTGCACGGTCGCGTCGGAGTTGCGCTCCAGGAAAAGCTGCTGGTCGGCATCGCCCACCATATCCGCGACGACGACCGCCTCGGGCGTGACCTCCAGGTGGGCCGCCATGTAACTGGAGCCGACGCACCACTTCCAGCCGTCGAGGTGGCCGTTGTCCTCGGCGTCGAAGAAGGCCAGCCAGACCTGGTTCTGTAGCGCATCCCGGTCCAGCGTGCGCGCCAACTCCAGGAGCACTGCCACACCGGAAGCCCCGTCGTTGGCTCCCATCACGGGAACACTCCCATCCTCCTGGTCGGCGCTGCGGCGGGTGTCGTAATGGGCACCCAGGATGACCACCGGCCCCTCCCCGGCCCGCCCGATGACGTTGCGCACGGGCGTGTCGCGGTACGTGAACTCCTCCGTCTCGACCGCCCAGCCCTGCTTCTCCAGGTAGGCGATGATGTAGTCACCGGTGGCCCAGCCTGCCTGCGACCCGCTCGGGCGAAAACCCAGGTCACATTGAGCCTGGACGTGGGCATACGCCGCCTCGCCGTCGAACACCAAAGTCTCTGCTCTGCCACACGCAATGAGGAAGAGAACAAGCACACTCACCGCCGCCCCCATTCGCACAGCCCGGTTCCACCTCTGTTCATTGTTCATTGGTTCATTGTTCATTGTTCATTGTTCATTCGCCATTCGTTCCATCTCCCCCATCGCCCTCGCCCCGTACGCCTCATATCGCCTCCGCTTGTTACGCACCGGCGGCGCAAGCGGCGGAAGCAAGCCAAAGTTGGCCTTCATCGGCTGGAACGTCGCCGGGTCGGCGTGGCTCACGTAGTGGCACAGCGCCCCCAGCATCGTCGTGCGCGGCAAGGTCAGCGGCCCTTGCCCCAGCACGAAGCGAGCGGCGTTGACCCCCGCCACCCACCCGCTGCCGACGCTGCCCACGTACCCTTCCACGCCGGTGATCTGCCCGGCAAAAAAGAGCCCCGGCCGGCTACGGAACCCCATCGTCGGCTCCAACAGCAGCGGCGCGTTGATGAACGTGTTGCGATGCATCTGCCCGTAGCGCGCAAACTCTGCCTGCTCCAGCCCCGGGATGAGGCGGAACACGCACTCCTGCTCGCTGTAGCGCAGATTGGTCTGGAACCCGACGACGTTGTAGAGCGTGCCGGCCAGGTTGTCCTGCCGCAACTGTACCACCGCGTAGGGCCGCTCGCCCGTGCGCGGGTCGGTCAACCCGACCGGGCGGAGCGGCCCGAAGGCCAAAGCGTCCCGCCCGCGCGCGGCCAGCACCTCGACCGGCAGGCAGCCCTCGAAGAAGTGGGCGTCCTCTCGCTCAAAGCCGCGCAACGGGATGCGCTCCGCCGTCACCAGTGCCCCGACGAAACGGGCGTACTCCTCCTCTGTCATCGGGCAGTTGATATAGTCCGCCTCCCCCCGCCCGTAGCGGGAAGCGCGAAACGCAACCGACAAGTCAACCGAATCGGCGGAGACGATGGGGGCCAGCGCGTCGTAAAAGTACAGGTGCTCCTGGCCTGCCAGCGCGGCGATCTGCTCCGCGAGCGCGGCGGACGTGAGCGGGCCGGTGGCGACGACGACCGGTCCCTGGGGAATCGCTGTCACTTCCTGGCGCACCAATCGAATGCGTGGGTGGGCCTCGATGCGACGGGTGACCTCGGCGGCAAACCGCTCCCGGTCCACCGCGAGTGCACCACCCGCCGGCACGCGCGTGGCGTCGGCGCAGGCCAGCACGAGTGAGCGCAAGTGCCGCAATTCGGCTTTCAGGAGCCCGGCTGCCCGGTCGGGCAGGTCCGCGCCCAGGCTGTTGGAACAGACCAATTCGGCCAGAGCGCCGCTCACGTGCGCGGGGGTCATCGTGTGCGGGCGCATCTCGTACAGCGTCACGTGTACGCCCCGTGCCGGCAGGCTGGAAAGCCTGCCCCACTCGGCGGCCTGCCAGGCGGCCTCGCTGCCGGCCAGTCCCCCGCCGATCACGGTGATGGCGAGCAAAGTCTCGGTCCCCATAATGCATCCTATTCTACCACACTTATGGGGAATGTTCCACAGACCGCCGCTACGCCAGTAGTCTCATCTGTGGCCTCCTACCGCTCTGAAAGCCCTCCGCACCCGTACTGATCAAGCATCAGATCCAGCGCACGGTTTCTTCTCTCATATTTTTTTAATCTATTCCATACAGTGTTTATACGCCTGTTGGCTATATTAGTGTTTACGGAACCCGGGCGGGACCAAAGGAGGTAAAGCGAAATGCTATACTTACCGCACGACGAAGGCCAGGGTTTAGCCGAGTATGCCTTGCTCCTTGCTCTTATCACACTCGTTGTCATTGTGATTCTGGCACTCCTGGGCCCTGCAACCGGAAACATCTTCTCTAACCTCATCGCGAACGTCTAGCGGCAACGACGCCAGCGTGCGGCGTCCAATTCGCTACGATATGCCGTTCTCCAGCGACTGGCAGGCCAGGCAGACGTAACTGCTGGTGCTGCGGAGCGCCCGCCACAGCGCGGCGACCTCATCGTCGCTCAATGTGTGGATGGGCCGCCATGGGTGGATCCTGGCCTTGAAC